>Ga0008833_1000595_pt1 | contig 30591 bp, 30 predicted proteins | sample HotLakConsoUCCLE_FD_62216 | JGI IMG/M metagenome (GOLD analysis project Ga0008833, IMG submission 62216) | Hypersaline microbial mat communities from Hot Lake, Washington, USA - Hot Lake Consortium UCC-LE | ecosystem: Environmental > Aquatic > Non-marine Saline and Alkaline > Hypersaline >... | reverse complement strand
AACGATGGGGTCTCATCACCCGAAAGCATATGCGTAGGAACCCACTTTGGCAGCTGATGCCAAAATCCAAACTGCAATTGCCGAATGAGCTCACGCTTATCGGCAAGAACAAGCACCCGACTGTCACGTATTAGGCCATCTCGATAAAGGTCAGCGACAACTTCCGCCATAACAACCGTTTTACCCAAACCCGTCGCCAGTACGACTTGAGCGCGTCCGGTGTCCGTGAGACCCTCCCGAAATTTACTAACTGCCTCTTGTTGATAGGGTCGGAGTTCGCGCCTCGATTTCGCGTATTCTGGTACTTCTTGAGATAGGTGTGCAAGCCGAGCAGGATCCAGTAGTTCGACGTTAATTCCGATCCGACGATAACGCTCGATTTCAGCCTCGACACCACCACCAATTGCGCGGGAAGTCGCAAGAAGCATTCGGTTAGCGCCGTAGTAGGTTCCCGAGTCGACGACCTCTTGAACCGCTAACTTCGTGGGTGGGGCAGTCGTGGTGTGCTTGCACTGCACAACCCAGATTTCGCCATTCTTGACGCCTACGACATCTGCGCCCTGATCGCCCGAGCCGCCAACAACGCGCACGTCATCAAAGCCTGCATGCATCAACAGCCGGGCAACATCGCGCTCGAACGCCTGCCATGGACCACGCAGGAGTCGCCGGTCGTCGAGGAAGTGCTTCATGCAGACGCCTCAACATCTGGCTTAAGTAACTCGAGGGACATGACAGCTCGAATGACCTCACTGCGCGTGCTGCTGGAGAGATCCCCGCTGTCATGCTTAGAGAGCCAGATCGCGTCGTCAACAAGTGCAGCATACCGCGCTAAGACGCTTGCACGTGCTTCGGCGGAGATTTGCGGGTCGCCATAATCGAGGTCGGCATAAGCGGTATCCCAGATCTTCCCGTCGAAGCAAAGGTCGGGTCGTTTTTCAACGACCATCCGGATGATTTCGAATGGTCCCGAAACGAGGAAGCTACCGTTTACGGTTGCCTCAGATGGTTTAATCTTTTTCGCTGCCAGCGCGCGCATTACCGCAGTCTGCTCTTGCACGCCTAGGTCGTTGAACAGGGCCGCCCGCTCCGCCTCGGGACAAGCCGACACAATACAACGCGCCACATCAGTCAGGACCGTCGCTGCGCTACTCGGCAATGCCTTAAGGTCGAGAGCCGTCTCTTCGGCATAAGAGCCGCGAAAGTCTGCGAAAATTCGGGCAAAGTTGGATTCCTGGCTCGAGTTGCGGGTCTGGTCCGCTGTCATGTACGCGAGATGCGCGAGAAGCGCGTCCTGCGGCGTCATCGTTATTGATTCAAAAGTTGAGTGCGCAGGATTGAATAGAAAATGATAGGTCTTTGTCGGGACGTCGCCCAAGACCATTGTCCACGGAACATCTGCCGGCAACTCGGGATCCTTGGCTTCGACCTCGTACGCGACAACATTCCATTTTATTCCCGTTCCGCCATGATGATAGCGGCGGCTAAGGAGTGGCGATTCGCGGCGCGGCGGCGGCGCGGGCTTGACTGGTGCAGTTGGAGTAACTGGGGTGGGCTCGGGATCGGTGCCACCGGATGGTTCGCCGCCAAGGAGTCCTGGAGGGAGTCCTCCACCGCCGCCAGACGAGGGTTCGTTGCCGCTCGAGCCACCTCCGCTCGTTCCGTAGAGCAACTCACGGTCGGCGGCCTCAACCAACTCCCACCACTTGCTGTCGTCCTGATAGTCAGGATTGCCATCGTGGAAGGCGCTGAGCATTTCGATAGCGCGAGCGTTGTCCTTCACGATCAGAATTCGACCGTAAGCGCCTGCCGTCTTGGACTGAGGACTTGTCCGCCGGAAGGCTTTGAATAGTTGAAAGAGCGGTGAATCGTTCGGGCCATACCCAAGATCCTTGGCCTTCTCGGGACGGAGTGGCCCTTCTCCGCGGATGACTCGATGCATCTCATCCCATGTCGGATCGGCTCTGTCGAAGCGGTCCTTCGCATAACTAACCCGGCAGTGATCGATGTGGATCTCACCAACAATGCGCCCGCGGTTGCGCGGGTCATCGATGGGGTATTCCCGCTCTTCGCTTTCCCCATCATTCCAAGAGAACAAATCCTTGTTCGCGATTTCAATCTTCCGCCCGTTTCGGATGAAGTCGATCCCAAATTCGGACTGATCGAGATATCGTTGAATCCCGAGCCAGCCGGTGACTTTCCGCTCGCGTTTAACTACAGAATTCACTGTTTCGCAGTTGGGACAGGATCCGCCGACCTCCGCGTCGACAAGCCAACTCATGCAATTGATGCAATAAAGTCGATCGGCCAGCGCGTGGTTGATCCGCATGACTGCAGGAATTGTCGAACCGCTAGGACCTGGCACGACCCTTTCCTCATTCCAAAGGCAATGGCGTCTCGCTTCGACCCGACTGTGGTTCACGTAGAGCTCAAAGCTGATCGGGACACCATTCGTTCGGAGCATTGAGGAATAGGCTTGCGCGAGCCGCTTGCGCATTGCCGTCTGGTTCGCTCTCTTCGCAAGCCACTTTCGCTGCTCGGGCTTCAGCTGTTTGATCGTAATCTCGGTTCCGTGTTGCTCAGGGTCAGCTTTCGCGCGTGACAAGCGTGGCGTCCTGAAGTGACGCTGCTGACGCAATTTGTCGAAATCAATCTGTAGACCGTGCCACTCGCGCTCGCCCTTGCGCGTAGTCCAAACCTCGGTGACCGAACCGAGACGGGCCGTGGCGATATTGAAGCCCATTCCAAAAAGGCCAAGGCTGTCGATCGGGTTGTTCCCCGACCACCCGGCTCGTACAGCACGCTCCAGCATGTCCGGTGTCATGCCCGGGCCATTATCGATGATCCGAAGGGTCGCGGCCGGAGCGTCTGCTTGCGGCAAGTGGACATCCACCTTCGCGCCAGCGATCGAGCTTCCAGCGCGACTCTCCTTCAGGAAGCCGTCGACAGCATTGTCGACGAGCTCCGCGACGCAGCGCCACTGGTCGATGTTGATCTCGCCGAGCATCGGCAAGACGCGGGGATCCGGCTCGAGATTGAAGTCGCTTGCTTCCTGCCGACCGTTCGCATCGATGCTCGCCATTACACGTGCTCCCCACTAACCTAAGGAAATCCATCCAGTATCTCTGTACGATATGGAGGCCGTAGGTTGAACACAAGCGAGGGAAGAACACTTGTCGGCACGTCCCCCTGTTCCACCGAGCTCTGAACTCGAAAACTACTTCGAGCGCATGCGACCGACAGTGGACGAAACGATCGACAGGCTGGGCGCAGCCCGCTTCAGGGAAGATCCAATCGCAGGGAGGAAGTATTCGCGAGCAACGTCGATCATCAGCTCGGCCTACAAGCGGCATGGCGCGATCCTCCAACGGGCACTACTCGAACGACTGAAAGACTGCGCTCGTCTGCGGGTATGGACAGAGGACGACTTCAAGCTGTCGCATGAGTCCCTGCGTCAGGTCCGGGTCGCCGAACGGCTCGACTCTTTGTTGCAAGCGCAGCTTCCGTACGGAGATCGCGAGCGGTCCGTGCGCGTCGACATCCTGGTCTTCGACGAGGCACGCCACTCGATTAACGCGTACAACGTGAAGCGCGGCAACGGCTCATACGACGGCGGCAAGCGTCGGATCATCCACGAGGAACTCGTACGCACCCAGATGCTTCTTTCCGACTATGGCCGCGGGATCGGGTTCGTCTCGGAGACCAGCCATGCCCACATCATCTTCTATTACGGTCTTCTATCGTTGCCACCGCCACTCGCGATCTCTGGTGACGACCTCGACGAGCATTTTCAGTTTCCTGTTCGTGAGGCGATTGAGTTCGTGAACGCCTACTTCGTTGCTCGGCTATCAGCTTTAATCGAGCAGGAAGATTAGCATCCACGCGCAGGTTTTTTGCCCCGTCGTTGCCCGATCACGGTTCCATCGGAGGCGGATGGGCCTGAAATCGAAAGCAACGTTGCTCTCGGCAAATTATTATTCAAGAACAGAAGCTTAAAATGAATTCACCAAACCCGCGCAGTCATGAGGTCCGGAGAATATCGGCCCGGAGAGACCGCTTTCGGGCAGCCTGACGGTGGGGCCGGTGCTCAGCCCCTGCCGCATAACCCTCGAATACAACGGAAAAATCCGGCCGCAGCCGGATCGGGAGAACGCTTTCGCGGGGGCAAGTGGCGGAGACGAAGGGATTCGAACCCTCGAGACGGTTTCCCGCCTACTCCCTTAGCAGGGGAGCGCCTTCGACCACTCGGCCACGTCTCCGCCGATGGGTATAGCCGCGCAACCACCCGCACTACAAGGTGAAATTTTCCCGGGACTTCTCACCTGCCCGAGGCGTCACAACCCCCTGAAATGGCGCTGAAAGGCACTCTCAGGAGCTGATTTTGGGCAAGATACCCGGGCTGCTCTTCGAGATGGAGGCGACTGCAGCGGCCTGAGCAACATCGAAGCGGCTGTCGGAAACAGATCTCCACAGGGCCGCTTCATGCGCAACTCGGACCTCGGTGCAGACCGCGGTGAGACGCCGATCAGCGCAGGCGGAGCAAACGACATCCGCAAGGAGTTTCTGGATGGCGCAGCGCGGGTGCCGGTTGCGGGGGCGAGAGGTTCGGCGAATGCCTTTGGTGTCCGATCGCCAGGCGCCGATTGTGGGCGTGTTTCGTGGAAGTCATTCGCCCATGCGATCGCCCCGGTCCGCGCGAAGGCCCGCGCGCGGGAAGAACCGGACCGGATCCAGGCCCGTCCGGTTGCCCGGGATGCGCGACAGGTCCGGGGCGCGGAACAGCCCTGCGCGCCATCCCGGGGCGAGCGCCGATCCGCGCAACGCCCCGGCACACCGCACGCCTCAGGTCTGCGCGGGCAGCGCCGCCATCGCCCTTGCGGTGTCGAGCATCCGGCAGGAGAACCCCCATTCGTTGTCATACCAGGACATCACCCGCAGCATTCCGCCCTCGGTCACCCGCGTCCCGCCCGGCGCGTAGATCGAGGAATGCGGATCGTGCAGGAAATCCTGCGACACGAGCGGCGCATCCTCCACCCCGAGAATGCCCGCAAGCCGCCCCTCGGCGGCGGCGCGCATCGCCTCGGTGACGGCGTCCGGCGTCGCCGGATGCCGTGTCATCACGCTGAGATCCACGACCGAGACGTTGGGCGTGGGCACCCGGATGGCCGAGCCGTCCAGCCGACCTGCCAGGTGCGGCAGCACCAGCCCCACGGCACGCGCGGCCCCGGTGGAGGTGGGGATCATCGACATCGCCGCCGCGCGCGCGCGGTAGAGATCCTTGTGCAGCGCATCCAGCGTCGGCTGGTCGCCGGTGTAGCTGTGGATCGTGGTCATGTAGCCCGTCTCGATGCCGAAGGCGTCGTCGATCACCTGCGCCACGGGAGCGAGGCAATTGGTGGTGCAGGAGGCGTTCGAGACGATGCGATCCTCCGGCCGAAGGCTGTCGTGGTTCACCCCGTAGACGACCGTCCGGTCGGCGCCCTGCGACGGGGCAGAGACGAGCACCCGCCGCACCCCGTTGTCCAGATGCGCACGGGCCTTTTCCGCGTCCGCGAAGACCCCGGTGCATTCCAGCGCCACGTCGACACCCTCCCATGGCAACCGCGACGGATCGCGCTCGGCAGTGACGCGGATGCGCCGGCCGTCGACGATCAGGGCGCCCGGCTCTGCGCGCACCTCCGCGTTTAGGCGGCCATGCACGCTGTCGTATTTCAGAAGGTGGGCGTTGGTCTCCACCGGGCCGAGATCGTTGATCGCGACGATCTCGATATCGTCGCGGCCCTGCTCGATCACCGCGCGCAGCACGCAGCGGCCGATCCGCCCGAAACCGTTGATGGCAAGTGTCGTGGTCATCGTGTCGTCCTTTCTCCCGGAACCCGGGAATGCTAGCGCTAACAACGGAAGGCCGGCACCACCCGGCGGGTCGCGCGCCGGCCCGTGGTCAGGCGGCCTGGGCGAGAATGCGCTCCAGCACCGCGTGTGAAAGTGGCACGGGGTTGCCCCGCATCGAGGACGCGCCCAGCGCCGCCTCGGCAAGCGCCGGGTGATCCGCCGCCTCAATGCCCATCGCGGACAGGCCCGGCAGACCCGCCTCGCGGCTCCAGCGGGCAAGCCCGGGCCAGCCCGCCACGCCAAGCGCATCCGAGACCATCCGCTCCACCTCCCGCAACCGGTCGCCGGCGGGATGGCCGGGCGGCAGCGCCTCGGCATTGGCCTGCATCGCGAAGGGCAACAGCGCGCCGCAGACCGCCCCATGCGGCGCAGCCGGGGCAAGCCCGCCGATCGGGCCGGCGAGCCCATGCACCGCGCCCAGCCCCGCATTGGCCAGCGTCAGCCCGCCGGTCAGCGCGACCAGCGCCATGTCGTCGCGCGCGGCTTCGTCCTCGGCCGTCATCAGCCGCGCCAGCGCCGCAAGCCCACGCGGTATCGCGGGGCGGCACAGCGCATCGGTCAGCGGCGTGGCCTTGCACGACAGGTAGGGCTCGATCACCTGCGTGATCGCGTCGAGCCCCGAGGCCAGCGTGACGGCGCGCGGCGTGCCATCGGCCAGCGCCGGGTCGATCAACGCGAGATCCGGGATCATCCGCCTATCCCGCAGGCTGACCTTGCGCCGCGCCTCCGGCACGCCGATCACCGCGTTCTTCGTGGCCTCGGCGCCGGTGCCCGCCGTCGTGGGCAGGGCGGCGAAGGGCAGAGGATCAGCCCGCAGCGGGCGACCCTCGCCCACCACCTCCAGATGCGTCAACGGCGGCGTGTCCGACGGGATCAGCGCGGCCAGCGCCTTGCCCATGTCGATGGCGGCCCCGCCGCCCAGCGCGGCCACCGCATCCACCCCTGCGTTGCGCGCCTCGGCCAGGGCTGCCTCCAGCGCGGGCAGATCGGGCTCTGACTCGCAGGCGATCCGCAGCGCCAGCACGCCGCGCGCCTCCAGCTCGGCAGCCAGCCAATCGGCCCGCGCGGCGCTTGCACCATGCACCAGCGCCACACGCCTTCCCATGGCGGCGAGGCGCGGCGCGGCCTCGGCGGCGGTGCCGCGGCCGAAGCGGATCTCGCGCGGGACGGCGAAGCCGAACGGGACGATCGGACCGCTCATGCCTGAATCGTGGCCTGCACGGCGCGGCGCCAGGCGGCATATTTCACCTGCCGCGTGGCGTCATCCATCGCCGGTTGGAAACGCCGCTCCAGCGCCCAGCCCTCGGCGAAACCGGCCATGTCCGGGTAGACGCCCGCACGCATCCCGGCCAGCCAGGCCGCGCCCAGCGCGGTGGTCTCCAGCACCTCGGGGCGATCGACCGGGGCACCGATGATGTCGGACAGGAATTGCATCGCCCAGTCGCTGGCGGACATGCCGCCATCTACGCGCAGGGTGGCAATACCCGCATCCCCGCCCGCGTCGCCGTTCCAGTCGGCCTGCATCGCCTCAAGCAGGTCGCGGGTCTGGAAGCCCACGCTTTCAAGCGCCGCGCGGGCGAATTCCGCAGGGCCCGAATTCCTGGTCAGCCCGAAGACCGCGCCGCGGCACTCGGCATTCCAGTAGGGCGCGCCCAGCCCGGTGAAGGCGGGCACGAGGATCACCTGCTGGCCGGGATCGGCGGTCTCGGCCAGCGGCTGGGTCTCCTTCGCCTCGCGGATGATCTTGAGCCCGTCGCGCAGCCATTGCACCACGGCGCCCGCGATGAAGATCGAGCCCTCCAGCGCGTAGACCGGCCGGCCGTCGAGCTGGTAGGCGATGGTGGTCAGAAGGCGGTTCCCGGACACCACGGGCGTCTCGCCGGTGTTGAGCAGCGCGAAGCAGCCGGTGCCGTAGGTGGATTTCATCATGCCCGGATGGAAGCAGGCCTGGCCGACGGTGGCGGCCTGCTGGTCGCCCGCCACGCCCAGGATCGGGATCGCCCCACCGAAGAGGTCGGGCCTTGTATGGCCGTAATCGGCCGCGCAGTCGCGCACCTCGGGCAGCATGGACATGGGAATGCCCAGCATCTCGCACATGGTGGCCGACCAGCGCCCCTTGCGGATGTCATACAGCAGCGTGCGCGCCGCATTGGTGGCGTCGGTGGCATGCACCTGCCCATCCGTCAGCTTCCAGACCAGGTAGGTGTCCACAGTGCCGAACAGCAACTCGCCCGCCTCGGCGCGCGCGCGGGCGCCCTCCACGTTGTCGAGGATCCAGGCCAGCTTGGTGCCCGAGAAATAGGGATCGAGCAGCAGCCCGGTGCGGTCGGCCACGGTGGCCTCGTGGCCCTGCTCGCGCAACGCGCGGCACAGCGGCGCGGTGCGGCGGTCCTGCCAGACGATGGCGTTGTGCACCGGCTCGCCGGTGCGACGGTCCCAGACCAGGGTGGTCTCGCGCTGGTTGGTGATGCCGATGGCGGCGATGTCGCCGGGGGCCAGCCGGGCCTTCTCGATCGCGGCCCGGCAGGTGCCGGCCGTGGTGGCCCACAGGTCCGAAGGGTCATGCTCCACCCAGCCGCTCGCCGGGTAGTGCTGGGCGAACTCCTCCTGCGCGACGGCGCGGATCTTCATCTGCGCGTCGAACACGATCGCGCGGGTGGAGGTGGTGCCCTGGTCGATGGCGAGGATATGGGTCATCGCGCCTGCTGCCTCATGCTGCGCCGTGCCGGAATGTCTTGAGGATTGGCCGGGGCCCGAAGGCCCCGGCCCGTCCTGTCGCGAGCGGATCACTCGTTCCAGGAGGCGACCAGCTCGTCATAGGGAACGGTTTCCGGCGTCTCGCGCTCGTTCTCCAGCGCGGGCTTTGGTGCGCCGGGCTGGCTCAGCCAGTACTCGCGGTCGCGTTCCTCGTTCATCTTCGGGCCGATATCGCCCTGGATGCCCGCACGCTCCAGCCGTTCCATCACGTTCTCCATGTCGGCGCAGAGCGAATCCAGCGCTTCCTGGGCGGTCTTCGCGCCCGACATGGCGTCGCCGATGTTCTGCCACCACAGCTGCGCCAGCTTCGGGTAGTCCGGCACGTTGGTGCCCGTGGGCGACCAGCGCACCCGCGCGGGGCTGCGGTAGAACTCGACCAGGCCGCCGAGGCGGGGGGCGCGCTCGGTGAAGCTCTCGTGCTGGATCGTCGATTCGCGCACGAAGGTCAGGCCCACATGGCTCTTCTTCACGTCCACCGTCTTGGAGGTGACGAACTGGGCATAGAGCCAGGCCGCCTTGGCGCGGTCCTCGGGGGTGGACTTCATCAGCGTCCAGGAGCCCACGTCCTGGTAGCCCACTTTCATGCCCTCTTCCCAGTAGGCGCCGTGCGGGCTGGGGGCCATGCGCCACTTGGGCGTGCCGTCCTCGTTCATCACCGGCAGGCCTTCCTTGACCGTGTCGGCGGTGAAGGCGGTGTACCAGAACATCTGCTGGGCCACGTTGCCCTGCGCCGGGATCGGGCCCGCCTCGGAGAAGGTCATGCCCGCGGCGGCCGGGGGCGAGTATTCCTGGAGCCACTTGATCGCCTTCTCCACCGCGTAGACGGCGGCGGGCGAGTTGGTGGCGCCGCCGCGCTCGACGCAGGCGCCGACGGGCTGGCTGTTCTCGTTCACCCGGATGCCCCATTCGTCCACGGGCAGGCCGTTGGGCTCGCCCACGTCGCCCATGCCGGCCATCGACATCCACGCGTCGGTGTAGCGCCAGCCGAGCGAGGGGTCTTTCTTGCCGTAATCCATGTTGCCATAGATCATGCCCTCGACGCCCAGGTGGGACAGGTCGCGCCCGGTGAAGAACTCGGCGATGTCCTCGTAGGCCGACCAGGTGACCGGCACGCCCAGGTCGTAGCCATAGGCTTCCTTGAAATCGGTCTTGTTCTTCTCGTCGTTGAACCAGTCGTAGCGGAACCAGTAGAGATTCGCGAATTGCTGGCTGGGCAACTGGTAGAGCTTGCCATCGGGTGCGGTGGTGAACTCGGTCCCGATGAAATCGTCCAGATCCAGCGTCGGCGAGGTCACGTCCGCGCCCTCGTTCGCCATCCAGTCGGTCAGGTTGCGCACCTGCTGATAGCGCCAGTGGGTGCCGATCAGGTCGCTGTCGTTGGTGTAGGCGTCATAGATGTTCTGCCCCGACTGCATCTGCGTCTGCAGCTTCTCCACCACGTCGCCCTCGCCGATCAGGTCGTGGGTGACCTTGATGCCGGTGATCGCGCTGAAGGCCGGGGCCAGCACGTTGGCCTCGTATTCGTGGGTGGTGATCGTCTCGGAGACGACGTTGATCTCCATCCCCTGGAAATCCGCGGCGGCGTCGATGAACCACTGCATCTCGGCTTCCTGCTCGGCGCGGGTCAGCGCAGACATGTCGCCGATCTCGGCGTCGAGGAAGGCGCGCGCCGCTTCCATGTCGGCGAAGGCCGGGGCGCCGAGCAGCGTCAGCGCGAGGCCGAGCGCGGTGCTCTGTTTCAAGGATCGTATCATCTGGGTCCTCCCTTTATTGATCCCGTTTCGTGACAAGGCCGCCTCTCCCGTCGCGGCGGCCGGCTGCGGCTCATACCCAGCGGAACACCGCCGCGGCATAAAGCAGGCAGAGAATGAGCGCGTAGGGCTGATGCGCCCCCACCAGGCCCAGCCAGGCCAGGTTGATGAAGGCCGAGCCCAGCAGCGTGATGAAAAGCCGGTCGCCCCGCGTCGTCTCGATGCGCAGCAGGCCCACGCGCGGGCTTTCGGGGAACCTGATCGCGAGGAACGTGAAGGTGACGAGCAGCAGGGCGATCACCCCGAAGAACGCGGCTGTGGGCCAGGTCCATGCCATCCAGTCCATGTCGTTGTCTCCTTGTCCGCGTCAGGGGTAGAAGCTGCACCAGGCGTCATAGATCCAGCCGCGCAGGTTGGTTCGCCGGCCATTCTGCACGGCGCCCTCGAAATAGCACCAGCGCCCCTGGCAGGCCCGGTCCATGAAGGCCGCGTCGCCGTTGTAGAGTTCGGCGATCTTGCGATAGTTGGTCCCGGGGCCGGAACGCACCGCCAGGAACCCGTCTCCGTTCGGGTCCAGGCCGCGCACCTCGCAGCCATAGGGCTCACGCGTCGCGCCGGACGGCGATACGATCGACTGCGCCGCGGCCGGACCGGCGAGGGCGAGAAACAGCAAAGATGCAATGATCCGCATCACACCCTCCCCAGGGCAAAGCCCTTGGCGATGTAGTTGCGCACGAAGTAGATCACGAGCGCGCCCGGCACGATGGTCAGCACCCCCGCCGCCGCCAGCACGCCCCAGTCCATGCCCGAGGCCGAGACCGTGCGCGTCATCGTGGCGGCGATGGGCTTGGCGTCCACCGAGGTCAGCGTGCGCGACAGGAGCAGCTCGACCCAGGAGAACATGAAGCAGAAGAACGCCGCCACGCCGATTCCGCTCGCGATCAGCGGCATGAAGATCTTCACGAAGAAGCGCGGGAAGGAGTAGCCGTCGATATAGGCGGTCTCGTCGATCTCCTTGGGCACGCCGCGCATGAAGCCCTCCAGGATCCACACCGCCAGCGGCACGTTGAACAGGCAATGCGCCAGCGCCACCGCGATATGCGTGTCGAACAGACCCACCGAGGAATAGAGCTGGAAGAACGGCAGCGCGAACACCGCCGGCGGCGCCATGCGGTTGGTCAGCAGCCAGAAGAACAGGTGCTTGTCGCCCAGGAAGGAGTAGCGCGAGAAGGCATAGGCCGCCGGCAGCGCCACCGTGACCGAGATCACCGTGTTCATCACCACGTAGATCATCGAGTTCACGTAGCCCATGTACCAGCTGGGATCGGTCAGGATCATCGCGTAGTTGGCGAGGGTCAGATTCCGCGGCCAGAGCGAGAAGCCGCCGAGGATCTCGGCATTCGTCTTCAGGCTCATGTTCAGCAACCAGTAGATCGGCAGCATCAGGAACAGGATGTAGAGCACCATCACCACGGCGGAGCCCTTCACATGCACGCGCTTGCGGCTGCCGCCCGCGGTAAGGTCGCCCGGGATGGCGGCGGTGGTGGCGTCGGCCATGGCTCAGCCCTCCCTTTTGTCGAGGTTGACCATCACGGTGTAGAAGGCCCAGGAGACCGCGAGGATGACGAGGAAATACATCAGGCTGAACGCCCCCGCCGGGCCCAGGTCGAACTGCCCCATCGCCATCTTCACCAGGTCGATCGACAGGAAGGTGGTGGCGTTGCCGGGCCCGCCGCCGGTCACCACGAACGGCTCGGTATAGATCATGAAACTGTCCATGAAGCGCAGCAGGATCGCGATCATCAGCACCCCGGCCATCTTGGGCAGCTCGATGTAGCGGAACACGGCCCAGCGGCTGGCCTGGTCGATCTTGGCGGCCTGGTAATAGGCGTCCGGGATGGATTGCAGCCCGGCATAGGCCAGCAGGGCCACCAGCGATGTCCAGTGCCAGACATCCATCACGATCACCGTGATCCAGGCGTCGACGGCATCCCGCGTGTAGTTGTAATCGATCCCGATCGCGTCCAGCGTGTAGCCCAGCAGGCCGATATCGACACGCCCGAAGATCTGCCAGATCGTGCCGACCACGTTGAACGGGATCAGCAGCGGCAGCGCCATCAGCACCAGGCAGACAGAGGCCCAGGCACCCCGCTTGGGCATGTTGAGCGCCACGAAGATGCCCAGCGGGATCTCGATCGCCAGGATGATCGCCGAGAACGCGACCTGACGGCCCAATGCGCTCCACATCCGGTCGGAGGCCAGCAATTCCTCGAACCAGGTCAGCCCTGCCCAGAAGAACTGGTTGTTGCCGAACGTGTCCTGCACCGCGTAGTTCACCACCGTCATCAGCGGGATCACCGCCGAGAAGGCCACCAGCACCAGCACCGGCAACACCAGGAACCAGGCTTTCTGATTGGGTGTCTTTTCCATCAGGCGGCCCTCCCTTCCACCAGCCAGTCGTCGGCATAGACATTCACGCGCGCCGGATCGAAGGCCACGCGGGTCTTGTCGGGGCCGATGCTCTCGCCCTCGCCCACGACGATGTTGATGTCGTGGCCGAAGAACTCGGCCCGCACGATCTTGTGACGTCCCACATCCTCGACCCGGCGGATGCGCACCGGCAGGCCCTCGGTCTCGGACAGCCGGGCGAATTCCGGGCGCACCCCGATCTCCACCTTGCCGGACGGCGCCTCGTAGCCGCGCGCCAGCGGGATGTCGGCGCCGTTCACATAGGCGCGCGCCCCTTCCACCCGGGCCGGGATCACGTTCATGCCGGGCGAGCCGATGAAATACCCCACGAAAGTATGGGCCGGGCGCTCGAACAGCTCTTCCGGGGTGCCGATCTGCACCACGCGCCCGTCATGCATCACCACCACCTTGTCGGCGAAGGTCAGCGCCTCGGTCTGGTCGTGGGTCACGTAGATCATGGTATGGCCGAAATCGCGGTGCAGCGATTTCAGCTGCGTGCGCAGCTCCCATTTCATGTGCGGGTCGATCACCGTCAGCGGCTCGTCGAAGAGCAGCGCATTGACGTCTTCGCGCACCATGCCGCGGCCGAGGCTGATCTTCTGCTTGGCATCGGCGGTCAGGCCGCGCGCCTTGCGATCGAGCACCGCCTCCATGCCGATCATGGCGGCGATCGTCTGCACCCGCTCGGCGACATAGGCCGCCGAGGCGCCCCGGTTCTTGAGCGGAAAGGCCAGGTTCTGGCGCACCGTCATCGTGTCGTAGACGACCGGAAACTGGAACACCTGCGCGATGTTGCGCTCGGCGGTCGCCGCATGGGTCACATCCCGGTCGTCGAACAGGATGCGTCCGCGGGACGGCTCCAGCAGCCCCGAGATGATGTTGAGCAGGGTGGACTTGCCGCAGCCCGAGGCGCCGAGCAGCGCATAGGCCTCGCCGTCGCCCCAGACATGGTCGAGCTGCTTGAGCGCGTAATCGTCCTCTCCCCGCGGGTTGGGCAGGTAGGAATGCGCGAGGTTGTCGAGCGTGATCCGTGCCATGGTCCCTGTCCTCCTCAGGCCGCCAGCGCGTAGGACGCGGGCGCCGCCAGGCTGCCATCCTCGCCGAAGACATACACATGCGACGGGTCCAGCCAGACCCGCACTTCCGTGTCCTTGGGGAAATCGCGCACCCCGTGGATCAGCCCCACCCAGCGCTCGCCGTGATGATCGAGATGCAGGAACGTCTCGGACCCGGTCAGCTCCGTCACGGTGACGCGCGCCAGGAAGGACATGGCCGCATCGGTATGGCGCTCGGCCTCCAGATGGTTGGGCCGGAAGCCCGCGACGTAGCGGCCGTCGGTCAGTTCCGCCAGCTTGCCCGTGGCGGTCACGCTCTGCCCGTCGCCGAACATCAGCCGCGCACCGGTCTTGGAAATGGGCAGGAAATTCATCGGCGGGTCCGAGAAGACCCTTGCGGTGATGGCGTCCACCGGCTGCCGGTAGACCTCCGCAGTGGGGCCGAACTGCGTGATCCGGCCTTCCCACAAGGTCGCGGTGTGGCCGCCCAGCAGCAGCGCTTCCTCGGGCTCGGTCGTGGCGTAGACAAAGATCGCGCCGGAGTCCTCGAAGATGCGCGGGATCTCGACCCGCAGTTCCTCGCGCAGCTTGTAGTCCAGGTTGGCCAGCGGCTCGTCCAGCAGCACCAGCCCCGCCCCCTTGACCAGCGCACGCGCCAGCGCGCAGCGCTGTTGCTGGCCGCCCGACAGCTCCAGCGGCTTGCGGCCCAGCATCGGCGTCAGCTTGAGCAGATCGGCCGTCTCGCGCACCTTCGCCTCGATCTCGGCCCTGGGCCGGCCCTGAAGCTTGAGCGGCGAGGCGATGTTCTCGTAGACCGACAGCGTGGGGTAGTTGATGAACTGCTGGTAGACCATCGCCACCTGCCGGTTCTGCACCGGCATCCCGGTGACGTCCTGGCCCTGCCACAGGATGCGGCCCTCGGCGGGGCGGTCCAGCCCGGCCATCAGCCGCATCAGGGAGGTCTTGCCGGACAGCGTCGGGCCCAGCAGCACGTTCATCGTGCCCTTCTCCAGCGTCAGGTCGGTGCGATGGATATGCGTCTCGCCGCGCATCTCCTTCGTCACGCCTTCCAGAACCAGCGTCATCGCGTTGCGTCCTCCCTCATTCCGCCGCCTCGGTCGCGGCCCAGGCCCGGCGGCGCGCCGCCATCCAGGCCTCGATCGCCGCGATCTGCTCGGCGTTCAGGCGCAGCCCCAGCTTGCTGCGGCGCCACACCACGTCTTCGGCGGTGCGCGCGTATTCGTGCCGCATCAGCCAGTCCAGTTCGCATTCGGTCAGCCCCGCCCCGAAATCGCGCCCCGGCCCGTCGGCGGCGTCCAGCATGTCGCGGGCCTCGGTGCCATAGGCGCGCACCAGCCGCAGGGCCTGGGCCTGTGCGAGTCCGGGATGGGCCTCGCGCAAGGCGTCCGCCAGCGCCGCCACCCCGTCCACCGGGAAATCGCCTCCGGGCAGCGGCACGCCCGCGGTCCAGGCGCCGGAGGCCCGCGGGAAATGGCGGCGGATCTTTTCGAGCGCGGCCTCGGCCAGCCGGCGATACGTGGTGATCTTGCCGCCGAACACGTTGAGCAACGGCGCGCCCTCCGCCTCGTCGACGCTGAGCACGTAGTCGCGGGTGGCGGCCGTGGCCGATTTCGCCCCGTCATCATAGAGCGGCCGGACACCGGAATAGGTCCAGACCACGTCCTTGCGCGTCACCGGACGGGCGAAGTATTCCGAGGCGAAGCCAAGCAGGTAGTCAAGTTCCGCATCGGTGCAGACCGCGGGCGCCGCCGGGTCGGGATGATCGGCATCGGTGGTGCCGATCAGCGTGAATTCGTGTTCGTAGGGAATGGCGAAGATGATCCGTCCATCCGAGCCCTGGAAGAAATACGCCTTGTCGTGGTCGAACAGCTTGTGCGTGACCACATGGCTGCCGCGCACCAGCCGCACACCCTCGGTGCTGGCGATATGGGCCACGTCGCGGATCACCTGGCCCACCCAGGGCCCGCCGGCATTCACCAGCATCCTCGCGTGGCGGGTGGAGCGGGCACCTGTCTCGGCATCCTCCAGCTCGATCCGCCACAGGTCGCCCTCGCGCGCCGCCTGGGTCACGCGGGTGCGGGTCAGGATGGTGGCGCCGCGCGCCTCCGCGTCGCGGGCATTCAGCACCACCAGCCGCGAATCCTCGATCCAGCAATCCGAATACTCGAAGGCATGGCGGAACGCGGGCTTCAGCGGCGCGCCTTCGGGCGCCTGCGCCAGGTCCAGCGTGCGGGTGCCCGGCAGGATCTTCCGCCCGCCCAGGTGATCGTAGAGAAACAGGCCCAGCCGGATCAGCCAGGCCGGGCGGCGGCCCTTCATCCAGGGCATCAGGGTATTGAGCAGGCGCGAGGTGGGCGTTTCGGATTCGAAGCGCATCCCGGCGTGGTAGGGCAGCACGAAACGCATCGGCCAGCTGATATGCGGCATAGCGCGCAGCAGCGTCTCGCGCTCCACCAGCGCCTCGCGCACGAGGCGGAACTCGAAATACTCGAGATAGCGCAACCCGCCGTGAAACAGCTTGGTCGAGGAGGACGAGGTCGCCTGCGCGAGATCGCCCATCTCGGCCAGCGTCACAGACAAGCCCCGGCCCGCGGCGTCACGCGCGATGCCGCAGCCGTTGATGCCGCCGCCGATCACGAACAGATCGGTGATTTCGCTTTTGCGGTCCGCAGTGGGCACTGCGCTCCTCCCTGACCGTTTGTCGGGCAAATCAATCACAGGCGCGCGATAACCGTCAAGAAAGATTTTCGTTTATGATCGTTTTAGACATATCTGCCCCGAAACGAAGGTATCGGGACGGCCGAAAGGCCCGATCCGGGCGCGCCGGTCGCGCGAATCGTGATCCCCGAGCATCGATTCGCACGCAAACGAAACCCGGCGGGCCGAAAATCGCCGCGATCGCTCGCCATGTGCGACGAACGCTGCTAGTTCGATGGAAAACGAAACGGGGGCCTCCATGTCGCAATCCTTTCGCCAGCATGACATCCTCGAAATCGCGCGCGAGGAGGGCAAGGTGAAGGTCGAGGACCTGGCCGAGCGGTTCGCCGTCTCGGTCCAGACCATCCGGCGCGATCTCAGCGACCTGGCCGAGGCCGGCTGGCTGGAGCGCGTGCATGGCGGGGCGGTGCTGCGCTCGTCGGTCACCAATATCGGCTACGAGGACCGGCGCGGGATCAACGAGGATTCCAAGTCGGCCATCGCCGCCGCCTGCGCGCGCGACATCCCCGACGGCGCCGCGCTGTTCCTGGGCATCGGCACCACCACCGAGGCGGTGGCGGCCACGCTGCTGCATCACCGCAACCTGATGGTCGTGACCAACAACATCAACGTGGCCAACATCCTGGCGGCCAATCCGGATTGCGAGATCGTGGTCTCGGGCGGGCGGTTGCGCCGCGCCGATGGCGGGCTGGTCGGCAACCTGACGACGACGATGCTGGAGCAGTTCCGTTTCGACATCGCGGTGATCGGTTGCTCGGCGATCGCCCCGGATGGCGAATTGCTGGATTTCGACTTCCAGGAGGTCGGTGTGAGCCAGGGCATCATCCGCCGGGCGCGCGCCACCTGGCTGGCGGCCGACCACTCCAAGTTCGAGCGCAACGCGCCGGTGCGCGTGGCCTCCCTGCGCGAGGTGGACCGATTCTTCACCGACGCACGGCTGCCCGATGCGCTGGCCCGGCTGTGCGAGGACTGGGGCACCGACGTGACCGTGTCCGTCCCCGCCGTCTGAGCGCGGCTCAGCCTGCGCCGCTCAGCCTGCCCCGTTGAAACGCCGTGCCGCGCCCGCGAAGGCGCCCATGATCTCGGGCAGGTCGCTGGCCACCACGGTCAGCGCATGGCCTTCGGCGCGCCGGGCCACCGCTGCCGCCGCGTCCGGGGTGAAGGCCCCGCAGGGCAGTCCCGCGGCCCGGCACGCCGCAAGCACCCGGGCGCAGGCCGCCTCGGTGGCGCCCGCCGGGTCGGGCTCGTCCGCATGCGACAGCATCAGATCGCCGGTACCCAGGAACACGAGGTCCAGCCCCGGCACCGCGGCGATTCCGGCCGCGTCGGCCACGCCCGCGCGGGTCTCGATCATCACGCCCACGAGGGTGCGGGCCCGCGCGTGCGCCACATAGGGGCCGAACCCCGCCGCCAGCGGCCGCACCCCGCCGCCGGAGCGGCGGCCCTCCGGCGGGTAGCGCGCCGCGGCCACCGCCGCCGCGGCCTCCTCGGGCGTCTCCACCAGCGGGACCAGGACGCCCTCGGCGCCCGCGTCCAGGGCCTCGCCGATGGCGCGCGCGCTGTTCTCGGCGACGCGCACCAGCACCGGGCAGCGCGGCGCGGCCAGCCCCACCGCCGCCTCCAGCCCGGCGCGGTCCCACAGCCCGTGCTGGAGATCGAGCACCAGCGCATCCGCCCCGGCCTGCGCCGCCAGCTCCGCCAGCGCGGGCGCGCCCAGCGACAGCCAGATCACGCCCAGCGCCGCGCCCTCCGCCAGCCTCTCCCGCAGCTCCGCCATGCCTCGCGCTCCTTCGATGCCCTGCCTTGACACTCCGGCGCGCAGGGCGAAACTGCAAGCCCGAAACCCGAGCCGAGGCAACGCCCGCCCATGTCCTGGATCATCGAGATCGCCCTGCCCGAAGGGGCCGCGGCGCCCGACACCGATGCGCTGGCCGCGCCCTTGAGCGGGCTTGCCGGCCTGGTGACGCTGGATGCCTACACGCCCGAGGAGGCCGCCGGGAGCGACCCGATGAACAAGGCCGAGACCCCGCCGCCGCTGGTGCTGATCGCCGAATTCGGCAGCCGCCCGGCACTGGAGGCGGCGCTCGCGTCCAAGGCGCTTGGCACGGCCATCGGGGGCCTGGCCGATCCGGCGACCGTCACGCCGATGCGGCGGCATTTCTACCCGGTGCCGGACGGGCCGGGCGCGCCGCTCACCGCGCCCGTGTCCTACCTTGTGCGCTACTTCCTGCCCTGCGACGACGCGGGCGCGTTCCGCGCGCACTACATGGCCGATCATCCGCCGACCCAGGCAAAGCTGCCGGGCATCCGCTCGATCATCTGCTGCGCGCCGCTGGAGGGGCTGGCAAGCCCCGCAGCCCCGCCGGCCGGGTATCTCGTGGGCAACGAGGTGGCCTTCGACAGCGCCGCAGCCTTCGCCACCGCCATGCGCTCTCCGGCCAGGGCCGAACTGCGCGCCCACATGGCCGGCTTTCCGCCCTATGGCGGCGTGAACAGCCATCACCTGATGACACGCACCCGCCTTGCGGGAGACCCGGCATGAAGGCGGTGGAGTTTTCCCGCCATGGCGGGCCCGAGGTGCTGGAACTGGTGGAGCGGCCCGCACCCGAGCCCGGCCCGGACGAGGTGCTGGTGGAGGTGCACGCGGTCAGCGTGAACCCGGTGGACGCCAAGCTGCGGGCGGGCGCGATCGCGCAACTGAAGGTCGATCTTCCCTCGGGCACCGGGCGCGATGGCGCCGGCGTGGTGCTGGAGGGCGGGGAGCCCGCCCTGACGGGCCGCGCGGTGGGCTTCGTGGTGCCGCGCGGCGCCGGCTCCTGGGCCGAGCGGCTGGCCCTGCCCGCCGATCTTGTCGCACCGCTGCCCGAGGGGCTGGAGATGGCCGAGGCGGCATCGCTACCCCTGGCCGGGATCAGCGCGCAGGCGGTGCTGTTCGAGGCCGCGCGGGTCTCGCCCGGCGACCGGGTGCTCGTGCATGCCGCCGCGGGCGGGGTGGGCAGCCTGGCGGTTCAGATGGCGCGCGCCGCCGGCGCCGAGGTCTGGGGCACCTGCTCGGCCCGGAACGCGGATTTCGTGGCCGGGCTGGGCGCGACGCCCCTGGCCCATGACCGCGAGGATTTCGCGCAGGCGGTCTCGGGGCTCGATCTGGTGGTGGACCTGATGGGCGGCGAGGTACATGCGCGCAGCTATGCCGTGCTGCGCAAGGGCGGCACCATCGCCGCGCTGAACGCCGCGCCTTTCGAGGACCGGGGCGCGGAATTCGGCGTGAGGGTGAATGTGGCGCAGGTCATCCCGACCCGCGCGAAGCTGGAGGCGCTGTTCGCCCGCGTGGCGGATGGCGCGTTGCGCCCGGTGCTGACGGAAACCCTGCCCTTCGCCGATTTCGCCGAGGCCCAGCGCCGGATCGAGACGGGCCACACCCGCGGCAAGATCGTGCTGACCCTGCGCTGAGGTCGCTCACCCCTCGCGCAGCCCGGCCTCGCGCAGCAGGGGCAGGACCGTTTCGACGAAACGGGGCAGTTCCTCGCGGAAGTTCACGAAGGAGACGGTGGTGCCGGCAAAGCCCGCCGCATGCATCCGCACCATCTGCTCGGCGATGTCGCGCGGGCTGCCCACCAGCGGATAGGTGCCCCCGCCCCCGGCGAAGCGCTGCCGATGCAGGCGGTAGGACGCCTCGTCATGGCTGCCGGAATGGGTCTGCTTGCCCTTCATGTAGCGATCGACGCTTTCGGTATCCTCCTGCGCCACGGCGTAATGCGCGTAGTAATCCTCCGCCTCCTCGCGGGTCGGGCGGCAGACCACGTGGCAGGTGGTGAACACGCCCACCTCGCGCCCCTCGGCGCCCGCGCGGGCGCGCATGTCGTCGATGGTGGCCCGGCCCGCCTCGATCTCGGAGAAGGTGGTGAACAGGAAATCGGCGGCCTTCGCCGCGAAATCCCGCCCCGGCGGCGAGAAGGCGGCGTTCAGCGTCACCGGGCGCGGGCGCTGCACCGGCACCGGCTGGCCCGACACGCCCTTCAGATCGAAATAGGCGCCCTTGTAGTCGAACGGCTCTTCCCCGGCCCAGATCCGGCTGGCCACCTCGAACCATTCGAGCCCCTGGTCGTAGCGGTCCTCGATCATGGTCAGGCCGAAGAGGTCGAACTCTTCCGGGTTCCAGCCGCAGACGATGTTGACACCCGCGCGCCCGCCCGAGACGTGATCCACCGTGGCCAGCGCCTTGGCCGCCAGCACCGGGTGCACCATCGGCACATGCACGGTGGAAAACAGCGCGATCCGCTCGGTGATCCCCGCCAGCGCGGCGGCCTGAGTCAGGGTCTCGAAGCTCCATTCGCGGGAATTCATCTCGCCGCCGAAGCCCTTCCAACGCGCGATGGGCAGCATGAACTCGATCCCGGCGGCATCGGCCATGCGCGCCACGGCGGCGATATCCTCCCATCGGGCCTGCCAGCGTTCAGGCACGCGGGTCAGCGTCAGCCCGCCATCGGCATTGTAGGAAAACACCCCCAGCTTGAAGGCGTTGGGCCCGTGCATCGGGTGAATGGGCTGGCTCATGTCGGCTCCTTGCGGCGGCGCGGCGGGCACGCCGCCCCCGAGTGGTAGAACAGCCGCGAGGCATGGTCCACCGCCGCGGCCCCCAGCCCGGGCTGCGCAACGGGTTGAGCGCAATCAGCGCGCGGCCCGGCACCGAGCCCCATCCCGGCCCAGGCAGACGAGGAAGGCGAACCATCTCCACACAGGACCTGAAAGGCACGGTGATCCTGGCGCTGGAGGACGCGCCGGACCTGGACGCCGCGCATTTCGGCGTCACGGCGGAGGGCGGGATCGTCACCCTGACGGGCCATGTCGCCACCCCGGCCGAAAAGCGCGCGGCCGAGGACGCGGCGCGCGCCACGCGCTGGAGACGCTGCACTGGGCCGCCGCAGTTCCGCACGAGGATCTGCGCCTGACCGTGGAAGGCGGGTGCATCGCCGTGGCCGGCACGGTCGAGGCCGGCCGGCAGCGCGCGGCGGCGGACCAAGCGCTGGCCCGCGCCGCCGGCGACGGCGCGGCCGCGGTCACGGTGGTCGCCGCGGGCGGACGGGTCGCGCTGGCCGGATCGGTGCCCGACGCCGCCGGGCGCCATGCGGCTCCGAGGGCAGCCCGGGCCGCGCCCCGCGTGTCGGAGATGGAGGACAGGCTGACGACGGACCCCGCGCGCGGGGCGTTCAGCGGCAATAGGCGCCGCCGCGGTGGCGGGCGGTGTCAAAATGGAAATGGTTGCGGTGGAAGCGGTCCGAGTCCGGGCCCAGCACCGTGCCGAAGGTACCGCAGGCCGCGCGGTGCATCTGCCGCAGGGCCCGGCCCTCGGAGCCGCGGCCCCAGCCTTCGAGCACCGTGATCGTGCTGCCGTCGCGCAGGCGAAAGCCGCCGATGTCGATCGCCCGGCCCTTGGCGTGTTCGGACAGCCGCGCGCCGCGCTGGTTGTTCCGCGTCCGGCAGGCATAGCTGGCGAAGACCACCAGCTTGTCCACCCCGCCGCCCCGGCTTCCGATCGCCGGTTTCATGCCCGTCTCGACCCACGACTTGAGCGCCTTCGCCGTCGTGCAATCGAGCACCGCCGGCTGGCTCAGCGCGATCCCCGAGACCGAGCGCAACTCGATCCCGTCCGGGAGTCCGCAACCCGAGATCTGCCCCGACACCCGGCCCACCGGCTTGCCCTGCAACGCCCGGTCGCCGCAGATCGCGCCGCGATCCAGCTCGCGGCGCTGCGCCATGACCTTGCGCTCCAGCATTTCGGGTCGGGGCGCGGGCCGCAGGGACAGCGGGGCGCTGCGGGTGGACGCCACCGCGACGTCGAAATCGGGGACCCGGGCGTCGCCCTCGCCGGTCAGCCCGGCCTCCGGCGCCATGTCGGGCTCGGGCGGCGGCGGGAAGACGCTGTCGAGCGCCTCCTGGGCCACCGCTTCGACCAGCGCGGCGGCGACGGCGGGTGTCTGGCCCCGGGGCGCCTCATTGGGCTGTGCGCGGCGGGCAACGGGGCGCAACACCTCGTCATGCCCGGGCAATGCCCGCGCCACGGGGCGCATCGACGTTTCCGGCGGTCCGGCCCAGCCCGGCGTGCCCAGCGCGGCCACGAGAGCCAGCGCAAGGACCGCCGGGCGCGTCACCGGGCGGCCTCCACGGGCCGCACCCGGCCGAAATCGGGCGCATCGGTATCCTGTCCGGCCTCGATGATGCCGCGCCGGATCGCGCGGGTGCGGGTGAAATACTCGAACAGGTGCTGCCCGTCGCCGGTGCGGATCGCGCGTTGCAGCGCGAACAGCTCTTCGGTAAAGCGGCCCAGGATCTCCAGCGTGGCGTCCTTGTTGGTCAGGAACACGTCGCGCCACATCGTGGGGTCCGACGCCGCGATCCGGGTGAAATCCCGGAAGCCGGCGGCGGAATACTTGATCACCTCGCTGTCGGTGACGCGGCGCAGGTCGTCGGCGACACCCACCATCGTGTAGGCGATCAGGTGCGGCGCGTGGCTGGTGACGGCCAGCACGAGATCGTGGTGGTCGGCGTCCATCTCGTCCACATGGGCGCCCATTCCCTCCCACAGCGCACGCAGCCGCGCCACCGCCTTCGGGTCGCTGCCCTCCACCGGCACCAGCAGGCACCAGCGGTTGTCGAACAATGTGGCGAAACCCGCACGCGGGCCTGAATGCTCGGTTCCCGCAAGAGGGTGGCCCGGTACGAAATGCACGGCTTCGGGGATATGCGGCGCCACCGCTTCGATCACCGATTTCTTGACCGAGCCCACATCGGTGACCGTGGCCCCCGGCGCGAGATGCGGTGCCATCTCCTCGGCGACCGCGCCCATCGCGCCCACCGGCACGGCCAGCACCACGAGGTCGGCGCCTTGAACCGCCTCGGGGATCGTGTCCACCACCCGGTCGCACAGCCCGATCTCGCGGGCGGTCTGCCGCGTCTCGGCGGACCGGGCGGTGCCCACCACCTCGGCGGCCAGCCCGTCGCGGCGCATCGCCCAGAACATCGACGAGGCGATCAGGCCCAGACCGATCAGCGCCACCCGCCGGTAGACCGGCCCGCTCATGCCGCGCCCGCCTTGAACCGCCCCACCGCATGCGCCACCCGGCGGCAGGCGCTTTCGTCGCCCACCGTGATGCGCAGGCAATCGGGCAGCTTGTAGCCGGCCACCCGGCGCACGATCAGCCCCTCGCCACGCAGGTAGGCGTCGCAGGCCTCGGCCTCGGCCTGGCTGGCGAAACGGGCGAGGATGAAATTCGCCATCGAGGTGTCCGAGGTCACGCCATGCTCGGCCAGTGCCCCGGCCAGCCAGACCCGCAGGCGGGCATTCTCGGCGCGGCATTTCTCGGCCCAGGCGGTATCGCGCACCGCGGCCTCGGCGGTGACCAGCGCGGCGGTGGACAGGTTGAACGGCCCCCGCACGCGGTTGAGCACGTCGATCACATGGGCGGGGCCATAGCCCCAGCCCACGCGCAAGCCACCCAGGCCGTAGAGCTTGGAGAAGGTGCGGGTCATCACCACGTTCTCGCGCGCGTCCACCAGTGCCGCGCCGCCGTCATAGCCTTCCACATACTCGGCATAGGCGCCGTCCAGCACCAGCAGCACATGTCCGGGCAGGCACTCCGCCAGCCGGGCCACCTCGGCGGTGCCGATCATCGTGCCGGTGGGGTTGTTGGGGTTGGCGATGAAGACCAGCCGGGTACGCTCTGTCACGGCGGCAAGGATGGCGTCCACATCGGTGATCCGTTCGCGCTCGGGCACCTCGACCGGGGTGGCCCCCGCCGCAAGCGCCGAGATGCGGTACATGGAAAACCCGTGCTCGGTATGGATCACCTCGGTGCCCGGGCCGCCATAGGCCTGGCACAGGAAGGTAATGATCTCGTCGCTGCCCACGCCGCAGATGATGCGGTCCGCGTCCAGCCCGTGGACCTCGGCGACGGCCGCGCGCAGCGCGCCGTGATCGGTCGAGGGATAGCGGTGCAACTCGAAGGCGGCGCGGCGGAAGGCCTCCACCGCGGCTTCGCCTGGGCCGAACGGGTTCTCGTTCGAGCTGAGCTTGACCACGTTGGCCATGCCCTCGATATGGCTCTCGCCGCCCACATAGGGCGCGATGTCCAGGATACCGGGCTGCGGGGCGATCCGTGTCATGCTCTCCTCCGGGTCAAAGGCCTTCTAGCGAGGTGGGGCCGCCGACGCCAGCACCACGTGTCCTCGCGCACACGAAAGGGGCCGCGACGTCGCGCGGCCCCCAGAAATCGTCTCGCGCGGAAAGGATCAGTTCTGCGCGTAGTATTCGATGACGAGGTTCGGCTCCATCTGCACCGGGTAGGGCACGTCGCCCAGGCCCGGGGTGCGCACGAAGGTGGCCGTCATCTTGGAGTTGTCCACGTCGAGATAGTCCGGAACGTCGCGTTCGGCGCTCTGGATGGCCTCGAGCAGCGCGGCCATCTGCTTGGACTTCTCGCGCACCTCGATCACGTCGCCTTCCTTGACACGGTAGGACGGGATGTTCACCCGCTGGCCGTTGACCAGGACATGGCCGTGGTTCACGAATTGCCGCGCGGCGAAGACGGTGGGCACGAACTTGGCGCGGTAGACGACGGCGTCCAGCCGGCGCTCCAGCAGGCCGATGAGGATCTCGCCGGTATCGCCGCGCTGGCGCTCTGCCTCGGCGTAGATGCGGCGGAACTGCTTCTCGGTCAGGTCGCCGTAATAGCCTTTCAGCTTCTGCTTGGCACGCAGCTGGAGGCCGAAATCGGACATCTTGCCCTTGCGGCGCTGGCCATGCTGGCCCGGACCATATTCGCGGCGATTCACCGGAGACTTCGGACGGCCCCAGATGTTTTCGCCCATGCGGCGGTCGATCTTGTACTTGGCAGAGGTGCGTTTGGTCACCGTCTGATCTCCTTCCGTGTGTGCGGGCCTCCTCCGTCCTTCCGGACGTGCTCGGCCGCGCGATTGAAGGGCGTTGTCCTCTGGAGTTACGCCGGCGAACCGGCAGCCCGACAGGCATCCCCTCGCGGGGGCCGCCAACACCAATGAGCCGCGCCTTATACGGTGGCCACGGGCGGTGTCAATCTCCGGAGCGCGATTAACCGGGGATTAGGCCGGGCGCGGCATTCTGCGACCGGATCGGGATGGAGGGCGGCGTGTCAGTCAGGGCGAACCGGGCGAACAGATCGAGCCCGCTGGAGGTGGCGGTGGCCGCGCGCGACGCGGGCACGTTGCGGATGGTGGAACAGGCGGTGCGCCATCGCCATGTCCTGCTGGCATACCAACCGGCGGTGCACGCGCCCCTGCCCGATCGTGTCGCGTTCTGGGAGGCCCTGATCCGCGTGCTGGATGAAACCGGGCGAATCATCCCCGCGCGCGAGTTCATCCACCAGGTCGAAGAGACGGAAACTGGCCGCATCCTCGACTGCCTCGCGCTCGAGAAGGGGTTGCGCACGCTCTCCCGCGTCCCCGACCTGCGGCTGTCGATCAACATGTCGGCGCGCTCCATCGGCTACCGCCGCTGGATGCGCATCCTGGACCGGGTGCTGCGCAGCGACGCCACGGTGGGCGAACGGCTGATCCTCGAGATCTCGGAGGCGTCGGTTGCGCGCATCCCCGAGCTGGCAGGCAGCTTCATCGCCGATCTGCGCCAACGCGGCATCTCCTTCGCGCTGGACGATTTCGGCGCGGGCGACTCGGCCTTCCGGCATTTCCGCGAGTTGCAGTTCGACATTCTCAAGATCGACGGCAGCTATACGCAGGAAATCTCGGGCAATGCGGACAACCAGGTGCTGACGCGCGGGATCGTCGCGCTGGCCCGCGAACTGGACCTGCTCACCGTGGCAGGCCGGGTCGAAACCGCGGCCGACGCCGCGGACCTGTCGCGGCTGGGCGTGGACTGCCTTCAAGGCTACGTCTTTGGCGCCCCCACGACCAACCCGCCCTGGTCCGGCGCGACCCGCTGGCTGGACCGCTCGGCCGGATGAGCGGCGCGTCCCACGCCGCGCTCGCGCCGCCCGCAGCGCCTTCCGAAGGGGTGAGACACTTCCGCCGTTGCCGCAGTGCGGCAGATGCTTTAGTGACCCAACGGAACCCGGCGGGGCCGGAGCTTGCGCGCCGCAGGCGAACCGCGGACACTCCCCGCCAGGCACAGTTGGTGGAGGCAAACCATGACCAATGTAGTGATCGCGTCCGCTGCCCGCACGGCGGTCGGCAGTTTCAGCGGCTCTTTCGCGACAACCCCGGCCCATGATCTGGGCGCGGCCGTTCTGGAGGCGCTGGTCGCGCGCGCCGGGATCGAGAAGGACGAGGTTTCCGAAACCATCCTCGGCCAGGTCCTGACGGCGGCGCAGGGCCAGAACCCCGCGCGCCAGGCCCATGTCAATGCGGGCCTGCCGATCGAGGCGGCCGCCTGGGGCATCAACCAGGTCTGCGGCTCGGGCCTGCGGGCCGTTGCGCTGGGCGCGCAGCACATCATGCTGGGCGATGCGGAGATCATCTGCGCCGGCGGCCAGGAGAACATGAGCCTGAGCCCCCATGCCGCGCATCTGCGCGCCGGCCACAAGATGGGCGACGTGTCCTATATAGACACGATGATCCGGGACGGGCTGTGGGACGCGTTCAACGGCTACCACATGGGCCAGACCGCCGAGAACGTCGCCGAGAAATGGCAGATCAGCCGCGAGCAGCAGGATGAATTCGCCCTGGCCTCGCAGAACAAGGCGGAGGCCGCGCAGAAAGCCGGCAAGTTCGATGACGAGGTGATCCCCTTCACCGTGAAGACCCGCAAGGGCGAGACCGTGGTGGACAAGGACGAGTACATCCGCCACGGCGCCACGCTGGACTCGATGCAGAAACTCCGCCCGGCCTTCGCGAAGGACGGGTCGGTGACCGCGGCGAATGCCTCCGGGATCAATGACGGCGCCGCCGGCGTGCTGCTGATGAGCGCGGAGAACGCCGAGAAGCGCGGGATCGAGCCGCTGGCGCGAATCGTTTCCTACGCCACCGCCGGGCTGGACCCGTCGATCATGGGCGTCGGCCCGATCCATGCCAGCCGCAAGGCGCTGGAAAAGGCCGGCTGGAAGCCCGAGGACCTCGACCTTGTCGAGGCCAACGAGGCCTTCGCCGCGCAGGCCTGCGCGGTCAACAAGGACATGGGCTGGGATCCGTCCATCGTGAACGTGAACGGCGGCGCCATCGCGATCGGTCATCCGATCGGGGCCTCCGGTGCGCGTGTGCTCAACACGCTGCTGTTCGAGATGAAGCGCCGGGGCGCCAAGAAGGGCCTCGCGACGCTGTGCATCGGCGGCGGGATGGGTGTCGCCATGTGCGTGGAGCGCGGCTGACGCCCGGTCCGGCCGGAACAGGGGCGCTTCGGCGCCCCTTTTTTCTTGGCCGGATCGCCCATTGCCGCGATTTCATCGCGCAATATTGTTGCGCGGCTTTTCCTGAATAGCTAACAGAGTTACCAAGACATACTGCCAGACTGGAGGGACATCATGGCAAGAGTTGCACTCGTCACCGGCGGCAGCCGCGGGATCGGAGAGGCGATCTCGAAGGCGCTGAAAGCCGAGGGCTACATGGTTGCGGCAACCTATGCCGGCAATGACGAGAAGGCCGCCGCCTTCACCGAGGCCACCGGCATCAAGACCTACAAGTGGAACGTGGCCGATTACGAGGCGTCCAGGGCGGGCCTCGCCCAGGTGGAGGCCGATCTGGGCCCGATCGACGTGGTGGTGGCCAATGCCGGCATCACCCGCGACGCGCCGTTCCACAAGATGACGCCCGAACAGTGGAAAGAGGTGATCGACACCAACCTGACCGGCGTGTTCAACACCATCCACCCGATCTGGCCCGGCATGCGCGAACGCAAGTTCGGCCGGATCATCGTGATCTCGTCGATCAACGGGCAGAAAGGCCAGTTCGCCCAGGTGAACTACGCCGCGACGAAAGCGGGCGACCTCGGCATCGTGAAGAGCCTCGCGCAGGAAGGCGCGCGCGCCGGCATCACCGCCAATGCGATCTGCCCCGGCTACATCGCCACCGAGATGGTGATGGCGGTGCCGGAAAAGGTGCGCGAGTCGATCATCGCCCAGATCCCCGCCGGCCGACTGGGCGAGCCCGAGGAGATCGCGCGCTGCGTCACCTTCCTCGCCTCCGACGACGCGGGGTTCATCAACGGCTCGACGATCTCGGCCAACGGGGCGCAATTCTTCGTGTGACGCCCTTGGCGCGGGCGTTTCAACGCCTGCATTCGATACTCGGGCCGGTCCCTCGGGGCCGGCCCGCTCCGTTACCGGAGAGTCATTCCGCCGCCAGAGGCGACAGGCGCTCGATTTCCTCCTTCAGGCGGAGCTTCTGTTTCTTGAGATCTGCGATATGCAGGTCGTCGGTGCCCGGGGCGCGCTGCGCCTCCTCCACCGCTTCGGACAAGGCCTTGTGCTTCCGTTTCAGTTCCTGCACGTGCGAACTCAGGCTCATGGCGTCCTCCTGTGATGTTAGGAGTCCAGTGCAACACATTCCGGCACGTCTGTCACGCGGCGGTTACAAACTGCGACATTTCCCGCAAGGATCTGCCGGCCGGGTTCAGGCCGGGAACGGCAGCGCATTGCCCTCGCGCAGAACTGCCCGAATCGGCGCGGTGTAGTGCTCGTGGTCGCCTTCGTGGCGATCGCCCTCGTGCATCACCACCGGCGCATGCAGCCGGAAAGGCGCCCGCCCGTCCTTGCGCGCGCGCACCAGCACCAGGTGCGCATCCCGCCCCGCCCGTGGCGCCAGCGGCAGCAGCTCGATACTGCCCAGCCGCCCGGCCAGCGCCATCAGGATGTCGGGCACCCGTTCGGCCCGGTGCACCAGGCTCAGCCGGCCGCGCGGCACCAGCCGACGGGCCGCGGCGGCGATCCAGGTCTCCAGCGGCACGGCCTCGCCCAGCCCGGCCTCGCGGCCCGGTTCCTGCGCAGCGACAGAGGCCGCCCGGTCGAACCAGGGCGGGTTCACGATGACATGATCGAACCGGCGCTGGCGCAGGGCGGGCGGCATCGCCGCAACGTCGCCTTCCAGAACTTCCAGCGCCGCATCGTTGCGCGCGGCGTTCTCGCGGGCCAGCGCGGCGTAGTCGGCTTGAAGCTCCAGCCCCGTCAGCCGCAGCCCCGCGACCCGCGCAGCCAGGCAGAGCGAGGCCACGCCGACCCCGCAGCCAAGTTCCAGCACGCTCTGCCCGCGCCGGGCCGGCACGCTGGCGGCCAGCAGCACCGGATCGAGCCCCGCGCGATAGCCCCGCGCGGGCTGCGCCACCATCAGCCGCCCGCCCAGGAAGGCATCCAGCGTGGTCCCTGACGCCAGGGTGTCAGCCATCGAGGCTCACCCCGGCGTCGCCCAGGATCGCCCGCGCCCGGAACAGATCCGACTGCCGGACCATCAGGCGGCGCGGCAAAATGCCGATAGAGCCCTCGAGCACGCTCATGTTTACGTCGAACTCGAACACCTCTATATCCTCGTCCCGAAGAAGGGCGTGCACATAGGCGATCAAGGCGATGTCGTTGGTGCGGATCAGTTCCTTCATGGCCGGGATGTAAGGGCAAGGCAGGCAGGATGTCGAGCCTTCCCACGGGGGTAGGATGAGCTTGGACGACTCGCAGCCGAAACCGCAGGACCGTCTTGCCGCCGCGCTGGCCGACGACATGGGCGCAGTCAACGAGCTTATCCGCGACAGGATGAGCTCGCGCCACGCGCCGCGCATTCCCGAAGTCACCGCGCATCTGATCGAGGCCGGGGGCAAGCGGCTGCGGCCGATGCTGACACTCGCCGCGGCGCGGATGTGCGGCTATGCCGGGGAACACCATGTCCACCTGGCGGCGGCGGTGGAGTTCATCCATACCGCGACGCTGCTGCACGACGACGTGGTGGACGAAAGCGCCCAGCGCCGG
>Ga0008833_1000593_pt1 | contig 30669 bp, 12 predicted proteins | sample HotLakConsoUCCLE_FD_62216 | JGI IMG/M metagenome (GOLD analysis project Ga0008833, IMG submission 62216) | Hypersaline microbial mat communities from Hot Lake, Washington, USA - Hot Lake Consortium UCC-LE | ecosystem: Environmental > Aquatic > Non-marine Saline and Alkaline > Hypersaline >... | reverse complement strand
CAAACCCTCGAAACACACCTCAAACTCGCAAAAGACAGAACAACCAAACGCCTCATGGCCATCTCCGTCTTCCCACAACCAAACCTCCCAAACTTCCTCAGAAAACAGAAAGACTGACGCCTTCGCCCACGCCGGAGGAGAGCGCGTGCTCCCAGCGGCGCACGAGGTAGTTGTGTTCGGTCATTACCGTGTCCCAGACCCGCACCCGCGACATGCGCGTGGTATAGTCACCGCCCTCGCGCAGCGCGCCGGCCTGGAAGATCACCGAGCCCTCGGGATCCCGGATATCCACCGTCGCGGGCCGGCCATCGTACCAGAAATCCCATTCCGCGGCGCTCAGATGGGCGCGCACCACGTCCGGGTTGGCCATGTAAGCGCCACTGCGCGCCATCAGCGCGCCGGGCCGCCCGTCCAGCCACCAGTTGATGTAGTCATAGGCCGCGTCGCGCACCCAGCCCTCGGCCCGGGCCGACAAAGCCAGCCCACCGAACCAGCCCCGGTACCCCTCGACCGGGGTGACCATGTTCACTGGCACGCCCAGCGCGCGCAACTTGGTCAGGCCCGACCACCACAGCGAGCCGATCACCGGCGCGTCGCGGCACATGGCGTGCACCACCTCGGCCTCGTCGGACCAGATGCAGCGGAAATGGCCAGATTGCACGTAGCCATCCAGACGGTTGGTGAGCGCGTCGATCTCTTCCAGCGTCAGGTCGCAATCCTCGGCGGTCTGCAACTCGCCCAGCGCGCGCAAGGCCAGGAGCATGTCGATGCTGCCGATCGCCGCGTCGGCCTGGAGCGCCACGCGCCCCGCCCATTCGGGCGAGAGCAGCGCCGCCCAGCTGGTGACCTTGTCGGGATCGGCGCCGGCCACGGCGAAACTGTCCGCGTTGTGGACCGTGGGCACCATGCTGACCCGGTCCGAGGTAAAGCTGGCCAGCGACCCGTCCGACTGCACATAGAGCCTGTCGGACGGGCAGCCGCCGGCGGCGCGCGGCAGGTCCGGGCGCAACCGGCCGGTCTTGGGCAGGGCGTTGATCTCGTCCCAGCGGTGGATACGGGAGATGTCGATCGGCTGCACCGAACCGGTGGGCCAGATCAGGTCGATATCGTGGAACCACTGGTCGTAGACGTCGAAACTGCCGGGGCGCAGCGCGCCCTGGCGCTGCGCCTCGGTGCCGTCGCGGGTGATGAACTCGAACTCCAGCCCCAGGTCCTCGGCCGCCGTCCGCATGATCGCGCGGGTCTGGGTGACCGAGGTTCCCAGCACGCGCAGCGGCTGTCGCAGCCGCCGGACGGCGGGTGACGCGGGCCTGGCGCGGAGATCCTCGCCCATCCGGTCAGTCCAGCGCCGCGCGGATCCGGTCCATCAGGGCGGCGCGATCGGCCCGTGCCCGGAGCGCGGTTTCCATGTCCACCTGGACGAACTTCACCGGCGCATGGGGCTGCAGCTGGCCGATCAGGTCCATGTCGGCGGAGATCACCGTGCCGATCATGAAATAGCCCCCGCCCGACACCGCGTCGCGATGCAAGACGATCGGTTCCGTTCCACCGGGCACCTGCACGGAGCCGTAGGGATAGCAGCCATCCACGATGTTGGACGGGTCCGACCCGGCGCCGAAGGGGCGTTCGCGCGGTTCGAATTCCAGCGGCTTGCCACCGCGGAAGCGATAGCCCATCCGGTCGGCCTCGGGCGCCACGGCCCATTCGTCGGCGAAAAAGCCATTCTGCGCCGTCTCGGTGATCCAGTGCCAGTAGAGGCCCGGCAGCACCCGCAACTCGCAAGGGCCGCCCGGTCCGCGGCGCATGTCCTCGGCGACCGAGGCGCCCTCCTTCGCCTTGCCCGAGGGCTGGCCCAGCGGAAGCTCGTCCTCGGCGGCGATGGCCCGGCCCTCCACCCCGCCCAGCGCGCCGATCGCGTAGGTCGAGCGCGAGCCCAGCGCCAGCGGCGTGTCGATCCCGCCGGAGACCGCGATATAGGCCCGGGCGCCCGCGCGCAGGTAGCCGAAGCCCAGCCGCTGGCCGGCCTTGACCTTGATCGCGGTCCAGCCGGGCTGTTCCACCTCGTCGAGGAAGATCGGCATGTCGGCCCCGGTCACGGCGACCGTCGCATCCTCGGTGAATTCCAGCTCGGGGCCCAGGAACACGGCCTCCAGCCCCGCCGCGCCCTCGTCATTGCCGACCAGAAGGTTGGCCGCGCGCAGCGCCAGGCGGTCCATCGCGCCGCCCATCGGGATACCGAGATGGAAATAGCCGGGACGGCCGAGATCCTGGATCGTGGTCAGAAGACCGGGCTTGATGACCTTAACGGGCATTGAGCGCCTCCATCAGCTTGGCGTTGGTGCCATCGATGTCCTTGTTCCAGTCGTCGAGATCGAACTCGACCTGCGCGATGTTGGGCTCGTAGCGGCCCGCCTCCACGTCGGCGAGGGTGGCGTCGTATTCCTCGCGGTCGATGGGGCGCCACTTGAAGATGTCGCCGGGGCGGCAGAACACCATGAAGTCGCGCAGGTAGCTGGTGGTCTGGCTGGGGTCGTAGATCGTCATCGGCGTGATGCCGAACATCTGGTAGCCGCCCGCGCCCCGCACCGAGTAGATGCAGGAGAAGCAGCCGCCATAGCCGACCGTCTGCTTGGGCGTGTCGGTGCGCGGGCGCAGGTATTTCGGCACCTGCAACTGCCGGTCCCGGTCCACCAGCTGGTAGAGGAACGGCAGGCCCGACACGAAACCCACCATCGAGACGAACCACGGGTTCGAGTGATGCGCCACGATGAACTCCTCGGCGGTCTCGAAGCCGTTGATCCGCGCGGCGTAATCCAGGTCTGTCCCCGACGGGTCCTGGTGCCGCTCGCGGAACCGCATCAGCGTCTCGTGCGTCCAGGGGTCGTTGTAGAAGACCGGCACCTCGACGATACGGGTGGACATGCGCTTTTCGGCGTTCTCGGCCGCGCCTTCCAGCTTCTTCAGTTCGGCCAGCATGTCGTCGGGCTTGATGACGTCCGGATCGAACTTGACCTGGAAGGACGCGTTGGCCGGGCAGATCTCGGTCACGCCCCTGATCTGGCTGTCGCGCACCGCGTTGGTCATCGACAGGCTCTTGAAGAAGGCGTCGAGCGACATTTCCTCGTCGACTTCAACGAAGATGTGCTCGTCGCCACCGAATGAATAGCGTGTCTTCATCGTCTCTCGCCTCCTTGCCGCGCCTCGGCACGGCCGTTGGGTGAAAGGCCGCTCTCAGGCGGCCTCGATGGTGTTGGTCTCCAGCCAGGTCTCCAGGAAGGCGGTGTTGGCCTCGCCCGCCCTGATCGCCGGATCCTCGGCCAGCGCCGCATAGAGCGGCAGCGTGGTCTTGAGCCCCTCGATACGGATGGTCTTCAAAGCCGTGCGCAACCGTGCCAGCGCCGCGTCCCGGTCCTCGCCATGCACGATCAGCTTGCCCAGCAGCGAATCGTAGAAGGGCGGAATCGCGTAGCCCTCGTAGAGCATGGTGTCGAAGCGCACATCGTCGGGCACCGACAGCGCGCCCGTCACGCCCGGGAAGGGCATGAACCCCTTCGACGGATCCTCGGCGTTCACCCGCACCTCGATCGCATGGCCGTGCATGCGGATGTCGTCCTGCACCAGCGACAGCGGCGCGCCGAAGCTCACCCGGATCATCTCGGCCACCAGGTCGATGCCGGTGATCATCTCCGTCACCGGGTGCTCGACCTGGATGCGGGTATTCATCTCCATGAAGTAGAACGCGTCCCGCGCCGGCTCGTAGAGAAATTCCAGCGTGCCGGCGCCGCGATAGCCCACCGCCTCGGCCATGCGCACCGACGCCTCGCAGACGCGCTTGCGCGATGCCTCGGCCAGGCAGGCGGCGGGGGCCTCCTCCCAGACCTTCTGGCGGCGGCGCTGGAGCGAGCATTCGCGCTCGAACAGGTGCACGGCGCGGGTGCCGTCCCCCATGATCTGCACCTCGATATGGCGCGCGTCGCGCACCATCCGCTCCAGGTAAAGCCCGCCATCGCCGAAGGCGGCGGCGGCCTCGCTCTGGGCCTGGGGGATCAGCCGGGCGAGATCCTCGTCGCTCTCGGCGACGCGGATGCCGCGCCCGCCACCCCCGGCACTGGCCTTGATCATCACCGGGTAGCCGATTTCGGCCACCACGGCGCGGGCGTCGTCGACGCTGGTGATCCGGCCCTTGCTGCCCGGCGCCGTGGGCACGCCGGCGGCCGCGGCGGTGCTGCGCGCGGTGACCTTGTCGCCCATCTTCGAGATCACCTCGGCCGACGGGCCCACGAAGATCATGCCCGCCGCTTCCACCGCCGCGGCGAAGCCCGCGTTCTCGGCCAGGAAGCCATAGCCCGGATGCACCGCGTCGGCACCCGCCTCCTTCGCGGCGGCCACCACCCCGGCCACGTCCAGATAGGACTTGGTGGCCTGCGGTGGGCCGATATTCACCGCCCGGTCCGCCAGCCGCACGGCCAGCATGTCGGTATCGGCCTCGGAATGCGCCTGAACCACCTCCATGCCCAGCACCTTCGCGGCGCGGTTGATGCGCACCGCGATCTCGCCGCGATTGGCGATGAAAAGCGTCTTTCCGGTCAGGTCCAAGGGATCAGTCCATTTCTGCCAGCGGCGCGCCCGCGGTCACCGGGGCCTCGTTCTCCACATGGAAGCGGATATTGGTGCCCGCCGCCTCGGCCTTCACCTCGTGGAAGGTCTTCATCACCTCCACCAGGCCGATCGTGTCGCCCACGGCGACCGAGGCGCCATCCTCGACGAAGACCGGCTGATCCGGGGCGGGCTTGCGGTAGAAGGTTCCGGGGAGCGGGGATTGAATCGTCTTTGCCACGTCTGTCTTCCCTGTGCTGAAAGGTTCATGCGCCGAGGCGCGAAGGCGGTCCGGGCCTAGCCGCGGCTGGGCGGGGCGATGGTGACGCCCGCCTCCAGCAGCGTCTCGCGCACGGCGGTTCCGATGGCCAGCGCGCCCGGCGTGTCCGAGTGAAAGCAGATCGACTCGAACTCGATCGAGATATCCGCGCCCTCCACCGTGCGCACCTTGCCCTCGCTGCAGGCGCGCAGGCATTTCTGCGCCACCTCCTGCGGGTCGAGCGCGCGCATCTTGCGCGCGAAGACGATGGAGCCTGACGTATCGTAATCGCGGTCGGCGTAGAATTCGCGGATGACCGGCTGGCCCGCCTCCTGCGCGATCCGGCAGGTCTCCGAGATCGACATGCAGTAGAGGAACAGCTCGGGCCCGGTGCGCTGCAACGCCTCCACCAGCTGCCTCGACAGTTCCACGTCCTTCGCGGCGGTCATGTAGAGCGCGCCATGCGGCTTGATATGCTGAAGCGCGCCGCCATGCCGGCGGGCGAATTCGCGCAATGCGCCAGTCTGGTAGAGGATGTCGTTCACCAGTTCCGCCGGCTGCGCCGCGATGGTGCGCCGCCCGAAGCCCTGAAGGTCGTTGTAGCCGGGATGCGCGCCCAGGCCCACGCCGTGCTCCACCGCCATGCGCACCACCTGGTCCATCTGGTTGGGATCGCCCGCGTGAAAGCCGGTGGCGATGTTGGCGGAGCTGATGAGCGGCATCAGAGCGCTGTCCGGCGCATCGCCATAGGTCCAGTGGCCGAAGCCCTCACCCATGTCGCAATTCAGATCGACGGTCGTGCGATACATCTACCCCCCCAAATGCAAGGGACTCGCTGTCCCTGACCACGGAGACAAAGTCTGCGCCACAATCGCTGCCAACAGAAGTTCTTTTTTCTGAGCCTTCACTATCGAAAAATCAGATAGTATGCCTGCATCGAACGGCGGACCGGAGCCCATGTCCTTCAACCTGCGCCACCTGAAGTATTTCATCGCGACAGCCGAGCTGGGCCAGGTCAGCCGCGCCGCGATCGAGCTGTCGGTCTCGCAATCCGCCGTCACCGCGGCGATCCGCGAACTGGAAGCGACGCTGGGCACCCCGCTCTTCATCCGCTCGTCGCTGGGCATGTCCTTGACGGAGGCCGGCAGGCGCTTCCTGTCGCAGGGCTACGAGATCATGGACAAGGTGGACGAGGCGCTGCGAACGCCCGACACCACCGAGCTGACGGGCCGGCTGCGGGTCGCGGCCACCTATACGGTGATCGGCTACTTCCTGCCCATGCACCTGGAGCGCATCGCACGGCGGGTGCCGGGGCTGGAGCTGAACCTGTCGGAGATGTCGCGCAGCGCGCTGGAGGATGCGCTGGTCTCGCGGCAGGTGGATATCGGCGTGGCGCTGACGGCCAATATCACCAACCCGGCCATCGGCCGCGAAACGCTGCTGCGCTCGCCCCGGCGGCTGTGGCTGCCCTCGCGCCACCCGCTGGTGGAGCGCGACAGCATCGGTTTCGCCGACGTGGCCGAAGAGCCCTACGTGATGCTGACGGTGGACGAGGCCGCCCATACCGCCATGCGCTACTGGACCCGCACACCCTACCGGCCGCGCGTGGTGATGCGGACCTCCTCGATCGAGGCGGTGCGCAGCATGGTGGCCAATGGCCAGGGCGTCTCGATCCTGTCGGACATGGTGTTCCGGCCCTGGTCGCTGGAGGGCCGCAGGCTGGAAACCCGCGAGCTGGATACCGAGACCCCGTCCATGGATGTGGGCCTCGTCTGGGCGAAGGACGTGCCCTTCACCGAGGCGATGGCCGCCTTCCGCGACTATTTCCGCAGCCTGTTCGGCGCGCCGCAATCCACGCTCTCGCGGCTCGCATAGGTCGGGGACTGCCTGCCAGCCCTGCCCGGCAAACCCGGCAGCGCGCCGTCGATCGGCGCGGGCATTATCCGCAGGACGGCGGCCCCGGCCAGATCCGGCCTCCAATCAAGGCTTCCCTACGACCGGGATCGTGGCGAGACTGGTCCCCCCGCGCCCGCCAGCCCGGCACATGCCGAAAGGAGCCGCCACACCATGACCGAAAGCGCCGATATCCCTCAGGACGAAAAGGAAAAGGTGGAGGATCTGCGCCATGTTCCCACCTCGGTGATCTTCGAGGCGCTCCGCCAGGAGGGCGAGCACGAGCTTTACCGGCCAGCGAGCGCGCTGTGGTGGTCCGGCGTGGCGGCGGGGCTGGCGATCAGCACCTCGGTGCTGTGCAAGGGCTTTCTCGTGGCGCTGCTGCCCGATGCGGACTGGACCCCGGCGATCTCCAACCTGGGCTACACCGTGGGCTTCCTGATCGTGATCCTGGCGCGAATGCAGCTGTTCACCGAGAACACGATCACCCCGATCCTGCCGCTTTTCCTTGCTCCCACCCGGGCCAAGCTGTTGCGGATCCTCCGCCTCTGGGCGATCGTGTTCGCCGCCAACCTGGCCGGCTGCGCGCTGGCCGCGCTGGTGCTGGTCCATGCCGGCATCGTGCCGCCCGACCGCTTCGCCGGGATCCTCGCGGTCTCGCGCCATTACGCCGAGGCGAGCGGACTGGAACATTTCCTGTGGGGCGTTCCGGCTGGATTCATCATCGCGGCGCTGGTCTGGCTCCTGCCGCGGTTGAAGAATTCCGGGGAGGTGCTGATGATCGTGATCCTGACCTACATGATCGGCCTTGGCGACATGTCGCATGTTGTGGCGGGCTCCACCGAGTTGCTGATCCTGGTGTTCCGGGGCGAGCTGGGCCTCGCCCCGGCGGTGTTCGGCGGCATCCTGCCGGCGCTGGCGGGCAACGTGATCGGCGGCACGGGCATCTTCGCCGCGCTGACCTACGCGCTGCTGCGCGAGGAGATCTGAGGCGTGCCGGCTGCGGGCCCGCCCCAGGTCGCCGGCACGCCGCGGCCTCCGGCCTCGGTCATGTCCGGCGCGCCTGGAACCGCGCCTTGAGCCGGTCGAGCGCGGCCGTGTCGAGCTCGACCGGGTCGAGCGCCACCATGCAGTCGTGGACCGGCAAGGTATGGCGCCTGTCCGGGCTGCGGCAGACCTGCCGCGTCGCGCCGGCCCATCGAGCCGTCGCCCGCGCCCGGGGCCGCAAGCTCGGTCCTCGGAATGCCGGGGCGGTCGCGCCGGAGGTCGATATTCCTTTTGACATGGGCCGCGCCGTTGCCGGTCGGGGTGATGTCGAAGATGGTGCCGCCCATGTTCACGGGGATGATGTCGCGCGCGTCCCAGGGCGCGCCCGGGTGACGCGCAGCCTGCGGGACCGAGGCGGGGCCGGGCTTGATCGCGTGGACCGCCTGGTCCGCGACCAGCGCGCCCGCGCCAGCCTGCCATCGGACCGGGCGTCGCGCAGCGGTATGGGTGATCCGCGCATTCCGCGCAACAGCTTGCCGATCCGCGCAGCGGGCGGATTTTTCGCGATGCGTGTCTTGCCATGACCACGCGAGGCGCCTTAGCCTTTCCCGAAGCGCATCAGGGAGGCCCGGCGCGATGACGCTGAAGGTGCATTCGACGGATCAGACGGCACAGCGCGCGGCGCGGTGGCACTCCGCGACCGCCGAAACCCGTGCCCCCCGGCGGCCGGCCTTTCGCCGATCGGGCCGGAAGACGGGCTGCGCGCCGGGCGGCTTCATCGTGGAATGCGGGGACGAGCCCTCTCGGTTTGTCTTCGAGAACCGCAACGATCTCCACGCGATGCAGGAGACGCGCCCGGAGCCGGCCGAACCGATGCGCGGCCCGGACCGGCCCAGCGCGCGGCTGTTCGACGGGCGCGACAGGCCGGAGGCACAGCCCCACCGCTCCATCGCCGCGATCGGCGATCGCTTCGGGTTCTCCGAGCGGCCGCATTTCTCCAGGCCTTTCACATCCGCCTTCGCCCGAACGCCCGCGGGCAATCGCGCGCGGCTGGCGGCGCAGACCTGACACCCCCGGAAGAGGACCAAGATGGCCCAGGCAAAAGACACCCTCCTGCTCGACAACGACCGCGTCCGCGTCACCGAATGGCGCTTCCAGCAGGGCGACGAGACCGGCTGGCACACGCATGGGATGGATTACGTCGTGGTGCCGATGGGCGATGGCGCGCTGCGCCTGGAACAGCCCGGCGGCGGCGAGACCCGGGCCGAGCTGTCGAACGGCGTGCCCTATTTCCGCGCGGCGGGGGTGGAGCACAACGTCATCAACGACTCGGGCCATGAATTCGCCTTCATCGAGATCGAACTGAAACAGCCGTGACCGGCGGTCGGTTCCGACACTCGCGCGCGCCCTTTTGGGGCGCGCTTCGCTTTGCCATGCAGATTGACAGAAGGCACCGCGACTGAGACCATATCTTCCGAGAGATCGTTTTATCATTGGAAGAAGGTTTCGAAATGGAATTGTTCGAACAGGGCCGTTCGGGGTCGATCTGGAAATACTACAAGGACGAGAATGTCCGGGATATCATCCAGCCGTATTTCGCACACCCGATCTGGGAAATGAAGGCGGGCGACCCGTTGCCCGACATGCCGCTGGATGTGCAGTTCGAATTCGTCAACCGCTGCAACCTGCATTGCACCTCGTGCAGCGTGGACGACCAGCGCCGCGACAAGAAGGTGCTGGAATGGGACGTCATGGAGCGGCTGGTGGACGAGGCCGCCGAGGAAGGCGTATGCTACATCACCGTCTGCGGGCTGGGCGAGGCCACGCTGCATCCCGACCTGTTCCGCTTCTTCGCGCGCGTGCGCTCGCGCAAGGTGGAGAAGAAGGGCCTGCGGGTGATGGACTACATGCCCACCCTGCTGATTTCAAACGGGATGTGGTCCACCGCGCAGATCAACGCCTGCCTGGAGAACCCGCCCGACGTGATCTCCTTCTCGCTGGCCGGGCTGACCGATGAAGAGTTCGACGAACGCCGCCGCGGCATCCGCATGGACCGCTTCCGCCACGTGCTGTCGCGGCTCTTCAACGAGCGCAAGGTGGTGCGCGGCCCCGATGGCGGGCTCTCGCCCACGATCCACCTGTCCACCCATATCTACCCGCACGAGATGGAGACCCGCGCCGACGAGGTGGAGGCTTTCATCGAGGAATGGTTCGAGATGGCCGATATCGTGGTGATCAAGCCCACGATGATCCACAACGACAAGACCCCGCCGGCGGAATTCTCCGCGCATCAATCGCTGATCGAGAAGCACGAGAACCTGAAATACACGAGGCTGGCGGAGAACGTCTACGAACGCACGGCGCCCTGTTTCGAAACCTCGCGAAGGCTGTCCATCAATTCCGACGGCGAGGTCTGGTGCGGCCACCACATGTCGGAGGATTTCGGCGGTTTCCTGGGCAATGTGCATGAAAACACCCTGCGCGAGATCTGGCATGGCGAGCCGATGAACGCATTCCGCCGCGCCGTGCGCGCGGGCCGGTTCGACCGCGAGGCCTGCAAGCGCTGCGGCGGCGAGATCCGCGATTTCCATCGCGACCGCGAACCGGAGCTGGAAACCGAACTGGTCTTCCGGACCTCCTGAGGAGCCGGGCCAGGCCGGAGACGCCCCCCGCCCGGCACCGGGCGAGGGCGATTTGCTGATCGGGTCGAGGGGCGAAACCGTTGATGCGCCTGCGCCGCCCGTATAGCCTGCGGGCACAGATATTTCATTGATGTTGCCCTTATTCGAGGTATGCCATGACCGACGCGACCGAGCCCCCCGAAATCGGCGAGCAGGCAGGGACCGAACCGCAGATCGATCCCGAGATCGCCCGCAAGTTGGCCCAGCTGCGCACCGCCCTGCGCGAGAATTTCGGCGCCGCCGTGCAAGCGATGATGCAGTTGCCGCGATACCGCTCGCAGATGCTGGCGGATCTGCAGCCCCTGGTGCTGGACCCCATGCTGAAGGACCGGGTGGCCTTCGCCTACCAGGAGCGCCCCGAGGGATCGGACGCCGACATGCTGCGCGATGCCAGCGGTTTCGCGATCTGGGCCAATGTCTCGGAGGAGGTCGATGCCCGCATCCGCGAACAGATCGCGCAGGGCGTCTTCCCGGTGCGGCTGAAGCCCGAGGACTGGACCAGTGGCGAGATCAACTGGCTTTTCGACGTGGTGGCCCCGAACCAGGCGACCACCGCCGCCGTGATCGCCGGCTTTCGCAAGGTCGCCAAGGGCGGCGAGTTGCGGCTGCACCCGCTGATCACGCGGCTGGTGGACCGCGAAACGCTGGAGAAGATGGGCGCGCGCCGCTCGCCCGGCACCGCCGTGGCGCAGGAACCGGCGGAAGCCTGATCCGGCCCGCCGCGCCCCGGGGATACGGGGCGCGGCGACCCGGCTGCTTTCCCCTCAGAACAGGAAGTCGTCCACGCCGATCAGGCCCGCGGCGCCCTTGAGGGTCACCGAATTGCCTTGCGCATCGGTGACGACCGCATCCGGCCCCGCATCCGCGACGGTCAGATCGGCCAGGCCGCTCACGCCGGAATGCCCGCTGAAATCCAGCAGGTCCGCGCCGTCCTCGAAATCCAGCACCTCGTCCGCGCCGAAGCCCTCGGCGAACACGAACAGGTCCGCGCCGCCATTGCCCGCCAGCGTGTCGTCGCCCGCGCCGCCCTCGATCCGGTTGGCTTCGTCATCGCCGTTCAGCCGGTCGCCGAAGGCCGAGCCGATCAGGTTCTCGATCTGCTCGAACCGGTCGCCGATGGCGTGGCTGCCCGCGCCGCCGCCCACGAAACCGCTGAGCAGGGAGACGTTCACCCAGCCCGTGGAGCCAGCATAGCTGGCGGTGTCGGAGCCCAGGTTTCCGTCCAGCGTGTCGGCACCCGCGCCGCCCTCCAGCACGTTGTCGCCGTTGTCGCCGCTCAGCATGTCGTCGAAGGCCGAACCGATCAGGTTCTCGATCTCCGAGAAACTGTCGCCGATGGCATGGCTGCCCGAGCCGCCCCCGCCCCAGTTGCTGAACAGCGACACGTTCACCCATCCGGCGCTGGAGGCATAGCTGGCAGTGTCGATACCGCCATTGCCATCCAGCGCATCCGCACCGCCCAGGCCCTCCAGCACGTTGTCGGCGGCGTCGCCATTGAGCCGGTCCGCATGGCCCGAGCCGCGCAGGTTCTCGATACCGACCCAGGTGTCGCCGATCGCATGGCTGCCCGTTCCGCCACCGGCGAAACCGGTCAACAGCGAGACGTTCACGAACCCTTCGGAAGTGGCGTAATCCGCCGTGTCGCGGCCATCGCCGCCCTCCAGCGTGTCGGCCCCGGCGCCCCCGCGCAGCGTGTCATGGCCCGCGCCACCGGACAGCCGGTTGTTCCCGTCATCGCCGTTGAGCCGGTCGCTGAAGGCGGAGCCCTCGATATGCTCGATATCGATCCAGCTGTCGCCGATGGCATGGCTGCCCGCCCCGCCGCCGGCGAAGCCGGTCTGCAACGACACGTTCACCCAACCGGCCGAGGTGGCGTATCCGGCCGTGTCGTCGCCCGCGCCACCGTCGAGCGTGTCCGCCCCTGCCCCCCCGCGCAGGACATCGTCGCCCTCGCGGCCGGTCAACCGGTTGGCGCCCGCATCGCCGTTCAGGCGATCGTCGAAGGACGAGCCCGCCAGGTTCTCGATGCCCGTCAGCACGTCGCCCAGCGCATGGCTGCCCGATCCGCCGCCGGTGAAGCCTGTGTGCAGCGAGACGTTCACGAAGCCCGCGGACGTGGCGTAATCGGCGGTGTCGGATCCGCCATTGCCGTACATCGTATCGGCGCCAAGCCCGCCCTCCAGCACGTTGTCGGCATCGTCGCCGTTCAGGCGGTCGGCGAACCCGGAGCCGACAAGGTTTTCGATCCCGTCCCAGCTGTCGCCCAGCGCGTGGCTGCCGCTGCCGCCGCCCGCAAAGCCCGAGAGAAGCGAGACATTCACGAAGCCCGCCGAGCCTGCATAGCTGGCCGTATCGGGGCCCGCGCCGCCCAGCAGGGAATCCGCCCCGGCCCCGCCGATCAGCAGGTCGGCGCCTTCGCCGCCCGACAGCGTATCGTTCCCGTCCCCGCCCTCCAGCGTGTCGTCGCCGCCCAGACCGCTTACCTGGTCGGACTCCTCGCTGCTGGGGCCAAGCGTGCCGGAGGATCCGAGCGGGCTGACCAGGTCGGCGCCCTCGGTCCCGGTCACGACCACCCCGTCGTCGAGATTGGTCACCGACACGGCAATGGCCTGCGATGCGTCGAGGCTGCCGTCACTGGCTGTCACGATCACCTCGTAGACATTGTCGCCATCCGCATCGCCGGGCAGGTCGAAATCGGGCGCGGGCGCGAAGCTCAGCGCCCCGCTGGCCGCGTCGATCGTGAAGGCCCCCGCATCGGCCCCGCCGCTGATGGCGTAGACGGGCGTATCGCCGTCCACATCCGTCGCGGCGACATCGGTCACCGCCGTCGCGTTCTCTGCGACCGAGATCGCGGCCGTCGCCCCGCCGCCATCGGAGACGATCACCGGGGCGTCGTTCACCGGCGCGATACTCAGCGTCACGTCGCGCAGCGTTTCGAACTGGCCGTCCGAGGCCGACAGCTCTAGCATCACATCGCCGTTGAAATCCTGCGGCGGAGTGCCCGAGAGCGTCCGAGTCCCGGCCTCGTAGTCCAGCCACTCGGGCAGCGCCGTGCCGTCCGGCCCGCGCAGTTCGATCACCAGCGCGTCGCCGTCCGGATCGGTCACCAGACCCGCGGGCAGGGTGATCGACAGCGGCGTGTCCTCGGTGCCCTGGAGTGGATCGAGCGCGCCGATCTCCGGCGGGTCGTTCAGGGTCTGCACCGACACCGAGACGCGCGCGGTGTCGCGCGCACCGGAGGAGTCGGTGATCTCGTAGTCGAACCAGGCCGCGCCGCTGAAATTCGTCTCGGGCGTGATGACCAGCTGGCCGTTGCCCAGGTCCTCCACCCCGACGCCCTGGGTGTCAAGGATGCGGGAGATCTGGAACGCCTGGAGATCCGGGTCGAAATCGTTGGCCGTGAGCGCCGTGGTGAAGATGGTCAGCGGCGTGTCCTCGGGCAGCGTCAGCGCGTCATCCACCGCGACCGGGCCGTCATCGAGCGGCAACACCTCGATGGTGACCGTGGTGGGCACCTCGAAGCCGGTCTCGTTGGTCAGCGCGTAGCGCAGCGTCAGCGTGCCGAAGAAATCCGCCTCGGGCGTGATCCGCCACAGGCCGGAGGACAGCTCGGCAATATCCACCGAGACGTCGGGCATGGCATTCGTCAGCCCGAGGAAGACCACCTCCGAGCCCAGCGGAATGTCGTCATTGGCCATCAGCTCCAGCGGGTCGAGATCGATCGAGCCGTCCTCGAGCATCTCGTAGCCGGCATCCGATACCGCCACCGGAACGTCGAAGAGCGGCATCACGATGACGCTGGCCTGCCCGATGCTGGTGGCGCCCAGCTCGTCGGTGACGCGATACTTGAACCCGCCATCGCCGAAATAGCCCGCCCGGCCCTGGAACACCGCCGTGTCGCCGTCCTGGAACACGGTGCCGTTGTCGGCATCGAAGATCTCGACGATCTCGAAGTTGTCCCCCTCCACGTCGCGGTCATTGAACAGAAGATCCGCGAAATCGATGGCGAAGGGCTCGTCCTGCGTGCCGAAGAAGATCCCGTCGGGGTTGGCGATGGGCGCGTCGTTCACCGCCTCGATCTCGAAGGTGATCGAGCCGGTGTCGGTCAGCCGCCCGTCGGTGATGGTGTAGTTGAAGCTGCGCGGGCCGTTGATGTTCTCGTCCGGCACGAACTGGTAGCGATCGTCCGGCAGCTCGATGATCCGGGCGTCGGCGACCGCCGACTGGATCGACATGAAGCTGATCGCGTCTCCATCCAGGTCGGTGTCGTTGGCCAGCAGGTCCGCGATGGTGAACTCGAACGGTTCGTCCTCGACGGTGCTGAACACATCCGCCACGGCGTTGGGCGCCAGATTGGTGCTGTTCACCGTCACCTCGACCAGGCCGGTGCTTTCGCCGTGGGTGTCGTCGGTCACGCGGTAGCGGAAGCTGGCGGGCCCGGAATAGTCCGGCGTCGGCGTGAAGGTGATCTCGGTGCCGTCGAAGGAGACGGTTCCGTTCACCGGATCCTCTACGCCGAGGAAGCGGATGTCGTCGCCATCCACATCGAAATCGTTGGCCAGCAGGGTCGCGGGCAGCAGCGTGACGAAGGAATCCTCGTCCACCGCCACCTCGTCCGTCACCGCCGTCGGCGGATCGAGCAGCGAGGCCACGTCCAGCAGCACCGTGCCGGTGGTGCTGCCCTCGCGGCCATCCTCCAGCGTGTAATCCAGCACATCCTCGCCGGCGAAGCCCGCATCGGGCGTGTAGACCAGGCTGGCGCCGGCATTGCCGTCCACCGCAAGGTCGCGCAGGCCCGAGGCGCTGTCGGTGCCGTCGCTGCTGGTGAAGCGGATCGAATAGGTCTCTGCCACTTCCAGCGGCACATTGGCCGTCAGCAGCCCGGTGGCGGGATCGACGCTCATCCAGGCGGGCAGCGCGCTGCCGTCTTCCAGCTCGGCCGACCATGTGCCGCCCGTCACCGGGGTGATCCCGGCCGGCGGGTCCAGCGTGACGACGCCGGGGATCAACTCCAGCGTGCCGTTCTCGGGTGTGCCGAAAGCGGTGATGCGCAGCGGGTCGCCGTCATCGTCACGGTCGTTCAGCAGCAGTTCGGCCACCGTGAAGCCCACCGAGCCGTTCTCGAACAGGTCCACGCCATCGGCGCCCGCCACCGGCGTTTCGCGGGTGGGCGTGACGTTGAACACGATGATCGCAGGATCGGAAATCCCGCCCTTCGCGTCATTGGCGGTATAGGAGAAGGCCAGCGAGCCGTTGAAATCGTCCGGCGTGGTCACGTCGATCCGCTCGGGCAGGTCGTTGACCAGGAAGCCCGACACGTCCCCGGGATCGATCGTCGCGAAGGTGTCGTCCACCACCGCCTCGGTGATCAGCGACATCGCGGGCAGCGTGCCGCCCTCGGCGTCGATCCGCAGCGGCACCGCGCCCACGTAATGCGAGGGCGGCGTGCCGGCAAAGCTCAGCGTGGCCGGATCGAAGCTCAGCCAGCTGTCCAGCGGCGCACCGCTCTCGCGGGCGGCGCTCAGCGTGCCGGCCGCGCCCAGATCGAGCGCGAAGAGGTCCAGCGCCTCGAGCGCCGGATCGCCTGCCAGCACCGCGTTGATCGCGCTCAAAGCATCGGTCAGCCCGGCCGGGTCGATCAGGAATTCCAGCGTGAAGCCGCGATCGGTGGCGTAGTATTCGTGCTCGGGCAGATCGGGGGCCGGATCGGGCGTGAACACGATCTGGACGCGCGCGGGCGTGTCGGTCTCGTCCGGCTCGAAGCCGGTGGGCGTGAGGCTGCGGGTCGCGGCGTCGAAGCCGAGCCAGGCTGGCAGCGGCCGCCCGCCCAGCACGGAGGCCGAGAACTCCCCGGCAGAAATGTCGAAGCTGGCCACCCCGTCGCCATCGTCATCCGGCGTCCAGGCATAGGGCGCGCGCAGCTGGAAGGCGCCCAGCACGTCGGTTTCCACGCTCACCCCGGCGGCCAGAGCGCCCGCATCGTCCACCGGATCGAAGGCAAAGCGGAACGGATGCACCGCGCCGTTGGACGGGTCCGACACGAAGACCGCGACCTCGACCGGGTCGGTCAGCCCGGCGGGCACGGTGCCCGAGAAGGTCAGTGTCGCCGCGTCGAAGGACAGCCAGGACGGCAGCGCGGTATTGTTGGCCGACAGCGCCTGCACCGTGTGATCCGGCGCCAGGAAGCGATAGGGCACGGGCCCCAGGAAGGCCGTCTCCTCGAAGAACAGCACGTCGCCTTCCAGGTCGCGGTCATTGCCGAAGGCCTCGGCCGGTATCACGAATTGCGGCCCGTCCTCCTGCCCGAACACCACGTCGTTGCGCAGCTCCGGCGCGGTGTTGAACGGCAGCACCGTGATGAAGGCGGTGGCCTCGTCGAACTCGCCCCGCCCGTCGGTGATGGTGTAGTCGAAGCTGGCGGTGCCGTTGAAATCCTCGCGCACGGCGAATTCGATCAGCCCCTCGTCGGTGACGCGCACCTTGCCGTTCTCGGCGAAGCGGTAGACCTCGACGAAGCTCAGCGGGTCGTCGTCCGGGTCGCTGTCATTGGCCAGCAGCACCAGCGGGTCGATCAGGATCGTCTCGTTCTGGAGCGCGCGCAGTCCGTAATCGTCGCGCGCGACGGGCGGCAGGTTCTGCGGCCGCACTTCGAGGTTGAACTCCAGCGTGGCCTCGGCGCCGCGCGCGTCGATCACGTCGAAGGCGATGCTGGCCGGGCCCAGCGCCAGCGGCGTGAAATCGATGGTGCCCTCCGCCTCGTCGAACAGCTCGACCCCGTTGGTGGAGGCATTGCCATCCGCGCCGATATGCAGGCCCACGAAGCTGAAGGCGTCGCCTTCCACGTCGTAGACCTTGTCCATCAGCTGGGCGACGGTGAAGGTGGTGACCTCTTCCAGCTTGACGGATTCGGCGCGCTCGCGGATGCGCGGCGCATCGTTCACCGGGGCGAAGTAGATCTCCACATCCGCCGTGGCCTGGGCCCCGTCATTGTCCTCCAGGATGTAGGAGAACCCGGCGAAGCCGAAATAGTCGCTCCGCGAGATCAGCTCGATATACTGGGTGTCGATGATCCAGGCGGCATCCGTCGCCTCGCCGTCGTAATCATTGTTCTTGAAGGGACGCAGCGGTTCTCCGTCGCCATCCACCAGCGGCGTGGCACCGACGATGCGCAGACCTTCGGCCGCGTTGTCGCCATCCACGTCGAAATCGTTTGCCAGCAGGTTTTCCAGCCGGATGCGCAGCGGCGTATCCTCCAGCCCGTAGACCAGCGGATCGTCCATGGCCACCGGCGCATCGTTGACCGGTGCAAGGTTCACCTCCACCCGCGCCGTGGATTCCCGGCCCAGCGGATCGCGCACGGTATAGGCGAAGAAGGCATCGCCGAAATGGTCCTGCGCGCCCAGGAACTCGATCATCCCGTCGCCGTTGATCAGGACCGTGCCGAACTGCGCGGCCTGGACCGAGATCAGCTCCAGGTCCTCGATGCCGGACTCGGCGTCATTGGCGATCAGGTCCGCCGGGTCGATCAGCGCCACCTCGTCCTCGACGCCCAGCAGGAACACGTCGTCCTGCGCATTGAACCGACCGTCGCGCAGATTGGCGAGGATCGCGGCGCGATCCCAGATCGTGCCGTCCTCGAAGACGATCTGCTCGATGCCCGTGGCCTCGCCGAGGAAGTGGTTCGTCACGGTAACGGTATCGATCAGGAAGCCGTCGTCGCGTTCCAGCTCGACGAAGAGGTCGTCGCCGATCCGCAGGACGGAGACATCCTTGGGCAGGATGTTCGGCCCCATGAGCAGCCGGTCGGTATCGGCCGGATCGCCCGTCTCCTCGATCGTGTCGCCGGCGCTGTCATAGCCGAAGACATAGGTATCCGAGCCGCCGGCCCCCTGGAGCAGGTCGTCGCCGAAGCGGCCGTCCAGCGTGTCGTCGCCGGCGCTGCCCACGAAGCTGTCGTCATGCACCGAGCCGGTCAGCCGCTCGATGGAGGTGAGCGTGTCGCCCAGCGCCTCGCCCGCGCTGCCCGCGCCCAGCGTCAGGTCCACGGCCACCGCCTCGTCCGCGCCGGTATAGTCGGCCGTGTCGAGCCCGCCGCGGCCATCCAGCACATCCGCGCCGCGCCCGCCGCGGAAGATGTTCTCCGCGTCATCGCCCAGCAGCGTGTCGCCCTGGAAGCTGCCCACGACGATCTCGATGGAGGACAGCGTGTCGCCCTCCGCATCGCCGCCCGTCGCCGTCCCGGCCAGCAGGTCGATCTGCACGCCGTCATTCGACAGGGTGTAATCGGCCGTGTCGGTGCCGTCCCCGCCCAGCAGCTCGTCCGCCCCGCGCCCGCCGATCAGCGTGTCGTCGCCGTCAAGGCCCGCCAGCGTGTCGTCCTCGCGCCCGCCATCCAGAAGGTTGCCCGCGCCGTCGCCCTCGAGCTCGTCGGCGAAATCGGTGCCTTCCAGCTCTTCGATGCCGGCCAGCGTGTCGCCCGCGGCCCAGCCGCCCGAGGCCGTGCCCGCCGCAAGCGAGACCTGCACCGCCGCATCGGAGAAGACGTAGCTGACGCGGTCGCGGCCCTCGCCGCCTTCCAGCGTGTCGCCGCCTTCGCCGCCGTCCAGCGTGTCGTCGCCCGCGCCGCCCTCCAGCGTGTCGGCGCCCGCGCGGCCCTCCAGCCCGTCATTGCCGGCAAGGCCCGCCAGCCGGTCGCCGCCCGCGCCGCCGCCCAGCGTGTCGTTGAAGGCGGTGCCCTCGAAGCCCTCGATGCCGATGTAGAAATCGCCCTGCGCGAAACCGCCCTGCCCGATCTGCGTCGCGAGGTCCGCCCGCACCCCGGTATTGGACGCGCCGAAGCGCACGATGTCGAAGCCCGCGCCACCGTCGATCGTGTCGGCATCGTCGCCCGCGTCGATCACGTCGTCGCCCGCGCCCGCGTCGATCACATCCTCGCCGGTGCCGGTCTCGATCGTGTCGGCGCCGTCACCCGCGATCACCCGGTCCGCGCTGCGGTAGCCGCGGATCGTCTCGGCGAGCGCGGTGCCCTCGATGTAATCCACCTCCGGCGTGCCGCTGAGTTCCAGACCGTAGAAATCGGCGACATTGGCATGGGCGAAGCCGGTATCCTCCTGCCCCTGTTCGTCGGCGATGCGGTATTCGATGGTCACCGGCCCGGTGAAGCCCGGATCGAACCGGCCAACCACGAAGCTTTCGCCGCCGAAGTCCACCACCTCGAAACTGCCCAACGGGACGCGGTTGCCTTGCGCCAGCTCCACCGGGTCCAGGAACGCATCCACGCCCACGAAGGCGGGGCGCGGGCGGTCGGGATCGTCCAGGTCGACATCGATCTGGCCGTCGCCATTCGTATCCGCCTGCTCGATGTCGAAATCGTTGAACAGCAGGTCCGACACGCGGATCACCAGCGGCACGTCCAGCGGCGTGACGAAGCCGAAATCCTCCATCACCGTGGGGTCGTCGTTCGACGGCTCGATCACGATATCGACGAGCGCCAGGTCCGTGCCATCGGCGCCGTCGGAGACCTGGTAGATGAAGCCGGACGAGAAGGTCGCGTCGATATTCGGCGTGAAGAGGAAGTCGCCGTCGGCGTTCTGTTCGATCGTGCCGTTGAGCGGGCCACCCGCGGCCGGGCCGAAGGTGAAGACGTCGAACAGCTCGGTCAGGCGCCAGCCGGTGATCGTGAGCGGATCGCCATCCACATCGGTGTCGTTGGCCAGCAGCGTGTCCAGCCGGATGACCGTGGGGATGTCCTCGGGCACCACGATCTGGTCGGCGACGGCCTCGGGGGGCGCGTCGTTCACCGGCTCGAAATACATGGTGACCTCGGCGCCCCCCACGGCGCCTTCGGGATCGGTGATCGAGTAGCCGAACGTGGCCTCGCCCCAGAAATCCTCGTCCGGGGTGAAGATGATGTCGTCGCCCACCCGCTCCAGCGTGCCGTTCACCGGGCCGGTGGCGTTCTCGAACGTGACGGCAAAGCCCTCCGGGTCGCTGTCGTTCTTGAGCAGTTCCAGGATCGGGATGGTCAGGGCCACGTCCTCGGTGCCGGTCAGCACGAAGCGCAGGTCGTCGGCGGTGTAGGAATCCGCGCGGGCGTCCGGAGCGTCGTTCACCGGCTCGTAGACGAGGGTAGCCGTGGCGGTGGCGCTGCCGCCCTGCCCGTCACCCACGGTGTAGTCGAAGCTCGCGTCGCCGAAGAAATCCTCGGTGGGCTCGAACAGGACGGTCTGGTTGGCCAGCAACGTGGCCTGCCCGCCCGCCGCGTTCGCGACCGACAGCAGCGTCAGCGGATCCCCGTCCGGGTCGGTATCGTTGGCCGTCAGCCGCTCGAGGCTCAGGACGATCGGGTTGTCCTCGCGGATCGGCTCGCCGGCCTCGGTGGTGTCGAACAGATCGTCCACCGCGATCGGCGCGTCATTCACCGGGTTCACGGTAACCGTGACGCTGGCGCTGCCGGTCAGCCCGGCGGGATCGGCCACGGTGTAGCCGAAGCTCGCCGACCCGAAGAAGCCCTCCCTCGGGGTCAGCTGGACATTGCCGTCGGCGTCCAGCGACACGAACAGGTCGGCCGAGGATGTCACCGAGTGCAGGCTCAGCGCGTCGCCGTCGATATCGGTGTCGTTGGCCAGCAGCGTGGCGGCCGCGATGGTGACGGGCGTGTCCTCGTCGGTGACAAGGCCGGTGTCGTCCACCGGCGTGGGCGCGTCGTTCACCGGGGTGACGTCGATGAACACCGTGGCCTCGGCGCGGCCGCCCTCGGGGGTGTTGGCCGCGTAGGCGAACTGCGCCGGCCCGAAATAATCGGCGGACGGCGTGAAGCTGATCGTGCCGTTGGACGCCAGCGAGACGGTGCCGTTCACCGCGTCGAACACCTGCCCCACGATCATGCGGTCGCCATCCACGTCGTTGGACAGCAGCCGCTCGACCTCGATCGTCAGGAAATCGTCCTCGGCGACGGCAAAGCCGTCATCGTCGCGCGCCTCGGCCAGCGGGCGCACGTTGACGTTGACCTGTGCCTCGGCAAAGCCGTTGCGGTCGTCGGTGATGCGATAGGTGAAGGCGGTGGCCCCGGTGAAGCCCGCATTCGGGGTGAACTGGACAGTGCCGTCCGGCTCGATCGTGGCGGTGCCGTCGGGGCTGCCATCCACCTCGTAGACATGCAGCGCGTCGCCATCGGCGTCGAAATCGTTGCGCAGCAGGTCGGCCAGCGGCACCGACAGCGCCTCGCCCGTGACCATGGCGAAGAAGCCGTCCTCTGCCGCCACCGGCGCCCGGTTCGCCAGCAGTGTGAGCAGCTGGGCCTTGTCCCAGCTGATGCCGGACATGAAATCGTAACGCTCGATCCCGCGGCCATCCTCCGCCAGCGCGTCGCGCACCACGAGGCTGTCATCGGGATGCCCGCCGAAGCGGAACAGCACCGACTCGCTGCCGTTGAACAGCCGCTCGACGGAGACGGTGGCCGCGTCGAAGCCGGTCAGGTCCATCACGTCGATATCGGCGGACGAGGCGGCGGTCTCCTCCACCCGGTCATTGCCGTCGCCCGGCGCGAAGACATAGGTGTCGGATCCGGCCTCGCCCAGCGCCACGTCGTCGCCCGCGCCGAGGTCGATCAGGTCGTCGCCGTCGAAGCCCTCCATCGTGTCGTCGCCGTCGGTCTCGATATCCTCGAGCGCGCGCGCGCGCATCTCGGCGCGGCCCCATTCGGTGCCGTCGGCGAAGCGCAGCGTCAGGCTGCCCGGCGCGCCGTTGGCCGCGCCCAGCGCACCCACCAGCACCAGACGGTCGCCCGGCTCCTCGAAGCCGAGCACCAGGTCGAGCAGGTCCGGCCCGCTGCGCACCGCCGCAAGCACCTGCGCCGGATCGTAATCGGCCAACACCAACTCCGCCGCACCGCCGCCCAGCGCATCGATCCGGTCGTCGCCATCGCCGCGCGCATAGGTGTAGCTGTCATCGCCTGCGCCGCCGACCAGCAGGTCGTTGCCCGGCCCGGCCTCCAGCAGGTCCGCGCCGTCGCTGCCCAGGATCACGTCGTCGCCGTCGCCGCCCTGAGAGTCGATCAACAGCGCGACGATCTGCGGGATCGTGAACTCGGAGCCGTCGTCGGTGAGCACGATCCGCTCGATCCCGCGCCCCTCGCTCAGCCCGTCCACGACGATGATCCGGTCCTCGCCGGTGGCGAAGCCGATCCGCAGGTCGGGGCCTTCCGTGCCCAGCCGCGAGAAACGCAGCTCCGAGGGGCCGTAACCGGCGATTTCCAGAACGTCCTGCGCCGATGTGGCACCGTCGCGCAGCGTGTCCTGACCGTCGCCGGCGGCGAAACGGTAGGTGTCGTCGCCCGCCCCGCCCGAGAGCCGGTCGCGGCCCAGGCCGCCCTGCAGCGTGTTGTCGCCGGCATCGCCGAAGATGATGTCGTCGAGCGGCGTGGCGAGGCGCGCCAGCAGGTCCGCGAGGCCCCATTCCGTCGCGTCGGCGAAGCGGATCGTCTCCACCTGCCCCGCACCCAGCGCATCCTCGATGCGGATCCGGTCGCCATCGGCGCCGATGGTCAGGATGATCGCGCCGCCGTCGCTGCTCTGCGAGACGCGGACATCGTCCGGGACGATCCCGGCGCCCATTTCCAGCGTGTCGGCGCCGCCGGTATCGATGATGCGGTCCTGCCCGTCGCCCGGGGCGAAGCGGTAGGTATCGTCGCCCTCGCCGCCTTCCAGCAGGTCCACACCAAGGCCGCCGGTCAGATCGTCGGCGCCGCCAAGACCGATCAACCGGTCATCGCCCTGGCTGCCCGAAAGCACATCCGCCGCGTCCGAACCGAAGATCACGTCATCGCCCAGCGTCGCCGCCTGCGCCATGTCCAGAAGCGTCTGGGCGTTCCAGACCATGCCATTGTCGAACTGCACCGTGAAGGGCAGCGCGGTGGAGGCTGGCAGGCCCAGGTCGATCCGGTCGCCGGTGGCGGTGTTCTCCAGCACCACCCTCGGCAGGCCCGGGACCACGCGCACCAGGGCCGGGTCGATGCCCGCGCCCATGTCGATCACATTGGTGCCCTCGGGATCCTCGATCCGGTCCTGCCCGTGGCCCGGGGCGAAGGCATAGGTATCCGCACCGAGCCCCCCGCGCAGCAGGTCGTCGCCCGGCCCGCCGGTCAGCGCATCATCCGCATCGCTGCCGGTGAGCGTGTCGTTGCCGCCCAGCCCGTCCAGCGCGCCGCCGGTCAGAACCGAAAGCGCGTCGTCGCCCGCGCCCGCCTGCATCGCCCGCGCCAGCAGCCCGGCGCGATCCCAGGTGGTGCCGTCGTCGAAGGCGATTGTCTCGATATCGGTGAGAGGCGGCTCGGCGGCCGCACCCACCAGCAGCAGGCGCGTGCTGCCGCCGGTCACCCGCAACTCCAGGTCGTCCCCGACATGCAGCACGACCACATCGCCCGGCGCCACGCTCGCGTCGAACTCGATCAGGTCGGTGCCGCCGGTGTCGCTCAGCGTGTCCTGCCCGTCATTGGCGCCGAAGAGGTAGATGTCGTTCTCTTCGCCGCCCAGCAGCAGGTCATCGCCCGTGCCGCCGTGGAACACGTCGTTGCCGCTGAACTCGGCACCGTCGCCGCCGCCTTGCAACGTGTCGTCGCCCGCGCCGCCCGACAACGTGTCGTTGCCCGCCCCGCCGATGAGCGAATCGTGCCCGGCCTCGCCGGCCAGCTGGTCATCGCCGAAGCCCCCCAGCAACTGGTCCGCATCGGCCCCGCCCGCCAGCGAGTCATCGCCGCCGAAACCGCGCAGCGTGTCCGCGCCGCCATTGCCGAACACCAGGTCGCCCAGCGGGCCGCCGCCGATCTCGGCGCCGGTCTCGCCGTCGCTGATCTCGGGCTGGGTCACGACCGGCTCGACACCGCCGAAATTCACCGCCGTCAGCAGCGCCGCATCCACGTTCTGCAACCGCAGGACCGAACGCGCCACGCCGTCATCGCCGGTCAGGACGATGGTGGTATCGGCACCGTCCTGCACGATCTGCAACCGGCCCGAGGCGAAGGGGTTGGGCGCGCTGGCCGCGAGGCGCAGGATGTCGCCGGTATCACCGGGCGTGAAGTCGGTGATCACGTCCTCGGCGATATCGGCCGGAATTCCGGTGACGGGCAGGTAGCGGAACGTGTCGCGCCCGGTGCCGCCGGTCAGCGTGTCCACCGAGGCATCGGCGGCGATATCGCCGAAGATGTCATCGCCATCGCCGCCGGAAAGCTCGTCCGCCCCGCCACCCCCGGCCAGGTAGTCGGCCAGCGCGCCGCCGGTCAGCGTGTCGTCCTCCTCGTCGCCGTAGAGCGCGACGCCGTCGATCCCAAGATCAGGCTGCACCCGTGCCGCGACCTCGGCGAAATCCAGCGTCACCAGCCCCTCGGCGATCACGACGGTCTCGACCCGGCCGGCATCGCCCGGCGCGAAGGCGTCGCGCAGGACGATGCGGTCCGTGCTGCCGGAGAAGCGGATCGTCAGGTCGGCCCCGTCCGGACCGGTCTGCGAGAAGCGCAGCGCGTCGAGCGCGTAGCCCTCGATGCGCAGCGTATCCGGGTCCGCGTCGCCCTGCTCGTCGATCTGCAGCACGCCATCACCCGCGGCGAAGACATAAAGGTCGCTGCCCGCGCCGCCCGTGGCCGTATCGTCGCCCGGCCCGCCATCGAGCGTGTCGGCCCCGGTGCCCCCGTCGAGCATGTCATCGCCCGCGCCACCTTCCAGCAGGTCGTCCCCGCCGAGCCCCGTCAGCGTGTCGTCGCCGCCAAGACCGGACAGCGTGTCGTCGGCGCTGCCGCCCTCGCGGCTGTCGTCGCCCTCGGTGCCGGCATTGGTCCGGCGCAGCAGTTCCGCGGGATCCCAGATGGTGCCATCGTCGAAGACCAGCGCCTCGATCTCGCCCGCGGGCGACAGCGCGCCCTCCAGCGTCACCCGGTCCTCGCTGCCATCCAGCCGCAGCTCGTAGCCGGTCGCCGTCTTGCGCAGGGCGATATCCTCGGGCGCGATGCCCGCGCCCAGCTCGATCCGGTCCAGCCCGCCGGTATCCTCCACCGTGACCTGGCCGTCGCCCGCCTCGAAGCGGTAGACATCGTCGCCGGGGCCGCCCTGCAACAGGTCCGGCCCGGTGCCGCCCTCGAGCGTGTCGGCGCCTTCGCCGCCCAAGAGGGTATCCGCGCCCGCGCCGCCTTGCAGCAGGTCGGCCCCGTCGCGGCCCTCCAGCAGGTCGTCGCCATCGTCGCCCGAAAGCACGTCGTCGATGCCGGTGCCGCGGATCGTCTCGGCCGCCGCGCTCGGCACCTGCGACAGCACCAGCAACTCGGCGAAACTCAGCACGCCGCCATCGTCGAAGCGCAGCTCCGCCGGTGCGGCGGCCGGGTCGCCCAGCGCGCCCGCCAGGGTGATCCTGTCCTCGCTGTCGCGGAAGCGCAGCACCAGGTCGTCGCCCGCGGGATCCTGGCTCACGGAAAGGTCGACCTGGAGCAGCCCCGCGCCCAGTTCGATCACGTTGATGCCGGCGGTATCCGTGACGGTATCCTGCCCGTCGCCGGATGCGAAGCGGTAGGTGTCATCTCCTGCCCCGCCCGCGAGCAGGTCGTTGCCGCGCCCGCCATCCAGCGTATCGGCGCCCTCGCCGCCTTCCAGCGTGTCATGGCCCGCGCCGCCCTCGGCGGAATCGTCGCCACCCAGCGCGGTGACGCTGTCATCTCCCTCGGTGCCCGCAAGCGTTTCGGCCGCTTCGGTGCCCGCCACCGCGAGACCGGTGCCGATGGAGGTGACGGCCAGCGCGACCGCATCCTCATGGGTCCAGATCGTCCCGTCGGCGAAGCGCAGCTCCTCGATCCGGGCGGCCGGGTCGGTCAGCACGCCCACAAGGACCAGCCGGTCCTCGGTGCCCGCGACGCGCAGCACCAGGTCATCGCCGGAGGTGGTGAGCGACAGATCGGCCGGGGCGATGCCCGCGGCGAAGGCCACCGCATCCGCGCCGTCCGTGTCGGTGACGCGCACGGTGCCGTCGCCCCGGGCGAAGCGGTAGAGATCGTCGCCGGGGCCGCCCTGCAACTCGTCCGCGCCGGTGCCGCCCGACAGTGTGTCGGCCCCTTCGCCGCCCAGCAGCGTGTCGGAGCCGCCCCCGCCCAGCAGGCTGTCCGCGCCGTCATGGCCCTCGATCAGGTCGTCGCCGCCGAGCCCGGCGATGGTGTCGCCCTCGGCGGTGCCGATCAGGGTCTGACCGGTCGCATCCCCGGCCGTGGCCAGCGCCACCAGCCCCGCATGAGTCCAGACCGTGCCATCGTCGAAGACGACTTCCTCGATCTTGCGGGCCGGGTCGCCATGGGCGCCGATCAGCTCGATCCGGTCCCCGGTGCCGGTGATCCGCAGGATCAGGTCCGCGCCGTCGCGCTGCGTGACCTCCACGTCGGCGGGCGCGATGCCAGGGCCGAATTCCAGCCGGTCGAACCCGTCCGGATCGGTGATCCGGTCCACCCCGTCGCCCACGGCGAAGCGATAGACATCGTCGCCGGTGCCGCCATCCAGCGTGTCGGCTCCCGTGCCGCCCTCCAGCGTGTCGCTGCCCGGCCCGCCGAACAACGCATCGCGTCCCGCAAGGCCCTCGACAAGGTCGTCGCCGTCCAGCCCTTCCAGCCGGTCATCCAGCGCGCTGCCGGTGACAGTGTCGTCCGAGAACGAGGTCTGCACCGTCTCGCCCGGCTGCGGCACGATCCGCGCCTCGATCGCCGCACGGTCCCAGATCGTGCCATCGGCGAAGCGCACCTCGCTCAGCCAGCTTTCGCTGGCGCCGTTCTCGATGGTGATCCGGTCCGCGGTGCCCGCCATGCGCAGGATCAGGTCGCCCGTGCCGCCTGCTGCCTCCTCGACAACGATCGACGCAGGGTCGATTCCCGCCTCGAAGAGGATCGCATCGTCATCGAAGGACCAGCCGCTATCGGGGATGAAATCCTGCCCGAAGCCCGGCGCGAAGACATAGGTATCGTCGCCGGTGCCACCCTCCAGCCGGTCATTCCCGCCGCCGCCCTCCAGCGTGTCGTCGCCCGAGTCGCCCACGAGGGTGTCATTGCCCTCGTTGCCCAGGACCAGGTTGTCCCGGCTGTTGCCGGTGATCGAGTCGTCGCCCGCGCCACCCGGCGGAACCGGAAGGTTGTCGCCCTCGATGAAGGACGAGCCCGCAGGCACCGCGGCGGCCTCCAGGTCGGCCTCGGTCCAGACCGTGGCGGCCACGTCCGAGAACCGCACCTCGTCGATGCCGTATTCGCCCGGCTCGGGGCCGAACTCACCGATCAGGATACGGTCGTTCGTGCCGTCCACGCGCAGCCGCAGCGGGCCGCCCTCGCCCAGGTCCTCGACGATCACGTCGGCCGGATCGATCCCCGCGCCGACCACGATCGCGGAGATCGCGCCGGAATCGCGCAGATGGGTGACAGTGTCGTTCCCGAAGCCCGGATCGAAATGGTAAAGTGCACCACCGCCCAGGTCGGAGAGCTCGTCATCCCCGGCCCCGCCGGTGATATCGTCGAAGCCAGAGCCGCCGTCGATCGTGTCGTTGCCGGCTCCGCCGGACAGGGAATCGTCCCCCGCGCCGCCCTCGATCGCGTCCCAGGCGTCGGTGCCGGCCAGCGTGTCGTCGACGGCCGTGCCCAGTTGCACGATGCCCGATGGCACGGCCGCCGCCGCCATGTCCGCCGCTGTCCAGATCGTGCCGTCGTCGAACCGGACCTCGGCGATGGGCGCGGGCGTGCCGAAGCCGGGCGTCTCCATCCGGATGGTGTTCTGGCCGCCGTCGAGCGACAGCAGCAGGCCGCCGAAACTGTCATAGACGGTGACATCCGCCGGCAGGATGCCCGCACCGAACTCGATCACGTCGAGCGCGAGCGCATCCGAATCCAGCTCGATCACGTCATGGCCGAAGCCCGGATCGAAGCGATAGAGGTCGTTGCCGGAGCCACCCGCCAGCCGGTCATGGCCGGCGCCGCCGTCCAGCGTGTCGTCGCCGGACGAGCCGTCGAGAATGTCCGCGCCCGCGAAACCGCGCAGCGTCTGGCTGCCGGACCGGCCCCAGAGCAGGTCGTCGAAGCCGGTGCCATCCACATCCGTCTGGCCGGAACTGGCGAATATCGTGGTGCCGCGCGGCGTGGCGGCATCGGCCGCGTTCAAGAGGTCCTGGAAGCTCCAGGTGACATCGGCGAACAGGATCTGCCCGACGGCTTCGTAATCCAGGACGATGCGGCTCTCGGCGCCGTCCAGCGCCAGTTGCGGGAAGTAGTCCGGGTCGTATTCCACAACGAAATCGGCGAGGTTCCGATCGCTCACATCGAGGATATCGGAGCCGGAGCCCCCGCTCTCGAAACCGCCCGCCGCGATGAACACGTCGTCGAAGGCGCCCTGCACCAGGTAGGTGTCCGTGCCCGCGCCGCCCTCCAGCAGGTCGCGCCCGCTGCCCGGGTTCAGCGTGTCGTCGCCCAAACCGCCGATCAGCGTGTCGTTGCCCGCAAGCCCCTCCAGCAGGTCGTTGCCGCCCAGCCCCTCCAGCCGGTCGTCCAGCGCGGTGCCGGTGACGGTGTCGGCCACGTCATCGCCCGCAAGCGCCGCGCGTGGCAGGGGCACGGCCAGCGCCAGCAGGTCCTCCAGCGTCAGGATCGTGCCGTCCGAAAGGAAATGCACCTCCTGCACCGGGCCGGAGGGCGGCTCGCCCTCGAAGGCGAACGGCAGGTCCATCGACAACAGGTCCGACGTGCCGGCAAATCCCAGCCGGAGGCTGAAAGCTTCCTGATCCGTCCAGACCACGAGGTCGGCCGCCGAAAGCGGCGCCTCGAATTCGACGATGTTCAGCCCGCCGCTGCCCTCGCCGGTGGTCTCGTCCCAGTCCGAAATCGAATCGCGGCCGAAACCGGGCGCGAACCGGTAGGTGTCGGCGCCGGAACTGCCAAAAAGGTTGTCATCGCCCGCGCCGCCGATCAGCAGGTCGTCGCCGCTGCCGCCCGACAGCTCGTCATTGCCCGCGCCGCCCTCGAGCGTGTCGTTGGCCCCGAGCCCGTCGATCACATCGTCCAGCGCGCCGCCGACAAGGCTGTCATCCACCTCGCCCGAGCCCACGGTGATGGTCTGCCCGTCGGGGTTGAACGGTCCCGCGGCGGCCAGCAGGTCGCCCAGCGACCAGACCGCGCCATCGTCGAAACGGAGTTCGTCGATCCCGCCCGTGGCGGGCGCCGTCTCTGCGCCGTTCACGATCGTCAGCCGGTCATCGCTGCCGGCGAAGCGCAACACGAGATCCCCGCCCGTGGGCTCGGTCTGCTCCACGATCACGTCGGCGGACGCAATGGTGGCGTCGAACGTCACCACGTCGAAATTGGCCTCGGCATTGTCGCCCGCATCGTCCAGCGTGTCCTGCCCGAACCCGGCGGCGAAGCTGTAGACGTCGTCGCCCTGCCCGCCCTGCAGCAGGTCGTCGCCCGGCCCGCCCGTCAGCGTTTCGGCATCGCCCCCGCCGGCAAGCGTGTCGTTGCCCGCCCCGCCTTCCATCCGGCTGGCGGTGACAAGGCCCTGCACCAGGTCGTCGCCCGGGCCGCCTTGCAACAGGTTGCTGGCGGGGTCGCCCTGGACATGCACGCCGGACGGCCCCGGATAGGCCACCGCGAGTGCCAGCATCTGCGAATGGCTCCACTCGGTGCCGTCGGCGGTGAAGCGCACCGTCTCCACCCGCTTGCTTCCACCGGGCACGGTGCCCAGCAGGCGCAGTTCGTCCCCGGACGCCGGGATCGCAAGCACGAGATCGTCGCCATCGAGATAGACGGACACGTCCGCCACCGCCACCGAGGCACCGAACTCGACCACGTCGATTCCGGAGCTGAAGTCGTCATGCTCGTCGATCGTGTCGCGCCCGAACCCGGCCTCGAAACGGTAGAGGTCGTTGTTGCGCCCGCCGGTCAGCAGGTCGTCCCCGTCCCCGCCCTCCAGTGTGTCGTTGCCGATGCCGCCCCGCAGCGTGTCGTTGCCTGCGCCGCCGTCAAGCAGATCCGTGCCATTGCCGCCGGTCAGGCTGTCGAACCCGTCCCCGCCGCGAAGCGTGTCGTTGGCATCGAGACCCTCGAGCGTGTCGTCCCCGCCCAGGCCCTCGACGGAGGCCGCCCCGGTCACGGCGACGAGCGAATCGTCGCCCTCGGTGGCCGTGCCCAGCAGGTCGAGCAGATCGGCATGGCTCAGCACCGTGCCGTCGTCGAAGCGCACCGTCTCGATCCGGTAGGCGTCG
>Ga0008833_1000592_pt1 | contig 30702 bp, 29 predicted proteins | sample HotLakConsoUCCLE_FD_62216 | JGI IMG/M metagenome (GOLD analysis project Ga0008833, IMG submission 62216) | Hypersaline microbial mat communities from Hot Lake, Washington, USA - Hot Lake Consortium UCC-LE | ecosystem: Environmental > Aquatic > Non-marine Saline and Alkaline > Hypersaline >... | reverse complement strand
CGGTCTCCGACCCGGTGCTCATCCGCCAGGACGGGCAGGTGCTCTACACGCTCGCCTCGGTGGTCGACGACACCGAGATGGGGGTCACCCACGTGGTGCGCGGCTCCGACCACGTGACGAACACGGCAACGCAGATCCAGATCATCGAGGCCCTCGCCGGCACGCCCCCCGCCTTCGCGCACCATTCGCTTCTGACCGGCGCGCAGGGCGAGGCGCTTTCGAAACGCCTCGGCACCCTCTCGTTGCGTGATCTCAGGGCGCGCGGTGTCGAGCCCATGGCGCTTCTGTCGCTCATGGCGCGGCTCGGCTCGGCCGATCCCGTGGAGCTTCGCGGCTCGGTCGACGAACTCGTCGAGGGCTTCGACCTCTCCCGCTTCGGGGCCGCGCCGACGAAATTCGACGAGGCCGACCTCTTCCCGCTCACCGCCCGCCACCTCGCCGGGCTGCCGGTCGAGGCGGTCGCCGAGAGGCTCGCGGCCATCGGCGTTCCCGAGCCGCTCCGCGAGCGGTTCTGGACGGTCTGCCGCGAGAACATCACCACGCTCGACGACCTCGAAGGCTGGTGGGCTACCTTCCGCGAGGGGGCGACGACGGAGGTGCCCGAAGAAGACCGCGACTTCGTCGCGACCGCCTTCGAACTCCTCGGCGAGCCGCCCTACGACGAGGCAACCTGGAGTGAGTGGACGGAGCGGGTGAAAGAGGCGACGGGCCGCAAGGGCAAGACCCTCTTCATGCCTCTGCGCCTTGCCGTCACAGGCCGCGCTAGAGGTCCCGAAATGGCCGATGTCATGCCGCTTCTGCAGGTCAGACCGCGCCTCGGCTGACGTCGCGGGCAGGGGGCGCTGCCCCCCGCCCGTCCGGGCCTCCCCCGGGATGTTTGCCGGGCAGATGGAGGGCGCGGCCGGGCGCCCTCGAGGGGACGCGACGCGCCGGGCGGCTCTTCAGGGCCCGTCGCGGGCGCCGAGCGCCGCCGCATGCGCCGTCAGGGCCAGCCGACGCACGCCCAGCCGCGAAAGCGCCGCATCGGTGACGGTCTCCACCGCCGCGCCGGGCGCGGTGTGCCGGCGGTAGATCGGCGCCTCCCGATCGTCGAGCACCGGCGCCTCCCAGCCGTCGGTCGTCTCGAAGAACCGCGCCGGGCCGGTTTCGCCGAAGACCCCGAGGTAGCCCTCGACACAGGTGTCAAGATAACTCAGGAGCACCGGTTCGGCGGCTTCGGGAACAACATGCTTGCCGTCCGGCACCCAGTAATGCTGCACCCGCACCACGCCCGGCACCGCGTGCTCGACCTCGAGCGTCTCGACCCGGTCGTAGCTGGCCTCGCGTTCGTCGAGCGCCGGCCATGCAGGCCCCGGCACTTCCGCGATCACCCCATCGAGCACTTCGCCCGGCGCCGGAGTCGCGGCGAGAAACGCCCACCTTCGCCCCACCGCATGGCACCAGCGCCGCCGCCAGCCCCGCGCCCTTGCCGGGTGCGCAGCATGATCGTGGGTACGCGCGTTCACGAGGCTGCCGTAGCCGAACACATATCCGTCCATGCCCGCTTTCTTTCGCGATCGAACCCTGCGCGCAATCCCCCCGCAATCCCTTGTGCGGACCCGCAAAGCGCGCTAACGGGGACATGTCTCGCGACGGGAGACATGGGGGCGCGACCCCCGGGCCGAAGGAGCAACCGCCCCGGTAATCTCTCAGGCAAAAGGACCGTCGCGGGAGGAAACTCTGGAGAGTGGTGCGGACGCACCCGCCGAAGGGATAACGATCTCAGGCGACAGGACAGAGGGGGCACCGACGGGCAGGGCTTGCCCTTGACAGGTGCCGGGCACAAGACTTCCGGCGAAAGGCATGAGGGCGGCATGGCCGAGTTGAAACGCACGGGGCTTCACGATCTCCACGTCGAGCTTGGCGCAAAGATGGTGCCCTTCGCCGGATACGAGATGCCGGTTCAGTACCCGGCGGGCGTGATGACCGAGCACCTGCATACCCGCGCGAAGGCCGGGCTTTTCGACGTCTCGCACATGGGGCAGGTGATCCTGCGCGGCGACGGCCGGGCCGAGGCGCTCGAATCCCTCGTGCCGGTGGACATTCTGGGCCTTCCTGCGGACCGCCAGCGCTACGGGTTCTTCACCGACGAAGGGGGCGGGCTTCTCGACGACCTGATGATCGCGAACCGCGGCGACCACCTCTTTCTCGTCGTCAACGCCGCCCGCAAGGCCCATGACATCGCCCATCTCGAGACGCTTTCGGCTGTCACCGTGGAACCGGTCACCGACCGCGCGCTCCTGGCACTTCAGGGGCCTCGGGCGGAGGCCGTGCTGGCCGAGATCGTGCCCGAGGTGCGACCGATGCGCTTCATGGATGTGATCACGGTGGGCGATCTCTGGATTTCCCGGTCGGGCTACACCGGCGAGGACGGGTTCGAGATCTCGGTGCCGCTGCACGAGGCCGAAAACCTCGCCCGCCGGCTCATCGCGGATGAATACGTCCTGCCCATAGGCCTCGGCGCCCGCGACTCGCTCCGCCTCGAAGCCGGGCTCTGCCTCTATGGCGCGGATATCGACGAGACCACGAGCCCGGTGGAGGCGGGGCTCTCCTGGGCGATCGGCAAGGTCCGCCGCACGGGAGGCGCCCGTGAGGGCGGGTTTCCGGGCGCCGGGCGCGTGCTCTCGGAACTCGCCAACGGACCGCGCCGCAGGCGCGTCGGCCTCCGCCCCGAAGGCCGCGCCCCGATGCGCGCGGGCACGCCGCTCTTCACCCCGGACGGCACCCATGTCGGCGACGTCACCTCCGGCGCCTACGGCCCCAGCGTCGAGGCCCCCGTCTCGATGGGGTACGTCGGCAACGGACATTCCGCCGAAGGCACGCTCCTTCAGGGCGAGGTGCGCGGCAAGCGCCTGCCCGTCCGCGTCGTCCCCCTCCCGTTCACCCCGGCCCGCTTCAAGCGCTAGATGAAGGACCCGAAGATGAAGTTCACCGAAGACCACGAATGGCTCGTCGCCGACGGCGACATCGTCACGGTCGGCATCACCGAATACGCCGCGACCCAGCTCGGAGACGTCGTGTTCGTGGAATTGCCCGAAGTCGAGACCCGGGTCGCCAAGGGCGACGAGGTGTCCGTGATCGAAAGCGTAAAGGCCGCTTCCGACATCCTCGCTCCGCTCGACGGCGAGATCGTCGAAGTGAACGACGCCATCGTCGAGAACCCGAGCCTCGTCAACGAGGACCCGCTCGGCGCCGCATGGTTCTTCAAGCTGAAGGTCGACGACCTCACGCCGCTCGACGCGATGATGGACGAAGACGCCTACACGGACTTCACCGAGTAAGGAGCGCTCCCATGCCCTTCGAACCCACCGACTACCTGCCCTACGATTTCGCCAACCGCCGCCACATCGGTCCGTCCCCGGCCGAGATGGAGGAGATGCTGCGCGTCGTGGGGGCGGAAAGTCTCGACGCGCTCATCGACGAGACGGTGCCGAAGGACATCCGGCAGGCCGAGCCGCTGTCCTTCGGCAAGCCGAAGTCCGAGCGAGAGCTTCTCTGGCACATGCGCCAGGTCGCGAACAAGAACGACGTCTTCACCACCATGATAGGGCAGGGGTTCTACGGCACGGTCACGCCGCCGGCGATCCAGCGCAACATTCTCGAAAACCCGGCCTGGTACACCGCCTACACGCCCTACCAGCCCGAGATCAGCCAGGGCCGGCTCGAGGCGCTCCTGAACTACCAGACGATGGTCTCCGACCTCACCGGCCTGCCCATCGCCAACGCGTCGCTTCTCGACGAGGCCACGGCGGCCGCCGAAGCGATGGCGATGGCGCACCGGACCGCGAAGTCGAAATCCGACACCTTCTTCGTCGATGAGAACTGTCACCCGCAGAACATCGCGGTGATCGAGACCCGGGCGGCCCCGCTCGGCATCGAGGTCCTCGTCGGTGCGCCGGAAGATCTCGATCCGGCCTCGGTCTTCGCCGCGATCTTCCAGTACCCCGGCACCCATGGGCACGTGCGCGACTTCTCGACCGAAATCGCGGCCCTCCACGCCGAGAAGGCCCTCGGCATCGTCATCGCCGACCCGCTCGCGCTCACGCTTCTCAAGGAGCCGGGGGCCATGGGCGCCGATATCGCGGTCGGCTCCACCCAGCGCTTCGGCGTGCCCATCGGCTATGGCGGCCCGCACGCGGCCTACATGGCCTGCACCGACGCGCTGAAGCGCGCGCTGCCGGGCCGGCTCGTCGGTGTGTCGGTCGATGCGCGCGGCAACAAGGCGTTCCGTCTCGCACTCCAGACCCGCGAGCAGCACATCCGCCGCGAGAAGGCGACCTCCAACGTCTGCACCGCCCAGGCGCTGCTCGCGGTCATGGCCTCGTTCTACGCCGTGTTCCACGGGCCCGAGGGGCTGAAGGCCATTGCGCAGCGCATTCACCGCAAGGCCGAGCGGCTCGTGCAGGGCCTCGAGGCGGGCGGCTATACCGTCGAGCCGCAGTGCTTCTTCGACACCTTCACCGTCGAAGTCGGCGCGCTTCAGGGCGTGATCATGGAAGCGGGCCGCCGCGAGCGGATCAACTTCCGCCGCGTCGGAAAGACGAAGATCGGCATCGCGCTCGACGAGACCGTGCGTCCGGAGACCATCGAGGCGGTCTGGCGGGCCTTCGGCCTGAAGTTCTCGCGCGACGACTTCACCGGCGGCTATACCCGGCTGCCCGGGCACCACTACAGGACGTCCGACTACCTCACCCATCCGATCTTCCATCTCAACCGCGCCGAGACGGAAATGATGCGCTACATGCGCCGGCTCGCCGACCGTGACCTCGCGCTCGACCGGGCGATGATCCCCTTGGGCTCGTGCACCATGAAGCTCAACGCGGCCGCCGAGATGATGCCGATCACCTGGCCCGAGTTCGCCAACATCCACCCCTTCGCGCCCGCCGATCAGGTGCGGGGCTACACCGAGATGCTGACCGACCTCTCCTCCATCCTCTGCCAGATCACCGGCTTCGACGCGATGTCGATGCAGCCAAATTCCGGCGCGCAGGGCGAATACGCGGGGCTTCTCACCATCGCCGCCTTCCACCGCGCCAATGGCCACCACGAGCGGCGGGTCTGCCTCATTCCCACCTCCGCCCACGGCACCAACCCGGCCTCCGCACAGATGGCGGGCATGGAGGTCGTCATCGTGAAGGCGGCCGAAAACGGCGACATCGACGTCGCCGACTTCCGCGCCAAGGCCGATGCGGCCGGCGACCGGCTCGCGGCCTGCATGATCACCTATCCCTCGACCCACGGGGTCTTCGAGGAGACCGTGCGCGAGGTCTGCGAGATCACCCACCACCACGGGGGCCAGGTCTATCTCGACGGGGCGAACCTCAACGCTCTTGTCGGCCTCGTGAAGCCCGGCGAGATCGGGGCGGACGTCTCCCACCTCAACCTCCACAAGACCTTCTGCATCCCCCATGGCGGCGGCGGCCCGGGCATGGGACCCATCGGCGTGAAGGCGCATCTTGCGCGCTATCTTCCCGGCCACCCCGAGGCCGGCGGCACGGAAGGCCCCGTGTCGGCGGCGCCCTACGGTTCGGCCTCGATCCTGCCGATCTCCTGGGCCTATTGCCTGATGATGGGCGGCGAGGGGCTGACCCAGGCCACCCGCGTCGCCATTCTCAACGCCAATTACATCGCCAAGAGGCTCGAAGGCGCCTACGACGTGCTCTTCAAGGGCCGGAACGGTCGCTGCGCCCACGAATGCATCCTCGACACGCGGCCCTTCGCCGAGGCGGGGGTGACCGTCGACGACATCGCCAAGCGCCTCGTCGACTGCGGCTTTCATGCCCCCACCATGTCCTGGCCCGTGGCGGGCACGCTCATGGTCGAACCGACCGAGAGCGAGACGAAGGCCGAACTCGACCGTTTCGTCACGGCCATGCTCGCCATCCGCGACGAGATCGCCGCCATCGAGAGGGGCGACGTCGAGGCCGCGACGAGCCCGCTGCGCTACGCGCCCCACACCGTGGAGGACCTCGTCGGCGACTGGGACCGCCCCTATACCCGCGAACAAGGCTGCTTTCCCCCGGGCGCCTTCCGGGTCGACAAGTTCTGGCCGCCGGTCAACCGGGTCGACAACGCCTATGGCGACCGCCATCTCGTCTGCACCTGTCCGCCGGTCGAGGAATACATGGAGGCGGCGGAATAGGGAGCGGCACGCGGCAGGCAAGCTTCGTGCCGCTGCCCGAGGCAGGCATGTGAAACTTCCGCGCCTTGATTTCGGTCAAGGCGCGCGAAACGTTGACGATCACTCTGTGCGTCGCCACAACCTTTACGAGAGGACAGAGCTTCATGCGACGCATCCTGGCAGCCACCGCCACCGGTATGGTCATCATCGCCCCGCCCGCCCTCGCTCAGGATGACGACTTGCGCGAGTGGGCGCGGGAGATGTTCGAGCCGGTGCCCGCGACGATCCCGGCGCTGGCAGACAACATCGTCACGCCCGAAAAGATCGAACTCGGCAAGGCGCTGTTCTTCGACCCCAGGATGTCGGCCTCCGGGGTCTTCTCGTGCAATTCGTGCCACAACCTCGCCACCGGCGGCGACGACAACATGCCGGTCTCCATCGGGCATGGCTGGCAGCGGGGTCCCCGCAACTCGCCCACCGTCCTCAATTCCGTGTTCAACGACGCGCAGTTCTGGGACGGTCGTGCCGCCGACCTCGCCGAACAGGCCAAGGGGCCGGTGCAGGCCGGTGTCGAGATGGCCAACACCCCCGACAACCTGCTCGCGACGCTGAACTCGATGCCGCAATACATCGAATGGTTCGAGGACGCCTTTCCCGGCGAGGACGACCCGGTCAGCTTCGACAACTTCGCCAAGGCGATCGAGGCCTACGAGGCCACCCTCATCACGCCAGCACCCTTCGACGCCTGGCTCAACGGCGACGACAACGCCCTCACCGGCGAGGAAAAGCGCGGGCTCGAGGTGTTTCTCGAGGCCGGTTGCGCGTCGTGCCACAACGGGGTCAATCTCGGCGGAAACGGCTATTACCCGTTCGGCCTGATCGAGAAGCCCGGCGCTGACATTCTGCCCGAGGGCGACAAGGGCCGCTACCAGGTGACCGCGACCGCCACGGACGAATACGTCTTCCGCGCCTCGCCGCTGCGCAACATCGCTCTCACGGCCCCCTATTTCCACTCCGGCGTGGTCTGGGACCTCGAGACGGCGGTGGAAATCATGGCGGCCTCGCAGCTCGGCACGTCGCTCGCCGTCGAGGAAACGGCTGCGATAACCGCATTCCTGACCTCGCTGACCGGCGCGATGCCGCAAGTCATCTACCCGGTGTTGCCTCCCGAGACGGCAGCGACACCGCATCCGATCGGGGATATCATCCCGAACTGACGGCGCAGGCCTCATCCGGCACGCGCAAGGGAACGGGCCCGCTTATCCGGGAAGTGTCGGGCCCGTTCCGATCCTGGGTCGGACATGCTCCGATCCGGCGCCCGGATGGCACAGCGCTGCGGCAGCGTCGCGCCTCTTCCAGCGCTCGATCTCGGTGCGGGGGGTGATATCCTCACGCTTTCCCGAGACGCCGGTGCATCTTTCCGCGAAGCGCGCGCCGACCCCACCAGGACCGGATCTGGGTTGCGGTGATCTCTGTCGGGATCAGATCGGTCTCACCGTCGGGGCTGCGCAGACGATACGTCCGGCAGGCGCCCACGAGCTGCGGGCTGGAGGATGTATTCGCCACTGCGGTTATCCGGATCTGCCGGATATCGCCGGACCTGATGTTCCCAACCGTCGGCAACGCCCTGTCAAGGAGGTCGCTGACACTTCCTATGTCGACATAGTCTCCGCTCTTGATAGGTCCCTGGTTGGTCGCCTCCGACGGGCTGTTCAGCTGCTCGGCGGTCATCTCGGAACGGTCCGTGATGACGGCTTCTTGGGTTCCGCTTTCGGTCGTCAATTCCACCAGAATGTCATGAAGGTAGAGCGGCTCGAGGCTGAGGTTGCTGACAAAGCAGCGCGCGCTCAGGCCGGACCCGACGCTCAGGTTGATGAGAATTTCGCTGCGCCTCTGGCGTCTCAGGCTGACCAGAATGACCTGCAGGTAGGCGACCCAGATCACCACCATCGAACCGTTGAGCAGAACCTGCAGAGCATCGCTGTGTCGCGATATCCATTCGAACATCCCTTGGAACGTTCGCATCACTGCGAAGTTCCGCGCGGTCCGCCGGTGAACATCCTCCTGAAGGGGTCGGCCAGGCGCATGCGCCTTGCCGGCGAACCCCGGGGATCCGGGTTTCAGGTAAACGGTTCGGTTATTGTCGCGGGGCAGATCCTTTCGGATCCGTTGCCGGGCGGTCGCCGGTTCGGGGCACCCGCCTTCCGCAATCCGTCCGGCATCGGCGCGACGGATTGCCTGCCAGGGGTGCGCTCGGAGGGAGCGTCAAGATGAGTTCAATGCTTGACCGCGCAGCGAACGGACAGAAGGGGAGAGACAAGCACGGCAGCAGGTCGAATTCAGGGCCCGGCAACTTGTCAGAGATTTCAGTCCCCATTCATGGAATTGAAGTGTCGCCGCTCCCGCCACGGTTGGGTCTCGCCGGCTCTGCCTCTTCTGATGACACCCGCCACGCCTGGACCGCCTCGCCTTCAAGACCCCTCCGGACAAGCCGGCCGATGAAGCTCCGATCTCAGCGTCCCGTGATCTCGATGGTGAAGCTGCGCTGCGCCCCGCGGGGCGGTGGGGGAAAGGGTGCTGCCCGCTGCACGACCTCGAGCGCGGCGCGGTCCAGCCGGGCCGAGCCGGAGCTGCGCGCAAGCGCGAGCCCCGCAAGTCCGCCGTTGTCGGCGACACGGAACGCGACGACGGCCGCGCCCCGAACATCGACGGAGGGGCGGCGCACGCGCGCGAGCTCCCGCATGACTTCGCCACGGTAGTTGCTCGCCGCAGCGTTGCCGGTCTCGCGGCTATTGCCGCCTGCGCCGCTCGACACCGCGCGCGCCGCCTCACGCCCCGCAGCCTGGCCAGCGCGTGCGTCGCGCGCGGCATTGCCTTGCGGTGCCGCCTGCGCCTCAGCCTGCCGCGGCGTCTCGGGCCTCGCCTCGTTCGCTTGCGGCCTTGCCCGCGGGCGCGGCGACGCCACAGGCGGCGCGGTGTCGTCCTCCTCCGCCTCCAGGCGCTCGGGCGCCTTTGCCGGGTCTGCAGGCCGCGCGGCCCGCGCTTCGGGCGACGGCTCCGGCCGCGCGGCGGCTGCGGCAAGAGGCTCCCCGGAGGGCGCGGACGCCGGCGCCCGTGATGCCACGGCAGACGGCCGAGGCGCCGATGGTGCGTTTTGCGCCTCCCCGGCTGCAACCGCTACGGTCTCAGGTGGACGTTCGGCCATGTCGGCCCGGGCGACCGGCGCGGCACCGTCGATCGTCGTGCTGACCGCCGGCTGGGCCGTTCCGGTCGCCGCCATATCGGGCGGTGTCACGACCGCCTCGGTCCGGTCCGTCGCTGCCATGGCGCGCGCTGTCTCGGGGCGGAGGGCCTCCGCTGTCTCGCCTGCCGGTTCCGGCAGCCGCTCGGGTCGCCTTGCCTCGGCCCGGTCGCGCGTCTCGGTGCGGTCGGTCGACACTGGCCGTTGAGCCGGCTCCGCCCTCTGCGCGGTCTCCTGCGACGGCAGGGTGCCCGCCGCCATGTCCGCGAAGCTCGAGCCGAGGCGTACATCTGCGGCCCCCGAGGCCCCTTCGATCTCGACCTCTGCATTTGAGACCAGTGCCGCGGCGAATGCCCCATGGATGCCGGCGGCAACGGCTGCGGCGAGGATCTTCGTGGCGCGGGAGGAGACGATCACTCGAGACCCCGCTCGGTCACCAGCACCACCTGTTCGGCGCCTGCCGCGCTCAGCGCCGCTCCGATCTCGACGAGCCGTGCCGCGGGCAGGTCCCTGTCCGGAACCACACGCACGGCCCCGTCCCCGGGTGCACGCGCGGCGAGGAAGACCTCGATCGACGCAATCTCGATCCCCCGGAAGCTCATGCGGCCGTCCGGATGCACCACCAGCGCGTCGGGTGGCGCGGCGCCATCGAGGTCTGAAGTGCGAACGAGGTTCAGGGTGCCGTCGAGGGGCTGGGCGACCGTGCCGGCGACGAGAAAGAAGACGAGCATCAGGAAGACGATGTTGATGAGCGCGATGGTCGGCTCGCGCCGCGAGGTCTGGCGTCGCCGTCTCATGTCGCGCCAAGAACCGTCGCCTGCACCCCCGGGATGCGTCGGAGTGCCACGAGGAGATCGGTCAGCCGCTGCGCCGTCACCTCGCCCCTCAGCGCAACGAGCAGGGGGCGCGTCGCTCCTTCCTCTCTGCCACCCATCGCCTCGGCGAGCCCGTCGATCGTGACCGATGTGCCGTTCAACGTGATCCTGTCGGGCGCGAGTTGGACGAACAGCGGCCGGTCGGCCGTGGAAGGGTTGCCCGTGCCCCCCGAACTCAGCTCGATCTCGGAAAAGCGCGTGAAAGTGGAACTCAGCATGAAGAAGAGCAGCAGAAGGAAGATCACGTCGACGAGCGGCGTCATCGAAATGGCACGTCGCCGCCAAACCTTACGCACGGGCGGCAGCGCCCTCTGCGACGAATGCGCGGTCCGATCCGGCGCCCGGCGCCAGCACGGTGGCGACCGCGCGCTGCGCGAAGACGCGCTCGGCCTCCATGCGCGCCTCGAACCAGCTGAGCGCGGCCGAGGTCGGCATGGCAACGGCGAGACCCGCCGCCGTTGTGAGCAGCGCCACCCAGATGCCGCCTGCGAGCGCCGAGGGATCGACCTGCGCACCAGCCTCCTGCAGCGCCTGGAATGCCGCGATCATGCCAAGCACCGTCCCGAAGAGCCCCAGCAGCGGGGCGATCTGCGCCACCATGTCTAGAAAACGGAAGCCACGCTCGAGCCGGGCGAAACGCGCCTCGGCCTCGGCTTCGAGCCGCGCGGCGTCGCGCAGCCCGGAGATCCCCATGTCGATGACCGGCCTGAGGTAGCTCTTCGACTGTTCGAGGGCGGCGCACGCCCCGACGCGGTCGCCCATGTCCCATGCCGCAACCGCCTGCCCGAGTGCCGCGTGCCGCCCGACGCCGGCGGCGGCGAACTGCCATAGCTTGTAGAGGACGATGGCGAGCGTCACGATCGAGACCGCGCCGAGGATCAGCACGACCGGCCCGCCGAGCTCCGCTGCCCGGGTGACTGCCTCCTGCAGACGCACGATCATCCGATCACCTCGATGTCCGTCCGGGTGCTCAGGTCGAGATCGCCCGCGCAGGCGCTTCCGCCGAGTTCCCCCGCTTCGCATTCGGTGGCCCCGTTGATCAGCAGCCGCCCGAGCCCCTCGCAGGTCGCCCCGGTCAGCACGAACTGCCGCACGCGCGGGCGACCCGCCGGCAGTGCCCCGAAGTCGAGAAGCGTGAGCCGGTCGACCTGGCCGCCCGTGTCGAAGAGCACCGCCTCGAACACCGCCGATTCGATGTCGCGCGGATGGCTGTTGACCGCAAGAAAGCTGAGTTCGCAGCCGGACTCGACGCCGCGCACGGAATTGAGTTCGATCGAGAGCCGGGGGCCGGCGCCCTCTTGCGCCAGCAGCGCGGCGGCTGACAGGAAGAGTGCGGTGCTCGCGGCAAACAGGCGACTTGTGAAAACCATATTCGCTCCCTTTGTTCCTGGACTGTCCGGTGCATGTTGCAAGGTGTCGTGAGAAACGCCGAATTCTCTCGACAATAGCGCTGGGCGGGAGGTCACGGGGCGCCTCGGCCGCGCATGCATCGAGACGGCGGTGATCGAAAGATCACCGTCTCCGGCACCAGTGGATCGGGGTGGCCGCCGAGGCCGTTCTCGGCGGCGAACGTGATACGGCGGGAGCCATCCGGTTTCGTCGACGGCGTCAAGCTCGCGTTCTTGTACGGCAGCCGCCGCCTGATCGCCGACAGCCGTCGAGGCGGCAACGGCGAACTCTCGATGTTCAGCATGGCGGCGACAGCTTTCATGGGCGATCTCAGAACGTCCTTGAGAGGGTGAGCTTGAAGTTGCGTCCGGGCGCGGGACGGGTGGCGAGCGCAGGGGTGTAGTCGAGGTCGCCGGCGTTCTCGATGCCGAGGCGCAGTTCGGTGCCCTCGAGCAGGCCTCGCTCCGGCGTCCAGGTGGCGCGGAGGTTGTGCACCGCGTAGCCGGGGAAACGCTCTTCCCCGATCGTCTTTTCGGCGGCCGCGACGAGTTCCCAGCTGAGGTCGAGTTCCTCGTCGAAACGCTTGCCGATGGTCAGTCGCGCGCTGTCGGCGGTCCCGTTGCGCCAGTCGCCGGTCGAGCCGTCCGAGAGTGTCTCCTCTCCAACGGAGATGTTGGCGCCGAGATCGAGGTAGAGCCCGCTCGCCATGGCGTAGGACGCCTCGACCTCGAGGCCCTGCAATGCCACCTCGTCGACGCGCAGGCCGCCGAAGGCGGCGTAGGAGGTCACGTCCCAGAGCAACGTGTCATAGGCCGTGGCCTTGAGCGACAGCGAATCGTCCGCCGCGAAGACACCGGCTGCGTCGTATGCCGCGCCGATCTCCCAGGTGCGCGCCTTCTCCGACTGCTCCATAAGGGCGGGATCTTCCAGATCGTCGAGAATGGGCAGGTTCTCGGTATAGGCGCCACTGGCGAAAACCGAGATCCCGTTGTCGAAAGCGTAGCGAAGCGAGAGGCCGCCGACGAGCGCGTCGTTCGTGTAGGCGACCTCCGTACCGTCGTCGAGTTCGGCTTCGATCGAGGAGGTCTCGTACCTGAGCGCCGGCGAGACCGTCAGGTTCGGCCCGACGCTCATTTCATTCACCGCGAAAAACGCCAGACGGTTGTCCGTGCCGCCCGGCGCGCTCGCGGCGTCGAGGCGTTCGCGGCGGATCAGTTCGATGCCGGTGCGAAGCTCGTGACCGATCATGCCAGTCGTCAGGAAGGCCGTGTTCTTCGCCGTGAGTTTCGTCGTCTCGAAGCGGTGGTCTGCGTTCACCACCGGAAACCCGAACGGGGGAGCCGTGGGAAGGGTGGACGAGCCGGGTATGAACTCCTGCTCGATCTCCTGATTGGCATAGGAAAGCGTGATCTCGAGATCGACGAGATCGTTGCCGATGGGATCGAAGCCGTAGGTCAGCGCCGCTGTCTCGGAGACGATATCGCGGTCCACGTTGCCGAAGAAGTCCGTGGTGACGATGAACGTGTCGTAGGGCACGTCACGCTCGGCCGCGGTGGTCGCGCTGTAGGAAAGTTCGAGCGAATGGGCGTCGTCCTCGCCGAAGCGCAGCCGCGACTTCGCGAGCCAGGACGGCAGGTCGTAGGCGGAATTGCCGATCTCGTCGCCCCCGCCGTCGGTCTGCGTATCCTGTCTGCGGAAGCTGTAGTTCAGCAGGAATTCCGCCCGCTCCGTCGGCTGCCAGGCAAGGATCGAGGACGATGCAAATCCGCTTCCGTTCGACCACACATCGAAGGTCTGGTCGAACGCGAAGCCCGGTTCGCCACCGGTGAAATCGGAGGCGTCCTTCGTCTCGAGCCGCACCACGCCGCCGACGATCCCGGTGCCGAACTCGAACGACCCTACCGTCCCCCTGATGACCTCGACCTCGCGATAGAGGGAGGGGTCGGTGAAGAGTTGCGTTCCGATGCGGTAGATCTCCTCGGAACCGACGGTCGCGCCGTCGACCAGTATCGCAACCTTCTGGTCGGTGCCGAAGGTGCCGTTGGCGCCGAATCCGCGAATGTTGATCCCCGAGCCCGATGGCGTGGAGCCGTTCACGAGAGCGACGCCCGGCACCGAATCGATCAGTTCCGCGATGGTGCCTGCCTGCCGGTCGTCGATTTCGCGCTGATCGATGACCGTGAGCGGCGTGGCGGTCTGGGTCTGCACCTCGCGTTTGCTTTCTCCCAGCACGATCGTGCCGAGAAAGTCGCTCTCCTGCGCGGAGGCGGCCGTGGCGGTCATGGCGAGGGCGGTCGTGGCACGCAACAGAGCGCCACTTGGGGCGAATGGCATTTGATTCCCTTCACTTGCTGGTGCGCTTCCAGGCTTGCGAAGGGCTTGCTCTGCGCGAAGTTCTGTTTGTTTTTTTCGAAAGCGATCACTTTCTTGTTGAGGTGGTTATAAAGCCTTACTAAAAACGTCAAGAATAGTTTGGGGCGAGCGCCCCTTGCCAGGCGCGGCAATCCGCAGCCCAGCCAGACGGACAACGCCGACAGCAAGAGAGCGCGCAATGGACGACAGGGCAGGACTGACATTTCGAGACATCCGCGCCCGCCGGGCCGAAGCACCGAAGCTTCGAGACCGCGATCTGGCGCAGAACATCGGCATCTCCGAGGCCGAGCTGGTCGCGGCCCATGTCGGTGCCGATGGTCCGCATCGCGCCGTCCGGGTGCATGCTCATCCCGACCGGCTGATGCCGGCGGCCGAATCCTTCGGCGAGGTGATGGCCCTCACGCGCAACATCTCCGCCGTGCATGAAAAGACCGGTCACTACGCCAATTACCACCCGGGCGCGCACGCCGCGATGGTGCTGAGCGATGCCGTTGATCTGCGGATTTTCCCGGCACATTGGCGCCACGCCTATCTCGTCGAGGTCGAGGGCGACGGTGGCACCCGTCGGTCGCTCCAGGTCTTCGACGGGGCCGGGGACTCGGTGCACAAGGTCATCCTGCGTGAGGCGTCCCATTCGGCAGCCTGGGAGCGCGCGAAGGCCGAACTCGCGCTGGATGACCAGTCCGAAGGGCAGACAGTCGCGCCGCGCGAGGCGCCGGAGCCGGCGAAATCCCGTCCCGACAGGGCCGAGGCCCTGCGCGCGGAATGGGTGAAGATGTCCGACACCCATCAATTCCTGCGTCTGGTCTCGAAGATGAAGATGAACCGTCTCGGCGCCTATCGGATCGCCGGTGCACCCTTCGTGCGCCAGCTCGAACCCGGGGCCGTGGACGCAATGCTGCATGCGGTGCGTGACGCAGGAATCGAAGTGATGATCTTCGTCGGCAACCGCGGCTGCATCCAGATCCATTCCGGCCCGGTCGGCAAGCTTGTCCCGATGGGGCCCTGGCAGAACGTCATGGACCCCGAATTCAACCTGCACCTCCGGCGCGACCATATCGCCGAGGTCTGGGCGGTCGAGAAACCGACCCAGCGCGGCCCGGCCATTTCCGTCGAAGCCTTCGACGAGAGGGGACGGCTCATTCTTCAGACCTTCCCCGTTCCGAAGGAGGGGCGCGACAGCCGGCCCGCATGGGCCCGGATCGTCGGGGAACTGAAGGATGCGGAAGATGCGCCCGTTTCATGAGGGCCTTCGCCGGAGCGTCCTGATCGGCCTTGCCGCAGGGCTGGTCGGCGGACTAGCCGCTCTGGTGAACTGCACCTTTCTTCCCGGTTCCGATGCCTGTGCATGGCCCGGAGAGAAACCCTCGCCAGCAATCAACGAATGATGATCATGCCAGACCGTTCCCCTCGCCGCCTGCTTGCCTTCACAATGCTCGCCATCGCCGTCCTTCCGTCCGCGGCCGGGGCGGACACGGAGCCGGCGACCCGGATACTCTCCATCGGAGGCTCGGTGACGGAGATCGTCTTCGCTCTGGGCGAGGCGGATCGTCTGGTCGCTCGCGACGCCACCTCGACCTACCCGGTGGAGGCCGAAGGCCTGCCCGACGTCGGCTACATGCGTGCGCTTTCCGCCGAGGGTGTGCTTTCGGTTGCCCCGAACCTGATCCTTGCCGAGGAGGGTGCGGGACCTCCCGAGACGATTGCCATACTCGAGGCCGCCGACATCCCCTTCGTCACCGTACCCGACACCACCGACGCCGCGGGCGTTCTCGCCAAGATCCGGACCGTGGGAGAGGCGCTTGGCGTGCCGGACAAGGCAGAGACACTGGCAAGGGAGGTGGAAGCGGAGCTTGAAGCGGCTATCGACGCCGCGGCGGCCAACGGGGATGAACCGAAGCGGGTCATGTTCGTGCTTTCCACCCAGGGCGGGCGGATCATGGCGTCCGGCACAGGCACGGCTGCGGCCGGGATCATCGAGCTCGCCGGAGGCGTCAAGGCGGTGACCGAGTTCGAGGGCTACAAGCTGATGACGGACGAGGCCGTTGCCGCCGCCGCGCCCGACGTGATCCTGATGATGGACCGGGGTGGCGACCACGGCGCCGGAGACGACGAGCTCTTCTCCATGCCCGCCATCGCGCCGACCCCGGCCGCCGAGGCCCGCGCGGTGGTGCGGATGGACGGGCTCTCGCTTCTCGGCTTCGGACCCCGCACGGCCGATGTGGTGCGGGCGCTGAGCAACGCGCTCCATGGCGGCTGACGTGTCCGAGGCCGCCCTCCCGGCTGTGGCCGTCGATCGTCGCCCCCTCGCGCGCCGGGCGACACTTCTGCTCGCCGCTCTGCTCGGGGTGACGTCGCTCGCGAGCCTTGCGGTCGGCGCATCGGGCACGTCGATCTGGGAGGCGCTTGCCAAGCTCGCCACGGGCACCAGCCTGAGCCAGATGGAGCGCGTGGTGCTCTGGGATATCCGGATGCCCCGCCTCGCGCTCGGCATCCTCGTCGGTGCGGCGCTCGCTGTCTCGGGGGCGGTCATGCAGGGGCTCTTTCGCAATCCGCTCGCTGATCCCGGGCTCGTCGGGGTCAGCGCCGGCGCGGGGCTCGGCGCGATCGGCGCCATCGTGCTCGGCGGCCTCCTGCCAGCCGCCGTGATCGGCTCCGTCGGCAACTGGCTCTTGCCCTTCGCCGCCTTCCTGGGCGGCTGGGCATCGGTCATGGTTCTCTACCGCGTGTCCACGCGCAGGGGCCGCACGTCCGTCGCGACGATGCTTCTTGCCGGCATCGCGCTGGGGGCACTCGCCGGCGCGGTCTCGGGCATACTCGTCTACATCGCCGACGATCGGCAGTTGCGCGACCTCACGTTCTGGGGGCTCGGCTCGCTCGCCGGCGCGACCTGGTCGAAGGTCCTTGTCGCCGGCCCGATCATTCTCCTCGCCGTTGGCGCCTCGCTCTTTCTCGGCCGCGGGTTGAACGGTCTGGCAATGGGTGAAGCGACAGCACACCATCTTGGCATTGAAGTTCAGCGCCTGAAGAACATCTCGATACTTACGGTTGCCGCCGCCACGGGCGCGGCCGTCGCCGTCTCGGGCGGGATCGGCTTCATCGGCATCGTCGTTCCGCATCTGCTCCGTCTCGCCACCGGCCCGGACCATACGACGCTGCTTCCGAACGCGGCCCTGCTCGGCGCCAGTCTCCTGCTTCTGGCCGACATGATAAGCCGCGTGATCATAGCGCCGGCGGAACTCCCGATCGGCATCGTGACGGCGGTGCTCGGCGCCCCCGTCTTTCTCTGGATCCTGCTGCGCCGCCGCGGAATGGTGGACCTGTGATCGTCGCGCGCGGCATCCATGTCCGCCTCGGCGGCGTCGAGGTGCTTCACGACGTCGACTTCACGGCCCGGCCCGGCGAGGTGATGGCCATCGTCGGGCCCAACGGCTCGGGCAAGACAACCTTGATGCGCGCGCTGACCGGCGAGGTCGATCATGCGGGAAGCATCGAGATCGGCGGTTGCGACATTCGCACCGCGAAAGGTTGGGAACTCGCCGTCCGCCGCGCCGTCCTCCCCCAGGCCACGACGCTCGCTTTCCCGTTCACGGTGATCGAGGTCGTGCGCATGGGCTTGATGACGGGCGCATTCGGGGAGGATGCCTCGCTGCCATACCGTGCGCTTGCCGAGGTCGGACTCGCCGGCTACGAGGGCCGCTTTTTCCAGGAACTCTCGGGCGGCGAACAGCAGCGCGCCCATCTCGCCAGGGTCCTCGTGCAGGTCTGGCGGCCGGTCGGCGTCGATGGCCCGTGCTGGCTTCTCCTGGACGAGCCTGTCTCCAGCCTCGACATCGCCCACCAGCTCGAGGTCATGGCCATCGTGACGCGATACGCCCGCGAGGGAGGGGGAGTGGTTGCCGTGATGCACGATCTCAATCTTACGGCGCTTCACGCCGACAAGGTGCTCCTGATGAAGGAGGGACGGCGTCGTGCCTTTGGGCCTCCCCAAGAGGTGATGACGGACGCAATCCTGTCCGACGTCTACGGTTGCCGTCTGCACGTCGGCGCGACACCCGCCGGAGCCATCCCCTTCCTGCTTCCCCACTGCGCCTCGCTGGCGTCATGAGATACGATGCCAGGGTTGTTTGTCGGAACCGGCGTGATGGCACGGGCGGCGGCTCAGGCCTGCTCTGATCTCGCTCATCATCCTGCACGAACCTCTCCCGATGCTCGAGCAGCAAGAAGGAAAGTTTCGTGTCTCTCATGGGACATCCTGCTGCTCCATGGCGCTCTGGGCGAGTTGACGGTCGGGCTTGCGGCGAAGTGCCGTCAGGATCGGTGACGCCCGTTGCGCTTGCGGCAAGGTGCAGCTTGGAACCCCACCGGACCTTCCGTTTCGGATCGGGAAAGCCATGCAGGTTCGACAGGCGCCGTCCTCCCCTCAAAGCAGGTCCCTGAATGCCCGCCGCAGTTCTGCGGTGCCATCACGGTCATACCAGTGGCCATGAGCCAGAATGACGCGTTCAGGCTTCCAGGAGATCATGGTTTCGACGAGGTCTTCGAGGTGGCCGGTCCTTTTTCGGAAACCCACAGCCATATCGCGTGGCATCCTGCCGTCCGGGTGGCATACGCGCCCTAGCTTCAGAAGGGGCCGCGCCCACCAGGGCATCTTGTCCGGCTCGAAGTTCTCGATCAGATCCGTAAGGATCAAGGTCTGGCTGGCGCGGTGAAAGAAGACCACTTCACGGTGATGGCCCGAGTCCGCAAGGCGCTGGTCGATCTGGTCAGCCCAGGCAGGAGGCGCGAGGTCGGCCAGGACGTTGTCGATGGAGAGACTTGTGCCCCGGCTCCGTGCGCGGTCCACCACACCGGGGCTGCCCCAGGTCGTCGCCTCGGGGAACCGGGACTGCCAGTCGGGGAGCCAGGCATAGTGTATCCAGTTCGGCGCGATCAGATGGCGGACAGGGCCAAGATCGGCGACCGCATCTGCAAGGCCATTCAGATCGGCAATCGGCGAATGCACCCAGATGGCGCCATCCGCCAATCGGACAACCGTCATTCTGGTCGGGAATGGAAGGCCATAGAACCGGATCCATCCCCCGTCGACGACCCACACATCGGACGTGACGGGCTTGGGGGTATGGAGAGGCTCGTATCCGGTCGGTCGTTTCATTCACACAACCTAGGTCGCAGACTTCCCACCCGCAATTGTCGTCGGAGTGTCTTGAAACACAGACCGCTTCGTCCCGCACAGCCGACATACGCACCGGCACCGTCCAGCCCTCTAACCGCTTGCCCCTCCCCCGGCCCCTCCCGTAAACGGGGACAAACGACGAAGGGAGGCGCCCCATGCGGCGTGTCGCGATCACCGGGCTGGGCATCGTCTCGCCCATCGGGAACAACGCAGAGGAAGTGACGGCGGCGCTGAAGGCCGGCCGCTCGGGCATCGAGGCGAGCGCGGAAATGGCCGAGCACGGCTTCCGCAGCCAGATCGCGGGGACGCTGAAGATCGACCCCGCCGACCACGTCGACAAGCGGCTGATGCGGTTCATGGGCCCGGGGGCGGCCTATGCCCATATCGCCATGGGTCAGGCTATCGCCGACGCCGGGCTCACCGAGAACGAGGTCGTGAACCCCGAGACAGGGCTCATCGCGGGCTCGGGCGGGCCGTCGACGAGTGCCATGTTCGCCGCGCACCGGACCGTGATCGAAAAGGGCTCGCCGAAGCGGATCGGCCCCTTCGCGGTGCCGAAATGCATGTCCTCGACGATCTCGGCGAACCTCTCGACGGCCTACCGGATCAAGGGGATGAACTTCTCGATCACCTCGGCCTGCTCGACCTCGCTGCATTGCATCGGCATGGCTGCGCAGCAGGTGGCGCTGGGACAACAGGAGATCATGTTCGCCGGCGGGGGCGAGGAGCTCGACTGGACGCTGTCGTGCCTTTTCGACGCGATGGGGGCGATGAGCTCGGGCTTCAACGACACGCCCGAAAGGGCCTCCCGGGCCTTCGACGCCGACCGCGACGGGTTCGTGATCGCCGGCGGGGCCGGGATGGTTGTGCTCGAGCCGCTGGAACGCGCGGTGGCGCGCGGCGCGAAGGTCTACGCCGAGGTCACGGGCTTCGGCGCGACCTCGGACGGTCACGACATGGTGGCCCCCTCGGGCGAAGGCGGCGAGCGCGCGATGAAGAAGGCGCTGGCGACCCTGCCCGAGGACCGCCGCGTGGGATACATCAACGCCCATGGCACCTCGACGCCGGTGGGCGACGTGGGCGAGGTGGAGGCGGTGCGGCGCACTTTCGGCGCGGATGCCCCGCCGATAAGCTCGACGAAGTCGATGACGGGCCATTCCCAGGGCGCGGCGGGGGCGCAGGAGGCGATCTATTGCCTCCTGATGCTGGAGGGCGACTTCATCGCGCCCTCGATCAACGTCGAGACCCTCGACCCCGCGCTCGAAGCCCACGAGATCGCGACCGAGCTTGTCGAGAACGCGGGCCTCGACACGGTGATGACCAATTCATTCGGCTTCGGCGGCACGAACGGTTCGATGCTGCTGTCGCGTACCCGGAGCTGAAGACATGGCAGAGCTGATGAACGGCAAGCGCGGGCTCGTCATGGGTGTCGCGAACGATCATTCCATCGCCTGGGGCATCGCGCAGGCCCTGCGCGCCGAGGGCGCCGAGATCGCCCTTTCCTACCAGGGCGACGCGTTCCGCAAGCGTGTCGAGCCCTTGGCCGAAAGGCTCGGCTCCACCCTTCTCGTCGATGTCGACGTTCAGGACGATGGTCAGCTCGACGCCGCCTTCGACCGGATCGGCTCGGAATGGGGCCGTCTCGACTTTCTCATCCACGCCATCGCCTTTTCCGACAAGAACGAGCTTGCCGGCCGCTTCATCGAGACGAGCCGCGAGAACTTCAAGAAATCGCTCACGATCTCGTGCTACTCTCTGATCGACGTTTCCCGCCGCGCCTACCCGTTGATGACGAACGGCGGCTCGATCGTGACGCTGACCTATCTCGGCTCGAACCGGGTGACACCGTTCTACAACGTCATGGGCGTGGCGAAGGCCGCGCTTGAATCGTCGGTGCGCTACCTCGCCAACGATCTCGGGCGCGACGGGATCAGGGTGAACGCGATCAGCGCGGGGCCCATGAAGACGCTCGCGGGTGCTGCCATCTCGGGCGCGAGGAAGACCTTCAAGACCGCCGAACTGAACGCGCCCCTCGGCCACAACGCCACGCTCGAAGCCATCGGGGGGACGGCGGCCTACCTCTGCTCGGACCTCGGCGCCTGCACCACCGGCGAGATCATCACGGTCGACGCAGGCTACCACGTGCTCGGCATGGCCCGCGCCGAGAACCTCTGAGCGTGCCGGTCACGACCTGCATCTTCGACGCCTACGGCACGCTCTTCGACGTGGCGTCCGCCGCGCGGACGGTGGCCGGCGAACCGGGGCGCGGGGCGCTGGCGGAGGTCTGGGAGGCGCTTGCCGCCGACTGGCGGGCGAAACAGCTCGAATACTCCTGGCTGCGCGCCGTCACCGGCGACTACGTGCCGTTCTGGGAGGTCACGAAGGACGGGCTCGACTGGGCGATGGAAAAGGCCGGTCTCGACGACCCCGAACTGCGCGAGCGCCTTCTCGCCCTCTACTTGGAACTCGCGCCCTACCGCGAAGCCCCGCGTTGCCTTGCCGAGCTGATGGCGGCGGGGCGAACGACCGCCATCCTGTCGAACGGCTCCCCGGATATGCTGGAGGGGGCGGTGGAAAGTTCCGGCCTCAGGATGTGGCTCGACACGGTGATCTCGGTGGAAGGCGCGCACACTTTCAAGCCGGCCCGAAAGGTCTACGACCTTGTGGGCGAAAGCCTGGGCGTGGCACCGGGGGAGGCGCTCTTCGTCTCCGCGAACGGCTGGGACGTGTGTTCGGCGGCGGCCTACGGCTTCCCCACGATCTGGGTGAACCGCACCGGGGCACCGATGGACCGGCTGACGGCACGGCCCGACCACGTGGTCGCCGACCTCTCGACAGTGCCCGCGCTGGCGGCGGCGTGAGCGGGAGTTTCACCGCCGCCGACGGGGTGCGGCTCGTCTACGACGACGAAGGCGCGGGGCCGCCAATCCTCTGCCTTGCCGGCCTCACCCGCTCGGCGCGCGATTTCGACTACCTCCTGCCGCATCTCGCGGGCGCCCGCGTGATCCGCCCCGACTACCGGGGGCGCGGCCGGTCGGACCATGCCGACCCCGCGAGCTACACCGTGCCGGTCGAGGCGGGCGACGTGCTCGCACTCATGGACCATCTCGGCCTCAAGCGCGCGGCGATCATCGGGACCTCCCGGGGCGGGCTCATCGCGATGGTGCTCGCACTTGCGGCGAAGGACCGGCTCGCGGGCGTCTGTCTCAACGACATCGGTCCCGAGATCGCGCCCGAGGGGATGGCGGTGATCCGGTCATACGTCGGCATCGCCCCGAAGGAGAAGACGCTTGCCGAGGCCGCGGCGATGCGGGCCGCACTTCAGCCGGGGTTCGAGGACGTGCCCGACAGCCGCTGGGCCGAGGAGGTCGCGCACCACTACGTCGAGACGCCGGACGGGCTGGCGCTGCGCTATGACGCGCGGCTGAGGGAGCCGGTGCTGGCGGCCGCCGACGCCCCCGCCCCCGACCTCTGGCCCGCCTTCGATGCGCTGGCGGGCCTGCCGGTGGCGCTGATCCGGGGGGAGAACTCGAACATCCTGTCGCGCGAGACGGCCGCCGAGATGCGCCGCCGCCGACCCGACTTGGTCTTCGCCGAGGTGCCGGGGCGCGGGCATGTGCCGTTTCTCGACGAACCCGAGGCGCTCGCGGCCATCGCCGCCTGGCGGGAGGCGATGGCGTGAGCGATATCGCCGCGATCGAGGCGGCGGAGGAGCGGCTCCGGGGCCACGCGACGGTCACGCCGATGCTCTCCTCGCCGTTTCTCGACGAGATCGCCGGGCGGCGGGTGCTGGTGAAGGCCGAATGCCTGCAGAAGACCGGGTCGTTCAAGTACCGCGGCGCGCGCTCGGCGCTCTCCGCACTCGACCCGGACGCGGCGCGGCGCGGCGTGCTGGCGATGTCCTCGGGCAACCACGCGCAGGGGGTGGCGCTGGCGGCGCGCGAGCTCGGCATCGCCACGACGATCCTCATGCCCTCCGACGCCCCGCGCCTGAAGCTCGACAACACCGCCGCCCTCGGTGCCGAGGTTGTGACCTACGAACGCGAGACGGCAGACCGCGACGCGCTCGGACACGGAATCGCGGAGGAACGCGGCCTCACGCTCATCCCGCCCTTCGACCACCCGGACGTCATCGCCGGGCAGGGCACCTGCGGTCTCGAGATCGCACGGCAAGCGGCGGAGGCGGGGGTCGGGGCGGCCGAAGTGCTGGTCTGCTGCGGAGGAGGCGGACTTTCGGCGGGCATCGCGCTGGCGCTCGAAGCCCGCGCGCCGGGGTTGCGCGTGCGGACGGTGGAACCCGAGGGGTTCGACGATGTCGCCCGCTCGCTCGCCGCCGGGACGCGGCTGCGAAACGACCGGACCACCGGCTCGGCCGCCGACGCGATCCTGACCCCCGCGCCGGGAGAGCTGACCTTCCCGATCCTGCGCCGCCTCGCCGGCCCCGGCCTCGCGGTCTCCGACGATGCGGCATTCCGCGCCATGGCGGCGGCGTTCCTGCGCCTGAAGATCGTGCTGGAACCCGGCGGTGCGGTGGCGCTGGCCGCAGCACTTTTTCTGCCCGAAGCCCTCGAAGCGGAAACCGTCATCGCCGTCGCGACCGGCGGCAATGTCGACCCGGATGTCTTCGCCCGCGCCCTCGCCACGCTCTGAGCGCGGGTCCCCGCCCTTCTTCGTTCCCGAAATACTCAATGTGCGAACCTCTCGCCCCGCACCCGAGGCCCGCCTTCCGCGGTGCAACCAAACCGGTTAGGCATGGACGGGAACGCGAGGGACCATGCCGCTGCCGCTGATCTTCATTCTGGTGACCGTCGCGCTCGACGCGATCGGGATCGGTCTCGTCATTCCGGTGATGCCGGATCTCCTGCGCGAGATCGGCGGCGGCACCCTGGCCGAGGCGGCGGTCTGGGGCGGCATTCTCTCGACCTCCTACGCCGCGATGCAGTTTCTCTTCGGCCCGGCGATGGGGGCGCTTTCCGACCGGGTGGGGCGGCGGCCGGTGCTGCTCGTCACCCTCGCCGTCCTCGCGCTCGACTACGTGGTGATGGCGCTCGCAGGCGTGCTCTGGCTTCTGCTCGCGGGACGGATCGTGGGCGGTATCACCGCGGCGACCCAGGCCACGGCGGCCGCGGTGATCGCGGATATCTCGAAGCCGTCGGAGAAGGCGGCGCGCTTCGGCCTTGTCGGCGCCGCCTTCGGGATGGGCTTCGTCATCGGCCCCGCCCTCGGCGGCCTTCTCGCCGAGTTCGGCACCCGGGCACCGTTCTGGGCGGCCGCCGCGCTGGCCGCGGCGAACCTCGTCTTCGGCTGGCTGGTACTGCCCGAGACCGCCGCCCGGCGCGCGCCGCGGCCGTTCTCCTTCGCCCGGGCGAACCCGTTCGGCGCCTTCGCCGCGCTTCGGGTTCACGGGACTCTCACGCGCCATGTCCTCCTGTTCTTCCTCTACCAGGTCGCGTTCATGGTCTACCCGTCGATCTGGGCCTATTTCACGCTCGCCCGCTTTGGCTGGTCGCCCGGAATGATCGGGGCTTCGCTCGCGGCCTTCGGCATCGCGCTGGCCATCGTCCAGGGCGGGCTGATCCGGCTCGTCATCGCCGCGCTCGGCCAGCGCGGCACCGTAGTCTACGGGCTCGTCTTCAATGCCTTCGCGTTTCTCGCCATCGCCTTCGTCGCCGACGGCCGGCTCGCCCTCGCGCTGACCCCGCTCCTGGCGCTCGGCGCGGTGGTGACACCCGCGCTTCAGGGGCTGATGTCGGACGCCGCCCCCGAGGATGCGCAGGGCGCACTTCAGGGGGTTCTGGCGAGCGCGATGGGCCTCGCCCTGATCGTGTCGCCGCTCGTGATGACCGGCACCTTCGCGCTCTTCACCGAGGGGCGGCTCGGGGTGACGCTGCCCGGCGCGCCGTTTCTCGTCTCGATGGCGCTGATGGGCGCGTGTCTCGCGGTCTTCCTTGCGTCGCCGAGGGCGCTCAGAGCGTAAACGCGTCGCGGCGGGTCGCTTTCGGGCGGTCGCCCCGGCCCTTTGGCGCGGGACAACGTCCCGAAAAGGGAGGGCCGGGCGATGAAGATCAGGGCAGCCGTCTGCCGCGCCTTCGGCGCGCCGCTCGAGATCGAGACACTCGACCTGCGCGCGCCGGTGGGCCGGGAGGTGGAGGTGGCGCTCGGGGCGGTGGCGATCTGCCATTCCGACATCATGCTCGCGGACGGGTCCTGGGGCGGGACGCTGCCGGCGGTCTACGGCCACGAGGCGGCGGGACGGATCACGGCCCTCGGGCCGGAGGTGCGGGGGCTGGCACGCGGCGACAAGGTGCTCGTCACCCTCGTGCGGGCCTGCGGACGCTGCGCGTCCTGTTCGGGCGGCCACCCCGTCGGCTGCGTGGGGAAACACGCGCAGGAGAGCCCGCTGACGGATGCCTCCGGCGCACCGGTCGTCCACGGCCTCGACACCGGCGGCTTCGCCGAGCGCGCGCTGGTCGACGAGAGCCAAGTCGCGAAGATTCCCGAGGCGGTGCCGATGGACGCCGCCTCGCTCATGTCCTGCGGGGTGATCACCGGGGTCGGCGCGGTGGTGAACGACGCCCGGCTCCGTCCCGGCGAGGACGCGGTGGTGATCGGCGCGGGCGGCGTGGGGCTCAACGCCGTGCAGGGGGCGAGGATCGCGGGCGCGCGCCGGATCGTCGCCGTCGACATGAACGAGGGAAAGCTCGCCGCCGCGCGGGACTTCGGCGCGACCCACGGCGTGCTCGCCGCCCCCGGCGACCCGGTCGCGGCGGTGCGCGACATTCTCGGGAAGGGGGCGGAGGCGGTCTTCGTCACCGTGGGGGCCGCCGGCGCCTATGCCGCGGCGGAGGCCTATCTCTCCCCGCGCGGCCGGCTCGTCGCGGTGGGAATGACGCCCGGCGGCACCGAGGCGACCTACCAGCCGGCGGAATTCGTCTATGCCGGACACCGCATTCTCGGGTCGCGGATGGGCGATGTGGTGCTCTCGCGCGACATTCCCTGGCTCGCCGACCTCTACCTCCAGGGCCGGCTGAAGCTCGACGAACTGATCTCGGCGCGCTGGCCGCTCGAGAAGATCAACGCCGCGATCGCGGATACCAGAGCGGGGGCTGCACGGCGCAATGTCATCGTGTTCGACGAAGCGCCCGAACGGTGAGTGCCGGGGGCGCTTCGACGCCGGAGGCCCCGGCTCGGAGGCCGGGGCGGGCCTGGACGGAAAGCGCCGGTTCGCCCGGCTGCCCGTCCCGGGCCGGACCCGGGCCGAACCCGGAACCCACCCGATGGGTGCACCGCCTGTCCGACCCGCCTCGCGGCACGGCGCCTCCGCCACACTGCGAAATTTCCTCTACGCGTCCCGGGCCTGACCCGGGACCCCGCCCGGCGGGGCGTGCCGGAAAGCTGCGTTCCCGCGCGTCCCTTCCGCACCGGAGCCTTTACGGCCACAGCGCCCCGTGGTGAGGTCGGTCCCATGAAGCTCAGGGATCTCGACATCATCGTCACGGCGCCTCCCGCCCCCGGCTGGGGCGGGCGCTACTGGCAGCTCGTCAAGCTCACCACCGACGACGGCATCACCGGCTGGGGCGAGGTCTATGCCGCCGCCGTGGGGCCCGCCGCGATGGCGGCCGTGATCGCGGATGTCTTCGGGCGGCACATGGAGGGCGAAAGCCCCGAGAACGTCGAGCGGATGTTCCGCCGGGTGCATTCCTCGGGCTTCACCGGACGGCCCGACCCCACGGTGATGGGCGCCTTCTCGGGCCTCGAGATCGCCTGCTGGGACATCGTCGGAAAGGCGCGGGGGCGGCCGGTCTCCGCGCTTCTCGGCGGCAGGGTCGACGACCGCATCCGGGCCTATACCTATCTCTATCCCTTGTCCTCCCACGACCCGGGCGCGTTCTGGGTGTCGGCGGAGATGGCGGCGGAGGCGGCGACCGAGGCGGTTGAACGTGGCTACACGGCGGTGAAGTTCGACCCTGCGGGGCCCTACACGATCCGGGGCGGGCACATGCCGGCGATGCGCGACATCTCGCGGTCGGCCGAATTCTGCGCCGCGATCAGGAGCGCCGTGGGCGACCGCGCGGACCTTCTCTTCGGCACCCACGGGCAGTTCACCGCGGCCGGCGCGATCCGGCTCGGCGAGGCCATCGCACCCCATGCCCCCTTGTGGTTCGAGGAGCCGGTCGCCCCCGACGACTGGGAGGGACTGGCCCGCGTCGCGGCGGCCTCGAAACTGCCCGTGGCGGTGGGCGAGAGGCTCACGACGAAGGCGGAGTTCGCGCTGGCGCTGAAGGCGGGGGCGGCGATCCTTCAGCCCGCGCTCGGGCGGGCGGGCGGGATCTGGGAAGGCCGGAAGATCGCCGTGCTGGCCGAGGCTTCGGGCGCGCAGGTGGCGCCGCACCTCTATGCGGGGCCGGTCGAGTGGGCGGCGAATGTCCAGCTCGCCGCGAGTCTGCCGAACATCCTCATGGTCGAGACCATCGAGACGGCGTTTCACGCGGCCCTGATCGGCGGGGCGCTGAAGGTCGAGGGCGGGTTCGTCACGGTGCCGGACGCGCCCGGTCTCGGCATCGAGGTCGACGAGGCGCTCGCGCGGGCGCACCCCTTTCGTGGCACGGGCCTGCACCTCGAGATGCAGGAGACGCCCTGCGATTACGTGGGCGAGAACCGCTTCGAGGGAGGCGCGCCGGCTGCGCGGGAAGAGGGGGCGGGAGCTTGAAACGCGGTTTCCGAAGGTCGCGGCATGCGGGTGGCCGCGTGGAGGCTCTGCCGCCACTGGCAGCCGCTGCGCCCGCCTGCTAGAGGGCCTTCAGGCGCAGCCGGAGAGCCTTCATGGACCTGCAAGACGAAATCATCATCGCCGCGCCGCGACAGAGTGTCTACGACGCGCTCAACGACGCCGGGGTGCTGCGCGACTGCATCCCGGGTTGCGAGGAACTGACGAAGGTGTCCGACACGGAGCTGACGGCCAGGGTCCGGCTGAAGATCGGGCCGGTGAAGGCGCGCTTCATCGGCGACGTGGTGCTCGACCCCGCCGAGGCGCCGGCGGCGTTCTCGCTCACCGGGGCCGGCAACGGTGGCGTGGCGGGTTTCGCAAAGGGCGGCGCGAAGGTGTTGCTGGAGGAGACCGGACCGGAAGAGACGGTGCTGCGCTACGCCGCCCATGCGGAGGTCGGCGGCAAGCTCGCCCAGCTCGGCAACCGGCTCGTGGCCTCGACCGCGAAGAAGCTTTCGGCCGAGTTCTTCGTGGCCTTCAAGGCGCGCGTCGAAAGCGATTGAGCCCGGGCGCGGCGCCCTTCAGAACCTCCGGTAGGCCCAGGCAGGCGTGCCGTCTGCAAGCTCGACCTCGATGCGTTCGTAGCGCTCGCCGAGCCGCTCGTAGAGATCGAGACGGCGCAGTTCGCGCGGCGTGACGTCGAAGACCACGCCCTCGACCGTGGCCCCCTCGGCGGGAAGAATGTCGCGACCCTCGCGGCGATAGTCCCTTAGCGTCGCCGGCCGTGTGTCCTGCAGCCGGAAGGTCACGACGAAGCGGACGAAGCCGCTCGTCAGGGTACCATAGCCGAAGACGGGATGCTCGGCATCTTCCTCGAGGCTCGCGACGACAGCGGGCGCGGCGGGGGGCAGCCCGCCGGGCCGGATCAGTGCGTAGTAGAGCCCGCCGGTGACCACCGAGAGCATGACGACGAGCGCCCCGAGCCACGCGCGGAGGCTCGGGTCACGTCGACCGGGCAGGGGGTGCAAGCCGCTTCCGGGCAAGGATGCCGCCGGCGCATGCGAGCCGCTCGTGTGCCCGGTGACCTTGCTGGAACCGAGGTCCGGTCCCTGTTCCGCATTCATGCTCTTTTCGGACGGCGGGCGAACCCCTCATGCACTGCGCCGAGCGAGACCTTGCCGCCGTCGATCGGCGCAAGACAAGCCGCCGCTCTCCCGAGGGTCTTGCGCCCGGCGCAGTCACGGCGGTTTCCCGGGACAGCGCGGGCTCTGCGATGGCCGATGGATCGGTTGCCGAGGTTCATCGCGGCGTCCCCCCTCTCACCCCCGCTGTGCGAGCACCCGGAAAAGCGCCGCCAGCAGCGAGTGCGGCAGCGTCGGTCCCCGACCGATGCCAACGTATTCGTCGCTGTCGCGGCTCGTCGTCTGCCTCAGCGAGCACGACCAGTGGCCATTCGGCTGCCAGGCCTTGCCCTTCACGGTCACCGTCCAGCCCGGGAGGGTGTGATAGACGAGCGCCAGAATACGGTCGGTCGAATCGAGGTCCGAGCCCACGAAGGCGTCCGCATGGGGCGCGTCGATCTTCCCGATCGCCTCGATCGCCTGCCGCGCGAGATCGTCGTCGATCGCCAGTGCGGCCTCGATCGCATCCGCAAGCTGGTAGAACATGTGTTCGCTCATTCCGGTCTCCTCCGTTCCCGGGCGACCATTCAACGGAATGGCCGGCCCGGGCATTGATACCGATCAACGTGGGCGGGCGCATCCTCCCTCAGGATCGCGGCCAGAACACGGGATCAGCGCGAAAGGCATTTTTCATGACGACCGACACGACCGCCGTCATCTTCTTCGACAATCTCAAGCGCGAAGACGTCGCCCTCGTCGGCGGCAAGAACTCGTCCTTGGGAGAAATGGTGCAAACCCTTGGCGCGAAAGGCATCAAGGTGCCGCCGGGCTTCGCCACCACGTCGGACGCCTTCCGCCGCTTCATCATCGACAACGACCTCACATCGGTGCTCGACGACCGCCTGGGCGAACTGACGGCGGGCAAGAAGACCCTCGCCGAAACCGGCCGGGCGATTCGCGAGGCCATCGCCCATGGCGACTGGCCCGCCGATATCGAGGCCGATATCCGCCGGGCCTACCGCGAACTCTCGAAGCGCTCCGGCATCGAGAACCTCTCGGTCGCCGTGCGTTCCTCGGCCACCGCGGAAGACCTGCCCGACGCCAGCTTCGCAGGCCAGCAGGAAACCTATCTCAACGTCGAGGGCGAGGACGAACTGCTCGCCGCCTGCCGCAACTGCTACGCCTCGCTCTTCACCGACCGCGCGATCAGCTACCGCGCGGCCAAGGGGTTCGATCACCTCGCGGTCGCCCTGTCCGTCGGCGTGCAGCAGATGGTGCGCTCCGACACCGGCGGCTCGGGGGTGATGTTCTCCATCGACACCGAGTCAGGCTTCGACAAGGTGGTGCTCATCAACGCCGCCTGGGGCCTCGGCGAGAACGTCGTGCAGGGTGCCGTCACGCCCGACGAGTTCCAGGTCTACAAGCCCTTTCTCGACAACCCCGCCCTCAAGCCCATCGTCGCCAAGACCCTGGGCTCGAAGGAAAAGAAGATGATCTACTCCACCCGCGCGGGGGAGACGATCCGCAACGTGCCCACCTCGAAGGCCGAGCGCGGCCAGTACGTGCTCGACGACGACGAGATCATCGCGCTCGCCCGCATGGCCAAGACCATCGAGGCGCATTACGGCCTGCCGATGGACATGGAATGGGCCCGCGACGG
>Ga0008833_1000590_pt1 | contig 30772 bp, 38 predicted proteins | sample HotLakConsoUCCLE_FD_62216 | JGI IMG/M metagenome (GOLD analysis project Ga0008833, IMG submission 62216) | Hypersaline microbial mat communities from Hot Lake, Washington, USA - Hot Lake Consortium UCC-LE | ecosystem: Environmental > Aquatic > Non-marine Saline and Alkaline > Hypersaline >... | reverse complement strand
CGACACGTTCACGCCCGCCGCGCTTCCGGCATAGCTCAGCGTGTCGAACCCCGCGCCCCCGGCCAGCAGGTCGCCGCCTCCGCCGCCTTGCAGCGTATCGGCGCCCTCGTTGCCCAGCATCATGTCCATGCCGGCAGTGCCGGTCATCTGCTCGTCCCCAGCGCCGCCGAAATTGCTGCCGGGTCGCCAGTCGGTATCGCCGAAGATCGACTGCATCAGCGCGTAGCCCACCGGATCGTAGGTTTCCAGCTCGACCCGCGTGTTGATCGAGTTGTGAACCCCGTCCGGCGCGGTGCGCTCGGGGTTGTCGTCGAACCAGACCTGCGCCAGCTCGGCCAGGTATTCGATCTGGTTGTCATCGGCGTAGGTGTTCACCCAAAGCCCTTCGTCCAGCGCGTTCTGGTAGGCGGCCCCCACTTCGTCATACTTGTCGGGAAAGTCCGGCCGGAAGGCCAGCTCGTCCAGCGCATGCACCCATTCGTGCAGCGCGATGCTTTCCTCGCCGAAATAGGGATCGGTGGGCAGCTTGAGGATATTCTCCTCTCCGGCGGAGGAGGTGGGCCGGCCCAGAACCGCGCCAACGCCCCGGAACTGGTCCCAGAACGGGCCGAGATCGTCGTAATCGGGCAGCTCGGTCAGCACGTTCTCCTCGGGCAGCACGGCGAAGCGCACCCCGTAGGAGACCATCGACTCCACGTATTGCCGATCGACCAGCGCGATCGAGTTGAACACGATCTCGGCGGCGCGCAGCACGGCCTCGTCGGGCACGTCGTCATTGCCCAGAACGTAGATGCCGCGCCATTCGACGGCCTTGGTGTGGAACCCCTGGGCATACTCTGTCGGCGGCGTGATCAGCATTTTGAACTCCCTGCTCTCGCAAGCGCAACACGCCACCCGATTCGATACAAGCCCGCGCCGCCAATGGGGCGCGCCCGCGCCGCGTCAGTCGAGCGCGGTCCCGAGCCAGCCGACCACCTTCCGGGCGGTCAGACATGCGGCCTCATAGCTGTCGAAGCGCCGCTCGCCGTGATGGCCGATGCCGAACCACCCGCGCCCGTCCTCCGGGTCGCGCCGGTATTCCTCGAAGCCGTATGAGCCGTCGGGCCGGACGAAGATATCCACGCAGAAAGTGTCGCCCGGCAGGTTGATGGAGCGAACGACCTTGTTTTCATGCGCCATGACCGCCTCCCGATACAGGGCCAGACTACGCGCCGGGGCCGCGCTGTCCAGCGTCGCGACGGCGGCCGGGGGGTCGTGAGCCGGTTTCGAAACGGTCGAGCGCATGCCGGCAATCCCTGAGGGAAAGCTGCGCGCCCCGGCAGCACGAAGAGACGTCAACCTGGACTTCCGGTTGCGCGGATCTGTCCGCTGCGCCTCATGCGGCAACGCCAGGACCGGTGCATGGGGTCAAGCCCCATGGATCTTGTCCCTGCGGCGTGATTCAGGCTCCGCGAGGCGCCTGACCGATGCGCGGCCTGTTCTGGCCGACCGCGGCGCAGAGGGCGCGGCGCGAGCCCTTCCTTCCCGAGAGCCGTGGCACGCCGCGCGTCGATGACCGGCGGGTCTTGAGCGGAATGCGCTTCATCGGTCGCAATGGCTTGCGCCGGCGTGACGCGCCAAGGGAGCATGGCCCGCCAAAGACCCTCCAGGCCCGCTGGAAACGCTGGAGCGACAAGGGGGCCTTCGCCCGGAGGATGGATGGGCTGGCCGCCGAGGCCGCCACCCCGAAGGCGGTGATGATCGACCCGACCCGTCTCAAGGCGCACCGCATGGCGCGCAGCCTGCGGTCGGAAAGGGAGGGCCGGGCGGCCTGGGGGGCCGTCTGATCGGTCGCACGAAGGGCGGCATGACCACCAGGCTGCATGCCGTCACCGATGCCGAGGGCCGTCTGGTCCGGTTCTTCGTGACCGCAGGTCAGGTCAGCGGCCATACCGGTGCAGCGGTCTTGCAGAACGGCTTGCCGAGAGCGGACCGGCTGCCGGCCGACCGGGGCCATGCGGCACGCCCATCAAGCATGACAAGCGCCGCTCTGCGCGCGGCAACCGCATCGATATCATGTTCGGCAGGCTCAAGGGCTGGCGACGCACCGCTGCCCGCTACGACAGGGGCCCGAAGGTCATCCTCTCCGCCGTCGCCCTCGCCGCAACCGTCATGTTCTGGCTGTGATGCGCGACCGGGGCCTGACCGCGGGGGAAATTTCAGGCCGGAAAACAAGATGGTGCGGGTGGGGAGACTCGAACTCCCACTCCCTTTCGGGAACCTGATTTTGAGTCAGGCGCGTATGACCAATTTCGCCACACCCGCATTGCTGTCTTCCTAGCCCTTCCCGCCCCCGCAGGCAAGTCGGGTCTGTTTTGGGCCCGGAGACGGATCGGCCGGCGCAAGGCCATGAAAGCGCAAGGCCATGAAATCGAGTCGCTTTCCCGGGCAGACGCCGTGATCTTGAATCCCCTGCGTCCACCGTTCCGCCGCTTCGGCCCGGTCGTGGCTCTAGCGCCATGCGGCGCCGAGGTCCAGTGCCCGCGTGCTTGACCGGCGGCGCGGTGCGTGGTCTGAGCGGGCGCAGCGGGGCGAAGGACGGCGTGACGATGATCAGACGGCTTTACGAATGGATGCTGCGCATGGCCGAGCATCCGAACGCCCTTTGGGTGCTGGCCGTGGTGTCTTTCGCGGAAAGTTCCGTCTTTCCGATCCCGCCCGACGTGCTGATGATCCCGATGATCCTGGCCCGGCCCTCGCGCGCCTGGATCATCGCGGGCATCGCGCTGCTGTCCTCGGTGCTGGGCGGTCTGGCGGGCTATGCGATCGGCGCGCTGGCCTATGACACGCTGGGACAGCCGATCCTGGAGGCGCTGGGCAAGCAGGAGGCGATGGACGCCTTCAACCAGACCTTCAACGGGGTGGGATTCTGGGCGGTGCTGGTGGCCGGGATCACGCCCTTTCCCTACAAGGTCATCACCATCATGTCCGGCTGGACGGCGATGCCGCTGGCCACCTTCATCGCCACCTCGATCCTGGCGCGCGGGTTTCGCTTTTTCGTGGTGGCGGCCCTGCTGCGCGCCTACGGCGCTCCGATCCGTCACTTCATAGAGCGGCGGCTGGGCCTTATGTTCACCCTGTTCGTGCTGCTGCTGATCGGCGGCTTCCTGGCTCTGAGGCTTCTGTGACCCGAAATACCCTTGTCCTGCTGGCCGCCGGCGGATCGGCGGCGCTGCTGGCCGCGGCCTTCGCCTTTCAGCATCTCGGCGGGCTGGCGCCCTGCACGCTGTGCCTGTGGCAGCGCTGGCCTCATGCGGCGGCGGTGCTGCTGGGCGTGGCGGCGCTGGCGCTTCCCGGTCGGCTGCTGCCGGTGCTGGGTGCGGGCGCGGCGCTGGCCACCGCCGGGATCGGCGCTTATCACGCGGGCGTGGAACGGGGCTGGTGGGAGGGTCCTCAGGCCTGCGCGGGCGGTGCCCCTGTGGGCGCGATGAGCGTGGAGGACCTGACCGCCCAGATCATGGCCGCGCCCCTGGTGCGCTGCGACGAGGTGGCCTGGGCGCTGGGCGGGATCAGCATGGCGGGCTGGAACGCGCTGGCCTCGCTGGCACTGGCGGGGGTTTGGCTGTGGGCCGCGATGCGCGCGCCCGCCCCGCGCCGCGCCTGACGGGCCCGTCACTTGCACCCCCCCGGCGGCAAGACTAAGTGTTGCCGGGACAGCAACGGAGACGAACCCACATGGCCATGCAGGCGCAGGAGATCGAAGACCTGATCCGTAACGCCTTTCCGGACGCGAAGATCACCATCACCGACCTTGCCGGTGACGGGAACCACTACGCCGCCGAGGTGATCGACGAGAGCTTTCGCGGCAAGAACCGGGTGCAGCAGCAGCGCGCGGTCTATGCCGCGCTCAAGGGAAACATGGACGGCCCGAACGGGGCGCTGCACGCGCTGGCCCTCACCACCAAGGCGCCGGACTGATGCAGCGCGCGCCATTGCTGAACCGCTCGTCGTGCCGGGGCCCTTCGCCCCGCTCCTCGTATCCGTGCGCAGCCTCCTGATGGCCCCGTTCCGACGGGGCGAACCTGCTACAAAGGACGACCGATGACCGCTGAAGACACCATCAAGCAGACCGTGACCGAGAACGACGTGGTCCTGTTCATGAAGGGCACGCGGGAAATGCCGCAATGCGGCTTCTCCAGCCGGGTGGCCGGGGTGCTCAACTACATGGGCGTCAGCTTCCAGGACGTGAACGTGCTGGCCGATGACGCGCTGCGCCAGGGCATCAAGGATTATTCCGACTGGCCCACGATCCCGCAGCTCTACGTGAAGGGCGAATTCGTGGGCGGCTGCGACATCATCACCGAGATGACCCTTTCTGGCGAGCTCGACCAGCTCTTCGAGGAGAAGGGCGTGAGCTACGACAAGGCCGCCGCCGACAAGATCCGCGAAGCCAACGCCTGAGTTTTCCGGCCCGCAGGCGGCCATGACGACAGAGCCCCGCGGCCCGCCGCGGGGGCCTTCCCTCGGGTGGGACCGCGGGATCATGCGCTCCAGTCCTGAGGGCATGCACGTTGCGGCCGGACTGGCCGCGCATGACCTTCACGTCGAGATCCGCGCGCGTCTTGCCGCGCATCCGGACCCACACGAGAATGCCACCGTGTGCGATCTGCTTCGCGTCGTGGTCCCGGTGATGCCTGTCCACGCGGCGTGCGGGCAGCGCGCCGATCACGGCGGCCGGGCCGCCGCCGATCGCAATGGCCGCGATCGAGGCCGCGAGCGTGCCGGCCGGTGTCAGCAGCGCGGCCATCGCGATGCAGGATCCGACGAAGAAGACCCCGCCGGCCAGCGCCAATGGGCCTTTCCAAACTTCTCCTTCAAACCCTTTTCATCCGCGAGAAGGCTGATTTCGGAGTGATGGAGGCCGGGCATCCGCAAACCGCAGAACGCGGCCTGAAGGTCTTCGAACGTATCGTACACGCCCCCCGCCTCGGGGCTGTCGATCGTCGCGATCCCGGAGGTTTCGGCGCCTCTTGCGGACATGGAGCGCCCTCTCGGCGATTGCCTTGCCGGGACGGGCAGTCTCAGCCAGCGCCCCTGCGCCGCGTTGACGGCAATCGAGCGACTTGCGGTTTCGGGAAATGACCGGAAGGCGCGTTCGCCCTGCAGGCGCCCGGCCTTGCGCAGGAAGACACCCGCGGAAGATGTTGCGCCCCGTGCCGGCCGCTCGCGCCTTCGCCCCGCTCGCGGCTCGGCCGGACTTGGGGCGCGCCGGGCTCGGACGACAGGCGTCTCCCGCCCCTGGCTGCGGGCAGGCCACGTCACGCCGCGCCGCCCGTCCCCGGGTTCAGCCCTGCGCGGGATGATCCCTGTCCGCCGCCTCCGCGTCGGGCCGCTCGGGCGCGGCGCCCTCCGCAGGGGTTTCTGCGCCATGCGCCTCCACCGGCATTTTCGACACCGCCGACAGCCCGTCACTTACCTTTCCGGCCAGCGCTTCGGCGCGGGCGGCTAGCTCGGCCAGCGTGTCGGTGACCTGCGGCGGGATCACCGGCACCTCCACCCGTTCGGGCGCGGGCGCGGGACGGGCGCGCAGCTCGTCGATCTCGGCCCGCGCGGCGGCCAGCTTGTCCTCGGTTTCGCGCAGCCGGTCCTCGAAACCGGCAGTCTTGTCCGCCAGCATCAGCCCGGCCATCAGCAAGAGCCGGGCCTCGGGCAGGCGGCCGATCTGGCCCATCAACACCCGCGCCTCGTCATCGAGCATCTTGGCGGCGGTGCGCAGGTAGTGCTCCTCGCCCTCCTGGCAGGCCACCTCGAAGCTGCGGCCCCCGATCTCGATCTGCACTTCGGGCATCATGCGTCCTCCTTCCGGGTGGCACTCACCAGCGGTTCGAGACGCCTGAGGATCGCCTCGGTCTCGGCGGCCTCGGCGGTGCGGGCGACGCGCAGCGCCTCCAGCTCGGCCAGCATCGCCTTGTTGATCAGGTGCGGCTCCGCCAGACCCTCGGCATTGGCCTCGCGCAGCGCCGCGTTGCTGTCGCGCAGCTGCTGGCTGACCTTGCGCAGCTTCTGCAATTCCTCGTCCAGCGCGGCAAGCGCGCGGGCGTCCTCGGCCGCCCGCGCCTCCAGCTGCGAGACCCGCGATTCCTGTCGATCCTTGATCGCTCGCACCCGTTCCTCGAGTTGGGCATTGGCCAGCCGCTCCTCCTCGAGCGCCGCCTTGAGGCGGGCAAGCTCCTCGGGATCCGCCTCCGGCGGCGGCGGCGGGGCCGGTTCCGGTGCGGGAGGCGGAGTCGCCGCCTTGTCGACCAGCGCGTCCACCCCGGCGCCAATCCGGTCAAGCGCGGCTGCGATCCTGCGCTCGAACTCGTCAATCTCGGACATGCCTCTCACCCTCCAACTTTGGCGCGCGCCCCTGCCTGCATGACCCGCCCCCGTCGCGTTGAACCGCGAATCGGTGCCCCGTGCCACCGGCGAATATTACCCGAGCCATTTGGAAATTGCGCCCCCTGCGCCGTCAAGGGCTTAGAGGCCGCGCTTGATCTTCGCCGGTCGGCTGGTATTGAGGCCGCGAACCGCCCTGCCCCAAGTGAAGGATTACCGCCTTGGACATCGACGCGCTCCGCAGCTCCGCCCCCGATCACTGGCTCCGCGCCGCGGCCCTCCGCACGCTGACACTTGACGCCGTGGCGGCGGCCAATTCCGGCCATTCGGGAATGCCCATGGGCATGGCCGACGTGGCGACCGTGCTGTTCTCGAAGCACCTGCGCTTCGACGCGGCCCGCCCCGACTGGCACGACCGTGACCGCTTCATCCTGTCGGCCGGGCATGGCTCGATGCTGCTCTACGGGCTGCTGTATCTGACGGGGTCGCCCGACATCACCCTGGACGAGATCCGCAACTTCCGCCAGTGGGGGGCGAAGACCGCGGGCCACCCGGAGAATTTCCTGGCGCAGGGGATCGAGACCACCACCGGCCCGCTGGGCCAGGGGCTGGCCAACGCGGTAGGCTTCGCCATCGCCGAGGCGTCGCTGCGCGCGCGGTTCGGGGCCAAGCTGGTGGATCACCACACCTACGTGATCGCGGGCGACGGCTGCCTGATGGAAGGCGTGAGCCAGGAGGCGATCGGCCTCGCGGGCCGGCAGGAGCTGGGCCGGCTGATCGTGTTCTGGGACAACAACAACATCACCATCGACGGCACGGTGGACATCGCGGACCGCACCGACCAGATGGCGCGCTTCGCCGCCTCCGGCTGGCAGGTCCAGGAGATCGACGGCCACGACCCGGCGGCGATCGACGCCGCCATCGAGAGGGCCAAGGCCAGCTCCCTGCCCTCGATGATCGCCTGCCGCACCCATATCGCGCTGGGCTCCAGCGCGCAGGATACCGCCAAGGGCCACGGCGCGCTGACCGATGCGCAGCTGATCGCCGACACCAAGGCCGCCTATGGCTGGAACTTCGGCCCCTTCGAGGTCCCCGCCGACGTGAAATCCTGGTGGGAAGAGGTGGGCCGGCGCGGCGTGGCCGAGCGCGAGGCCTGGGAAGCCCGCGTCGCGGCGCTTTCGGCCAATCGCCGCGCGGAATTCGCGCGCACCTGGTCGGGCGAGGCGCCGGGGCGGCTGGTGGCGCGCATCCGCGCCTTCAAGAAACAGGCCGCCGACGAGGCGCCCAAGGCGGCCACGCGGAAATCCTCCGAACGGGTGCTGGAGGTGATCAACCCGATCCTGCCCGAGACGCTGGGCGGCTCGGCGGACCTGACCGGGTCGAACAACACCCGCACCAAGGACCTGGGCGTGTTCGAGCCGGGCAACCGCAAGGGCCGCTACATCCATTACGGCATCCGCGAACACGCCATGGCCGCGGCGATGAACGGCATGGCGCTGCATGGCGGCATCCGCCCCTATGGCGGCACCTTCATGTGCTTCACCGACTACGCCCGCCCCGCCATGCGGCTGGCCGCGCTGATGAAGGTGCCCACCGTCTTCGTGATGACGCATGATTCCATCGGCCTCGGCGAGGACGGCCCGACCCACCAGCCGGTCGAGCATCTGGCGATCTCGCGCGCCACGCCCAACACCTGGGTGTTCCGCCCGGCCGATACGGTGGAGGTGGCGGAGGCCTGGGAACTGGCGCTCACCTCTACGGGCACGCCCTCGGTGCTGGCGCTGTCGCGACAGGATCTGCCGGCGGTGCGGACGGCGCACAAGCCCCGGAACCTGACGGCCCAGGGCGCCTACGTGATGGCCGAGGCCGAGGGCAAGCGCCAGGCGATCCTGATCGCCACCGGCTCGGAAGTGCATGTGGCGCTGGCCGCGCGCGACCTGCTGCAGGCGGATGGGATCGGCACGCGCGTCGTCTCCATGCCCTGCATGGAGCTGTTCGCGGCGCAGGACGAGGCGTACCGGCGCCGGGTGCTTCCCGGCGGCGCGGTGCGGGTGGGCATCGAGGCCGGCGTGCGCCAGGGCTGGGACCGGTGGCTGCTGGGCGAGCGCGGCCGCGAGGCCAAGGCCGATTTCGTGGGCATGGAGGGTTTCGGGGCCTCCGCACCGGCCGAAGTGCTGTTCGAGAAATTCGGCATCACCGCGGCGGCCGCCGCCATGAAGGTGCGCGCCCTGCTGGGCTGAGCGCCGGCGCCAAGAGTTTTCACGGAAAACTCTTGGCAAGACCCTTTCCAAGGGTCTTGCGCCCCGCAGCCCGTCGCGTCCCGGCCATGGCCGGGACCGTCACTTCTGCAACAGGAAGCATTGATTGCCGAAGGTCGCGCTCGTGCACAGGTGGCTGACCAGGTATTGCCCGTCAGCGAGTTCGATCCCCCCCTTGCCGTCGAACCCCGGACGGGGCCGGATCCCCAGGCCGGAGAGAAGTGCCTCGCGGATCACTTCCGCCGAAAGCCGCTCTTCGAGGATGAAGGACAGGGCGAATTCGAAATCGAACGTTGTGTCGCAATTGACGTGGATCGCGCTCGTGTTGTCCTCGGAGCGCGGGTTCGGCCCGAAACCGCCATTCAGCAGGAAGGACCGCGCCTCCGGCGCGACCTCGCCACGATAGCCATAGGCCTCTGCGGCCCAGAGGATCCTGTCGCGGTCCGGGCAGGTCTTGCTGGCGAATTCGCAGAAGATCAGAACGAACTTGGCCAAGCGCGATCCCGGCCCGATCAGCGCGGCCAGCGTGCCCGCGTCCAGCGCATCGGCGACATCCGGGTTCCGGCCGATGGTCAGGGCAATCCCCTGCCCCCACCGGGAAACGCCATCAGAGCCGGCCCCAGCGATATGTCGAGGCCGGTCTGCCCGGGCTGTTTCGAGGTCCAGAATCGCGTCTCCACCAGCGCCCGGCTGACGGCCTCCGGTGCGAAGGCCATGAAGACGCGGGTCTCGTCGGTGGTCTCGACGAGGTTGGCAAGCGCGGTCACGAAGTCCGGCAGGGCCGCCTCTTCCGCCGCGCCCTCCGGCAGGATCAGGGCGCCGTCCGAAACCGTGCCATCTTCGTGAGCCAGAAATCCGAAGGCGAAACCCGAGGCGCGATCGTGACAGAGCACCCGATCCGTCCGCGGGGCGTCGGGATCGTCGGCGGGCCGACGCGCAAGCGCGACGAACCCCGCCCCGGCCAGGCGCTCGGGCATCCTTACGGGATGGTCCAGATCCGCCAGGTAGCACGAATAGAACCGCCCGAAGGCGCGCTGGAATGTCGTGGCGCCCGATGATCCCCGATCAATGCCCGCCCGCCTTCGTTCCGGGCAACAACGCGATCGCGGGGCCGATGACCCGCGCCACCACCGGGATCAAGGCCAGCCCGAGCAGCAGCCCCAGGATCCCGTCGCACAGCGCCTTGACCGCCCAGGTCAGCGCGCCGGAGGGGCCGCCCACCGCCTCGGCCAGGTGATGGATCGCGGCATGGGGCCAGTGCCAGCCCAGCCCGTTCAGCCCGTGCACGATGATCGAGCCGCCCACCCACAGCATCGCCGCCGTCCCCACGGTGGTCAGGAGTTTCAGGAAGCCCGGCATCCCCCGGACGATGCCGCGCCCCAGCCAGCGGGTCGGGCCCAGCCGCCCGCGCTCGGCCATGTGCAGCCCCACGTCATCGGCCTTCACGATCAGCGCCACCGCGCCGTAGACCAGCACCGTGATGCCGATCGCCACCATCGCCAGCGTCACCGCCTCCATCCAGAGGGTCGATTTCGGGATCGCCGCCAGTGCGATGGTCATGATCTCGGCCGACAGGATGAAATCCGTCCTGATCGCGCCGCGCGCCTTCTCCTCCTCCAGGTGGGTGGGATCGCCGACCTCTTGCTGACTGGCCGCGTGTCCGGCCGTGTCGTGGACCAGCGCGTGCGCGATCTTCTCGGCGCCCTCGAAACACAGGTAGGCGCCCCCCAGCATCAGGAGCGGCGTGATCGCCCAGGGCGCGAAGGCCGAGAGCGCCAGCCCGGCCGGCAGCAGGATCAGCAGCTTGTTGCGGATCGAGCCCTTGGCGATGCGCCATACGACCGGCAGTTCGCGGCTGGCCTCGAAGCCCTGCATGTATTTCGGAGTGACCGCCGCATCGTCGATCACCGCCCCGGCGGCCTTGGCCCCGGCCTTAGTGGCCTGGCCCACCGCATCGTCGAGCGAGGCCGCCGCCACCTTGGTCAGCGCCGCCACGTCGTCCAGAAGTGCCAGAAGTCCGCTCATGCCCGCCCCGGATCCATGTCCGACTCACCCTATCGGATGGATCGGGACGGGCAAGCCGCCGCCGCGCAGGCCGTTAGCGCAACCATGCGCCGTACCCGCCGCTCAACCCGGGGTTTAACGCTAACAGCCTGCCGGACAAGCCGGAAGGGGCTTTGCCTGCGCCCCCCGGGTGGCTATACCCCGCCCGACACCAGCGCAGCAGGAGAGCCCCATGACCGTCACGCTCGGCATCAACGGATTCGGCCGGATCGGCCGCTGCACCCTGGCCCATATCGCCGAGGCCGCCCGCAACGACGTGCAGGTCGTGAAGATCAACGCAACCGGGCCGATCGACACCAACGCCCATCTTCTGCGCTACGACAGCGTGCACGGGCGCTTCGGCGGCGACGTGAAGGTGGAAGGCGACACGATGGATATCGGCCGCGGGCCGATGCAGGTGACCTCCACCTACGACCCGTCCGAGCTGGACTGGTCGGGCTGCGACGTGGTGCTGGAATGCACCGGCAAGTTCAACGACGGCGAGAAATCGAAGGTCCACCTGGAGCGCGGGGCGCGCTCGGTGCTGATCTCGGCGCCCGCCAGGAACGTGCAGAAGACCATCGTCTACGGCGTGAACCACCGCGACCTTGCGGCGGGCGACGTGATGATCTCGAACGGGTCCTGCACCACCAATTGCCTGGCGCCGCTGGCCAAGGTGCTGCACGAGGCGATCGGGATCGAGCGCGGCATCATGACCACGATCCACAGCTACACGGGCGACCAGCCCACGCTGGATCGCCGCCATGGCGATCTCTACCGCGCACGCGCCGCGGCCATGTCAATGATCCCCACATCCACCGGCGCGGCCAAGGCGCTGGGCGAGGTGCTGCCGGACCTGAAGGGCAAGCTGGACGGCACCGCCATGCGCGTGCCCACCCCGAATGTCTCCGCGGTGGACCTGACCTTCGAGGCCAGCCGCGACGTGACGGTGGCGGATGTGAACGAGGTGGTGCGCGAGGCTGCCGCCGGCCACATGGGCGCGGTGCTGGCTTACGATCCCGAACCGAAGGTCTCGGTGGATTTCAACCACACCACGCAATCCTCGATCTTCGCCCCGGACCAGACCAAGGTCGTGGGCGGGCGCATGGTGCGGGTGCTGGCCTGGTATGACAACGAATGGGGCTTCTCGGCGCGCATGGCCGACGTGGCCGCGGCCATGGGTCGTCTGCTGCACTGACTTGTGCTTGCGGGGCGGTCCGGGCATCCTGCGCCCGAACCGCCCCGGAGCGCCGCCCATGACCAATTCCATCGCCATCGTCCTGGGACTGCTGATCGTGGGATCGGTGGCGGCCGATCAGGTCTGGAACGAGGGCGTGGCGCTGATCTTCCTGATGAAGAAATTCTTCGCCCTGGTCGACTGGATGGCGTTCTGGCGGTGAATGCGCGCCTGCACCGCGCAGACCGCGCCGCGCCCCGCGGCTCAGCCGAAACGGCGCACCAGCGCGTCCTTGACCGCGGGCGGCACGAATTTCGACACGTCCCCGCCCAGTCGTGCGATTTCCTTGACCAGCTTGGAGGCGATCGCCTGGTGGCGCGCCTCGGCCATCAGGAACACGGTCTCGACCGAGTCGTCGAGCGCGCGGTTCATGCCGACCATCTGGAATTCGTATTCGAAATCCGACACCGCCCGCAGCCCGCGGATGATGAGCGTGGCATTCACGTCATGGGCGCAATCGATCAGCAGGTTCTCGAACGGATGGACGATGATCTCGACCCCGGTTTCCCGCGAGAGCGCCTCGCACTCGGCCTCGATCATGGCGACCCGCGTCTCCAGGTCGAACAGCGGGCCCTTGTCGCGGTTGATCGCCACGCCGATCACCAGCCGGTCCACCAGCTGCGCCGCACGGCGGATGATGTCGATATGCCCGTAGGTGATCGGATCGAAAGTCCCCGGGTAAAGGCCGATGCGCATGAATGCTCCCCCCTGGCGGTGTCGCAGGTTTGGCGCAAGCAACCCGACCATGCCCCGGATTGCAAGGGGTCAATACCCCATGATCATGCCTTCGAGCGCATCCTTCTCCATCGACAGCTCGCTGAGCCGCGCCTTCACCACGTCGCCGATGGTGACGATCCCGGCCATTTCGCCCGCCTCGACCACCGGCATGTGCCGAAAGCGCCCTGCCGTCATGCGCGCCAGCACCGCGTCGGCGGTATCGGACAGGTGGCAAGTCTCGACCCGGGTGGTCATCGCGTCATCCACCTTGTCCGACAGGCACACCGCGCCCCGGGCGGCCAGTTCGCGCACGATGTCACGCTCCGACAATATGCCCTGCGCGGTCTTTCCGTCGGGCGAGACGACCACCGAGCCGATGCGCCGCGCGGCCAGAAGCGCCGCCGCATCGGCCAGGGTGCTGCCGGGCGCGATGGTGACAACCCCGCTGTCTCCCTTGGATTTCAGGATGTTCTGGACCTGCATGACGCTCCTCCCGTTGCGCTGCTCCCCGTGACCAAGGGTCCACCCGATGCGACATTCTGTCAAGTCAGGGCTTCGAGGCGAGCCACTTCCCGCCGCACCCCCTCGCTCAGCAGCGTGGCGAAGCGGTTCATCCGTTCCAGCCGCCGATCGTCCACATGGCGGATCAGGTAGAAGCTGCGGGTCAGGTGGATCGTGTCGGCCAGGATGCGCCGCACGCCGCGTGCCGAGGGCAGCGCGAAATCATGCACGATCCCCAGCCCTCCGCCCTGACGGATCCAGTTCACCTGCACCGCGACCGAGTTCGAGGCCAGGTTCACCCGCTCCACCCCGAGTTCCGAAAGGTAGTCCAGTTCCCGGTCGAAGATCATGTCGGGGATGTAGCCGACGATCCGGTGGCCGCGCAGATCCTCCACCCGGTCGATCGGCGGGTGGCGGCGCAGGTAGCCCCGCGACGCCGCCAACGAGAGGCGGTAGTCGGTGATCTTCTGCACCAGGAGGCGCCCCGCGCCGGGCGGGCTGACCCCGATGGCCATGTCCGCCTCGCGCCGAGACAGGTTCACGACGCGCGGCAGCGCCACGATCTGGATGTCGAGGTCGGGATTGGCATCGGCGATCTCGGCGCAGACCTGCGGCAGGAGGTAGTTGGCGCAGCCATCGGGCGCGCCGATGCGGATCTGCCCCGACAGGCTGTCGGCGCGCCCCGCCAGCGCCTCGACCCCCGCACCCATGGCCTGCTCGGCGCGCTCCGCATGGGCCAGCAGGCGCTGGCCGGCATCGGTCAGCGCATAGCCTTGCGGCGACTTGGCGAAGAGCGGCGCGCCCAGCGCCTCCTCCAGCCGGGCCACGCGGCGGCCCACGGTGGCCGGGTCCACCCGCAGGCGGCGGCCGGCCTCGCTCAGGCTTTCGGCCCGCGCGACCGACAGGAACACGCGCATGTCGTCCCAGTTCGGCTCCATCCCGCCCCCTTGCATTCGTGCAAAACCTTTTTGGAAGCTTGCCTCTTTCGCCTGCAATCCTGCAAGCCTATCCTGCGCGCAAAGGATGGAGGATCCCCTATGACCGACCTGACCCATTACATCGGCGGCGCGCATGTCGCCGGCACCTCGGGCCGTTTCGCGGACGTGTTCAACCCCGCCACCGGCGAGGTGCAGGCACGCTGCCCGCTGGCCTCGGCCGACGAGGTGGCCAAGGCCGTCGAGATCGCCGCCGCCGCACAGCCCGAATGGGCCGCCACCAACCCGCAGCGCCGGGCGCGGGTGCTGATGAAGTTCGTCCACCTGCTTAACCGCGACATGGACAAGCTGGCCGAGGCGCTGTCGCGCGAGCATGGCAAGACCATCCCCGACGCCAAGGGCGACGTGCAGCGCGGGCTGGAAGTGGTGGAATACTGCATCGGCGCGCCCGAACTGCTGAAGGGTGAGTTCACCGACAGCGCGGGCCCGGGCATCGACATGTATTCCATGCGCCAGCCGCTGGGCGTGACCGCCGGCATCACGCCGTTCAACTTCCCCGCCATGATCCCGATGTGGATGTTCGCGCCGGCGCTGGCCTGCGGCAACGCCTTCATCCTCAAGCCGTCCGAGCGCGACCCCTCGGTGCCGCTGATGCTGGCCGAGCTGATGGAGGAGGCGGGCGCCCCCAGGGGCATCCTGCAGGTCGTCAACGGCGACAAGGAGGCGGTGGACGCGATCCTGGACCATCCGGTGATCCAGTCGGTGGGTTTCGTGGGCTCCACCCCGATCGCGCAATACATCTACTCGCGCGGCTGCGCGGCCGGAAAGCGCGTGCAGTGCTTCGGCGGCGCCAAGAACCACATGATCATCATGCCCGACGCCGACATGGACCAGGCCGCCGACGCGCTGGTGGGCGCGGGCTACGGGGCGGCGGGCGAACGCTGCATGGCGATCTCCGTCGCGGTTCCCGTGGGCGACGAAACCGCCGACCGGCTGATCGAGAAGCTGGTGCCGCGCATCGAGAAGCTGAAGGTGGGCCCCTACACCGCGGGCGATGACGTGGATTACGGGCCCGTCGTGACCGCCGCCGCCAAGGAGAAGATCCTGGGTCTGGTGCAATCGGGCGTGGACCAGGGCGCCGAGCTGGTCGTGGATGGCCGCGACTTCAGCCTGCAGGGCTACGAGAACGGCTTTTTCGTGGGCCCGCACCTCTTCGACCGGGTCACCCCCGACATGGATATCTACCGGCAGGAAATCTTCGGCCCGGTGCTGTCCACCGTGCGGGCGGGCAGCTACGAGGACGCCATCAAGCTGGCGATGGACCACGAATACGGCAACGGCACCGCGATCTTCACCCGCGACGGCGACGCCGCGCGCGACTTCGCCAGCCGGATCAATATCGGCATGGTGGGCATCAACGTGCCGATCCCGGTGCCGCTGGCCTATCACACCTTCGGCGGCTGGAAGAAATCGGGCTTCGGCGACCTGAACCAGCACGGGCCCGACAGCTTCAAGTTCTACACCCGCACCAAGACCGTGACGGCGCGCTGGCCTTCGGGCCTGAAAGAGGGCGGCGAGTTCCATTTCAAGGCGATGGACTGAGGCTGCCCGGAAGGCAATGCCGGGGCGCCCGATCCTCGCCGCCCCGGCACAGCACCACGCGAAGGACCGACCCATGCCGGTGAGCTATCGCATCCTGCCCGAACTGGGGCTCGTCTATGTCCGCTACGAGGGCACCGTCTGGCTGTCCGAGACACAAGCCGTCTTTGCGGAATATGTGCGCGACCCGAAACGGCGACCGGGGCAGAAACAACTGGTGGACCTGTCCGCGATCACCGGGTTCGAGACGGACTTCGCCACGCTGGTCAAGGTGCAGGCCCAGAAGGCCGACATCTTCCCCTCGGGCGAGGGCGAAACCATGATCGTCTATCTCGCCCCGTCGGACCGTGCATTCGAGATGGCCCGCATGGTCATGCATTCGTGGGACGGAATCCCCGGCGTGGTGGCCACCGCCCAAAGCAGCGAGGCGGAGGCGCTGTCGATGCTGGGGCTGGCCGGCCATAGCCTGGCCGACCTGGTGCAGAGACCGGCATGACCGGGCCCCTGCCACGCCCCTTGCCAGGGGGCCGGTTTGGCCGCACCCTGATCCCATGACGCGGCCCGATTTCACCCTCGGCATCGAGGAGGAATACCTTCTCGTCCGGCAGGACAGCCTGGCTCTGGCCGAGGCGCCCGAGGGGCTGATGGAGGCCTGCGCCGCCGACCTGGAGGACCAGGTCAGCCCCGAATTCCTGCAATGCCAGATCGAGATCGGCACGCGGGTCTGCGCCGATATCGGCGCCGCGCGCGAGGATCTGCGCCGCCTGCGCGCCACGGTGGCCCGGGTGGCCGGCCGCTACGGGCTGGCGCCCATCGCGGTGTCCTGTCACCCGCTGGCCGACTGGAAGGACCAGCATCACACCGACAAGGACCGCTACAACGCCTTGCGCCGCGACCTGGGCGGGGTGGTGCGGCGGATGCTGATCTGCGGGATGCATGTGCATGTGGGCCTGAACGACAATGCGCTGCGCGCCGACATCATGCGCCAGCTTGGCTATTTCCTGCCGCATCTGCTGGCGCTGTCCACCTCCTCGCCGTTCTGGCAGGGCGAGGATACGGGCCTGGCCTCCTACCGGCTGACGGTGTTCGACAACCTGCCCCGCACCGGGCTGCCGCCGCAATTCCAGGCCTGGGAGGATTACGAGCGCTCGGTGCGCGCGCTGGTGGATCTGGGCATCATCGAGGATTCCTCGAAGATCTGGTGGGACCTGCGGCCCTCGGCACGCTTTCCGACGCTGGAGGCGCGGATCTGCGACGTGCAGCCCCGGCTGGAGCACACGCTGTCGCTGGCCGCGATCATCCAGAGCCTGGTGCGGATGCTGTGGCGGCTGCGGGTGCGCAACCAGCGCTGGCGCGTCTACGATCACTTCCTGATCGGCGAGAACCGCTGGCGCGCGCAGCGCTACGGCGTGACCGAGGGGCTGATCGATTTCGGCCGGGGCGCCATCGTGCCCTTCCCCGAGCTGCTGGACGAGCTGATCGAACTGGTCGAGGAGGACGCCGCAGCACTGGGCTGCCTGACCGAGCTGGAGCGCGCCCGCGAGATCCTGTCCGAGGGCACCTCCGCCACCCGCCAGCGCGCGGTGCTGGAGGCCGCCCGCGCCGCGGGCGCCGGCCACGAGGAGCAGATGCGCGCCGTGGTGTCGCACCTGATCGAGGAGTTCCACGCCGACCTGTAGGACAGGGCTGCAAAATTCCTGTAAGGATCGCAAACTAAACGGCCGTTCAATTCGGATCGGAGGAGCCGCCATGGATTTCGCGCTGAGCGAGGAACAATCCGCCATCTTCGAGATGGCCCATGCCTTCGGGCAGGAGCATATCGCCCCGCATGCCCGCGACTGGGAGGCGCAGGGCACCATCCCGAAGGAGCTGTGGCCGAAGGTGGCCGAGCTGGGCCTTGCGGGCATCTATGTCGGCGAGGAGCATGGCGGCTCGGGGCTGACCCGGCTCGATGCCACGCTGGTCTTCGAGGCGCTGGCCATGGCCTGCCCCTCGGTGGGCTCGTTCCTGTCGATCCACAACATGTGCGGCGGGATGATCGACCGGTTCGGCTCGGACGAGACCCGCGCGAAATGGCTGCCCGACCTGTGCGGCATGCGCAAGGTGTTCTCCTACTGCCTGACCGAGCCGGGCAGCGGCTCGGACGCGGCGGCGCTGCGCACGAAGGCCGAGCGCACCAACGAGGGCTATGTGCTCAACGGCACCAAGGCCTTCATCTCGGGCGGCGGCTACTCGGATGCCTATGTTGTGATGGTCCGCACCGGCGCGGAGGGCCCGAAGGGAATTTCCACGGTGGTTGTCGAGGCCGGCGCCGAGGGCCTCAGCTTCGGCGCGCCGGAGGACAAGATGGGCTGGCGCAGCCAGCCCACCGCGCAGGTGCAGTTCGACGATTGCCGCGTCCCGCATGACAACCTGATCGGCGAGGAAGGGCGCGGCTTCGTCTACGCGATGGCGGGGCTGGATGGCGGGCGGCTCAACATCGCGGCCTCGGCGCTGGGCGGCGCGCAGGCGGCGCTGGACCGGACGCTGGCCTATATGGGCGAGCGCCGCGCCTTCGGCAGGACGATCGACCAGTTCCAGGCGCTCCAGTTCAAGCTGGCCGAGATGGAGGTCAAGCTGCAAACCTCGCGGGTCTTCCTGCGGCAGGCCGCGTGGAAACTGGACCAGGGCGCGCCGGACGCGACGAAATTCTGCGCCATGGCCAAGCTGCACGTGACGGACGCCGCCTTCGAGGTGGCAAATGACTGCCTGCAACTGCATGGCGGCTACGGCTACCTGGCCGATTACGGGATCGAGAAGATCGTGCGCGACCTGCGGGTGCACCAGATCCTCGAGGGCACCAACGAGATCATGCGCCTGATCGTCAGCCGCCAGATGCTGGAGGCGCGGGGCTGATGGGCGCGGGGCGCTCTGCGGGCCTTGCGGCCCTTTTCGCGCGCGCGCCCGGAGGCACGGCATGAGCGAGATCGACATCCGCACCCTGGGCCACGCCGGGCGCATCACGCTGACCCGGCCCGGAGCGCTGAACGCGCTGTCATACGCGATGTGCCTGGCCATCGACGCGGCGCTGAAGGGCTGGGCGCGCGATCCGGCGGTGGCGCTGGTGGTGATCGACGCCGAGGGCGACAAGGCGTTCTGCGCGGGCGGCGACATCGCCGAGATGTACCAGACCGGCACCGCCGGCGATTTCGACTATGGAAGGCGCTTCTGGCGCGATGAATACCGGATGAACGCCCGGCTTGCGGAATTCCCCAAGCCGGTGATCAGCCTGATGCAGGGCTTCACCATGGGCGGCGGCGTGGGCGTGGGCTGTCACGGCGCGCATCGGGTGGTCTGCGAAACCTCGCAGATCGCCATGCCGGAATGCGGGATCGGGCTGGTGCCCGATGTCGGCGGCTCTGCCCTGCTGGCGCGCGCACCGGGGCGGCTGGGCGAGTATCTGGGGCTGACCGGCGCCCGCATGGGCCCGGCGGATGCGATCCTGGCGGGCTTTGCCGATATTTACGTGCCGCGCGAGGCCTGGGCCGGGCTGGTGGCCGAGCTGGAACGCAGCGGCGATGCCGATGCGGTGGCGCGCAGGGCCGAGGCCCCGCCCGAGGGCATGCTGGCCGCCGCGCAACCCCGGATCGACAGGCTCTTCGCCGGTGTCGATCTGCCCGCCATCCGCGCAAGGCTGGCTGCGGACGACACGCCGCTGGCGCAATCCGCGCTGAAGGCGCTGGAGCGCAACTGCCCGCTCTCGATGGGTTGCGCGCTGGAGATGCTGCGCCACCTGCGCGAAAGCGGGGCCGGGATGCGCGCGGCGCTGGCGCAGGAATACCGTTTCACCTACCGCGCGATGGAGCATGGCGATTTCATCGAGGGCATTCGCGCGGCCATCATCGACAAGGACCGCGCCCCGCGCTGGCAGCACCGGCTGGACAGCCTGCCGCCCGAGGCGGTGGCGCGCATGCTGGCGCCGCTGGGCGCGGCCGAACTGACTTTCGAGGAGGAGGCGAGCGGATGAAGATCGGATTTGTCGGGCTGGGCAACATGGGCGCGCCCATGGCCGCGAACCTGGCCAGGGCGGGGCACGAGGTGACGGGGTTCGACACCGCGGGCGTGACGGTGGAGGGCGTGGCGCAGGCCGCGAGCGCCGCCGAGGCGGCGTCGGGCGCCGCGGTCGTCATCACCATGCTGCCCAATGGCGCGATCCTGCGCCGGGTGGCGGACGAGATCATCCCCGCGATGCAGACCGGGGCGGTGTTTCTCGACTGCTCCACCGTCGATGTGGAAAGCGCGCGCGCGGTGGCGGACGATGCCCGCGCGGCGGGGCTTTCGGCGCTGGATGCGCCCGTCTCGGGCGGGGTCGGCGGCGCGACGGCGGGCACGCTCACCTTCATGGTGGGCGGGGACGCGGCCGGGTTCGGGACGGCGAAGCCGCTCTTCGAGGTGATGGGCCAGAAGGCGGTTCATTGCGGCCCTTCGGGCAACGGGCAGGCGGCGAAGATCTGCAACAACATGATCCTCGGCGCCACGATGATCGTGACCTGCGAGGCCTTCGCGCTGGCCGACAAGCTGGGCCTGGACCGGCAGGCGATGTTCGACGTGGTCTCCACCTCCTCCGGCTATTCCTGGTCGATGAACGCCTATTGCCCGGCGCCGGGCATCGGGCCGAAATCGCCCGCCGACAACGACTACAAGCCCGGTTTCGCCGCCGAGCTGATGCTCAAGGACCTGCGCCTTGCCATGCAGGCGGCCCGGACCGCCGATGCGGACACGCCGCTGGGCGAGGCGGCAATGAAGCTCTACGCGCAGTTCGTCGAGCAGGAGGACGGCGCGGGCCGCGACTTCTCGGCCATGCTGCCCCGCTTCGAGAAGCGCGGGCGGGGATGAGCGGCTGGGTCGCGTCGGCCGAGGGGCTGCCCGCGCTCGAGCCCGCCACCGCCGCCGCGCTGGACCGGCTGAGCCCGGTGGAGGTGCCCCGCGGCACCGTGCTGTTCCGCCCGGGCGAGGCGGTCAGCGGCTTCGTGATCGTGCTGGCGGGCCGCGTCGAGGTGTTCCTGACCGGTCACACCGGGCGGGAAATCCTGCTCTATGCGGTGGAACCGGGGCAGAGCTGCGTGCAATCCACGCTGGGGCTTCTGGGCGGCGAGGATTATTCCGGCGAGGCGATCACCCGCAACGACTGCAAGGTGGTGCTGATTCCGCGCGAACGGTTCCTCGCCCTCATGGAGGACTCCGCCGCCTTTCGCCGCTTTGTCTTCGCGGCCTTCGGCGCGCGGATGCAGGACATGGTGCAACTGCTCGAACGGGTCGCGTTCCAGCGCGTCGAGGCGCGGCTGGCCCAGACCCTGCTGGACCGCTCGGAGGGCGGCGAACTGCATGCCACCCAGGCCGAGATCGCGGTGATGATCGGAACGGCGCGCGAGGTGGTCTCGCGTCGGCTGGACGCGCTGGCGCGGCGCGGCATGGTGCGGCTGGATCGCGGCGTGGTGCGCCTGCTGGACCGCGAGGCGCTGTCGGAACTCGCCCGCAACATGTGACCAGATCACAGACCGCGTGGGCGAATCGCGCTAGGCTTCGCGCATTGGTTCCGGCCCGTGAGGGCCTTGAAAAATGGAGACGACCCATGCTGAAAAAGAATGTCGGCGGCATCGACCGCGCCCTGCGCATCGTCGTGGGAGCAGCCCTGATCCTGGGCTTTTTCCTGAACCCCGAAGGCGACTATCGGTGGCTCTACCTGATCGGGATCGTCCCGCTGGCAACCGGCCTGATGGGCAGTTGCGGGCTCTACTCGATCATCGGGGTCAACACCTGCAAGGTGAAGTGAGCCCGGGCGGCGCCCGCGCCGCCATCCGCGATCGGCGGGCCGCTCAGCGCGGCCCGTCCTCCAGCATCCATATCCCCTCCGGCCAGAAGGCGTGGAAGGCGAAGGCGAACATCACGTCATGGGGCATGTCCCGCCCTGCGCCGTCACGCACCCGCACCGATCCCACGTCGCGGCCGCGCGCGATGTCGGCGGTGTCCAGCGCCGAGGCCTTGCCCGCCCGCCACCTCAGCGTCAGCCCCGCCTCGGTGATCTCTCCCGCCTCCGCCAGCCGCGCGAGCGGCCAGGCGCGCCCCTCCACCCGCACGACGCGGGCCAGCGGCTCGATCCCGTGGGGCGGGTTCTCGCCGCTGTAGAGGAACGGCCTGCGCGAGCTGTCATAGCCGCGATAGGGGTTGGTGCCGTAGGCGCGGTTCCAGTCCGGCTCCGCCATCACCAGCCCGTCCGGATTGCGCGCCTCGAACTGCGCCCAGCCTTCCATCCAGGTGGGCAGCGTGACCAATACCCGGCCCGTCATGTCGCCCACGATCCCCTCGCCCGTGGCCTGCTGCCACCAGCTTTCGGTCTGGCGGTCATACATGATCATGTCGGAGTGCCGCAGCTTGCCGGTCACCCCGAAGGACAGCACCTGCCCGCCCACGCGGCGGTCGAAGGTGATGCCGGAATTGCACAGCGGGCAGAAGGTGACGGCCACCGGGATATCTCCGATCCGGTCATTCACGATCTCGTGCCAGGTCAGATAGCGCAACGGGTAGGCGCGCGGCGTCTGGCCGGCGATCTCCACCGTGATCACCGGCTCGCGCGCGCCCAAGCGGGCGTCGCGGGCCACCGGGACGAAGGACGGCTCGTCGAGCGCCGGAATGCCATCCTTGGGCGGCCCGCCCGAGATGATCCCGGCCCAGCCGTCCAGGCTGGTGCGGGAGAAATCGGTCCTGGGCCATTCGGACCGCCAGACGTCGGGATCGGCCAGGGCAAGCGTGCCGATGAGCGAGAGCGCGGCGGCAAGGGCAAGACGCAGGCACATGGCACGGGCTCCGGAACCGGGCAGTCACGGCCAGAGCATGCACCCCGCAGCGCGTTGCGAAAAGCCTCCGGCACGCGAATGTGAGCGGCCGTGCGCGGGGTCAGCCGCACGAGGCCTCGGCCCGCGCTGAACCACCGCCCTGCCGGGGCCTCCGTGAAGAAGAATGTCGCCACGCCGGCGGACCGGCCAAGGATACGCGGATGTTGCGGGAAATGGCACGCATGTCGACATGTGTTCCGGTCCACCGAGCCTCGCACAGCGGGGACATGTTTCGGACGGAGGCCGCTGCCGATCCGGGCGGCCGGGCAGGAGGTGCGTTGCCCCACCATCGCCGGGAACCGCCCCGAGCCCCCCGGACGCTCGGCCTTGACGCGGCGATCCCGTCGCTAATGGCTTGTCCGGAGGCCCTGTCCGGAGGCGGAAAACCCGACCGACGTGATCGCGCCGGGCCACGGCCATGGCGGCATGGTCATCGCCGGGTCCTTCGGCAAATGCACCGGGGCCACCGCGCTGGCGCAAAGCCGGGGCTCGCATCCGGGCCTGCCGGAAAAGCCGGGGCTGTTCCGGCCGACGCGGACCCTGGCAAGCCACAAGCAGTGCGTCACCGATCCCGACGCTCTGGCCGCGGCGATCCCGGCCGCCGGGCGCGACCGGCGCGGCCTCCGGCCTACCGGAGCAGCGCCGGATCGGGGAAATGGCGTACCCGGTCCGGCGCCCCGGCAAGTCGCTCAGTCGATCACGTCGACCTTCGTCATCACGTCGGGCCGGCCGGTGACGGAGCCGTTGCGTCCCTGCCCGCGCTTGATGGCGTCCACCACCTCCATGCCCGAGGTGACGCGGCCCACCACCGTGTAATCGCCGTTCAGGAAATAGCCCGGCTCGAACATGATGAAGAACTGCGAATTGGCGCTGTCGGGATTCTGCGCGCGGGCCATGCCCACCACGCCGCGATCGAAGGGCAGGTCCGAGAATTCGGCCTCCAGGTCGGGCAGGTCCGACCCGCCCATGCCCGCGCGGCCCATGTCGCCGCCCTCCAGCCTCCCGAATTCCACGTCGCCGGTCTGCGCCATGAAGCCGTCGATCACGCGGTGGAACACCACCCCGTCATAGGCCCCCTGCCCGGCCAGCGTGACGATCCGCTCCACATGCCCGGGCGCCACATCCTCCAGCAGGTCGATCGTGACGGTGCCGTTGGCCTCGCCCGCGATCTCGATGGCAAGGCCGGTGGCCAGCGCCGGGCCGGCCGCGAAGGTGAATGCGAGCGCCAGCCTAAGCATCGGCGGCGACCTTCACGCTGATCATGCGATCGGGCTCGGCTGGCGGCTCGCCGCGGGCGATCGCGTCGACATGCTCCATCCCGCCGATCACCCGGCCATAGACGGTGTATTGGCCGTTGAGGAAATGGTTGTCCTTGAAATTGATGAAGAACTGCGAATTCGCGCTGTCCGGGTTCTGGCTGCGCGCGGCGCCCAGCGTGCCGCGATCATGCGGGATGCGGCTGAATTCGGCCTTGAGATTGGGCAGGTCCGACCCGCCGGTGCCGGCCATGCGCAGGTTGAACCCGTCCTCCATGTTGCCGTGCTTCACGTCGCCCGTCTGCGCCATGAACCCCTCGATCACGCGGTGGAAGGCCACGTTGTCATAGGCGCCGGCGCGAGCCAGTTCCTTCATGCGCTCGCAATGCCCCGGCGCGATGTCGGACATCAGTTCGATGGTGACGGTGCCGTCCTTCAGCTCCATCAGGATGGTGTTCTCGGGATCCTTGATCTCGGCCATGCGCCTCTCCTGTGTTGGTCGCCCCAGAGCTATGCCAGCCGCGCGCGCGGGGCAAGACGCGGATTGCCGACCGGCGGTTTCGATTGACCCCCCGGCGGTTTCGGGGGAAACCGACGCGCGGAACCGGACGACAGCGGCAGGAGGGACGGATGGGCTGGAAAAGCCTCGACGCGATGGAACTGGACGGGCGGCGCGTGCTCGTGCGGGTGGACATCAACGTGCCCGTGGAGGATGGGCGCGTCGCGGATGCCACCCGGATCGAACGGATCGCCCCCACCCTGCGCGATATCCTGTCCCGGGGCGGGCGGCCCATCCTGCTGGCGCATTTCGACCGACCCAAGGGCCGCCGCGTGCCGGACATGTCGCTGGAGCCACTGGTGCCCGCCCTGGCCGAGACGCTGAACCTGACGATCCGCTTCGCCCCCGATTGCGTGGGCCCCGACGCGCAGGCCGCCGCCGGCGCGCTGCCCGCGGGCGAGGTGCTGCTGCTGGAAAACACCCGCTTCCACCCCGGCGAGGAAAGCAACGACCCGGCTCTGGCCGCCGAGATGGCGAAGCTGGGCGAGATCTATTGCAACGACGCGTTCTCGGCCGCGCATCGCGCCCATGCCTCGACCGAGGGGCTGGCGCATCTGCTGCCCTCCTGCGCGGGCCGCCTGATGGAGGCCGAACTCAACGCGTTGGAGCGCGCGTTGTCCCGGCCCGAGCGCCCGGTGATGGCGCTGGTGGGCGGCGCCAAGGTCTCGACCAAGCTGGAGCTGCTGTCGAACCTCGTTCGCAAGGTGGACATTCTGGTGATCGGGGGGGGCATGGCCAATACCTTCCTGGCCGCCGAGGGGCTCGATGTCGGGCAATCGCTGGCCGAGCACGACATGGCGCCCACCGCGCGCGACATCTCGGTCGCGGCGCAGGAGGCGGGCTGCGAGATCCTGCTGCCGCGCGACGTGGTGGTGGCGGGGGCGTTCCGCGAGGGGGCACCGCACCGGGTGGTCGCGGCGGAGGACTGCCCGGCGGACATGATGATCCTCGATGCCGGCCCCGAAAGCGTGGCGCGGATCAACACGGCGATGGAACGGGCGCGCACGCTGATCTGGAACGGCCCGCTCGGCGCCTTCGAGATTTCCCCGTTCGACGCGGCCACGGTATCCTGCGCCGCAAAGGCCGCCGCGCTCAGCCGCGAGGGGAGGCTGGTCTCCGTCGCGGGGGGCGGCGACACGGTGGCGGCCCTGAACCGCGCCGATGCCGCGCGCGATTTCACCTATATCTCGACCGCAGGGGGGGCCTTCCTGGAGTGGATGGAGGGCAAGACCCTGCCCGGCGTGGCGGCCCTTGGCGGCTGAGCGGCGCTGTTTGCGCCACCATAATTGCAAGCCCGCCCGGCTTTGCCTAGAAGCGCGGGCAACGAACGCTCGCAGCCAATGACAAAAGGAACCGGGACAATGCCGAACGCGCGCCAGGCCGAACAGATGACCTCCGGCCAGGGCTTCATCGCCGCGCTGGACCAGAGCGGCGGCTCCACCCCCAAGGCCCTGCAACTCTACGGGATCGGCGAGGATGGCTATTCCTCCGAGGAGGAGATGTTCGCCCTGATCCACCAGATGCGCGCGCGCATCGCGCAATCCCCCGCCTTCACCGGCGACAAGGTGATCGGCGCGATCCTGTTCGAACGCACGATGGATGGCGAGATCGGCGGCAAGCCGGCCGCGCAGTATCTGTGGGAAGACCGCGGCGTGGTGCCCTTTCTCAAGATCGACAAGGGGTTGGCCGAGCCCGCGCAGGGCGTGAAGGTGATGAAGCCCATGCCGGGGCTGGAAGACCTGCTGAAACGCGCGGCGGCGGCGGGCATTTTCGGCACCAAGATGCGCTCGGTGATCGATACGGCCGATCCGGAGGGTATCCGCGCCGTGGTCGGCCAGCAGTTCGAGATCGCGCGGCAGGTCCTGGATGCGGGGCTGGTGCCGATCATCGAACCCGAGGTGACCATCTCCATCCCGGACAAGGCCGAGGCCGAGGACATCCTGCTGGCCGAGTTGACCCGGCACCTCGATGCGCTTCCCGCCGAGCGCAAGGTGATGCTCAAGCTGACCCTGCCGCTCAGGCCCAACCTCTACGCACCGCTTGTGGCCCATGACCGGGTGATGCGGGTGGTGGCGCTGTCGGGCGGTTATTCGCGCGACGAGGCCAATGCAAAGCTGGCGCAGAACGCGGGCGTGATCGCCAGCTTCTCTCGCGCGCTCACCGAAGGGCTGTCGGCGCAGCAGTCGGATGCGGAGTTCGACAAGGCCCTGGCCGAGGCCATTGACGCCATCCATGCGGCCTCCGTGGCGGGCTGAGCGCCCCATGACCCCGACCGGCGGACGGGGGCTCACCCCCCGCCGTGGTCGCGCCCGCTCATGTAATTCGCCATGAAGGAGGGTTCGCCCATCTTCTCCAGAAGGTTCAGTTGCAGGTCCAGCCACTCCCAGTGGCCCTCCTCGTCCTGCACGATCCCCTCGAACAGGGCGCGGGTGCCGATATCGTCGGCCTCGAAAGCCTGGCGCGCGGCGCGGGTGTAGAATTCGATCGCCCCCTTCTCCTCGGCCTTGTCGGCCTCGAACAACTCTTTGAGGCTCTCCGCCTTCTTCGGCGTCTTGGCGGGCTGCACGACGGGCGTGCCCCCCAGGAACAGGATGCGGTCGATGAAGCGCCCGGCATGGCCGAGCTCTTCCTGCATCTCCTCGCGCATCCGTTCCGCCAGCTTGTCGAGGCCCCAATCGTCCAGCGTATGGGCGTGAAGCAGATACTGGTTGACCGCGGTCAGCTCCATCGCAAGCGCGGTCTGCAGGCTGTCGATCGCGGTGGTGGCGGTATCCTTCATGGCGGTCATTCCCTTCATGCGTTGCGGTTGATCAGGCAACGCCCGGCGCTGGCCTCCGGTTCCCGGCGCGGGCACGGGTTTTCGAAAACCCGTGCAAGACCTTTTCGAAAGGTCTTGGGCGCCGGATCACACGCCGCGCCCTGCCCCGATCGCGGACCGGCGCCGCAAGTGCGGCGCAAACGGCGTTTCGAAACGCCGTTCCCGGCGCCCGGGCCTCAGCCCGCGCCCAGCCGCGACAGCAGCGCCGCCTCGTCCAGCCCCGTCACGGCTCCCGGCAACGCGCCGCGCGCCTCGCCCAGCCGCGCGGCGCAGTAGCCATCCGCCACCGCGCCCGGCGCGTGGCGGATCAGCACCGACGCGGTGAGCAGCGCACCAAGACTTTCGGCGAACCAGCGCGCCTCGCCCTCGCCCGGCAGGCCGGGCCAACGGGCCTGATGCGCGGCCAGCGCCGCGTCGAACCGCGCATCCACGCCCCGCGCCGCGTCCAGTTCGGCGCGCAACGCCTCGGCGGCCAGCGGCTCGCGCGCCAGCGTGCGCAGGATGTCGAGGCAGATCACGTTGCCCGAGCCCTCCCAGATGCCGTTGAGCGGCGCCTCGCGGTAGAGCATGGGCATCGGCGTGTCCTCCACGTAGCCCATGCCGCCCAGGCATTCCATCGCCTCGGCGATCACGCCGATGCAGCGCTTGTTGGACAGGTATTTCGCCAGCGCCACCGCGATCCGAGCGAGGGCGCGGTCGGCCTCGCCCGTTCCGTCGAAGGCGCGCGCGCAGCGCAGCCCCAGCGCCAGCGCCCCCTCCCAGTCCAGCGCCAGGTCGGCCAGCACCCGCCGCATCAAGGGCTGATCCACCAGCCGGCGCTGGAAGGCGCGCCTCCCCGAGACCCACCAGGCCGCCTCGGCCAGCGCCGCGCGCATCAACCCGGCCGGCGCCATCGCCGTGTCGAGCCGCGTGTGATGCACCATCCGGATGATGCTGCGCACCCCGGCGCCTTCCTCGCCCAGCATCCAGGCCAGCGCGCCGTGATACTCGATCTCGGCAGAGCCGTTGGCACGGTTGCCCAGCTTGTCCTTCAGCCGCACCAGGTGCAACGCGTTGCGCCCCTCCTCCAGCCAGCGGGGCACCAGGAAACAGCTGAGGCCCCGCCCGGTCTGCGCCAGGGTCAGGAACCCGTCCGACATGGGAGCCGAGCAGAACCACTTGTGCCCGGTGAGGCGCCAGGCCTCGCCATCGGGCACCGCGCGCGTTGTGTTGGCCCGCACGTCCGAGCCGCCCTGCTTTTCGGTCATCGCCATGCCCAGCGTCGCGCCCGTCTTGGCCCCGACCGGGGCGATCGCGGGATCATACGCCCGCGACAGCAGTTTCGGCCGCCACCGGGCCGACAGGGCGGGATCGGCCTCCAGCGCGGGCACGGCGGCATAGGTCATGGTGAGCGGGCAGCAGGTGCCCGGCTCCACCTGGCTGAGAAGGTAGACCATCGCCGCATGCGAGACATGCCCGCCCGGCGCGCCCTCCCAGGGCAGGGCCGCATAGCCCACGGCAACGCCGCGCGCCATCGTGGCGTGATAGCCCGGCGCGAAGCGCACCTCGTCCAGCCGCCGGCCGGCGCGGTCGAAGACCTCCAGGCGCGGCGGATCGCGGCGCGCCCCGACGGCATCTTCCCGCGCCTCGGTCGTGGCGAAGGCGCGCGCGGCGCATGCCACCTGCGCCGCGTCACCGCCCTGCGCCGCCACCTGCTGGCGCAGCGCCGGGTCCGTGTCCCACAGATCGGGCGCCGCGCGGGGCTCCGGCTGGTTCTCGACAAGGTGGCCCGGCAGATCGGACCGGGGCGGGACAGGGTGCATGGGCGCCTCCTTCGCTACGGCGAGCATAGCAACGCCCCCGCCCGCCGATCCAGTGGCCCGCAGGCCTCACGTTGCATCGCCTCTCGCAAGATAAGGGATTCACAGGGCGAATCGCCTGTGTCATACTGAAAACAGAGCGCCCGCCAGAGGCGCGACACGAGGCAGATCATGAAACCCGCGCGCAGCCGCCCTCCTTTCGGCGTCATCACCTTTTTCGCCGTGGCCTTCGGCCTCGGGGTCTATTTCACCTTCGCCGCGGTGCAGGGCAACTATGGGGTGTTCCGCCGTGCCGAGATAGAGGTGGAGGCCGTCCGGCTGGGCGAGCGGCTGGCGGACCTGCAGTCCGAGGTCGCGCGGATGGAGAACCTCACTCGCCGGCTGTCCGACGACTACCTGGATCTCGACCTGCTGGACGAACAGGCCCGCGACGTGCTGGGGCTGATTCGGGCCGACGAGATCGTGGTGCGCTGAGCCCGGCCCGCGGCTGCGAGCCGCGCGATTTCGCAAGGCTGTCCGGCTTGCGCTGCCGCCTGCGGTTCGCCGGGCGATGTGTCTTGCGGCTTTACCCCCTCGCAATCCCGCGTTACTCTTGAAGGTAGTTTAATACTGAACAATCCCTTTGGGAGGCGCGCGCATGGCGACCCGCAAGACCAAGGCCCAGCCCAATGTCTCGGCCGACGAGCTGAAGAAACACTACCGTGACATGCTGCTGATCCGCAGGTTCGAGGAAAAGGCAGGCCAGCTTTACGGCATGGGGCTGATCGGCGGCTTCTGTCACCTCTATATCGGCCAGGAGGCGGTTGTCGTGGGCCTGGAGGCCGCGGCGGAAGAGGGCGACAAGCGCATCACGACCTATCGCGATCACGGCCACATGCTGGCCTGCGGAATGGACCCGAACGGGGTGATGGCAGAGCTGACCGGTCGCGAGGGCGGCTATTCCCGCGGCAAGGGCGGCTCCATGCACATGTTCTCGAAGGAGAAGCATTTCTATGGCGGCCACGGCATCGTGGGCGCCAACGTGCCGCTGGGCGCCGGGCTGGCCTTCGCCGACAAGTACAACGGCACCGACCGGGTCACCTTCACCTATTTCGGCGACGGCGCGGCGAACCAGGGCCAGGTCTACGAGACGTTCAACATGGCCTCGCTGTGGGAACTGCCGGTGATCTTCGTGATCGAGAACAACCAGTATGCCATGGGCACGGCGCAGAAACGCTCCACCTCGACACCCGACATCTACACCCGCGGCGAGGCTTTCGGCATCCCCGGCGAGGCGGTGGACGGGATGGACGTGCTTGCGGTGAAGGAGGCGGGCGAGAAGGCGGTCGCGCACTGCCGCGCGGGCAAGGGCCCCTATATCCTGGAGATCAAGACCTATCGCTACCGCGGGCATTCCATGTCCGACCCGGCAAAATACCGCACCCGCGAGGAGGTCCAGAAGATGCGCGAGGAGCGCGACGCCATCGAGCATGTGCGCGACCTGCTGCTGTCGGGCGGCCATGCCACCGAGGAGGATCTCAAGGAGATCGACAAGGAGATCAAGGAGATCGTGAACGCGTCGGCCGAGTTCGCCAAGGAAAGCCCCGAGCCGGCCGTGGAGGAGCTCTGGACGGATATCTACGCCGACGAAGTGCCGCAGGACGCCTGAGAGAGGGACGATAGAATGAGCACCGAAATCCTGATGCCCGCCCTCTCTCCGACGATGGAGGAAGGCACCCTGGCCAAATGGCTGGTGAAGGAGGGCGACACCGTCGCTTCCGGCGACATCATCGCCGAGATCGAGACCGACAAGGCCACGATGGAGTTCGAGGCGGTGGACGA
>Ga0008833_1000586_pt1 | contig 31128 bp, 10 predicted proteins | sample HotLakConsoUCCLE_FD_62216 | JGI IMG/M metagenome (GOLD analysis project Ga0008833, IMG submission 62216) | Hypersaline microbial mat communities from Hot Lake, Washington, USA - Hot Lake Consortium UCC-LE | ecosystem: Environmental > Aquatic > Non-marine Saline and Alkaline > Hypersaline >... | reverse complement strand
CGTCGCGCCGGATGGCGCGGCGGTGCAGGTGATCGGCGGCGAGGGAGGGCGCGTCGCGGGCATGGCGCTGCCCGATGGGCGGCGGCTGGTCTATCTCTACGATACCGAAGGCCGGCTGTCCTTCGCGGGGGGCTCGGACGGCCTCGCGCCCGCGCGCTATGGCTACGAGGCCGGGCCCGGCGGGCGCCTCGTCGTCGCCGAGGGCCGGGATGCGGCGCTTTTCGCCTATGCCGGCAACGGGGCGTTGCAGCGGCTTGCGGGCGGCCACGGCTTTGGTGTGCTGGCAGAGGCGCAGCCGCATGGCGTGACCCTGACCCGGGGCGACAGCGTCGCCGCCACCGTCACGATCCGCGAGAGCGAACTGGCCGGCGCAGGGGGGCGGGTGCTCTTGCGCGTTGCGGTGACGGGCGCGGTGGCGGATCTGACCCTCGGCGGCGCCGCCCCGGTGGAGCGCCACGACACGGGCGGCGGCACCGTCGCGCTTTTCGCGATCGACGCCGCCGGGCTGCACCGGCTGGACCTGGTGGCCGCCGCGGACGGGGCGCTGCGGATCTCCGTGGCGGCGGCGGGCGATCTGGACGGCGACGGCGCGGTGGGCAGCGCCGACCTCGCCGCGCAGGAGACGGCACCGCGCGACATTGACGGGGACGGGGCCGCGGATGCGGGCGACCGTGCGCTGCTTTTGCAGAATTTCGGTCTCGTGCCCAATGCCGCGCCGAGCATCGCCGCAAGCCCGCAAAAGACCTATGCGGGTCTGGCCATCGACATCCCGCTGGCGGGGCTCGCGGCCGATCCCGAGGGCGATCCGGTCTTCTTCGAGGTGATCGGCGCCGTGGGCGGCACCGCCGCGATCAGCCCCGACGGGCGCATCCTGCGCTTCACCCCCGAGGCCGGGCGCACCGATCCGGCGCGGGTGATGCTGCGCGCCGGTGACGGCTATCGCTGGTCAACCGCGACGCCGCTGGTGGTGGATATCTCCGCCGCGGCGCTGGAACGGATCGACTTCGCCCAGCGTGCGCCGCACCTGGCGCAGAACGAGCGCCGCGATTTCGCGATCACCGGGCAGTTCGCCGATGGCGGCTCTGCCCTGTTGCCCGACGGCTACGTGACGGTGGATTTCGCCGACCCGTCGGTGGCCAGGCTGACGCAGGGCCGCCTGCGCGGGCTGGCCGACGGGGTCTCGGCGCTGGTGGCGCGGCGCGGCGAGGTCTCGGCGGCGACGGTGGTCAAGGTCGGCGCGCTCGATCCCTATGACCGCAGCCTTGCCTCCCTGGGAGCCGATATCTTCCCGGATGCGGTGATGCTCCAGCCCGGCGGAGAGCGGCAACTCCTGCTGTTCGACCAGGCCGACGAGGACGTCGTCGCCACCCGTCCGGGCGAGGTGAAGACCTACGTGATGAACGGCGCGGTGGTGGAGACCACGCCGGACGGGCGGCTGATCGGCAAGGCCCCGGGCGAGACGGTGGTGACGGTGATCTACCGCGCCACCGAGGTTCTGGTGCCCGTCACGGTGGCCGAGCCGGTGACCGGAGACGCGGTGCCGGTGGGTGCGGCCGGCGGCATCGTGCGCAATACCGATGGCTACCAGATCGCCATCGCCAAGGACGCGCTGCCCCGCGACGTGACGGTGACGATCGAGACGCTCGACCAGTCCGACCTGGGCCTGCCCCCGCTGCCCGAAGAGGAGGGCTATACCTTCGGCGCCGCGTTCCGGCTGGACGTGGACGATGCGCCCATGAGCATCCCCGCGCAATTCGCCATTCCCACGGGGCTGGCGCCGGGCACGCGGGTGGCCTTCTACCGGGTGTCCGATTTCGTCACGCCGGACGGCACGGTGAAGGGCTACCAGGAGGTGGAGACGGGCATCGTGGGCGCCGATGGCGTCGCGCGCACCGCCTCGCCGCCGCATCTGGGCATCATGGGCAATTCCGACTTCGGCATGTTCGCGTTGGATCCGTCCAAGACGCGGCAGCTCAGCGGCATCGTGGACGTCAAGGGCCGGGGGGCCAAGGATGCGGTGCAGACCTCGGCCTTCGTGACGGGGCAGGCGGGCGGCGTGTTCATGGGCGCGCTCAACGCGGGCGCGGATTTCGTGGTCAACCTGCCGCGCAATGTCACGCGGATCGTCACCACCGTCTTCAACGCCGAGACCCTGTCCTATATCGGCGACAAGATCATCCAGATCGCCGAGGGCATCGGTCAGGTGGTCACGTCGCTGGTGGGCACGGCCGCCGCCGCCGCGATCTCGGGCACGCGCCCGCTCATCATCGATCTGTCGGTGGCGCTGGAGGGCGAGGCGGCGGCTTCGGCCGTGGTGGACCCGCGACTGATCGTGAAGGGAGAGCGGCTAGTGGCGCCGTCAGGCGCCGGCAACCCGCTGCCCAGCTGGGTCGTGTTCGGCGATTTTCCGGAGGGAGAGCTGTCGCCGCAGCTTGTGAACGCGGGCATTGCTGCGCCGGGCACGGTGCTGCGCGCCTCGAACGGTGCCGTGGCCGTGGCGGCGCAAACGCAGATGATCGACGGGGCGGTGGCATTGGTGGCCCGCCCGCCGCGCGACGTGGCGCTGGAGGAGGTCCGGGTGGCGCGGCCCGACCGCGCATTGCAGGTCTTCGGGCAGTCCCGGCCCAGCGCGGCGGCCACCGGCAACCAGACGGGCGGGATGTTCGAGGACACCTCGTTCGAGCTGTCGGCCTCGGCACGGCTGCGACCGCCGGGGCTCGATACCTTCGTGGCGGTGGCGCAGGGGATCACCCAGCCGGACGGTGCGCAGGTGTCGGAACGGCGCGGCGATCTGGATCAGGTGGCAGTGATCCGCACCGTCGCGCAGCCCGATGGCCGACGGCTGCCCTCGCTGGTGGGGCGGATTCCGGTGGGTCATCTCGACGCTGACGGCGTGCCGGTGGCGGGCAGGCCCTCGGTGGAGCCTGGCCAGATGGCGATGTCCTCGGGCAATGACCGGCTTTATGTGGGCCTGCGCGGCGCCGCGGGCGTGGCGGTGGTGGATGCGCTGCTCTACCGCCAGGTGGATGTGCGCCCCGAGGACGGGACGGCCACCAATTTCATCGGGTTGTCGAGGGCCGACGGCACCGGAGAGGCGGGGCCGCGGGTGGGCGATCTTGTGCTCGATCGTGCGAACCGGGTGCTGTTCGCCGCCGACGAGACCGCGGGGCGCATCTTCCTGATCGGCACGGATCCGGGTGACCGCTCGCGCTATCACACCCACTACGGCACGGTGCGGCTCGACTCGCCCTGGGCGGTCACGGGTTTGACGATGACCCCGGATTTCTCGCAACTGGTCGTGACCCAGTCCGACGGCAGCGACGAGCGCGGCCTGGTGTCCATCTATGACATCGGCGGCGATCGCGGCGACGAACTTTCGCACGCGGCCAGCTTCGGCGACGGGGCGACCGGCGGGGCCGACCTGTTCCGCAATCCGTCCGGGGTTCAGAGCCGGATCGCGATCGAGGACGGCCTGGTCAAGATCGTGGCGCTGGACGCAAAGCGTCTCGCCACCTCGCCCGGCTACCCCGGCAAGATCGTCGTGCTGAGCCGCAGCGCCGCGGGCGATTGGTCGATCCAGCGGCAGATGCCCTTCAGTTTCCCGATCGACGAGGACCCTGACCGCTTCGACGACCCGTTCGGCGTGGCCGACCCGGTGGATATCGCCTTCTCGCCGGACGGGGGCATGGCCTTCGTGCTGGGCCAGCGGCGGTTCAACATCGAAGATATCAGCCGCAACCCGAACCTCGCCGAGAGCCAGAGCTCCTTCCGCTTCCGCAACAATCCCGCCGGCACCAATATCGCGATCCTCGAGAACCTGTTCGCCACAGGCGAGACCGAGCCGAGGATCGTGGCCGCCACGCGCGGCGTGCCGGAAAGCTGGGGCACGGATATCGGGATCTCGGCCACGGGCGAGCATGTCGTGATGTCCGGCGGGCGGCTGGGCAACGTGCTGGTCTACGACATCTCCGCCATCGAGAAGCGGTTGCTGGAAGAGCCGGACCGGGCCTATTACGACTACGCCATCAACGAGTTCGCCACCTCGGGCAGCGCGCTGGTGCCCGGGGCGATCCAGAACGCCCTGCGCATCAACGACGACGCCGGGATCGGTGTGCGGGCCGCCTATGGGCGCTATTTCTCGAACGATGGCGTTTATGTCGGCCCCAACCTGGGCAGCTACCGCGACAACGCCCCGATCCTGACCGGCGGGCGCGTGGGCGGGATCGTCGAGGCGCGCAGCGCGGTGAACCTGGATCCGGAGGTGCCGGGGGCCAAGCCGCTGAAGGTGACGCGGGGCACCGGGGCGCTCGCGCTGCCCGCCTACCGGCCCGACAACGGCCAGCCGCAGCCCACCTTCTATTTCAAGGTGGAGAACACCCGCGACATCACCGAGGTGCGCTTCACCCTGGCCGTGGCCGGAGAGGGCGACGGGCTCTACCCCGGCGACAGCGACGGCGACCAGCGTGCCGCCCTCAAGCGGTTGGGCTATCGCGACGTGGACGCCCCCACCGCCGCCGAGCGCCGCGCGCTGCTGGTGGAGGGAAACCGCAACCGCGTTCACACCGCCGTGTTCACCCGCGACGAGGTGCGCGAACGGATCGAGAAGCATCAAGGGTTGTTCGAGGTGACGTTGCCGGCGGACACGGTGCTCACCGCCGGGCAGCAATATTTCTGGGGCGTCGAGTCGGTGCTCCAGGCGGATACGGACGATCCCCGCGCGGTCTTCGACACCGCGAGCCTGGTGGTGGAGCGCGCCAGGCCCCCGGCCGGCGCGCCCTATGCGGGCGTCACGGTGCTGACGCACGGGCTGAGCGTGCCCTTCCTGGGCCCGGAGGTGACCGAGACGCCGATCTTCGCGCTGGGACAGGCCATCGCGCGCGCGTCGGGCGCCGCGATCCTGCTGCACGATCCCGCCACCCGCGGTTCGGACCCGCATCGCTACGGCAACTGGGTCAACATGACCCGCGACATCGACCCGAGAACGGCCAACGCCATCGTGCTGGTGCCGGACTGGATCGATGCCGTCTCGATCAACGATTCGGGTTTCGCCGAGGGGGCGGCCGATGCCTTCTTCGCCGATATCCTGGCGTTGGACGGGCGGCTGTCCAACCTGCTGCATTCGCCCCTGCATTTCATCGGCCAGGACAGGGGGGCGGCGGTGAACACCGAGATCGTCCAGCGCCTGCTCGCGGTGAAGGGAAAGGAAGCGCTGGGCGACCTGCATGTCACCACGATCGATCCGAACGGCGCGGTGCAGCCGCAGATGAAGTTCGAGCTGGCCAGCTGGCTGGACGGGCTGGAGACCATGACCAAGCTGGCCTCGGCGGGGTTCTTCCTTTACGGCGCGGGCAATACCTATGCCACCTTCCAGTCCGGCGGCCTGTCGGCGGCGGTGACGGCGGCGCAGGCCGCGCGCAGCTTCCGCTATTCCAAGATGATCGCGGACTGGGCCGTAAAGATCGGCACCGCCAAGAATTTCGTCAGCCGGTTCGGTTTCGAGGTGCTGGACTACACCGATTTCAAGGATCCGGTGACCGTCAACTGGAGTGGCGTGGATTTCGCCGACAACTACTACCAGTCGGTGGCGCAGAACGCGCGCTGGCTGTCCTTCACCTCGTCGGGCTCGGTGCTGAACACGGCCGACGTGAACCTGCGTCTGAACGGGCTGCCCGGTTTCCTGGAAGACGACCGGGTGCCCGACACGTCCTTCGTGTTCGGCGAGGCCGCGCAGGTGGGCATCGGGGTCGGCACGCTGAACGCGCGCGCGGTTGGCTGGTATGCGGGCACCGCGGATCTGCGGGCCGATGCCTATCCGGGGGTCGGCGGCACGCTGGAGAACATCTGGCGACAGGCCTCCGACCGCTTCCAGGACGTGGTGACGGCCCACGCGGAAAAAAGCCTGCTGGACGGTGTGGGCCGCCTGTCGCCCTTCTACGACGACAGGCAGGAATCCACGCCAGAGAACATCTTCGACAATCCCGCGGCCTTCGATCGCAACCTCAGGCCCTGGTATGTCGCGCGCGAGTTCGAGGCGATGGCCAAGCCCGCGCGCATCAACACCCGCAAGGCCACCAGCACCACCGCCTGGGAGGGCGTGGGCACCGGCTGGTTCTATTCCAGCCTGGGCGGCGGCGCGCCCCTGCGTGAGAACATCGCCAGGGCGGATCGCTCGGGTCATGACCCGTCGATCAACGACAACACCGTCAAGAAGACCGGCAACGACGTGATCGAGGGCGTCTTCAACGGCGATTTCGAAGCCACCTTCCGCGGTGCCTATGGCCGGGTGCCGGTGCCCGGGCGCAGCGCCTGGGAGGCGCCGGGCTGGTCCTTCCACGGTGGCGGGATCGGCGATGCGGGCGAGGTGCCCGACCCGGATGATTACGGCGTCCAGACCTGGCTGATGCATTTCCCGACGCCCGGCACGTCGGGCATGGATTTCGGGCTGTCGCGGGCCAAGTTCGAGGCACTGATCCCCGACACCGCGCTGGGCAAGTCGGTGGCCGCGATCAACGGGCTGTGGAACGCGCTCAGCTATCTCGCCAACGAGGTGTTCAAGGTCCAGTCTATCGGCGATGTGCGCCAGGCCAAGGGCGGGGCGGACCTGGTGGCGCGGCTGGCCAAGGTCGCGCAGGGCTTCGGCACCGCGATCTTCGACACGATCTACGATGGCGGGCCGTTTCAGCTGTTGCGCGAAATGGCGGAAAAGGCGCTGGTGGAAGACCAGACATTCCGGGTCACGCTGGTCGATCCCAAGGGCGACAAGCGCGACGGGCGGTTGCTCTACAAGACCTATGGAGGGTCGGCGGCGAGGGAGATCAGCGTGCTGGGCTCGCTGGGCAAGTTCGCCAAGGACGAGTTCCTGAAATTCCTGCCCAAGATCCTGACCTTCATCCAGGAGAACCTGATCGACTGGCGGTTCGAGCTGATGCCGGGCGACACGCTGGTGCATAACACCATGCTGTTCCCCGCCGCACAGGACCGGCTGGGGCTGGATCTGTCCTTCGACACCTACAGCGACGGCAACGACACCGAACTGCGGGTCTACGCCGAGGTGGAGGGCACCAGGCACCGGATGACGCTGGTGCAGGGCGAGACGGCCGGGGCGAAGGAGGCGGGCCGTTCCGCCCCCAAGCGCAAGCTGTTCGAGATCCCCGACGAAGCGCGCGGCAAGGTGGGCCGGCTGATCCTGGAGCACGCGGATCCGACGGGGCTCGCGGGCCTCACCAAGCTGCGCCAGCCTGCCATCATCGACAATGTCAGCTTCGATTCCGGCCTGAGGATCACCGACACCCACGAGGTGGACGATGACCTGGCGATCCTGTTCACCGACACGGGGCAGGGGCTCGACAACGCCTCGGGCCGAGGCGCCTTCCTGAACGCGGAGACCGGCGGCACCGCCCGCGACCGGCACGAGGTGAGCTTCTTCAACGATCGCGACGTGCCTCTGGAGATCGAGGTGGACATTCCCGCCTCGCGCTTCCTGACGGTGGACAGCGTCAAGGGCGCCTGGACGGTCGAGCGCGGCGAGATCCTGAACCGCTTCCCGGTCGTGCTGCGCGACGGGGCGACCGCGGGCAAGCTGAAGATCACGCTCGGGGCGCGGCAGAGCGCGACGCTGGCCCTGACCGCCTCGATCACCGAAAGCTACCTCGACAGCATCGCCGATACCGAGGAGGCGATGCTGCTGTCCTCGGCGCTCTTCGTGCGCCATGCGGCCGCCGGCGAAACGCCCAAGGACCAGCGCGTGTCGCTGTTCTATCTTCTGGACATGGGCGACGCGGCGGCCAATGACGGCACGCTGAGCTTCCCCGATACCACCGAGGGCACCACGCGCAGCCTCGTGATCCGCAAGGAAGGCGTGCTGGCCCCGATCACCGGCCTGACCCCGGGGCTGGAATTCACCACGCGCGACTGGCTGACCGCGCGCGAGGACGACACCGCGCTGACCGTCACCTTCGCGCCGCTGGGCCTCGGGTCGCTGCCGGGCGGCGCCAATCCGCGCTACAACGAAAGCGGGACGCTGGAGCTTTACTGGCAGGGCAAGGCGCTGGGCGGCATCAAGGTGGAAGGTACCGCCACCAAGCGCCAGTCGATCGGCGTGGATGCCGACGCGCTGCGCATGGCGGTCGCGGCGCAACTGGCCACGCTGCGCGACGAAGAGGCGGCGGGCACGCCGGAGGAGGCGGGCTTTGCGGATCTGTTCGACGGGCTGACCGGCGCGGACTGGAGCCGCGTCACCGACGAGATCGTCGAACGGCTGGAAGCGATGCTGGCCGCGACGGGCAAGGGCTTTGCCGTGACGGCGGATGCGGGCGACATTGCCTTTGCGTTCTCCGACGGCGCTACGGGAAGGGGCACGCGGCCGGTTCCCGCGCCCGAGGCCGAAGCCGCCGCCGGCGAGATGCGCGGGAAGCTCGACGAGGTGGTGCGCGGCGAAAAGGCGAGCCTGGAGGATCTTTCGGGCCGGTTCGACCGGGTCAAGGACCTGCTCGACGGCTTCCCCACCGGCACCAGCCCGGCGGTGCAGGATGCCTTTGCGCAGGGCGGGGCGACCTTCGGCTCGGCGCTCGGTGCGGCACAGGGCCGGATTTCCGACGCGCGGTCGGATCTTGATCGTCTCGGCTCCGAGGTGGGGCGCTTCGTGGCGGCCCGGCAGGGCGATACCGATGCACTCAACGCGATCGGGTCCGACTTCGCCGCGACGCTGGGCGATTTCCGCAGCGTTGCAGGCACCCTGTCCCAGACGATCACCGACTACCTTTCGCAGGCACGGGCGGTGGTGACCACGGCCGCGCCTCAGACTGCGGCGCAACAGCAAAGCGTGAACGTCTTCAACGATTTGACAGACGTTGTCGGGCAATCGGGCGATTTGTTCGACACCAGGATGAACGCCGCCGGCCTGCTGGATGCCGGCCGTTTCCAGCCACGCGAGGGCATCGGCCAGCAGGTCAATGATCTCTACCAATCGGTCCTGTCGGCAGCCGAAGGGGCCTCGGGGGCTGTTTCGGACACGTTCGCGCGTTACTCCCGGACGCCCGGCCAGCAGATCGCCGACCTGCTTGGCGAGGTGCGGACGGAGGCGACGGATGTTTTCGCCAGCCTGCGCGATCCGATCTCCCGGATCGGCGGGGCGATCGGGGATCTTTCGACAACCTTGGGCGATGCGATCGACGCGCAGGTGGTCAGCACGCTCGACGGTCGGGCGGCGTCGTTGCCGGACCTTCTGACGCAGGTCGAAGACCTGTTCGGCCAGGTGGATCTGGGCAAGCAGTCGGTGCTGGGCGCCGGAACCGGGGCGCCCGACCTGCTCGAAGACATCGGCGCGCGTGCGATGACGGATGCCGACGGCATCCTGTTCTCCCTCGACACGGCCGCCCAGGAGATCGAGCTGGGTCTCGTGGCGCATGAGACCGCGCATCAAGTGGCAGCAGGCCCCGAGAACGGCAACGGCCCTCCGGGCGCAGACGGCGAGTCGGCCGAGGCTGCGCTGCGTGTCCTCAAGCCCATGGCCGACGAGGCAGTTGCCGAGATGGGACGCACACGCGGCGGCACGGCAGTCGTTCGCGATGGGCTCGGCGCGATCTTCGATGCGCTGGGCGACGCGCCGGCCGCCGGATCGGGCGATCGCCTGGGCGACACGCTCCTGGGCATTTCCGAGCGGGTCACCAGCAGCATCGGCGGCGTTACGGTGGCGCTGGAGGGGATCGTGGGCGATTTGACGCCGGTTGCCGCGACGGATGCGTCGATCGAGGACATCTTCGGCCAGATCGGACAGACCATGGCCGGGCTCAACGAGACGCTGGGCGGCCTGTCCGACATGGGCGCGATGCAGTTCGAGGTCGGCGCCGGAGATCCGTCCGCGGTGCAGGATTTCGTCGCGATCCTGAGCGACGACTTTGCGCGGCTCTCGGATCACCCGAAAGTCACGGACGGCGGACCGGGGCTGATCGGCAGCGGCACCGTGGCGCTTGTCCGCCAGATCACGGATGCGTTGCAGGTGTCGGCAACGGATCCGGATGGCGGTTTCGGACTCGGCAGCCAGATCAACCGCATCGCGCTGCTGGTCGAGGAGCAGTTGGGCGGGGTGGAGACGGGCCCGCCGGATCCGCTCAACCCGCTGTCCCACGGCATGAAGCCTCTGCGGGATGGTCTGGGCAAGGCCACGAGCGCGCTGGCCGATCTGTTCGGCGCGCTGGCCGATCCCGCCAGCGATTTTGCCGGCCCGCTTGGCGAGGCGCGCCGGACCATGGACGAGACGAGCGGCTGGTTCACCGGGGCCGATCGCACGGTGGGCAATCTCGAAGCGCTTCTCGGCGGGTTCTTCGAGACAGCCCGTCCGGAAGAAGGTCGGGGCTCGGGCGGCACCCTGGGCGCGCTGTCCGGCAGCCTCGCCGGCGTGTTGGGCAAGCTGGGCGCCGTCGATGCCAGATCCGGAGATCTTGTCGGCGGGATCGGCCGGCATCTCGATGCGCTGGGGGGCGGAAGCCCGGACGAGAACGCGCTGGCCGGGATATCCTCGCTGATCGCCGGGATGCGCAAGGATCATGCCGCGGCCGCATCCGAGGCCGGGCTTGCGGGGTTGCAGACCGAGGCGCTTGTCGAGGCCGCCCGCGCGACCGGCGTCGAGGCGGGCGACGCGCTCGCGCAGGTGGCCAGTGACGCGGCGCCCGCCGTCCTCGCGGGACTTGACGGGTGGGGCCAGGCATTGGAAGCCGCGCGGGCGCTCACGGCGGACATCGCCAACGTGGATCCGGCAGACACGGCGGAAATCGACCGGCTGCGGGCCGAGTCCGTCGCCAGCGGCGACGAGATCGCCCGGCGCGCGAACGAAGCCCGCGCGGCCACGCAAACGCTGGCGGACGAGGTCGAGGCACCGGCCGAGGAGGTCGCCCTGGCGTTGGCCGAGATCGGCCCCGCGACCCGTTTGGGCTTTGCCAGCTTCGATTTCGCGCCGTCGAAACAGGGTGGCCAGCTGGAGGCCACGACCCTTGCCCGGCTGCTGCGCGACGATGTCGAGCTGCTGCATACCGAGGCGCAGCGGCGCTTCCTGCTGGACGAGCTGTTCAACCGCGAGACGGTCGGCGACCGGGTGGTGATCGACACCCGCGCGCTGTTCGACGCGCTGCGTTCCTCGGCCGCGGACGAGGATTTCGATCCTGTCGCGGCGTTCGCGGATACCGTGGCCTGGACCTACGCCCACGAGATCGCCCATACGCTGGGCCTGCCGGATCTCTACGATTTCGAGACCGGCAACGTGGTGGGCGAGCCGAGCCTGATGGGGTTGCGGGGCGATTACAGGCTGACCGCCCCGTTGGCCGATATCCTGCGGATGGCGGGCAACACGTCCGAACGCCTGCCCGGCGACGTCGTCCGGGTGACCGATCTGCTGGCCCGGGCGCAGGCCGCGCAGGTGCTGGGTCCGGATGCCGCCGGCAACCGGGACTACCTGCTGGCGCCGCCCGGTGCGCCGCGGCTGTTGTCGAGCGGCTGGACCGTGCTGGGCGACGTGGGCGAGACCGGCGGCACCCTGATCCTGCGCGAGGGCCAGACCGCGCGCAGCGCCGCGCAACGCGGGCTGGAGGTTCCGCCGGGGGCGCGCGAGTTCCGCTTCACGATCCGCACGCGCATGCCGCAGGAGGCGGGCGTGCCGCCCGACGCCTTCGAGGCCGCGCTGCTGGACGGGCTGGGCAATGCGCTTGCCGTGGTGCCGGGCCTCTCGGGCACGGATGCCGCGCTGAACCTGCAACCGGACGGGACGCTGCGGCTGGCCCCGGGCTTCACCGCCTCTGATCCGGTGGAGGCAGGTGGCGGTTTCGTCGAGCGGCGGGTGAGCGTCGATGTCTCGGGCCTTGCCACCGGAACGCGGGTGATCCTGTCGCTGGACCTGATCGGCTTCGGGCTTGCGGCGGGCGAAGTGCAGGTCTCCGGGCTGGAATTCGACGTGCCGGGCGCGCCGGGCAACCGCGCGCCGGTGGCGCGCGGCACGGAACTGGCGCTGGACGAGGATGGCGGCGTCGAGATCGACCTTGCGGCGCTGGCCGCGGACCCGGATGGCGATCCGCTGCGCATCGCGATCTTCGACGGCCCCGCGCAGGGCAGCCTCGGCGAAGTGGCACCCGGCCGCTGGCGCTATGTCCCGGCGCCGGATTTCGCGGGGACGGATGCGTTCACCTTTACCGCCTCGGATGGCGCGCGCACCAGCCTGCCCGTGGCGGTCAGCCTGACGGTGCGCCCGGTCAACGACGCGCCGGTGATCGCGGCCCCCGCGCCGGTGGTGCTGCCCGAGGACGGTGAGGCGCTGATGGACCTCGGCGCGCTGGTGACCGATATGGAGGGCGAGCCCGTCACGCTGGCGATCACGCAGCCGCCGGCCCATGGCGCGCTGGACGAGGTCGGCGGCGGGGTCTGGCGCTATCGTCCCGCCCCCGATTACGCCGGGCCGGACGGCTTCGCCTTCACCGCGTCGGATGGCGCCGCGGTCAGCCTGCCGGCCTCCGTCGTGCTGCAGGTGACCCCCGTGAACGACGCGCCCACCCTTGCGGCGCCCGGCGTGATCGACCTGCCCGAGGATGGCAGCGCATTGATCGACCTGACCGCGTTGGCCGCCGATGTCGATGGCGACGCGCTGTCCTTCGCGGTGGCCGCGGCGCCGGCCCATGGCACGCTGGAGCGCGTGTCGGACGGGGTCTGGCGCTATCGCCCGAAGCCGGATTTCAACGGGCAGGACACGGCCGCCTTCACCGCGAGCGACGGGGCCGAGACCACCGCGCCGGTCTCCGCGACCTTCCGGGTGGCCCCGGTGAACGACACGCCCACGCTGGCGGCGCTGCCGCCGCTGCGCCTGGCCGAGGATGGCAGCGCGCTGATCGACCTGGCGCCCTTCGCCGCGGATCGCGACGGCGATGCGCTGAGCTCGGCCGTCTCCTCCGACCCCTCGCACGGCGTGCTGGAGCGGGTCTCGGCGCTGGTCTGGCGCTATCGACCGGGCGCGGATTTCAATGGAACCGACGCGGCGGCCTTCACGGTTTCCGACGGCGTTGCGGCCTCGGCGCCCGCCAGCCTCTCCATCACCGTCACGCCGGTGAACGATGTGCCCGTGCTGGCGCCGCTTACGCCGGTCACGCTGCCCGAGGGGTCCCGGCTCGCGCTGCGGCTTGCTGCGACGGATGCGGACGGCGACCCGCTCCGGTTCCGGCTGGACTCGGGCCCGGCGGCGGCCACCTTGCTGCCCGATGGAACCCTTGGCTGGCTTGCCCCGGACGGCCCCGCGGTGGCGCGTTTCGCGATCCTCGTGGAGGACGGGCAGGGCGGTGAAGCGCGTCGGACGCTCACCGTCACGGTCACCGACGTGGCCCCCGTGCTGGGCCTGTCGCTGCCCGCAACCGGGGTGATCGGGCAGGCGGTGACGGCGGCGGTGCGGCTGTCCGACCCCGGCGACGACCCGTTCCGCGCGCTGGCGATCGACTGGGGCGACGGCACCATCGCACCGCTCGTGCCCGGCGATGCGGACCCTGCCCATGTCTATGCGCAACCCGGGCGCTACACCGTCACTCTCACCGGGGTGGACGAGGACGGCGCCACCCTGATCCGCACCGCCGATCTGGATATCCGCACGCCGGGCCTCCGGGTTGCCAGCGTCACCGGCTTCGCGTGGGGCGTCGCGGTGCGTTTCGACGCCGAGGTGGACATGAGCCTGCCCAACCCCTGGCGGCTGACCGGCCCGGATGCGGAACCCGTCGACGTGGAACTGCTGGACGCGTTTGGCAACCGGGTGCGCGGCTCGGTCGTGCCGGATGCGGATCGCCGGGGCTTCGCCTTCATCGCCACCGGCGAGGGGCTTGCGCCGGGCAGCTACACGCTGCGGCTCGTGGGCGACGATCGGGGGTGGCGCAACCGCTGGGACATCCTGGAGACCGGGCCGGACCGCGTCCACGAGCGGCGGGTGGCCGTGGCCGCCGCCCCGGCCCGTGTGGCGGTGGAAGACGCGGTGGCTCCGCCGGGCGCGCCGCTCGGCGCGGACGGGCAGGGGCTGGAGGTGGCGCTGCGCCAGTCCGGCGGTCTGCGCAGCATGGTCCTGCGGATCGACTGGGATCCGGCCGAGATCGAGGTGACGGGGCTTGCCGCGCGGTATCCTGGTGTCACGCTCTCGCGGCTGGCCGGCATGGACGCCGGTGCCGCCCTGTACCGCGTCGCCTTCGATGTGCCGCCCCCCGCCGGCCGCATCGTTCTGGGCCGGATCGAGGGCCGTGCGAGCGCCACGGCAACGGTGGGCGACAATGCGTCGCTCGCGGTGAGCATGGTCGAGGCGAACGGCGCCGCGACCTCCGCACAGGCGGCGCGCTGGTCCGCCGACCGGGCGATGGCGGTGATGGCCCAGCGCGGCGACGCTGATGCCGACGGGCGCGTGACAGGCGCGGATTTCGCGGCCTTCGACGCACTTCCCAAGGGCGGGGACGCGGGGTTTGGCGCCTGGCGGCTGACAGATCCGGAATTGCTGCGCCCGCTGTTCGATCCCGCGCCCGCCGAACGGCCCGATCCGATGGCAGGGATGGAACGTGCCGGGGCGGGGTTGTCGGGCGTGCCGGCCGGACGCGCCGCGCCGACGGCCGAGCCCGTGACCCTCGCGCGTCCGTTCGATGCGCCGCGCTTCACGCTGGAGGCCGGGCGGGACCGGTTGTTCCGCATCGCTTACAGCCGCCCCGTGACCGTCTGCTTCGTGCCCGAAGCGGAAACCGCGATCTCGCCGCGCGCCGAGATGTGTTTCCGGGGCAGCCCGGCCGACCTCGCCGCGCAGGAGACGCTCTGGCGCAAGGTGGATGCAGACACCGGGGACGAGGACGCCGTGTGCCTGCCGGGCGAGGCGCGCGGGGAAGACCTCTTCCGTCTCGTCCCCGCGCCGCCGGATCTGGATCTGCGGGCGCGCGCGGCGCTGCCCGGCGCCGCGAGGATGTGCTTCGAGCCGGTGACGACCGAGGACCTTGCGGCGCCTGCCGACGAGGCGGCGGCGCCCGCGCCGGCACTGGGCGAGCAGCTTGCCCCGCTTGCCGCCTTCGCGCTGGCGGCCGGGCTGCGGCCGGCGCCCGGCCATGCGCCGCTGCGCAAGACCCACGCCGCGCTTCTCGACGACCCGTTCGAAGGAAGGACGCCGACGCGATGAACGACGAAGAGCCAGTGCCCGAGACGCCCGCCGCAGCCGAGCCCCGCGTGCAGCTCGATACGTCGCGGATGAAAAGCTCCTACTGCAATGTCTGCAACGCCACCTCCACCGAGGACGAGGTGGTTCTGAACTTCGGCCTCAACCAGAGCTGGGACCGGCCGGGTAGCGATCTGGAGATCCAGATCCATCACCGGGTCATCCTCAGCCCGCTCGCCGCGCGCAAGCTGCATGACGTGCTGGGCGAGCTGCTGCGGGAATACGAGGCACGCTACGGCAGGACGGAGGGCTAGGCCGGGGTGGATGGCAGCGCCGACAGGACCGCCGCGCAAGACACCGCCGCGCCGGACGCGCCTTCCGCTCCGGAAAGCGCGGATCCTTGGCGCGACTTCCTGACCGGCCGGTCGGGCGGGGCGTTCCTGGCGGGGTGGCTGGCGATCGCGGCGGGCCGGGTGGCGGGCTGCCGGGCGGGCGCGGTCTTCATGCGGGGCGCGGGCGGCCGGCTGGGCCTGGCCGCGACCTGGCAGATGGGCGCACGCGGCGGCGAGGAGATGGCCCGCCTTGCCGGCGCTGCGCTGGAGCGCGCCGAGCCGGTGCTGGACAGTGGCGCCGCCGAGGTGCTTCTGGCCTACCCGGTGGATGCCGAGGGACAGGTTCAGGCGATCCTCGTGCTCGCGCTCGCCGCCGCACCTTCGGATCTGCGCCTGCTCTTGCGCGAGTTGCACTGGTCGGCGGGCTGGATCGAGGCGCGCCTCTGGCAGGGGCGCTCGGCGCAGGGGCGGCGGCAGGCCGAAAGCGCGCGGCTGGTCCTGGACCTGCTGGCCGCCACCGACAGCCACGAGCGGTTCGACGGTGCGGCGCTGGCCCTCGTCAACGCGGTGCCGGAACTGACCGGCTTCGACCGGGCGGCGCTGGGCATGGTGCGGCGCGGGCGCGTGCGGCTTGAGGCGCTGTCGCGCGCCGCCGCCTTCAAGCGGCGGGCCGACCTGGTCTCCGCCTACGAGGCCGCGATGGAGGAGGCGCGCGCCCAGGACGGCGCCGTGGCGCTGCCGGCCCGGCCCGACGGGCGGCGGATGGTCGACCTGGCGCACCGGGCGCTCGCCGCGCGTCTGGGATCGGGTGTCGTGGTTTCGGCACCGCTCATCGTCCGGGGGCGGACGGTGGGGGTGCTGATGCTGGAACGCGCGCAGAACGCCGAAAGCGGCCTCGCGCTCGATGCCGAGGCGCTGGACGATATCCGGCTTGCGGCGGCGGCGCTGGGGCCGCTGCTCAAGGCCAAGCTCGACGAGAGGCGGCTGGTCTCGGGCCGGGGCCGGGCGTTGCTCGGACGCGCGTCTACCGCCGTGCTGGGCCGCCGGCCCGCCATCGCGGCGGGGGTTCTGGCGGGACTGCTGGTGCTGGCGGTGCCTCTCCTGGTGCGCACCGAGCTGCGCGTGCGGGCGGATGCCACGGTGCAGGGGGCCACGCAGCAGGTGGCCGTGGCCCCGGTGGACGGATTCCTGGCCGTGGCCCTGGTGCGCGCGGGCATGCAGGTGGCCGCGGGACAGGTGCTGGCCCGGCTGGACGATCGCGACCTGCGCCTGCAACTGGCCTCCGACGAGGCGCGCGCCGCCGAGGCGCGGCAAGCCCTGCGCGAGGCGCTGGCCGGGGGCGACAGGGCGGCCGCAGCAGTGGCCAATGCGGAACTGGCCGAGGCGGCGGCGACGCTCGAGCTGACGCGGGCGCGCCTTTCGCGGCTGGAGATCGTGGCGCCGATCGCCGGCCTCGTGGTCCGCGGCGACCTCTCGCAGCGGATCGGGGCGCCCGTGACCCGCGGCGAAGAGCTGTTCGAGATCGCCGAGCTGGAGGGCTGGAGGCTCCGGATCGACGTGTCCGAATACGATCTGGGCCTGCTGGCGCCGGGACAGGTCGGCGCGGCGGTGTTCCTGGGGCTTGCGGGACAGGCCATTCCCTTCGAGGTGACGGCAATCGCCGCCGTGTCCGAGCCCGCCGAGGGGCAGAACCGATTTCGCGTCGAGGCACGCGTGACCGCACCGCCCGAAGCCTTGCGCCCCGGCCTGACCGGCACCGCCAAGATCGACACCGGCCCCACGCGGCTGGCCTGGGCCTGGGCTCGCGGCACCATGGCGCGAGCGCGCATCTTCCTGTGGCGCCTCCTGCCATGAGCGAGCCGCATTCCTCGCCCGACTGGTATCGCGTCGCCGAGGCGCGCCCGGCCATGCGGCGCGACGCGGTGGTGGTGCGCCATGTCTACCTGGGCCGGCCATGGTTCGTGCTGACCGATCCCACCAGCGGCAAGGTCCACCGGCTGACACCCGCCGCCTATGCGGTGGCCGGGCGGCTGGACGGCACGCAGACGGTGGCCACGATCTGGCAGGACGTGCAGACCGCCCTGGGCGAGGACGCTCCCTCGCAACAGGAGGTGGTGCAGCTGCTGGGCCAACTGCATGCCGCCGACCTTCTGGAAAGCGCCGAGACCCCGCTGCTACGCGATCTGCTGGAGCGCCGCGACAGGGAGCGCGCGCAGCTTTGGAAGAAGATGCTGCTGAACCCGCTGGCCGCCACCGTTCCGCTGGTGGACCCGGACCGTTTTCTGCAACTGCTGGTGCGGATCATGTCGCCCGTTCCCCGGGCGCTGTGGTGGCTGGGCGCGCTGGCCGTGGTCATGGTGGCGCTGGCGCTGCTGCCCCTGCATTGGGAGGCGCTGTCGGATCGAGGGCTGGAAGGCTTTCTCGACCTGGAGAACCTGCTGCTGATCGCGCTGATCTATCCGGTGGTGAAGGCGGTGCACGAGCTGGGCCACGGCGTCGTCACGCGGGCGCGGGGCGGCGAGGTCCACGAGATGGGGCTGATGTTCGTGGCCTTCTACCCCATCCCCTATGTCGAGGCCTCCTCGGCGCTGGCCTTTCCGTCGAAATGGGCGCGCGCCGCGGTGGCCGCCGCGGGGGTCGTCGTGGAACTGGTGATCGCCGCGCTGGCCTTCCTGCTATGGCTCGTGGTCGAGCCGGGCATCCTGCGCAGCTTGCTGTTCAACACCATGGTGATCTCGGGCGTGTCCACGCTGCTCGTCAACGGCAACCCGCTGTTGCGGTTCGATGGCTATCACGTCCTGTGCGACGTGATCGAGGTGCCCAATCTCGGCAAGCGCGGCAATGCCTGGTGGGGAGAGATGCTGCGCGTGCGCCTGCTGGGCACCGTCGAGCGCAACCGCATCCCGCTGACCATGTGGGAGCGGCTCTGGTTCGCGCTCTACCCGCCGGCGGCCTTCGTCTACCGGGTGGTGATCTCGGTGACGATCGCGTTGTTCGTGGCGACCAGCTATTTCCTCGTGGGCGTGCTGCTGGCGATCTGGTCGCTGGCGCTGACCCTCGTCTGGCCCGCGCTGAAGACGGCGCACAAGGCATGGACCGACGCGCGGATCCGCCGCGCGGGGGGGCGGGCCGTGGCCGGGGCTGCCGGCGCGGCGGTGCTTGTCCTCGGGATGGTCTTCCTCGTGCCGCTGCCGCATTGGGCGGTGGTGCAGGGGGTGGTCTGGCTGCCGGAAGAAGCTTTTCTGCGGGCGCCGGTCGCGGGCCGGATCGCGCGCGCCCACCTTTCGCAGGGCGCCATGGCCGCGCCCGGCGACGCGCTCTTCACGCTGGAGGCGCCCGAATTGCAGGCGCGCGCCCGGATCGCCGAGGCGCGCCACGCCCGCGCCAGCGCGCAACTGGCCGTCGCCCGTACCCGCGACCGGGCCGAGGCCGTGCGGCTGGCCGAGCGCGTGGCCGAGGCGCAGGCCGCCCGTGACGATGCGGTGGCGCAGCTGGCCCGGCTGCGGCTGGAGGCGGGGCTGGCCGGGCGATTGCAACTGCAAGGCGGGCTGTCTCCCGAGGGCCGGTTCCTCCAGCGCGGTGCGCTGATCGGGCATCTTCTGCCCGCCGCCCCGCCGCTGGTGCGTGTTGCCGTCTCGCAGGACCTCATCGGCCTTGTGCGCGCCGAGACCCGCGGCATCGAGCTGCGCCTGGCGTCGGATACCGGACGCACCCATGCGGCGCGACTGCTGCGCGAGGTGCCCGCCGGGTCCGACCTGCTGCCCTCCCCGGTGCTGGCGCTGGAGGGCGGCGGGCCCTTCGCCGCGCGACAAGCGGAGGACGGGCAGGGCTTGCGGGGGGTCGCGCCGCTCTTCCAGTTCGACTTGGCGCTGGCAGATCCGCCGGCCCGGATGGCCTACGGAATGCGCGCCCATGTGCGGCTGCATTTCGAGGCCAAGCCGCTGGCGCTGCGGGCTGCGCGCGCGCTGCGGCGGCTGTTCCTGACTTCCTTCGATGTCTGAGCGCGCGCGCCCCTGGCTGGACCCGGACCGGGCCGATACCGCGGAGCCCGAGCGCCGCCCGCGCCCCCGCAAGCGGCCCGATGAATGGGTGCTCGCGGTGCTTTACCGACTGCGCCCGGCGGCGCGGGGCCCGGGTCTGGCGGCCCGGCTGGCCACACGCGACGTGATGCGCCGCGCGGGTCGGCTGGAACGGCTGGACGATGCCGCGCTGGCCGACCTGGTCCGCGCACAGGCGCCGGCGCTGCTGCGCCGGGGGATCCAGGGCCGAGCGGCCCGGATCGCGGCGGCGGGGGTGCGCGAGATGACGCGCCGCAAGCTGGGGCTGGTGCATCACCCGGTGCAGATCACCGGGGGGCTGGCGCTGGCGCGCGGGCGGATCGTGGAGATGGCAACCGGCGAAGGCAAGACGATCACCGCGCTCATCCCGGCGGTGCTGGTGGCCCTGACCGGAACGCCCGTGCATCTGGTCACGGTCAATCCCTATCTCGCGCGGCGAGACCGCGAGACGCTGGGCCCGGTGCTGGAGGCTTTCGGCTTCTCCGTCGGGCTGGTCATCGAGGACACGCCGCCGGCCGAGCGTCCCGCGCGGCATGACAGCGACATCGTCTTCACCACCAATTCCGACGTGGCCTTCGACTACCTGCGCGACCGGATCGCGCAGGGGCGTCACCGCTCGGCGCTTTCGGCGCTGGCGGATCGCGCGCTGGCGGGCGGGCGGATGGACCGCCCGCGCATCCTGCCGCGGGGCTTGGGGTTCGCGCTGGTGGACGAGGTGGATTCGATCCTGATCGACGAAGCCCAGACCCCGCTCATCATAACCGCCGAAAAGGGCGAGGCGGGCTGGGCCGAGGCGCAGGAGGCCCTGCTGGCGCTCGCCGCCACGCTGGAGGAGGGCCGTCATTACCGGCTCGAGCGGCGCGCTCGTTCCGTGCGGCTGCTGGATCCGGCCGAGGACATTCTGGCGGGAGTCCGCCCGCCGGTTGCGGCGCTGGTGCCGCTGGGCGCGCGGCGCGAGGCGCTGGAGCAGGCACTGGCGGCCCTCCATCTCTACTTGCGCGACGAGCATTACATCCTGACCGGCGACAAGATCGCCATCGTGGACGAGTTCACTGGCCGGGTGATGCCCGACCGGCAATGGCAGCGCGGTCTGCACCAGATGATCGAGGCCAAGGAGCGGCTGGACCGCTCCGGCCCGCGCGAGACGCTGGCCCAGATCACCTACCAGGCGTTCTTTTCGCGCTACCTTTGGTTCGCGGGCATGACCGGCACCGCCGCCGAGGCCGGGCGCGAGTTGCGGCTGATGCATGGCCGCCGGGTGCTGCGCCTGCCCACCCATGCCCGGCCGCGCCGGCGGGTGCGCCGCGCGTGGCTTTACGGTGCGTCCGACGCGCGGTGGCGGGCCGTGGTGGCCGAGGCCCGCGCAAGGCTTGCCCAGGGGCGTCCCGTCCTGATCGGCACCCGCTCGGTCGCCGCCTCCGAGGAGATCGAGCGCCGGTTGCGCGCGGCAGGACTGGCGCCGGTTGTACTGAACGCGCGGCAGGATGGCGACGAGGCGCGCATCATCGCCGAGGCGGGGCAGGCGGGCCGGCTGACCGTGGCCACCAACATGGCCGGGCGGGGCACCGATATTCCCGTGCCCGCCGAGGTGGAGGCGCAAGGCGGACTGCACGTCATCCTGACCGAGTTCCACGGCTCGGCGCGGATCGACCGGCAATTGCTGGGTCGGACCGGCCGGCAGGGCCAGCGCGGCAGCGCCGTGGCCATCGTGTCGCTGGAGGATGCGCTGTTCGTCGAGATGGTTCCGGCCGCCCTGCGGCTGGTGCGCGCGCTGACCGGCGGGCGGCGGGGCCGGCTGCCGGGGCCCCTCGCCGAATTGTTGCGCAACCTCGCGCAAGCCCGAAGCGAGCGCCAGGGTCGCCGCCGCCGCCGCGAGACCGTGCGCCGGGCCGAACGCCAGGAGACCACGCTGGGCTTCCGCCCCGACAACATCTGACGCGGCGCATGGACCCGGCCGCGCGTGAGCGGCGGGCCACGATGCCAGCCGGCACCATCCATCTCATCGGCCGCGCGGGGACCACCTGACCTGTCACGGGCATCCGCGCCTGCATACGCAGGATATCGATGCGCCGGCCGTCCGTGGCTTCCGGCTCCATCGGGCCTGCGTCCACGCCGGTCTGCGGGCCCGGCCGGAGGAGCACCTGCACCGGCCGCGGCCTGCACGCCCATGGCGCAAGCTGGAATACCGTGCCGCGCAAGGGCGCGGAAATGACCGTCGGCGCCCACCTGCGGAGCAGACGAGCGGATCGCCTTTCAGCCATGTCGATCTGGAGGCGCGCATCCCGGCGCGGCGGGAGGCGGGGCATTGGCCGCGCTGCTGCGGCATCCACGCGCGGGCGAGCCGGATCGCGGCCTCGCGGTCCGGACAGATCCCGAAGCCTTTGGTGCGCCGCTTGTTCGCCTCGTTCCCGCGCCCCGGCGGATTGGTGCCGTGCCGCGCCGAGCGCAGGTTGCCGGCGACCGCCCGCGAGCGAGCTTGGGCCTGCCCGGCCTCCTTCCCGGCAGGGACGGCCCGCGCCGCGGCGCCGGCCACCGGCTTGCGGGGCTTGCCCGCACGGGCGCGCAGGTTGCGCATGCATTGCACGCGGCAGCGCGGCCAGCGGGCGCCGAGGCTATCGCATGCGGCCGCCTTGAGGCCCTCGCTGGCAGCGCCGGTCATCCTGGGCACGCCGCACAGGCCAGGGCCGGTGAGAGAGCGGGAAAGCCGGCCCGGAACCTCCCCGCCTCCGGGGGCATGACCGTGATCCCGGGGATCCCGCGCCGCCCACCGGTGTTGACCGCCACGGCCACGGGCTCCGCCATCGAGACGATGCGCCCGGCCTCGCGCAGTTTCACGCCGGTCGCGTCAAGCGGCAGGACGGGCCCGGAGGACGGGCCGATCGCCCTCGAACGAACGGTTCGGGACCGCCCGCACCGGCGCGCGCCGGGACCGCGAGGGATCGGGTGCCGGGACATGTGTTGCAGGTGTCGCGCAGTATCCGCGGCCCGCATGGGCGACGCCGGCCCAGCCGATCGTCCGCAGTGGCATCGAGTCCGGGCCTCGGAGATCCAGTGGAGCGGGTAACGGGAATCGAACCCGTAACTTAAGCTTGGGAAGCTCGCGTGATACCTTTTCACCATACCCGCCCGGGCAGCGCCGATCTGTAGAATCCCCCGCGGTCCCGGTCAAGGGGCAGAACGCGGCTTCGCCGGATCAGGCGCGGCGGCGGCGTCGGCGGCGGCCGCCCTCGGCTTCGTCCCCGCCGCCGGTGTTGAAGCTCACATTCGGCAGCGTGGCGATCCGCGCCAGTTCCGGGAAAGGGTCCGTGGCGTGGGGAATCGCGTTGGCGTTGACGAAATGCTCCTGGAATTTCGGCTCGATCGCGGTTTCCACCTTGGTGATGTCGCGCACCGTGGCCTCGATCGCCCGGCGCGCGCCGAGGTTGCACAACGCGATCCGCGCGCCGGTGCCGGCGGCGTTGCCCGCGCTGGTGACCTTGTCCAGCGCCACGTCGGGGATCATGCCCAGCACCATCGCATGCAGCGGCGAGATATGCGCGCCGAAGGCGCCCGCCAGAACCACGCGGTCCACCTTGTCCACGCCGCGCTCGTCCATGAGCAGGCGTGCGCCCGCGTAGAGCGCCGATTTCGCCAGCTGGATCGCCCGGATGTCGCCCTGGGTCACGGTGATGCGCGGGCCGCCTTCGGCGCTGCCGTCATGCACCAGATAGGCATGGGTGCGGCCCCCGGCCACGCAGCGCGCCGTGCCGGTCTGTTCGGCCGATCCGATCAGTCCCGACGGGTCCAGCAGCCCCGCCATCCGCATCTCGGCCACCGCCTCGATGATGCCCGAGCCGCAGATGCCGGTGATTCCGCCAGGGCCGACCGCGTCGGCAAAACCGTCCTCGTCCGACCAGAGCGCACAGCCGATCACGCGGAAGCGGGGTTCCTTCGTGACAGGGTCGATCCGGATTGCCTCGATCGCGCCGGGGGCCGCGCGCTGGCCCGAGGAGATCTGCGCCCCCTCGAAGGCCGGCCCGGTGGGCGAGGAGCAGGCCAGCACGCGCGAGCGGTCGCCCAGCAGGATCTCGGCATTGGTGCCCACATCCACGATCAGCGCCAGGTCCTCGGACTTGCCCGGCTCCTCCGACAGGGCCACGGCGGCCGCGTCGGCGCCCACATGCCCGGCGATGCAGGGCAGGATGTAGGCGCGCGCGCGGCGGTTGATCGACCCCAGGCCCAGGTCGCGCGCCTCCATCTCGATGCTGTCCGAGGTGGCGAGCGCGAAGGGCGCCTGGCCCAGTTCCACCGGGTCGATCCCGAGCAGCAGGTGATGCATCACCGGGTTGCAGACGAAGACCGTCTCGACGATGAGCGACGCCTCAATCCCGCCCTCGCCCGCGATCTCCGCCGCCAGCGTGTCGATCGCCTCGCGCACCGCGCGGGTCATCTCGGCATCGCCGCCCGGGTTCATCATGGCATAGCTCACCCGGCTCATCAGGTCCTCGCCGAAGCGGATCTGCGGGTTCATGATCCCCGAAGAGGCGATCACCTCGCCGGTGTCGAGGTCGGTCAGATGCGCGGCGATCGTGGTGGAGCCCAGGTCGATCGCGAGGCCGTAGAGCCCGCCCTCGTGCAGCCCGGGCCAGACCTCGATCACCCGCGGCACCGCCGCGGCGTCGGAACGGTGCAGCGCGACGGTGATCTTCCAGTCTCCCTTGCGCAACACCGGCTGGAGCCGGGCCAGCAGCGAGACGTCGCAGGTCACCTGCGCGATGCCCCATTGCGCCTTCAGCGCGCGGGCCACCCGCTCGAAATCGCCGGTGGGCTCGTGCATGTCGGGCGCGTCCACCTCGATGAAATGCAGGCGTGTGGCCGGGTCCATCACCATGGCCCGCAGGGTGGCGGACTTGCGCACCACCTGGCGGTGGACCTGGCTCTCGGGCGGCACGTCGATCACCACGTCGCCCATGATCGTCGCCTGGCAGCCCAGCCGGCGGCCCGGCTTCAGCCCGCGTTTCTCGTCATAGCGCGCCTCCACCGCGTTCCATGCCGACAGGGCGTCCTCATGCACGGTGACGCCATGCTTGGAGAATTCGCCGTAGCTGGGTGTCACCTGGCACTTGGAGCAGATGCCCCGCCCGCCGCAGACCGAGTCGAGATCCACGCCGAGCTGGCGCGCGGCGGTCAGCACCGGGGTGCCGGCGGGAAAGCGGCCGCGCTTGCCGGAGGGGGTGAAGACGACGAGGGGGTCGGCGCTCATGGGGACAACTTCCTGTCAAAAGGGGCTGGGCGGAACATAGACTCCGGGCGCGCGGGAAAAAGGCGGGATGCGGCAGAATCCCGTCCGCGCGCGTCATCGGCGCATGAAATCTTTTCAACACCATCATGCGGCGGGCTGGAGCCGGCGGGTCAGCGCGCCCCGCGCGCGCGGAACACGAAACCAAGAAAGTTCAGCAGCACTTGCGCGGCCAGCACCGAGGTCGAGCCCGTCGGGTCGTAGTCGGGCGCCACCTCCACCAGGTCCATGCCCACCACCTTGTGGCGCTGCGCGACCTGCTGCAACAGCTCCAGCACCTCGTAGTAGAGGAAGCCGCCATGGCTGGGCGTGCCGGTGCCCGGCGCGATCGAGGGGCAGAAGGCGTCGACATCCAGCGTGACATAGACCCGTGCGCCCCCGGGAATGCGCGCGGCCAGCGCCTCGGGGCCCAGGGCGCGCGCCTGCCGCACCGACAGGATGTCCGAGCCTCGGGCGCGGGCATCGTCGTAGCCCTCCTTCGCGGTGGACGACACGTTGCGGATGCCTAGCTGGGTCAGCCCGGTCACATGTGCCTGCTCCGCGGCGCGGCGCATCGGGTTGCCGTGGCCGTGGCGCACGCCGTGGCGCTCGTCCACGAAATCCAGATGCGCGTCGATCTGCAGGATGTGGATCGGGCCCTCGCCGTCGAAGGCGCGGATGCAGGGGATGTTGACCGAATGGTCGCCCCCGATCACCACCGGCAGCGCGCCCGCACCCAGCGCGGCGCGCACGCCGGCCTCGATATTGGCGTGGCTCTGCTCGGTATCCGTGTGGACGATGTCGGCATCGCCCATGTCCACGATCCGCACCGATCCGGGCAGGTAGGTGGCGTCGTCCTCGTGGTCATAGGCCCCGGCATGGCCGAAGCTGAACAGGGTAGAGGCCTCGCGCACCGCCCGCGGCCCGAAGCGCGCGCCCGCGCGCCACTGGGTGCCCGCGTCGAAGGGGGCGCCCAGGATCGCCACATCGGCCTCCAGCGCGCTCCAGTCCGGTTGCCAGGGCCGCTTGCCGAAGGTGCAGATCCCCACGAATGGCAGGTCCAGCCTGCCGCCCTCGTATCCATGCGTGCCCATCTGTCCTCCGGTGAAACGCCGCTTCCCATGCTGGCGGCCGAGGTAGGGCGACACAACCCGGAATCGGGGTTTTCCCGCCCCGCCATCCATGCAATAGGGAAGCGCCAAACGATCCCACGCAGGAGAGACCCGATGGAGATTCGTGAGGCGTTGACCTTCGACGACGTATTGCTTGTTCCCGCGGCGTCCGACGTGATGCCCAGCACCGCGAACACCGCGACCCGCGTCACAAGGTCGATTTCGCTCAACATTCCGCTGCTCAGTTCGGCCATGGACACCGTGACCGAAAGCCAGATGGCGATCACCATGGCGCAGGCGGGTGGCATGGGCGTGATCCACCGCAACCTGAACACCCAGGAACAATCCGACGAGGTGCGCCGGGTCAAGCGGTTCGAATCCGGGATCGTCTACAACCCGATCACGCTGACACCCGACCAGACGCTGGCGGATGCCAAGGCGCTGCAGGCGCGCTACCGGGTCACCGGCTTTCCGGTGGTGGACGCCAGGGGCCACGTGGTGGGCATCGTGACCAACCGCGACATGCGTTTCGCCACCTCCGACGAGACCCCGGTCCGGGTGATGATGACCTCCGAGAACCTGGCCGTGCTGACCGAACCGGCCGATCGCGACGAGGCCAAGAGCCTGATGAAGGCACGCCGGATCGAGAAGCTTCTGGTGACCGACCGCGCCGGCCGGCTGACCGGTCTGCTGACGCTGCGCGACACCGAGCAGGCCGTGCTGAACCCCACGGCCTGCAAGGACGAGCTGGGCCGGCTGCGCTGCGCTGCCGCCTCGACCGTGGGCGATGCCGGGTTCGAGCGCTCCGCCGCGCTGATCGACGCGGGCGTCGACCTCATCGTGATCGATACCGCGCACGGGCACTCGATCTCGGTGGCGCAGGCGGTGGAGCGGGTCAAGAAGCTGTCCAACGAGGTGCAGGTGGTCGCGGGCAACGTGGCCACCGCCGAGGCCACCCGCGCCCTTATCGACGCCGGCGCGGACGCGGTGAAGGTGGGGATCGGGCCCGGCTCGATCTGCACCACGCGTATTGTGGCCGGGGTGGGCATGCCCCAGCTCACCGCGATCATGGATTGCGCGCAGGAGGCGGGCGACGTGCCGGTGATCGCCGATGGCGGGATCAAGTTCTCGGGCGATTTCGCCAAGGCGATCGCCGCGGGCGCGTCCTGCGCGATGGTGGGCTCGATGCTCGCCGGCACCGATGAAAGCCCCGGCGAGGTGATCCTCTACCAGGGGCGCAGCTTCAAGAGCTACCGGGGCATGGGCTCGCTGGGCGCGATGGCGCGCGGCTCGGCCGACCGGTATTTCCAGAAGGATGCGGCCAGCGACAAGCTGGTGCCCGAGGGGGTCGAGGGGCAGGTGCCCTACAAGGGCGCGGCGGCAAACGTCATCCACCAGCTGGTGGGTGGGCTGCGCGCGGCGATGGGCTATACCGGCTGCCATACCGTCGAGGAAATGCGCAGCCAGTGCCGGTTCGTGCGGATCACCGGAGCCGGGCTCAAGGAAAGCCATGTCCACGATGTGCAGATCACCCGCGAAAGTCCGAACTACCGTCTTTCCTAGTCTGGCCAAGATCTTGCGCCTTGAATTTCAAGTCTTGCGCGAAGGTGCCGCATGACGCCCTCAGCGCGCCTCCAGGCCGCGGCCGGGTTGCTGGACGACATCCTTTCGGGCAGCCCGGCCGAGAAGGCGCTGACCTCCTGGGGGCGCCGCGCGCGCTATGCCGGATCGAAGGACCGTGCCGCGGTGCGCGACCTGGTCTACGAGGCGTTGCGGCGGCGCCGCTCGCTGGCGGCGCTGGGCGGGGCGGAGACCGGGCGCGGCCTGATGCTGGGGCATCTGCGCGACACCGGGGTCGACCCGGAGACGATGTTCACCGGCGAGGGGCACGCGCCACCGCCACTGTCCGGGGCGGAGCGTGCGGCGGGTCACCATCCGCAGGGCGCCGCGGCGCGCGACCTGCCGGATTGGCTTTGGCCGCTGTTCCATGCGTCGCTGGGCCCGGCTGCCGAGCAGGTGGCGCTCGCGCTGCGGCACCGGGCGCCGGTTCATCTGCGCGCCAACCTGCTCAGGACCGACCGGGCCGGGGCGGCCGAGGCGCTTGCCCGCGAAGGGATCGAGACGCACCCGTTGGAGACGGCCGCGACCGCGTTGGAGGTCACGAAGGGCGCGCGGGCCGTCGCACGGTCACGGGCTTTTCTTTCGGGATTGGTGGAGTTGCAGGACGCCGCCAGCCAGGCCGTCGCCGCGGCGCTTGCTCCGGTGACGGGCCGCGTGCTGGATTATTGCGCCGGCGGGGGCGGCAAGACGCTTGCGCTGGCGGCGCTGTCGGGCGCCGAGGTTTTCGCGCATGACGCGGCCCCCCGCCGCATGGCGGGCCTGCCCGAGCGCGCGGCGCGTGCCGGAGCCAGGGTGCGGCTGGTCGAGGCACCGGAGGCCGCGCCGGCTTTCGATCTCGTCCTGTGCGACGCGCCCTGTTCCGGCAGCGGTGCCTGGCGGCGCGATCCCGAGGGCAAATGGGCCCTCACGCCCGAAACGCTCGCCCGTCTGAACGCCACGCAGGACGCGATCCTGCGCGCGGCGGCGCCGCTTGTCGCCCTGGGCGGGCGGCTGGCCTACGCCACCTGCTCGGTGCTGGAGCCCGAGAACGGGGCTCGCGTGGCCGCGTTCGTGGCAACGCATCCAGGCTGGCAGGTGCTGGATGAGCGCCGCTGGTTGCCGGGGGGCGGCGGCGATGGTTTCTACCTTGCGGTGTTGACGCGGCATGATTGAGGCGTCTATTCAACCTATGGGTGCAAATCGCGCCTGTTAAGCGGCGCTTAAGTTTCAACCGGCGAAATGGGCGCGACGCGAATCTTCGAAAGGTGCCCGACCGGTGGTTCACTCCGTGCTCACTCCCGGGCCCGTGACCAGGGCTGCCTGGAACATGGGCCCTCGTTTCTGGGTGATGCCAGCCCTGGGCGCACTGCTGGTGATTGCCGGGCTTCTGGTGCTGCCGGGCGCGTTTGGGATCGGCGCGCTCTCCGCCGGGGGAACGCTTTTTGCCGTCTCGGTCGGCATGCGACTTTTCGGAGCCGTGGCCGGCTGGCGGCGGAACCGCGGGCTCGCGGCGATTTCGGATTTCGTCATACACGATGCCGTGCCCTGTTTCCTCACCGACGACACCGGGGAGTTGCAGTTCTACAACCAGGCGGCCGAACGCATGCACGGCGCCGCCGAGGCGGAGACACTGGCTGGCGCCTTGCGCGGAACGCTGGCCAATCCGCTGGCAGTGATCGGCCGGCTGCGCGAAAGGGCGCTCTCGGCCGGATCGGCCCGGGAGGACGTGGTCACCCGGCGCGGCAATTTGCGGCTGTCCGCGCAGCGCATCGGGAAGCGGGCGCTGCTGTGGCGGGTCGAACCATTCGCGGACCGGCCCGAGGCGCTGTCGGGGGGCGAGGCAGTGGGTGTGCCGCGGCTGACCGTGGGCCGCGGCGGCACGATCCTGTTCATGAACGATCCCGCGCGCCGGCTGGTCGGGGGCAGGGCGCGCGCGCTCGATCGGCTGTTCGCAGCGCCGCCCGTGCCCGGCCAGGTATGCGACCTCGATACCGCCGATGGCAGGGTGCGCGCGCTGGTTGTCGAACTGCCCTCCAACGGCGCCCGCAAGGAGCTGTTCCTTTTTCCCGCGCCCGAGTCTCCCGCGTCCGACGGAGCGCCACCCTCCGCGCTTTCCGGAGATGTGGAGCGCCTGCCGGTGCCACTCTTGCGCCTCGCGCCGGACGGTCGTTTGCTCAGCGCCAATCGCGAGGCGCGGCGCCTGATCGGCGGCGGCATCGATGCCGAGACGCGGCTCTCCGATCTCATGGAGGGGCTGGGCCGGCCCCTGAACGACTGGCTTGCGGATGCCGCGGAAGGGCGCGGCCTCAACCGGTCGGAATTCCTCCGCCTCAACCGCAAGGATCGAGAGGTGTTCGTTCAGGTCACCCTGAACCCGATCGACGATGGTGGGGAGGCGGCGCTGATCGCGGTGCTGAACGACGCGACCGAACTCAAGACCCTCGAGGCGCAGTTCGTCCAGAGCCAGAAGATGCAGGCGATCGGCCAGCTTGCGGGCGGGGTGGCGCATGATTTCAACAACCTCTTGACGGCGATCTCGGGCCATTGCGACCTGCTGCTGCTGCGCCACGACCAGGGCGATCCGGACTATGCCGATCTCGTGCAGATCAGCCAGAATGCCAATCGAGCGGCGGCGCTGGTGAGCCAGTTGCTGGCGTTCTCGCGCAAGCAGACCTTGCGCCCGCAGGTACTGGACCTGCGCGAGACGTTGTCCGATCTCACCCATCTCCTCAATCGCCTGGTGGGCGAGCGGGTCAGCCTGACCCTCAGTCACGATCCGGTGCTGTCACCCGTCCGCGCCGACAAGCGACAACTCGAACAGGTGATGATGAATCTCGTGGTCAATGCCCGCGATGCCATGCCGGAGGGCGGGGAGATCCGGATCGAGACCGAGGGCCTCACGCTGCGCGCCCCGCTCGAGCGCGGCCGTGCGACCGTACCGCCGGGTGCCTATGTGACGGTCAAGGTCACCGACGAGGGCGTGGGAATCCCGCAGGAGGATCTCGAAAAGGTCTTTGAGCCCTTCTTCACCACCAAGCGGGTAGGGGAGGGCACGGGCCTCGGGCTGTCCACCGTCTATGGAATCGTGAAGCAGACGGGGGGGTTCATCTTCGTCGACAGCGCGCCCGGTTCGGGCACCTGCTTCACACTCTACCTTCCTGTGCATTCCGGCGAGCTGCGCCCGGTCGAGCCTGCGCCCGCCCGACCCACGCGGCCGCTGACCTCGCGGCGCGAGGCGGTGATCCTGCTGGTGGAAGACGAGGCCCCGGTGCGCGCCTTCGCGTCGCGCGCGCTGCGGCTGCGCGGCTACACGGTGATCGAGGCGTCCTCCGCCGAGGAGGCGCTGGCCACTCTCGAGGACCGCGAACTTGCTGTCGATGTCTTCGTCACCGACGTGGTCATGCCTGGCCGCGACGGTCCCAGCTGGGTGCGCGAGGCGCTTCGGGATCGTCCCGAAACCCGCGTGGTCTTCGTCTCGGGATATGCCGAGGAAAGCTTCGAGGGCGACCGGTCGCGCCTGCCCAACGCCGTGTTCCTGCCCAACTCCTTCTCGCTGGAAGACCTGGCGGAAACCGTCCACCGCCAGTTGCACTGAACCTCAATGCCCGGGTGTCCGGGCGGGCTGCGGTCATCCCAG
>Ga0008833_1000583_pt1 | contig 31226 bp, 32 predicted proteins | sample HotLakConsoUCCLE_FD_62216 | JGI IMG/M metagenome (GOLD analysis project Ga0008833, IMG submission 62216) | Hypersaline microbial mat communities from Hot Lake, Washington, USA - Hot Lake Consortium UCC-LE | ecosystem: Environmental > Aquatic > Non-marine Saline and Alkaline > Hypersaline >... | reverse complement strand
CAGCGCTGCGGCATCGGGAAACTCCGGCAGGGTCTCGGGCATGGGCGGGTTTTCGCGGGTTTCGAGGGCAGCGAACACCGCCCCGGTGGGCACGGGCACGCGTGGGTTCACCAGAAGGGCCGCAAGCGGCGGCAATTCGGCAAAGGCGATCCTCTCGCCGATGCCGCGTGCACGGAGGGGGCGCGGCAGGAGGCACATCGGAATGTCGGCGCCGAGATCGAGGAGCGGGCGGATGTTCGTCTCGTCGAGAAGGTCGGGGCCGAGCGGGGCAAGTTCCGCCCCAACGCGGTCTTCGAGGGCCACGGCACCACGGGCCGCCGCGGCGGCATCCGCCGAGCCGCCGCCGATGCCTGAGGCGGCGGGAAGGTGCTTCGTGAGGGTGAGCACGGTACCACGCTCGCGCCGAAGAAGTCTTGCGGCTTGCAGAGCGAGGTTCGAGTCGTCGGCCGGGACGCCGGTGGCTTCGGGGCCGTCGACGGCGATGCCGAAATCTTCGGCGTCAGCGAGCCGCAGGACGTCTCCCGCCGGCCCGAAGGTCACAAGGCTGTCGATGAGATGATAGCCGTCGGCGCGCCTGCCGGTGATGTGGAGCGTGAGGTTGACCTTCGCGGGCGCGAAGACCTCAACCGTCATCGCCCGCCATGCGCAGGGGCGGCTCGCCCTCTTCCTCGAGAACGACGTCGAGACCGACTTCCAGCTTGCGGCGGATGCGCCCGGCGTCTTCCTCCTCGGGCTCGAAGGACAGGGCGCGGTGCCACTGGAATTCAGCCTCGCGCTCGCGGCCCACGGCCCAGTAGACGTCGCCGAGATGGTCGTTGATGATCGGGTCGATCGGTTCGAGCTCGACGGCGCGCTCCATGTGCCCCACGGCCTCGTCGTAGCGGCCGAGCCGGTAGAGCGCCCAGCCGAGGCTGTCGGTGATGTAGCCCGAATCGGGCCGGGCGGCGACGGCGCGCTCGATGAGGTCGAGCGCCTCGTCCATGTTCATGTTCATCTCGACGAAAGAATATCCGAGATAGTTCAGCACCTGAGGCTGGTCGGGATTGAGCTCGAGCGCGGTGCGGAAATCGGCCTCCGCGAGCGCCCAGCGGTCCTCGCGCTCATGGGTGATGCCGCGCGCGAAATAGACCACCCAATGGCCCTGCTGCGGCTCTCCCATGAGCTCGATCGCCCGGTCGTAGCTCGGTGTCGCTTCGTCGAAGCGTTCGAGACGCCGCAGAAGATCTCCGAGACTGACGTGGACGGCAGGCAGGTCGCCGTGGGTCCGCGCGAGTTGCCGGAGCACCTCGATGGCGGCATCGGTGTCGCCCGTCCGCTCAAGGGCGCCGGCGCGGCCGAGCTCCGCGGCATGGTAGGAAGGGTCGTCCCGAGGCACCGTGTCGTAGACCTGGGTGGCGAGTTCGTATTGCTCGAGTTCCTCCAGGAGGTCCGCCGTGAGCAGGATCGCCTCGATATGGTCTGGCCGGAGCGCGAGCGCGAGGCGGGCGTAAAGCAGCGTGTAGGCCGGCGAGGTCTCTCCCAGGAGTGCGGTGCCGATGGAGTAGAGCACTTCTGACACCCCGTCCGCAGGCGTGGTCACGGCGGTGAAGGGCAGCGTTTCGCCTGCCTCGAGAGCGGCGCGCAATTCTTCAAGCGCCGGGTCGAGGTCGGACCCGAAGGTGGCGTCGAGAAGCGCCAGCGCGTCCTCGTTCCGCTCGATCTGGCTAAGTACGGTCGCATGGGCGACCACCCCGCGCCGGGTGAGCCGCATCTCGGTGCCGCCTTCGCCAGAGAGGATCACGTCCGCCCCCTCGAAATCGCCGGCGTAGGCCAGGGCCAGCGCCTTGTGGAACAGGCCGAACGCCTCGACACCGGGGTTGTCGGCGACCTCGTCGAAGCTATCGAGAGCGGCCCCCATGTTCCCGGTGCCGACGAGGGCCCAGCCGCGCACGAGCACGTCGAAGAGCGGGCCGACCGACAGCCCCGCGTCGATGTCGCTCACCAGAGCATCCCATGCCTCGCGCCGGGCGGCGTCGACGGTCATCACGAGATTCGCGATCTGGCTCGTCGTATCGCTCTCCTGCAACCGTCGCGCCACGGGCACGGCGCGGGTCACGTCGCCGAGCCCCACATAGGCGCTCACGGTGCTCTCGAGCAGCGTGGGGTTCGACCGGTCGCCGACGAGCGCGCGGGTGTAATACTCCGCCGCCGCCTCGTAGTCCGACGTCGCCCCGGCCGAGCGGGCCGCGAGATAGGCCCCCGCGTTGGGCTCCGACACCGCCGGCGTGGCAATGAGCGTCAGGGCGAAAAGGCTGGCCTTGAGATGCATCCGGAACTCCCGATGGTGCGTTGGGTGAAGCTAGCCCGCGAGTGCCTTCGGGGCAACTGACCGCGACGTGGCCAACCGATCACGTTTTCCGGGCTGCGGCCTGTCACATGTTCGGGTAGTTCGGCCCGTCACCGCCCTGCGGCACCGTCCAGGTGATGTTCTGCGTCGGGTCCTTGATGTCGCAGGTCTTGCAGTGGACACAGTTCTGGAAATTGATCTGGAACCGCGTCTCCTCCCCCGACCCCACGTATTCGTAGACGCCCGCGGGACAATAGCGCGCCGAGGGTCCGCCGTATTCGCCCAGTTCCACGGGCACCATCTCGACGGGACGGGACAGCTTGAGATGCGCGGGCTGGCATTCCTCGTGGTTGGTGAAGGAATAGGCGACGTTCGTCAGACGGTCGAACGAGAGCACTCCGTCGGGCTTCGGGTAGTCGATGGGCGCGAACTTCGCCGCCTTGCCGGTGGCCTCGGCGTCGGACTTGGCGTGCTTCAGCGTGCCGAGAAGCGACAGGCCGATCTGGTTCGTCCACATGTCGAAGCCGCCAAGCGTGAGCGAGGCCATGACACCCTGGTTCGACCACAGGGGCTTCACGTTGCGCACGCGCTTCAGATCGCGACCCACCGGGCCTTCGCGCAATTCGTTGTCATAGCCCGCGAGAACCTCCGTCGAGCCTGCCTTGATGGCGGCATGGGCGTGCTCCGCGGCGGCCTTTCCCGAAAGCATCGCGTTGTGGTTGCCCTTGATCCGGGGGACGTTCACGAGACCCACCGAACACCCGAGGAGCACCCCGCCCGGGAACGACGCCTTCGGCATCGACTGCCAGCCGCCCTCGGTGATGGCCCGCGCGCCGTAGGCGATGCGCTTGCCGCCCTTCAGGAGGTCGGCCACCATCGGGTGATGCTTGAAACGCTGGAACTCCATGTAGGGGTAAAGATGCGGGTTGGCGTAATTGAGGTGCACGACGAACCCGACGTAGACCTGGTTGTTGTCGAGGTGGTAGATGAAACTTCCACCGCCCGCGTTGCGCCCCAGGGGCCAGCCCATGGTATGGACGACCCGTCCGGGGCGGTGCTTCTCGGGGTCGACCTCCCAGAGTTCCTTCATCCCGAGGCCGTATTTCTGCGGCTCGGCCTCAGCGTCGAGGCCGTATTTCGCGATGACCTGTTTCGACAGCGAGCCGCGCACCCCCTCGGCGAGCATGACATACTTGCCGCGCAATTCCATGCCGGGTTCGTAGCTTTCGCCGATCGAGCCGTCCGGGTTTCGCCCGAATTCGCCGGCGATCACGCCCGCGACCCTGTCGCCCTCCCAGACGAGTTCCGAACACGACATGCCGGGGAAGATCTCGACACCGAGCCCCTCGGCCTGTTCCGCCATCCAGCGGCAGACATTGCCCATCGAGACGATGTAGGTGCCGTGGTTCGACATCAGGGGCGGCATCGCCCAGTTCGGGAGGCGCAACTGGCCCCCCTCGCCCAGCATGTAGAAATTGTCCGACGTGACGGGCACGTCGATCGGCGCGCCCTTCTCCCTCCAGTCGGGGATCAGCGCGTCGAGGCCCGAGGGGTCGAGCACCGCGCCCGAGAGGATATGGGCGCCGACCTCCGACCCCTTCTCGAGCACGACGACGGAGAGGTCCGGGTCGAGCTGCTTCAGCCGGATCGCGGCGGAGAGGCCCGCGGACCCAGCTCCGACGATCACCACGTCGTAGTCCATCGATTCGCGCTGCACTTCGGCCATGCTTCCCCGCTTGGCGGTAAACCGGTCGGACGCTAGCCTCTGCCCCGGGCAGGGTCAACGCGCGGGCGGGGGCGGCGGCCTCGTGACGCGACGACACCGGGACTTGCCGGGGGCCGCGAATTTTGATTGTGTCGCACGACCACACCGAATTGACGGTTGCATTCCATGGACAAGATCCCCCTGACCCGCGTTGGCCAGACAACGCTCAGTGACGAATTGAAGCATCTGAAGTCCGTCGAACGGCCTTCGGTGATCAGGGCGATCGCCGAGGCGCGCGAACACGGCGACCTTTCGGAGAACGCCGAATACCACGCCGCGCGCGAGAAACAGAGCTTCATCGAGGGCCGGGTGAAGGAGCTCGAGAGCATTCTGTCCCGCGCCGAGGTGATCGACCCGGCGAAACTGTCGGGCACGATCAAGTTCGGCGCGACAGTCACGCTCGTCGATGAAGACACGGGCGACGAGAAGATCTACCAGATCGTCGGCGAGCCCGAGGCTGACATCGAGGCCGGCAAGCTGAACGTGAAGTCGCCGCTGGCGCGCGCGCTGATCGGCAAGGAAGAGGGCGACCGCGTCGAGGTGCGAACCCCAGGCGGGGAAAAATCCTACGAGATCCTCAAGGTCGAGTTCGTCTGAGGCGGGGGCCGGCGTGGCGCAAGAAAGTTCCAGATCGGCGTTCCGGCTCGGGGTGTTCGACGACGGCATCGCGCGGGCGGGGCTCGGGGCGGGCGAGGCGCTGGCCTTCGCGCTTGCCGTTCTCTGGGCGCTTTTCGCGCTGGCGTATCTCCTGTTGTCGGCGGGACCGGACACCGGGCCCGACCCGCTTCGCCGCCTGATGGCGGTGCTGGTCATCCTGCTACCCGCCGGGCTCGTCTGGCTCGGGGTGGCGATGCGCCAGAACGCACGGGTGGTCGCCGCCCAGGGCGAGGCGCTGCAGGCCGCCCTCGACCAGTTCCGCAAGGCCGAGGCGCAGCGCGGCCAGAGTTCGGTCGTCGGCTTCTCCACGATCGCGCCGCGCGCAGCACCTCCGGGCGGGGGGGGCGGGCGCGCCTTCGCCAGCCCCGTGCCACCCGAGGCCGCGGCGGCCGACGCCGTCCCCGAAGCCGCGCCCGAGCTTTTCGCGGCACCCGAGCCCGAGCCGCTGCCGCTCGACACCGTCATCCGCGCCCTGCATTTTCCCGAAACCGCAGAGGACGATGCGGGGTTCGATGCCCTGCGCCTCGCGCTCCGCCACCCGCCGACCGCGCGGGTCGTGCAAGCCGCGCAGGACATGCTGACGCTGCTGTCCCAGGACGGGATCTACATGGACGACCTCATTCCCGACCGCGCCAAGCCCGACACCTGGCGGCGTTTCGCGAAGGGCGAGCGGGGCCGGGTGGTGTCGGAACTCGGCGGTATCCGCGACCGGGCGGCCCTCGCGCTGTCGTCGCGGCGGATGCGCGAGGAGCCGATCTTCCGCGACACCGCCCACCATTTCCTGCGCTCCTTCGACCAGACGCTGGTCCGCATCGAGCCCGAAGCGACCGATGCCGAACTCGCCCAGCTTTCCGAGACCCGCTCGGCGCGGGCCTTCATGCTGATCGGGCGGGTGACGGGGATGTTCGACTAGGGGGCGCCGCCCCCGGCCCTTCGGGCCTCCCCCGGGATACTTGACCCCAGGATGAAGAAGCCTTTTTTCAGAGCCCGAACCCGGCGTAGGGCAGGTAGCGCACCGGGTCGCCAGGTCGGACATGGGCCGCGCCGTCGGGAAGCTCTACGAGGCCCTCGGCCCAGGCGAGGCCAGAGATACGCCCCGAACCTTCCGAGGCGAACACTTCCGCGCGGCCATCGGCGTCGAGGCGGGCTCGGAGGAATTCGCGGCGGCCGGGCTTTTTCCGTTTCTCGAAGGCGGCGGGCACGGTGAAGGCGAGCGGCTCGCGCCAGCCTTCACCGGAAAGCACCCCCACCGCGGGCCGGCCGAAGACGAGCGCGCAGACGAGGGCGGCGACGGGGTTGCCCGGCAGCCCCATCACCGGCACGCCGTTCCAGACCGCCAGCGCCAGCGGACGGCCGGGTTTCAGGGCGATGCGCCATGACGAGAGGTTGGCCTCGGTCTTCAAAAGCGCCGAGACATGGTCCTCGTCACCCGCCGAGGCGCCGCCGGATGTGAGGATGAGATCGGCCCTGGCGGACCCTTCGTCTAGGGCCGCGCGCACCGCCGCACGCCTGTCGGGCGCATGGCCGAGGTCCACCGGCTCGGCCCCCCAGAAGCGGGCGAGGGCGAGAAGCATCGGGCGGTTGGCATCGTAGGTGCGGGCGGGGTCGTCGGTCATCCCGGGGGAGACGAGTTCGTCACCGGTGGAGAGCACCGCGATGCGCAGGGGTCGGAAGACCGGCACGTCGGGCCGGCCCGTGGCCGCGAGAAGAGCGAGGTCGGGCGGGCGGAGACGGCGGCCGGCGGGGAGAATCTCGTCGCCCGCCTCCACGTCCTCGCCGGCGCGGCGGGTATTCGCGCCGCGCTTCATGCGCGCCTCGAAGGCGATGGCGGCGCCGTCGGTGCTGGTGTCCTCCTCGAGAACCACCGTGTCGACGCCCTCGGGCAGGAGCGCGCCGGTGAGGATGCGCAAGGCCTGGCCCGGCGGGACCTTGCCCGGGAAGGGCGCACCCGCGGCGGCGCGGCCCAGGGCGAGCGGGAGGGTGACCGCGCCTTCGCCGACGCTCTCGCGGGCAAAGCCGTAGCCGTCGACGGCGGCGTTGGCGCCGGGCGGGTTCGCGCGGCGTGCGGTCTGTGGTGCGGCGAGCACCCGGCCGAGGGCGGCGTCGAGTGGCACGGTCTCGGAGCCGACGACGGGGTGCAGGACCGCGCTAAGGCGGGCGAGGGCCTCCTCGACGGGTGTCCAGTCGACGCCGGGGGGGAGGGCGAAGCAGTCGTTCGCGAGGCGGGGCGGGGTGAGGGGGGTGGCGGGTCGTGGGAGGGTAGGGTGTTGCACGAGACTTGATGCGGCTGCGGCGCGCAGCGCGTCCTCGTGACCGAGGCCGAGTATCCATCCCTCTTCGGTTGCGTCCTTATCGAGCATCCGTTTTGAAGTATCCCGATCGAGTGCCCGCAATGCGTTGGCCATCAATCGCACCTGCGACGCGTCGCGAATACCGCAATAGGCACCCGTCTCTTCGTTGACCTGCGGATTGATCAGGCCAGGCCAGATTTCGACGAAGGCAATTGGTGCATCTAGCGGTTCAAAGGGCCACACGGCGATGTTGCCGGGAAACCGGGAGCGCAGCCGGTGGAGCACCGGAAGTCCCATCAGGACCTGACTTCCAACTGCGCCCGCCCCGGCCAGTTGCCAGCAGGTGAACGTTCCACCAGCCCGCTCCTCGCAGGCCCGACGCTCGGCAAAGGGGTTCCGGTAGCCTTGCATGTTCCGCGACAGACCGTCGATGTCCCGTTGGAGCGCGTTTCCCCAGAAAGGGCCCGGCAGTTGGTCGATCTTGCGATTGATCGCCGCAGCTACATCGAAACGATTATTCGACATGGGCGCGTCTTGTATCCGTTCGGCGAGCCATGCCCAAAGATCTAATGTGGCATCGGAGCCGGTCACGGCCCGGGCGAAGCCGTGAGGGTATCCAAAGGGAAAGTCGAAGCCGATCAGGGCGCGCTCGTTTCCTATCAAGCGCTCCTCGATCCAATCGGTCAACCACGCCTCGGCGAGGCCACGATGGCGCTGGTATCGAGAGGCCTCGCCGTCGACGCCGATCCAGATCGCATCGGCTCGCGGCCGCACCGTGCCCTGATTGCCGCCGGACCAGTCGACCATCGCGATCCGGTCCCACCTCACAGCCCCACCTCCCCCGCGATGAAGTCCGCGATCGCGCCCGTGTCGTCGAGGTCGAACACCGGCCGTCCGTGCCCGTCGAGGGGGGTGTCGGAGGCGATGGCGCGGATCGTGTCGTCGCCCGGAGCGATGAGCGGAGTGCCCGTCTCCGCGCGGTGCGCCTCGATCTTCGGGTGCAGGTCGCGCTTGTAGCCCTCGACGAGCAGGAGATCGACGGGTGCAATCTTCGCGACGAGGTCCTCGAGCGTCGGCTCCGGCCCGCCCCGGTGCTCGTGCATCAGCGCGAAGCGGGTGCGCGAGGACAGCAGCACCTCGGTCGCCCCGGCCATGCGGTGGCGGTGGCTGTCCTTGCCGGGCTGGTCGACGTCGAACGTGTGGTGGGCATGCTTGATGGTCGAGACGGTATGGCCGCGGGCGACGAACTCGGAGACGAGGCGTTCCATCAGGCCGGTCTTGCCGGCGTTCTTCCAGCCGACGACCCCCCAGATCTTCATGCCAGAAGCTCTTCGGCGGCCGCGAGATCCTCCGGCGTATTCACGTTGAAGAAAGGGTCGGGGTCGCCGTCGAAATCGGCGTAGGAGGTGCCGTGCTTGTCGGTCCAGGCGAGAACCTTGCGGGTGCCGGCCAGAAGCTCGGCGCGGAGGTCATCGCGAAGCGCGACGGGCCAGAGCCCGAAGGTGGGGTGGCGGCCTTCCGGCGTCCTCGCGAGGGTGATCGGCCCCGGCTCGGCTTCGAGGCGGGCGACGAGGTCGGTCGGGAAGAACGGCGTGTCCCAGGCGGCGGTGGCGATTTGCGCCGCCCCCTGCGCGTGCGCCCAGTCGAGCCCGGCAAGCACGCCCGCCAGCGGTCCCGGGTAGCCTTCGATGCTGTCGGGTATCACCGGCAGGCCGAGCCGCGCGAACCGCGCGGGATCGCCGTTGGCGTTGAGCGCGAGGCCCGCGACCTGGGGCGCGAGGCGGGCGACCACCCGGTCGAGGATCGTCGCCTCGCCGAGCGGCAGAAGCCCCTTGTCGCCCCCGCCCATGCGCCGGGCGAGCCCGCCGGCGAGAACGACACCGAGCGTTCCGGTCATTCCGCGGCACTCTTGCGGCGGTGCTTGCGGTCCTCCTCGGGCACAGCACCCGGATCTGCGTCGCGGACGAGCCGCTCCTCGCCCGAGAGGCAGACGAAACGACGACCGCGCATCCGGCCGATGAGCGTGAGACCCACTTCGCGGGCGATCTCGACGCCCCAGGCGGTGAAGCCCGAGCGCGAGGCCAGCACCGGGATGCCCATGAGCGCAGTCTTGATGACCATCTCCGAGGTCAGCCGTCCGGTGGTGTAGAGGATCTTGTCGTCGGGGCCGACGCCTTCGGAGAACATCCAGCCCGCGATCTTGTCGACCGCGTTGTGCCGGCCGACGTCCTCCATGTAGACGAGCGGACGGTCCTCGCGGCAAAGCACGGTGCCGTGAATCGCCCCGGCTTCCAGGTAAAGCGAGGGCGTCGTGTTGATGATGCCCGCCAGCGCGTAGAGCCAGGAGGTGCGGACCTCCGTCGCGGGCAGGGTCAGTCCCTCGAGCCCCTCCATCATGTCGCCGAAGACGGTGCCGACGGCACAGCCCGAGGTGCGGGTCTTCTTCTTCAGCTTCTCCTCGTAGGTCGTCTGCCCGTTTGTTCGGACCACCACGGTCTCGAGGTCATCGTCGTAGTCGACACCGGTCACGGTCTCGCCGTCGCGCAGCATCCCCTGGTTCTTCAGGAAACCGAGGGCAAGATATTCGGGATAATCGCCGATGGTCATCGCGGTGACGATCTCCTGGCCGTTGAGGAAGATCGTGAGCGGGCGTTCCTCGACCACGGAAATTGTCGTGGCGACGCTGGTCTGGTCGGTGCCGGTCACCGCCCGCGTCAGTCCCGCCCGCCCCGGGTCGGGGGCGATCAGATAATGATCCGTCCCATCACCAAGCGCCATTTGAACCCTCCCATGATCCGCGATAACCGGATGCGCAGGACAGTCTAGGCCCGGCCCATGCGCACCACCACTCGAAATTCCGCGTTCTGGCGCGGGGCCCGCGACGGCGCGCCTTTCCTTCTCGTGATCATTCCCTTCGCGCTGCTCTTCGGCGTGGTGGCGACCGAGGCGGGCCTCTCCATCGCCGAGACCATGGGCTTCACCGTGCTGGTGATCGCCGGGGCGGCGCAGTTCACCGCGGTGCAGCTTCTCACCGAGAACGCGCCGGTCTGGGTGGTGCTGGCAACGTCGCTTGCCGTCAACCTCCGGATGGCGATGTATTCGGCCGCCCTCACGCCGCACCTCGGCGCCGCGCCGCTCTGGCAGCGCGCGCTCGTGGCCTATTTCAACGTCGACCAGAGTTTCGCGACCGCGAGCCTCCAGTACGAGCGCGACCCGGGAATGTCCGTAGCCGGAAAGGTGGCCTATTTTCTCGGGACGGTCAGCCATATCGCGCCGATGTGGTATCTCTTCACCTGGCTCGGAGGCGTGGCGGGGGCGGCGATCCCGCCCGGACTGGCGCTCGATTTCGCGCTGCCGATCACCTTTCTCGCCCTCGTCGCCCCGGCGTTGCGGACCCTCGCCCATGTCGCCGCCGCCCTCGTCGCGGTCACCGTGGCGCTTCTGGCGGCCGGGCTGCCGCCGGGCACCGGCATCCTTCTGGCAGGGGCCTTCGGAATGCTCGCCGGGGCCGAGGTGGAACGCCGGCGGGGTCTCGGTCGATGACCGCGTCCCCGGGCACGATCTGGGCCGTGATCCTGCTCCTCGGAGCGGGGACGTTCCTCATCCGGTTCTCGTTTCTCGGGATCGTCGGCAACCGCAGGCTGCCCGAGTGGCTCCTGCGGCACCTGCGCTACACGCCCGTGGCCTTCCTGCCGGCCATCGCCGCTCCCCTGGTGCTCTGGCCCACGGCCACGGACGGCGTGCCCGACCCGGCGCGGCTCGCCGCCGCAGCGGTGACGATCGTCGTGGGGGTCTGGACGCGGAACGTGCTCTTCGCCGTGGTTGCTGGGCTCTTGACCCTCTACGCCGGGCTCGCGCTTGTCGCGGGTTAGCGCATGGTGCGCGCCTGCAACAACGCCCGTTCAGCGGTGCGAGTCCCATCGCCTCGATGGTCGGCGCCTGCGCGGATCAGCACCCCATCGTTGGCATCGGCGTCGCTGTCGGACACGAGCCGGCGCTCGACCCCCGGCAGCGCGGCGAACGCACGGGACGCGGCGTTGGGAAAGAAGGTCACCGGCACCGAGCGGAAGCGCGGGGAGCGGCGCAGCACCCGGGTGATCGCGAGCGCGCATTGCGCCCTCGGCACCGCGCCATGGGCCTCCACCGCGCCGATCAGGTCGTCGGCCTCCACCCTTGTCACCCCGAGGGTCAGGACCTCGACATCGTAGGTCTCCCGCGCGTGGTAATCGATGTAGACGCTCTCGACCTCCCCGGTGACGCCGTAATGCACATCGTTGCGCTCGGGCGCGCGGGGGTGCCCGAAACTGCCCGCGGGGTCGAAAAGCACGCGCTCCGAACCGGAGATCATCAGACCGGCATGGGCGCCGCCGCCCGTGGTGGTGGATCTCACGGTGAAGAGGGTGACCGAGGCGGGGCCGTCGGAGCGGTACCGGGCGGTCTCGACAGCGGCATCGGTCGCCCGGATGGGCTTTGCGGTGCCGCCGCAGGCCGCCGATAGCGCCGGCAGGCAAAGACAGGCGATAAGGCGGCAGAGCCTCAGCACCCGCCGAAAGCCTCAGGTCCCTATCAGCGCGAGAAGAACCAGCACCAGCACGATCACGATGGTGCTGTTGACGACCCATCGCATGAAGCCCGCGAAGGTCTTCTCCTGCTCCTCGATGTCCATCTTTCCCGGTTCGTGCTTGTCCTCGGCCATCATGCCAGGTTCCCCTTGTTCATCGCACCGCCGTTTAGCCAATTTCGCCGGACCTGTCACGCGGGTCGCTCGGGCCAAAGGGTCGCAAGTCTCAGTCGCCCTCGAGCGTGGCGGCGAGCCGGAAGCCGATGCGACGCGGCTCTACCCCCTCGGTGGGCTTGCGCACGGCGCGCAGCATGACGTTGAGCTGGGTGACATGCTGGACGAGCTGGGTGCGCGCGCCGGTCTGGTCCGCGCCGTAGAAGGTGACGATGTCGGGGTCGAAATAGCCGATCCCCTCGATCCGGAGCACGCCGGCCCCGGTATCGGTGAAGCCCATCGCCACCTCATGGTCGGCATCGAGCCGTGCCTCGAAGTTCTGGATGTAGAGGATGAGCCGCTCGTAGGCCCATTCGGCCGGACTCTTGTCACCGACCGGCTTCCTCTTCATCTCGGCCGGCAGGGGCGCGGTTTCGGGCGTGTTCGCCTCCCCGGGGTCGACATGGGCCGCATGGCCGCCGCAATCGTCGCTCTTTGCGCTCATCTCACGCCTTTCGCCTCGCCTGCCAGAGCCAGGCGCCGTCGTCGCGGCGGGTCCGGCTCGCGCGCCCCGAATGCCAGAGGTTGAGGCAATGCGCCATGGCCTCGACGAGGGCGAGAATGTATTCGCCCGGACCGATATCGCGACGAAAGAGCGTCGTGAAGCACTCGGCCGCCGTGTGCGGCTCGGCGAGGAAGGCTTCGAGCCGATCGAGGGCGGAGACGTGGTTCTCGATGAGCTGATCGGCGCGAAACGGCAGTCCGGTGAACGGCAGCCCGTGCCCCGGCAGAGCGAGCTGGGTATCGGTGAGATGGGGCAGGAGCGCGCGGTGGCTCGTCAGCCAGTCCGCCACCGGGTCGGCCTCGGGCTCGGTCGCATAGACCCCGAGGTTGGGCGAGATCGTCCGGAGATACTGGTCGCCCGCGATGACGAGTTCGCCATCTTCGGAGAACAGCACGGCGTGGTCGGGCGCATGGCCCTGACCGAGGCGCACCCGCCAGTCGCGCCCGCCCATCCGGAGCCGCGTTCCCTCGGCGAGCCGGGTGAAGCCGAGGGGCATGGGTGCTACGGCATCGGCGAAGTTGAACGGCCGCTCGCCGGCCCGGCGGGCAAGCTCGCCCTCCCCCATCCCCGCCGAGCGCCAGAAGGCGAGCGTTTCCGGCACCGGGCGGGGCTGCTCGTCGAGGGTGAGCATCCGCGCGAAGAGCCAGGCGGTGCGGGTTGCGAGCACCTCGGCCCCGTGGTGGGTGGCGAGCCAGCCCGCCAGTCCGACATGGTCGGGGTGGTGGTGGGTGAGAAGCACGCGCGCGAGCGGCGCGCCGGCGAGCGGGCCGGACAGGATGCTCTCCCAGAGCCCGCGGCTTCTGGCGCTGGCGACGCCGGTGTCGACCACGCTCCAGCCGTCCGCGTCGCGGAAGGCGTAGACGTTGACGTGATCGAGCGCCATCGGCAGGGGCAGTCGCAGCCAGAGCGCATTGTCCGCGATTTCGACGGACTCGCCGGGTGCGGGCGGCTCGGAAAACGGCGTCGCAAGGGCCGGGCTATCCGCTTTGCGGTTCATCAAAGATCATCCACGCCCAGCGCGAAGAGGTCGGCCGTGCCCGCCCGCGCCGCCACGAGATCGGCGTCGGCCCGGGGCAGGATGCGCGCGACATAGACCTCCGCGAGCGCCCGCCGCGCGCGCCCTTCGGCACGGGCGGCGGCCATGGCGGAAGCAAGGTGGTAATGCCCGCCCAACACCCTTGCGAAGGCGTCGAGGTAGGCGCTGGCCCCACCGAGCCGCGCCTCCATGCCTTCGGCGAGCAGCCATTCGGTCGTCTCGCGCAGGGTTTCGGCCGCCCCCCAGACCGCGCGCGCGGCCTCGGGCATCATCGCCCGCGCCGCCTCCGCCCCGCGCTCGATCTCGTCGACGAGGCGGAACGCCGTCTCGCCTCCGTCGGCGAACTTCCGTCCCACGAGGTCGATTGCCTGGATGCCGTTCGTGCCCTCGTAGATCGGCGTGATCCGCGCGTCGCGGAGGAACCGGGCCGCCCCGGTCTCTTCGATGTAGCCCATTCCGCCGTGCACCTGGATGCCGGTGTCGGCGACCCGGCAGCCCACTGACGCGCCGTAGCTCTTGGCGATGGGCGTGAGAAACGCCGCCCGCGCCTCCCAGCCCTCACCGCCGCCCGCCGTTGCCCGGTCGATGGCGACGCCGCAAGCGAGAGCGATGGCGCGGGCGGCGAAGATCTCGGCCTTCGCCTCGGCGAGCATCCTTCGCACGTCGGGGTGCTCGACGATGGCGCCGGTGCCGCCCGCCCGGCCCTGCCGGCGCTCCTTCGCATGGGCCAGCGCATGCTGATAGGCCGCTTCGGCAAGCCCGATGCCCTGCGCGCCGACCCCGAGACGGGCGTTGTTCATCATCGTGAACATCGCCGCCATGCCTCCGTTTTCGGGCCCGACGAGCCAGCCTGTGGCACCTTCGTAGGACATCACCGCCGTGGGCGCGCCGTGCAGCCCGAGCTTCTTCTCGAGGCTCACGACGCGCAGGGCGTTGGGCGCCCCGGGCGTGCCGTCCTCCCCGGGCAGGAGCTTCGGCACCATGAACATGCTGATGCCCCGCGTGCCCGCCGGCGCGCCGGGCGTGCGGGCGAGCACGAGGTGGCAGACGTTTTCCACGAGGTCGCTGTCGCCCCAGGAGATGTAGATCTTCTGACCGGTGATCGCCCAGGCGCTCGCGCCGTCGGGTTCGGCCTTCGTCGCGAGCGCGCCGAGGTCGCTGCCGGCCTGCGGCTCGGTGAGGTTCATCGTGCCCGACCATTGACCGGAGACGAGCTTCGGCAGGTAGAGCCCCTGCTGTTCGGGGCTGCCGTGATGTTCCAGCGCCTCGATCTGGCCCTGGGTGAGCAGAAGCTTGATCTCGAGCGGCAGGCTGGCCGCCGAGAGGTATTCGTTGAGCGCCACGTTCAACGCCTGGGGCAGGCCCATGCCGCCCCGGTCGCTCCGGGCGGCGAGCCCGATCCAGCCGCCTTCGGCGATGGCGCCGTACCCTTCGGCGAAACCTTCGGGTGAGCGCACCCGGCCGTTCTCGAGCCGCGCGGGGTCGCTCTCGCCCGCCGGCCCCAGAGGTGCGAGCCGTTCGGCGAGCCGCCCGGCTTCCTCGAGCACCGCACGGCTGACGTCAGGCGTCGCATCGGGGAAGCGCTCGGTCGCGGAAAGCGCGGAATAGCCCACCAGAGCCTCGAGGATGAAACTGGTCTCGCCCGTGGGCGCGGTATATGGCATGGCAACGCCTTTTCAGGGAACGATCCGGCCCGGGCAGAGTGTTCCCCGGAACCGCCGCCCGCAACCTCGACGCAGCGTCACGGGGACGCCCATGACCACGACAGAACTTCTCCGACCGGACGACGAGGGCATCGCGAGGGCGGCGGCCCTCCTGCGCGCGGGCTGGCTCGTCGCCTTCCCGACCGAGACGGTCTACGGCCTCGGGGCGGACGCGACGGACGACGATGCGGTGGCGGCGATCTATACCGCGAAGAACCGGCCCGCGACGAACCCGCTCATCGTGCATGTCGCGTCGTTCGACGACGCCCGGAAGCTCGCGCGGTTCTCTGCGGCGGCGGAGGCGCTTGCGGGCGCGTTCTGGCCCGGCCCCCTCACCCTCGTGCTGCCCGTGCGTGAAGATGCAGGCCTGTCCCCCCGCGCCCTCGCCCCCGGCGGCACCCTCGCTCTCCGGGTTCCCGACCAGCCGGTCGCGACGGCTCTTCTCGCCGCGACGGGCCAGCCCCTAGCGGCGCCCTCGGCCAACCCGTCGGGCCGCATCTCGCCCACCACGGCGGCCCATGTCCTCGCCGGTCTCGACGGGCGGATCGCCGCCGTCCTCGACGGCGGTCCCTGCGAAGTCGGTCTCGAAAGCACCATCCTGGACCCCGGCGAGCCGCCCAGCCTCCTGCGTCCCGGCGGGCTGCCGGCGCGCGAGATCGAGGCGCTTCTCGGCCGGCCCCTCGCCGGCCCCTCGGACAGCGATACACCAAGCGCACCCGGCCAGCTCGCCTCGCACTACGCCCCCCGTGCACCTCTGCGCCTCGAGGCGCAGGCGCCGCGCGACGACGAGGTGTATCTCGGCTTCGGGCCGGGTGACGCGACGCTCAATCTCTCCCCCTCGGGCGATCTCCGCGAGGCGGCGGCCAGTCTCTTCGGCCATCTCCACGCGCTCGATGCTATGGGCCGCCCCATCGCCGTCGCCCCGGTGCCCGACACCGGGCTTGGCCGGGCGATCAACGACCGGCTCCGCCGCGCCGCCGCGCCGCGGGACTGACCTTCAGGCGCGCCCGGCGTCCGAGGACAGCGTCAGCGCGTCGATCCCGAGGGCCGCCAGCGCGGCCATCCACTTGCCGCCGTTGTCGGGGCTGAAGAGTATGTCGGGGCTCGCGTCCGCCGTCAGCCAGCCGTTCTGGACGATCTCGCCCTCGAGCTGGCCCGGCCCCCAGCCCGCATAGCCGAGCGCCACGATCTTCCGTGCCGGCCCCCGCCCCGCGGCGATGTCGGTCAGGATGTCGAGGGTCGCGGTCATGCCGATGCCGCCGCCCACGTCGAGAGTGCCCTCGCTGCCGTCGTAATCCATCGAATGAAGGACGAAGCCCCGGCCGGTCTCCACCGGCCCGCCGAAATGGATCGGGCCTTTCACAGCCCCGGGAATCGCATGGATCTCGAGCTTTTCGAGAAGCCCGACGAGCGAGAGGTCGCCGGCGGGCTTGTTGACGATGAGGCCCATGGCGCCCTCGCCGGTGTGGCTGCACAGATAGATCACCCCGTGTTCGAAGCGGGGATCGCCCATTCCGGGCATGGCAATCAGGAGCTTGCCTGTCAGCGTCGAGAGATCCTGGGGCTTATCCACTTATTCAAGGTAGGAACGCCGGGCGGGGGTTCGCAAGGCGTCTTTCGCGCGCATCTCCCCCGAAAGTGATTTTCCCCGGTGGCACCCGCGACATACGTTCCCGGAATGACACGCAACGCCGTCCCACTCATCGCCGCCGCCCTTGTCGCGGCTGCCACCGCCCCGCAAGCCCTCGCGCAGGTGCCCCACGAAGTCGCCCGGCTCGATGTTCTTCCCGGCTGGCGCGAGACGGACGGAACGCACATCGCGGGGTTGCGCATCTCGCTCGCCCCCGGCTGGAAGACCTATTGGCGCAGTCCCGGAGACTCCGGCATCCCGCCGCTGTTCTCGCTCTCGGCCTCGAACAACCTCGCCGCGCTCAGGGTCGCCTGGCCTGTCCCCGACGTCTACTACATCAACGGGATGATGACGATCGGCTACGAAACCGAGGTGATCCTGCCGGTGGCTTTCACGGCGAACGATCCATCCGCGCCGATCGGGCTTTCGGGAGAGATCGAGGTCGGAATCTGCGAGGACGTCTGCATTCCGGTCACCTTCGCCGTGAGCGGCGTGCTGCCGCCGACCGGCGGGCCGGACCCCGCCATCCGCGCCGCCATCGCCGACCGGCCGATGACCGAAGCCGAGGCCGGCGTGGGGCGGGTCTCCTGCGACATCAGCCCCATCGACGACGGTCTCGCCGTCGCCGCACGGGTCGAATTGCCGCGCTTCGGGGAAGGCGAGGTCGCCGTGCTCGAATTGCCCGACCGCTCGATCTGGATTTCCGAGGCCGAAACCCGGCGCGACGGCGCGACGATCGAGGCGGCAGTCGACATGGTCCCCCCAGAGGGGGCGCCGTTCGCCTTCGACCGCTCGGACCTGCGCATCACCGTCTTCGCGGATGGTCGCGCGGTGGACATCAGAGGCTGCGACTAGAGCGGGCTGCGCCGATACGCCCGACTGTCGATCTGGAGTGCGCCCCTCGGGGTAGACGGAATCATGCGGCGGTCTTGCACGCCGAACCGCAAATGGCGCAGAACCTTGAGTTCGAATCCTGACCGCATCCGACCCTGGGGCCGCTCGGCATTCCCTACCAGGCGCGATGCCGCGCGAGTTGCGCGGCGATCTCCGAGCCGAAATCCAGTGCACCGCGGCGGGGTGTCGTGGCGAGGCTGACCGCCACGAAGAGTCCGACGCTTGTCCCGGCCACGGCAAATGGCAGGAGAGGATCGAACACGCTTACGCCGCGCACAAGCGCAAGCCAGAGGGCAACGCCAGCGCCACCGAGGATAGATGCGAGCGCGCCCGCTGCCGTGCCCCGCCGCCAGAAGAAGGCCCCAACGATCGGCGGTACGGAAACCAGCAGGCCCGCCGCCGACAGCGCGGCCAGCTGGTCGACGATCGTCGCGTTCTCGAGCGCGAAATAGCTGGCGAACAGCACCACAGCCACGATCGTCAGGCGCCCGGCGAGGATCTGTCGCGCGTCACTGGGCGCGGACTCGCTTCGAAGCACATCCCGCGCGACCATCGCGCCGACTGTCAGCGCGATCGAATCGAGCGTCGAGATCGCTGCGGACAGGATGCCGAGGATCAGGAGGAGCGCCACCCAGACAGGCACGACGCCGGATGCCAGCAATGCCGGTGTCGCCATCGACGTGTTCTCGAGGCCGGGGGCAAGCTGCAGGGCGGCAAGTCCCCAGACCACGGCTATGAGCGTGAAGATAAACCCGAAACCCAGAACCCACAGGATCATCCGGCGCATCGCCCGGAAATCCCTCAGGATGAACAGGCGCTGGCTGACCTGCGGGTTCGAAAGGGCAAAGAAGAACCAGGGGAACGACAGGGCGACGAAGGTCGGAAGACTCCACAGACCCGGCCCCGGCACGCCGAGCCATTCGGGGTGATCCGTCTGCAGGCTGCCAAGAAACTCTGCGGGACCTCCAAGTGCGGACACCGCGAAGCCCACCGCCAGAAGGCCAGAGAGGAACATCACGATCGACAGCACCGCATCCGTCCATGCGACCGATCTGAGGCCCGCGAGCAAAGCCCAGAACACCGCCAGGACGGCACCGGTCGCGACAGCCTGGAACAGGCTGATTCCGCCGTCCGTCACGCCGGACAGCAAGAGGCCGATCCCGGCCATTTGCGTCGTGCAATAGGGCAGAAGAAAAACGATGCTGGCAGCAGCCATCGCGCGGGCGACGCTGCGGCTGCCGTAGCGTGCACCGATCATCTCGGCAGGCGAGATGAAGCCCCAGCGCTTTCCCACCAGCCAGAAGCGCGGCGCGAAGATCACCAGGAGGGACAGGCCCGCAAAATAGATCAGTTCGAAACCCAGCGCACCGATTCCTCCGCGGTAGGTGAGACCGGTCAGCACGACGAGCATGAAGGCGGAATATGTCGTGGCTGCATATGACAGCCCTGCAACCATGCCGCCGATGTTGCGCCCGCCGACATAGTAATCGCCCGCTGTCCCGGTGCTTGTCCTTGCCGCGCGGACCGCGATGAAGAATCCGAGCGCTGCGAAGAGGGCGATGACAATCCAGACGAGCGCCGGTGCGATCACGGGTCGTCCCTCCAGCGGAGGACACCGAGAACGACAAGACCGATCACGAAGAGGCCGAACAGCAGCCAGAAAGCTACGACTGCGAGTCCGGTTTCCCGACCGGCGAGCAGCCCGTATGGCACGGCAACGCCTGCCAAGACGGCCAAGGCGACCGCCAGGAGCCACGGCGTCCGGCCAGCAGGCCGCCGTCCTTTGGAGTTAGGTGAGATCGCTTGTCCTCCATTGCGCAACCTTTGCGCGGCATAGGCATTGCTCGACCCCGCTGCAACAGCAAGACATCCGTCCGACTTGAACGGCTTTGCGTGCGCCTTTTGCCTCGATCAGACGTATTCACGTTCGTCGCAGGCGGTCCGGAACATCACCGCCAAAGACATCAGCGACCGCCAAGCCGGCCGGCGCGTCGCTGTGCAGCGAAGTCTTCGCGCCTATCATGAAGACGTGGTTCTCGGCCACGCTCCGTGCAGATCCTCCAGCGTCTTCGCAGTCCTGAGAATTGATGCCTCGGCGAAAGCAGGCGCGGCGATCTGCAGGCCGATCGGGAGACCCCGACCGTCATTTGCGATGGGTAGGGTCACAGCGGGCAAACCGAGCAGGTTCCACGGATAGGTCAGGCGCCAGGACACCGCGAGCACGCTTTCTTCACGAGGACCGACCCGCACCCGCTGTTCGCCAACCTGCCAGGCGGTGAGCGGCATCGTCGGGCTGACCACAACGTCGAGATTGTCAAAGCACTGGGCGAAGCGCTCGCCAAGCAGGCGGCGATAGCGCTCCGCCGTGAGATAATCGGCGCCGGAGACAAAGCGGCCCATCTCGACCAGAGCGCGTACATCCGGCGAGAAACCGGCGACGTGGCCATCGCGCAGTCGTCGATCATGGTAAGCGGTCGATGAGGCGAGTTCGATCGCGAAGATCGCGCCAAGGCTTGCATCGAGCTCCGGCACGTCGAACTCCACGATCCGCGCGCCCTCGGCCGCCAGCGTGGACAGCGCGTCTTCGGCGGCGGACTCGACGTCCGGCGTGAGTCCATCGAAGAAATGTCGTCGGCAGACGCCGACGCGCAGGCCGGAGACCCCGCCAGTGAGCGCGCCGCTCCAGTCCGGCGCCGGTCTGTCCGGCGTTCCGGGATCCTCGAGGTCGGGGCCAACCATGGCCGCAGTCAGGATCGCGGCATCCTCAACGGTCGCCGCGAGCGGGCCGGCGTGGTCGAGCGACCAGCTGTGCGGCACGATGCCTCCCCGGCCGATCAGACCGAAAGTCGGCTTGAGCCCGACGCAGCCGCAGAGGCTGGCGGGAATACGGATCGACCCGCCGGTATCGGAGCCCAGCGCGCCCGCGCAAAGCCCTGCGGCGACGGCGGCGCCCGAGCCGCCGCTCGATCCGCCGGGAACGCGCCCAAGGTCGCGCGGATTGCGCGTCGGCGGCGTCTCCATGCCCCAGGCGTATTCGTGCATCCGCGTCTTGCCGATCAGTACGGCGCCGGCCGCGCGCAACCGCGCGACCGCCGTGGCGTCGCGCATCGGCGCGTCGAGACCCGGAGCGGTGGTCCCCGCCGTGGTCGGCATGTCCATGGTGAGATAGTTGTCCTTGACGGCGATCGGCACGCCATGAAGTGGCCCCCGCCATCCGCCCTCGGCAATCTCCCGCCCGGCGTCTTCCGCGGCGGTTCGGGCCTGGGCGTTCACATGCACGAAAGCGGCGAGCTGATCGTCCTGCGCCGCGATGCGGTCGAGGTAGGCGTCGAGAAGGGCGACCGGATGAAGACGACCCGCGCGCAGCCGCTCGGCGAGCGCCGTGATCGGCAGCGACCAGACCGCGTCCGTCATGCTTTCGGCTCCGGCGCGAACACGACGGCCGGGTGGGTCTCACCGAGATCTATCGCGCGCAGTTTGTCGATTTCGGCCCTGATCTCGGCGAAACTCTCGGCGAGTTCGCGCAGGCGCTCCGGCGGCAGGTCGAGGCCGAGTAATGTGGCGGGATCCAGAGGGTCGTCGGTCATGGCGGCGTCTTATGGGTTGCGGTCGCCGCCGCCGGCGGGGCGGTCCGGCGGCGATCTGAGCAGCATGTCGATGACAGCGGGGTCCGGGGGCGGCGCAGTCGCGCCCCGGCGCGGCATTCCCGCGACGAAGGGCGCGAGCTGGGCCGCGGCCACGGTCAGGACCCGGCGCAAGGCTGCGACCGGGTCGGCATGCTCGTCGACGCGAAGATCCATGCGTGGATAGGCCTCGGCATTCGTCACCAGCAACGCCGCCGACTGACGCCCGCGCTTGTCGCCGCCCGCCGCCTGTGCCGCTTCAAGGGCGCGCATCAGCCGTTCCTCGAGCGCCGCCGACGCTGCATCCGCGAAGGCGGCGACCATTGCGTCCAGTGTTTCGGGGCCGGTCAGCATGTTTCCCTGCGCGGCGAAATCCGGGCCAACGCGCTGACCGTGCCAGTCGGTGCAGCTTTCTCCGGTGAAGGCCGCGCCCGACCCTGTGGTGGCGATTGCACCGATCTGTCGGAAGGCACTCGCTGCGTCGCCGTCGATCACGGCGGAGAGCGCCGCGCCCGCCTCGGCGCCTGCCTCCATCCGATCGAGTGCGTCACGCGCGAGATACGGGTTCACCCAGCTCTGGGTACTGGCCACGCCGACCCCGGGTCGGGAAACGAGACAGATCGCTCCGACGGCGGGGACAGCCGACGCGACGCAGGCGCCGAGTTCGCCGGTCCGCGCGCAACGCCCGACGAGGGAATAAGTGTTGATCTCTGCTCCCGCCATCGGGCTCACACCTTGAGATGCTCGGCAAGGGTCGTGGCCGCGGAAGGGTTGCCCGCCCGCCCCTCCTCGACGATCTCGCCGAGCTTGAGCACGGCGAAGCGATCCGCCACCGAGAGCGCGAACGCGAGGTGCTGTTCGACGATCAGGATGGCGCAGCCGAACTGATCTCGTGCCGCGGTGAGCGCCTCCCCCATTCTGGCGATCATGGTGGGCTGAAGGCCCTCGCTGATCTCGTCGATCAGCATCACCCTGGGCTCTGCGAGCAGTGCGCGCGACATCAGCAGCATCTTCTGCTCGCCGCCCGACAACGTGCCCGCCCGCTGCTTCAGACGCTCGAGCATCCGGGGAAACACGGGCTCGAGTTTGCCGACCCGCGCCTTGAACACGGTGTCCGAGGGAGCGCCGAATCGCAGATTCTCCTCCACCGTGAGGTCCTGGAAAATGGTGAACTCCTGCGGCGCGTAGGCGACGCCGTCGCGGGCCATCAGATGTGGCGAACGCCCTGTAGCGTCCCGGCCGTCATAGGCGATGCTTCCCTCGCGCGCCGGCACAAAGCCCATCACGGTCTTGAGAAGGGTGCTTTTTCCCATGCCGTTCTTTCCGAGTACCGCGAGAATCTCCCGGGGCCCGAGCGAGAACGACACGCCGCGCAGCACCATTGCGCCGCCATAGCCCGAGACCAGACCATCGGCAGCGAGCAGCGGCCCGGCGCTCATTCCACGCCCTCCGCAACTTCGCCGGCGTAGACGGCCTTCACGAGATCCGACGCGATCACTTCCTCGACCGTGCCCTCCATCAGCAGCGCGCCCTGGTGCAGCACCACGATTCGCGACGAGATCTCGCGCACGAAATCGAGATCATGTTCGATCAGCACAATGCACAGGCTGTGCTCGCGCGCCAGCGCCACCAGCACGTCACCGATGGCCGTGCGCTCGGCCTTGGTCAGCCCCGCCGTCGGCTCGTCGAGCAACAGCACCGACGGTTCGGTTGCGAGCACCATCGCGAGCTCGAGACCCCGCTTCATGCCATGGCTCAGATTACGGGTCGGCAGCGTCATGCTGTCTGCGAGGCCGGTGGCGCGCAGGATCGCAAGCGCGGGCTCGGGCAGCTCCAGCTCAGCGCGTCGCGAGAACTTCGGCGCGCCATCCAGCTTGTAACGTGCGAGCATCAGGCACTCGCCCACCGTCAGCGTATCGAACAGGTTGGTGTTCTGGAAGCTGCGTCCGACGCCCAGCGCGGCGACGCTCTGGGGCGCTCCGCGGCCGATCTCGACGCCGTTCACGAAGACCTTGCCGCCCGACCGCTCGCCGCCATCGGAGACACACCGCATGAATGTGGTCTTGCCGGCACCATTCGGTCCGACGATCGAAAGGATTTCGGAGGCGCGCGCCTCGAGCGACAGGCCGTCGATCACCTTGAGGCTTCCGTAATGCCTTTGCAGCCCTTCGGTGCGCAAGGGCACGGCCTCGATCTCGGTGAAGGCGACGCGTGGCTTGATCGGCCGGATGGCGTAGCCCGCTTGCACCGGCACGCCGGCCAATCCGACGGCCGTCCCCGCGCGCCGCAGCAGCCGGCCCACGATCGGCGCCAGACCCTCGGGCAGGAGCACGATCACCACGACGAAGGCGATTCCGACCAGCAGGGTCCACAGGAATGGCAGCGCCCCGGTGAGATATGACGCCGTGACGTCGATGCCGATTGTCCCGAAGATCGGCCCGAGCAGCGTCGCCCGCCCGCCAAGCGCGGTCCAGATCAGCAATTCGGTGCCGAGGAGGAAGCCGCCGAGTTCCGGAGCGACCACGTTGGTGAAGGCGGCATACCCGAACCCGGCTCCCGCGCCGATCCCGCCGGCCATCACCATCAGCGCGATCTTCACGCCCGAGACCGGGATGCCGAGATAGGCGCAACGATCCTCGTTCTCACGGATCGCGATCAGCAGCCGGCCGAAATCGCTCTTCACGAACAGCCAGGCGACGGTGGACACCAGAACGAGGTAGACGCCCGCGATCCAGAACCACGTCTCGAGCGCCCAGTAATACGTCGGGAAGGCCGACAGTCCGCTCGACGAACCGGTGAAGCGCCCACCCGCGAAGATGACCTGGACGAGCACGATGGGAAGCGCCAGCGTGATGATCGAGGCGTAGAGGGGCGACGCGCCGTGATAGAAGGCGAGCCAGCCAATCAGAGCGGCCACGACCATCGCGGCAAGTACGCCGGCGGTCAGAGCCCCCAACGCCCAACCCGGCCCGAATCCGTAGTGGGTGAAGGTCAGCGCGCAGGCATAGGCCCCGATTCCGAAGAAGGCAGACTGTCCGAACGTCAGAATGCCTGTATAGCCCCAGAGAACGTCCACCGTCATGGCGAGCGCGGCGAGAAACAGCGCCCGGATCAGGATGTTGGTCGTGTAGGTGTCGAACAGGAACGGCCCGGCCGCGATCACGGCGAGCGCGACCGACGCGCCGGTCAGCGCCGTCCTGAGGGGATTGCGGCGAGACGTGGAGGCGGTCGGGGCTGCGGTTTCGGTCGTGTCAGCCAAGGTTCAGCCCCTTCGGGTTGATCCGCAGGATTGCAGCCGCGAGAACCACGATCGTCATGCCGCCGAGAATCGGCGAGACGAACGTCGAGACGAGCACCTGCGCGCCACCGAGGATCAGCGAGGCCGCCAGCAGGCTGGGGATCGAGACGCCCGAGACGAGGACCAGCATGAAGGAGTTCACCAGCCACGGCAGACCCATGTTGGGATCGACCGACAACAGCGGCGTGATCAGCGCACCGGCCGCACAGGTGAGCCCGGCGCCAAGACCGAAGGTCAACGCGCGCACCCGCGCGCTGTCGATGCCGAGTCCGCGAGCAAGCGTCTCGTTCATGATCACCGCCCGGGCGTTCAACCCGAAGCGCGTGAGATAAAGCAGCGCCGTGAGCCCCGCGGCGATCGCCAGAGCGATTGCGGAGACGACCAGCCGATAGGCGGAATAGTCTATGTCGCCGAACGAAAGGGTGCCCTCGAGCGGGCTCGCGGCGAACTGCACTTCGCGCCCGAATCCCAACGTGATCAGTTGCCCGATGACGATGCCGAGCCCCCATGTCGCGAGGATCGCGTCGAGCGGGCGATCATAGAGCGGGCGAACGATGAAGCGCTCGATCAGCAGACCGCCGACGAAGCCGAAGGCCAGCGCGGCTGGCGCCGAGAGCCAGGGCGAGACGCCGGCCTGCGTCGTCAGCATCGCGGTATAGCCGCCCACGGTCAGGAAAGCGCCGTGGGCGAAGTTGATGAGCTTCATCACACCGAGGATGATCATCAGCCCCGCCGCGACGGCGAACAGGATCAGCGACGTGGTCGCCATGTCGAGCGCGAGTATCGCCATCGGGTCGCTCCGTTCTCTCGGGTGCCTGGGAAGGTGAGGCGGCGGAGCGGAATGCCCCGCCGCCTCGGAGCGTCAGCCGGCGAATTGCGGGCACTGCTCACCCGGATCGACGTTCTCGAAGGTGGAGATCACCTCGACCGAACCGTCCGCCTGAACCTGTCCGAGATACATCGTAAGCGGCGCGTGTCGCTGCGCGTTCATCTGGATGGTCCCACGTGGCCCGGTCACGGCGACGTCGTCGAGCGCGTCGATGATCGCCTGAGGCTCGACCGAGCCGGCCATTTCCGCGGCGGCCTTGTAGGCGTAGATCGCCTCGTACTGCGGCACGCTGAGATCGTTCGGCGTTTTCAGGTCGTCGCCGAACTTGGCTTCCATGGCGGCGAGAAAGCTCTGGTTCTCCTCGCTCGCGATCGACGTCAGGTAGGACGCTGCGATGTAGATCCCCGTTGCGTCGGCGCCCATCGTCTTGGCGGTCCCTTCATCGACGGCGAGGTTGCCATAGGGGATATCGACCCCCGCCGCGCGCAGCTGCTTGGTGAGCGTCACGTTCGGCGCGCCGCCGGCGGTGGAGGTGATCAGCGCGTCGGGCTCGGCCGCGCGAAGCTGGGAGATGATCGAGGTCCAGTCGGAGCCGTCCATCGGCAAATATTCCTCACCGAGGACCTCTCCGCCGTTCTCCTCCACATAGGAGCGTGTGAATTCGAGCATTCCACGGCCGAACGCGTAGTCCGACCCGATCAGGAAGAAGGTCTTCGCGTCGTAATCTGCCATGAAGTGATCGACGATTGGCGCGACCTGCTGCTCGGGGACCCAGGCGTTGATGTACATCCACGGGCTGCAGGAGCGGCCTTCGTAGAACGAGGTGTAGATGTAGGGCACGCCGCTGCGGTTCACGATGGGCAGGCCGGCGTTGCGCGCCGCCGAAGTCTCCATCGAGATCAGCACGTCGACCTCGCTCTGGAAGACGAGACTGTCGAAGGCGCGCTGCGCTCCCTGCGCGCCGGAACCGTCATCCGCGACGACGAGTTCGATCGGGCGGCCGAGGATGCCGCCATCCGCGTTGATCTCCTCGGCAGCGAGTTCCGCGGACTGGACGACCGACGGGGCGACGACGCTGTTGGCGCCGCTGAGGCCGACCGGAATTCCGATCTTGACCGGCTCCTGCGCAAACGCGCCGCCGGCGAGCATTCCAAGGGCCAGCGCGGACGCCGCGCCGAGTTTTATGAACGTCATGTGTTCTACCTCCGTGTCGATGTTTGTGTTTATGTTTGTGCTCAGCGCCAGCCCGGATCGACGTCCGAGCCCAGAGCCTCACCGTAGAGATCGCCGCGCCTGTCACGCAGAACCTGGTTGAAAGCATTGAGCGTCCGGCCGCGGCGCGCCTCGGCCAGGTTGACTTGAGCCATGAGCAGCGCCCGGCCGTCTTTCGGCGCCGGCCCGGCGACGGGCCAGCCCTGGTTGTTCACGATGAGGCTTTGGCCGATGAAGGGCTGGCCACGCTCTACGCCGATGCGGCAGGCTGCGGCGACGAACATCGAGTTCGAATGCGCCGCCGCCATGCAGAGGATATTGCTCATCGCCATCATGTCTTCGGGCTGGCTGGGCATCGGCACCCAGTTTGTCGGGACGCAGACAAGGTCGGCGCCCTGCACCGCGAGCAGCCGCCATGTTTCGGGAAACCAGCCGTCGTAGCAGATCAGCGCCCCGATCCGGCCGAGCCTGGTGCGGAAGACCGGAAAACCGGCGTCGCCGCGCTCGAAGAACAGCGCCTCCTCGCCCCAGAGATGGGTCTTGCGGTAAACGCCGATCAGACCGTCCTCCGGGGTGATGACGGCTGCGCTGTTGTAGAGGCAGGGGCCCGCGCGCTCGGCGAAGCCTGCAACGATGTGCAGATTGCGCCTCGCCGCGACGTCCGCCCAGTCGCGGATGGACGGGGAACTCGCCGGATCGGTTGCGAGGGAAAACGCCTCTTCACGTGTCTCGAACACGTAGCCGCTGTCGGACAGCTCCGGCAGGACGGCAATATCCGCGCCGGCGTCCGCCGCCTCCTCGAGCATCAGGACGCTCGCCGCACGATTGCTCTCGGCCGCCCCGATGACCGGTTCGAACTGCAGGCAGGCGATCGTGATGGGGGCCTCCGGCGCGCGCAATGCTTTTCCTCGCAACAGTCGCAGGGTTCACCCGCGCTTGACGTCTAAAAAAGCTCGAAAGGCCGAGTGTAGTCAAGTTTCTTGAATTCAAACGCAAAGGCGCCCGAGTTTCCGCCCATTTTTTGTGCAGTTCGCAGAAAGAGGCCGCATTATCGGTCAGAAGGTGGGCGGGGTGTTCACCCAGAGGACACGCGCGACCGACTCGTCGAGATTACGATATCCGTGCGGCGTCTCCGAGCGAAAGTGGAAACTGTCGCCGGGCTCGAGCTCGAAGGTCTCCTCGCCCACAGTCAGTTCCAGTTTGCCCTCGAGCAGATATCCCATCTCCTCGCCGACATGGGAGATCAAGCCGTCCGAGGCGCCGCCCGGCAGGACGATATGGATGTTGGCCTGCAGGACGGTATCGGCGTTCTCGGCGACAAGGCGCTCCAGAATAACCCCGTCGCCGCTGCGCAGCGTGTCGTCGTTGAGCCGCGGGCGTGCGCCGCGTCGGCTCACGACGGAATGCTCTCCGGTGCTCTCGAACATCGCCGCCATGTTGACACCGAGCGCCGCCGCGAGGCCCCGCATGATCGTGAGGGACGGGTTGACGCGGCCGGCCTCGATCTTGGAAACCATGCTCTCGGAGCAGCCGGCTTCGCGGGCCACGGCACTCAGAGTCAAGTCTCGCGCCTTGCGCAGGCGGCGCAGCTTGAGGCCAATGTGTCCGTTCGCCATCGAACCGCCCCGTTCCCTGAATACCTTTATCAAGAAACTTGATTTTATCCGGTCTCGCGTCCGGGTGCGAGTGCTATCTGGGCAAACCGGAGCCGGCAAGCCTGAATGGCCTCGATCAGCGGACAGTGGTCCTGGCTGGTGGTGCGGATGCGGTCGAGGACCGTGTCGATCTCGGCCTTTGGGACCCTCAATGTGCCGAGCGCGGCGTCGCTGGTCCTCGGCCTCGTGTTGTCTCCCGTGGTGCTACCTGGAACCAGCAGTCTCGTGGGCGCGCCCCGATCGAACGGAGAGTTCAGCACGACCCGGCGCCGTTCGTTGACACGCGCCGCCGGCATTCTGTTGACAGAAGCGCGGGACGCAAGGCGCCTCCCCAAAAGGGAGGCGCTTAAGCGGCCGTGTATTCTTGGATTTTGGTTGCGGGGGTAGGATTTGAACCTACGACCTTCAGGTTATGAGGGCCACCCCGGCGGTCGAAATACCTGCGTGATTTCCGAAGGTTAGCCGATTTTCGGGAGCCAAACGTCGGCGTCGTGTCGCACGGAACAGCCGCAAGCCGTTGGGAGGAAACGGGAATCCAGACGCACCCTCATCCGCGCTGGCTCCGGAACCCCTCGTAGCGCGGCCGAAGGCGGCATTGCAGGAAGCTTTCCAGCAGCGTCAGAACCGGAACGCCGAGGCTGGCCGGGAGCAGGATGTTGACCCGATCCACGTTCGTCCGGATCCAGTTCCCAATCTCGGCCCGATCCGCGTCGCCCAGCCCGATGCGCTCGGCATCGGCGATCACTGACGCCGCGAGCGTGCTCTGCGCGCTGCCCGGATTGTAGTGCTGGCTCGTGTAGCGCGCATGGCTCTTGGGGCCAACCTTTCCGACCTTCAGCACTTCCTGGCCATGGGTGAAAACGTAAACGGCCATCTGGCCCGCTGGCAGCCGCGGGGGCGGCGCGTGGGGCGCGGGCAGCGCCTCAATGCGGATATCGTCCGCTGCCAGTGAAACGCCCGCCAGCCGCGCGACAGTGGCGAAATCAGCGAGGGTCTGGTCCGGAAGCCATGCCATGGCAACAGCTTAGCCGAGCAGTTTGGCCTCGACCATCGCCATTGCCTTCTGGTGGTCGGGCGACGGGAACAGGTGGCCGTAGCGTTCCATGGTCATCTGGATCGAGGAGTGGCCCGCGAAGGTCATGATCTCCTTGATCGAGAAGCCCTGCTCGATCCAGAGCGACACGGCGAAATGGCGCAGGTCGTGCCAGCGCATGGTCACCTCGACCTTTTCCTGCAGCTTGCGGAACCGCGCTTGGGTGTTGGTGTGCTGGAGGATGCCGCCGCGCGGCGCGGGGAACACCAGCCCGAGATCGCTTTTCGGGCAGCGCAGCTTCCAGCGGCGCAGCGCGTTCAGCACCATCGGCCCGGCCGGAATGTCGCGATAGCCCGCGCGCGACTTCGGCTCGCCCATCTGGTTGTAGGCGTCCGCGCGCTGGCGGATGTAGATGAAGCCTTTCTCGAAATCCACGTCCTGCCAGCGCAGGCCCCGCAGTTCCGATGCGCGCAGGCCGCCCAGCGCCGAGACGATCAGGTGCGGTTTGAAATCCTCGTCGGCCGCCTCGATCAGCGCGCGGATGGCTTCCTTCGAGGGGACGGGTGCCTTGTGGTCGATCCGGCTGGACTTGATGATCCGGACGCCGTGGGCGGCGTTGGTGAACAGCTGGCCGTTGTCGATGGCGTGGTCGAGGATCAGCTTCAGCACCGAGATGGCGCGGCGGGTCAGATGCTCGGACCGCCCGTTCAGCAGCAGCCGGTCGCGGAACTCGTTGACATGGCGGCGAGTAAGGTGGGCGATGAGCTTGTCCCCGATCCCGACCTCGGGATCCGTGATGTGCAGCCGCACATAGTCGCTGTAGCCGCGCAGCGTCGACCGCTCCATCCGCCGCCCGGTCTTGCAGCGCACCTCGCAATGGTCGAGCCAGCATTTCGCGGCCTCGCCCACCGTGATGCTCTCGCTGTCGGCCAGATAGGTGTGGTTGGCGACCAGCGAGCGGACCTTCACCAGATAGACGTCGGCGTCCTTCCGGCGCGGAAACAGCTTCGAGCGGCGCTTGCCAGCCTGGTCGGTGAAATCCACCTGCCAGCGCACCAGGCCCGAGGGCAGTGTTCGCTTCCGGATCGTCGCCATCCGATTTTCCTCATTCCCGACAATGCGTTGAGCATCGTCAGCCTTCCGCATTGCCATCCTTCTTCCGGCATAGCGAGGCGAAACCGACCGCCTCGGAAACCAGTAATGGATTTTTAGTTCAAAACCCTCTTGTGCGCCAGAGGTTTTGAACCTAAAGTCTGAAACAAGCTCAGGAGACCCCGCCGCAATGGCAAAGCTCAGCGACCTCATCCCCACCCTCGCGCAGGTGCTGCCGATGCCCGAGCAGACGGTGTCGGTGATCGCGCGCGCGCTGCGGAAGGAGCGGCTGATTTCCACCGGCGGGCGCGGGCCCGGCGCCGCCGACATGACGCCCGAGGATTGCGCACGACTCCTTCTCGCAATCATGGCGGCCGATCAGGTGAAGGATGCGGTCGAGGCGTCGCAGCGGTTCTGGGAATTCCCCGTCGAGGACCTGCACAGCCAGGACACCATGCCCGAGGACGAGCAGGACGCCTGGCTCCCTCTGCCAGAGGCCATGCGGGCGCTGACGCAGGTCCGGACATTCGGGGAGATGCTGGCCGGGCTGATCGCGGCGGCGCGGGATGGTGGGCTCGACGCGGCGCTCGGCGGCGTCATGCTCCCCTTCATGAAGATCGAGGTCGAGCGGCGGTTCCACACCGCATCCGTCTCCCTCGCCGGGTCCAGCGACGGGCTGTTGCCCGACCGGACCGTGATGATCGCCAGCTTCGCGCCGCCGAAGGCGCAGCTGCGCAAACTGATGGAGGCATCCGGATTTCACGAGGGCGGCGATGCGATGGTCACGTTCGCCGTCAGTCAGAGAACGATCATCGCGCTCGGCGCGCTGATCCGCACCTAGGAGGACATCATGCAGGAGCATTTGCGGGCTGGACCCGCCACAGGAGAGGTTTGCCCGACGCT
>Ga0008833_1000579_pt1 | contig 31510 bp, 31 predicted proteins | sample HotLakConsoUCCLE_FD_62216 | JGI IMG/M metagenome (GOLD analysis project Ga0008833, IMG submission 62216) | Hypersaline microbial mat communities from Hot Lake, Washington, USA - Hot Lake Consortium UCC-LE | ecosystem: Environmental > Aquatic > Non-marine Saline and Alkaline > Hypersaline >... | reverse complement strand
TCGCGCGCGACGTCGTCTACACCGCCGAGGGCGGCATGCCCGCGCTGGTCCGCGCGATCCTGCGCCGGCCCGACGACGTCACCGGCTTTGGCGAGGCACGCATCTGGTCGGAGACCACCCGGCTGGACCTGCGCCTCGCCGAGGTGGCGAGCCCGCGCCCCGGCGACCGGATCGAGATCGACGGCGAGGCCTTCCTCATCCAGGGCGAGCCCGTCCGCGACCGCGAACGGATCGTCTGGACCGTGGACCTGAGGCCCGCGTGAAACTGAAGCTCGACATCACGCCCGATCTCGTCGCCGCCATGGCCGCAGAGGTGAAGGAAGGCGAGAAGGCCGTCACCGCCGCCATGCGCGAGGCCGGGACCGGTCTCAAGACCGCCTGGCGCGGCCAGATCACCGGTGCAGGGCTCGGCCGGCGGCTGGCGAATTCGATCCGCAGCCAGTCCTATCCGAAGGCCGGCGAGAGCCTGAATGCCGCGGCGCTCGTCTGGTCGAAGGCCCCGGTCATCGTGGGCGCGCATGACACTGGGCCGCTGATCCGCTCGAAGAACGGGTTCTGGCTGGCGATCCCGCTGCCCGCCGCAGGCAAGTCCCTGCGGGGGGGCAGGATCACGCCCGGCGAATGGGAGCGCCGCCGTGGACTGCGCCTGCGCTTCGTCTATCGCCGGATGGGCCCGAGCCTGCTGGTCGCCGAGGGGCGGCTCAACACGAAAGGCCAGGCGGTAGTGTCGCGCTCGAAGACCGGGCGCGGCAAGGTCACCGCGCCGATCTTCCTGCTGGTGCCGCAAGTGAAGCTGCCGAAGCGGCTGGACCTCGCGCGGGATGCAGACCGTGCGTTGGACAGCGTGCCGGGGTTGATCGTGGCGAATTGGGTCGAGGGGAGAATGACTTGATCTGTCGATCAGGACGCAGCCATCCACGCGCCGAACGCCCATCCTGAAAGCATCGAACCAACGACGGCCAAAGCCAGGTAGAGGACAAATGGCCGCAAACGCAGCACCGGCGCGATGGCCATGGCGCCCCAGATGCTGACCACGCCGCCGGAGACAAGAAAGGCCATGGCGGCGCCTGGCGCCATGCCGGCATCCATGAGCGCGCGGGTGAGCGGCAGGGCGGCGTAGCCGTCGATATAGGCTGGCGCACCGACGAGCACGGCGAGCGGCACGGCAAATACGCTTTCAGCTCCGACATAGGCCGTAAGCGCGTCGGGAGCGAGCGCAGCGTTGAGCGCATACTCTGCCGCGAAAGCAGGGATCAGCACGACCAGCATGAGCCGGGTGACCGACCATGCTTCGCGCCCGAAACGGGCGCGGCGGGCAGGTTCCACCCAGATCGCCGCTCGGAAGTTGACGTTTTCCATCCCGCAGGCCCGCCCGAGCGACCCGGTGATACGGTTCCGGCGCAGCGGGCTCGTCGTCCAGCTCGAGCCGTCTAGGATTGCCGTGGTGAAGCCGCCGAGGAGACCCAGCCCCACCGCCGCGATTGTCTTTCCGACGGCAAACGCCCAACCGAGGGTCGCAGCAGTGAGGGACAGCATCGCCGGATCGGTGACAGGCGAGGACAACCAGAACGCCATTACGGGCGCCAGTGGCACACCCGCGGCGAGCAGCCCTGCCATCAGCGGAAGAACGGTCACACCACAAACAGGCGTAACTGCGCCGACTGCTGCCGCGAAGACGACTGTAAGTACCGTGCGGCCTCGCATGACTTCCGCCACGCGATCACTCGCCCCGCTCGCGGTAACCCATGCGGCGAGCAGTATTCCGGGAATTACGATCGGAGTGACATCGATGAGCCCAAAGACAACGAAACGGGCTGCAGCCAGGGCATGACCCGGCACAGCCACAAGGACGGCAACAATGACCGCGACGAGGGCGAGGTATACGAGCCGCAGCCAGAGCGGCGTGATGCGATAGGCATCGATCAAGGTCATGCGCGCTCCTCCAGTCGGGTGCTGCGAACAGAATGGGATCTGGCAAGGAATTTGAGAAACGGGTAGTTTTGAATTCAGCCATCGGAAAAGCATATGCCCCATCTCGACAGCGATCTTCTGAGAACCTTTCTGGCCATAGTGGAGGCCGGCAGCGTCACGCACGGGGCGGAACGTATCCATCGCTCCCAATCGGCGACGAGCCTCCAGCTCAAGCAGCTCGAGGTCGTGGTCGGCGAGCCCCTCGTCTCTAGACATGGTCGAGGCGTCGTGCCGACGCCGGCCGGAGAGCGGCTCATTCCCGTTGCGCGGCAGGTAACGGGCATGCTCGACGCGGCATTGGCGGGCTTTCGCACTGATGAACTCGCCGGTCGGCTTCGCATCGGGATCTCGGAAGACGTGGCGAGAGAGGCTCTCGCCGACGTCCTCGCCGCCTTCTGTCGCGACCATCCACGGATGGAGCTGGACGTGCACTGTGCGCTCGGGGATGGCTTCGGCATCGCACTCAAGCGGGGCCAGCTCGATCTGGCCGTCTACGAGATGCCGGAGATCGGCCCCGGTCAGGAGCGTATGCGCACGGATCGTCTCGTCTGGATGGCGTCACGCAAACATGACGTGGCTGCTCGTGACCCACTGCCTGTCGCCGTCTTCGACAGATCCTGCTGGTGGCGTGATGTGGCGCTCAGCGATCTTTCGGCTGCAGGTCGTGCGTATCGCACGGTGTTCACAAGCGAGAACGCATCGGGCGTGCGCGCCGCCGTGGCGTCCGGCATGGCTGTCGCGCTCTTGAGCGAGGGTGACCGGGACACGGACCTGATCGCACTGAAGGACATTGCACCGCCGCGGCCTTCCTACCTGGTTCTCGATAAGGCACCGCAGTCGCGCGGTCCAGCCGTGGAGGCGCTTTCCAACGCAATCCGGCGCACCCTGAACGAAAAGCCGAAGAACGCTCATTCCTGAACAGGTGCCCACCTCTCGCGAAACCGCCCTCGCTGCGCGGCACGCAAGGTTTTCGGGGCTGACACCAACTGCAACCGGTTACCATTCCAAGCAAACTGTTGGTCCCGCAGGTCGAACGTCGAAACGGCCAGACCTCGACCGGGACGCCAAACGGGGGCTCGACAGCGTGTCCGGGCTCTTCGTGGCGAACTGGGTGCCAAAGCGCCGGCGACGGGCGGCGGCACGGTATCGGGATTTGGTAGGTCAATGCGACAGTCCGAGATCGGCCCGTTGCAGCTTCCGATATGTCCCAGTATGTGTTTCGAGTGGAGACGGCAGAGAGGATAATAACTCCATGGAGACAATAACTTACGAAGAGATGCGCTCGGGCGAGGAAGAAGCTGTTTGTGAAATTGTGGAACTTGTCTTCAATCAATTTGTAGCGCCGGATTGCGAGCCGGAGGGAAAGGCGGAGTTCTTCAAGTTTGCAAACCCAACCGCGATGGCGGATCGGGTCCGTTTCGGCGGATTCGTGATTGTCGCGAAACAGTCGGGGAAGCTGGTGGGCATCCTCGAATTCGTGCCGCCGGACCGAATAGCGATGCTGTTCGTCACGCTGCGCGGTCGAGGAATCGCCAGGGAGTTGCTGGCTCGCGCCATCAAGAAGGCCCGATCTGTGAACCCTGCCTTGTCGAGGGTTACCGTCCACTCGTCGCCTTACGCCGAAGCAGCCTACCGGAAGATGGGATTTCTTCGGACCGGTAACGCGACGACAGAGCATGGAATCCGATACACGCCTATGGAGCTTTGGCTCCGAGACCGGCCCGAGGAATAGGTGCCGAGGTCGCGCTGCACTCCGTTCTAGTAGGAACCCGAAGAGGCAAATCCCCCGGTGCTGTCATCTGCCTGCGATGACCAGTGGGTGAGAGCTTCTGTTACTGTGTCGCGCAATGGCCAATGAACCTCCATGCCCACCCCACGCGAAACCATCCTCACGGCGCTGCACGCGCGGCTCTCGGCGCTGCCCGCCACCGCGCTCCGTGGCGAGGTGCTCCCCGAGCGTATGCCGGCCGAGGGTCTGCTGATCCTGCGCGACGGCGAGCCGGGAGAGCCGGAGGTGACGCTGTCGCCCCTGCGCTACCACTACCAGCACCGTGCCGAAGTCGAAGCGGTCGTGCAGCGGGCCGACCGTGACGCCGCCTTCGACACGCTCTGCGTCAGCGTGGGCGCGACGATTGCCGCCGACCGAACGCTGGGCGGGCTTTGCGACTGGGTCGAGGCCGAAGCCCCGCGGCCGGTCGATCTGCCCGTCGAGGGCGCGGCCAGCCTGAGGGCCGCCGTGATCCCGGTGGTGCTGCACTATTCCACGGCCGACCCGCTCGGCTGATCCCGTCAACCCGAGGAGACGATCATGGCACGAGCCCAGACCTCGAGCCGCTACATGATGGTCGAGGCCTTGGCCCCATCTCCAAGCAGGGCAACACCATGCTTCGATCGTTCCTCGTGCTGGGCGCGATCGCCAGATTGCGCAATGTTCGCTCCTCGCCCGAGCGCGATGGATGGATGTCGGCACTCCTGGCGCGACGCCCCTACAAGGTGGCAGCCGTCGCGGTTGCCAACAAGCTCGCCCGGATCGCGTGGGCGCCCATGGTCAGGGGAGGCATCCACAGGGAAACCGCCACGTCCTGATCCGAAGAACGCGTTTCGCCGGAACCGCCACCGGCGAAGGCCAAGGTGCACCACGAAGATGAACGCGAAGAACCGGTAGCCCGGCAGCGAGAAAGCCCGTGTCCGTCAACGCGCCCCGAGCGCGCCATTTTGATCCGGCACTCCTTTCCGCGCATCCCATCAAGGCCCGCAGCCAAGGTTCTGCAAGTCGAGGCCGGACACATGACCGCACCGTTCGATCGCCGTCATCACCAAAATCGCGCCTTGACCCGCAGGGGGCAATGGTATGGACCCCGCCGCCCAACGGCGGTGAGACTTCACTACCCCAAGAAGAGTAGGAGACATACCATGGAGATCGTACGTATCGGATTGGATTTGGCGAAGAACGTGTTCCAGGTTCACGGTGGGGGCCCCAACGACGGCGCCATCGTCAGAAAGACGTTGCGGCGTGAGGCAGTTGTGCCGTTCTTTGCCGAACTGTCGCCATGTCTCGTAGGAATGGAGGCGGGCAGCGGTGCCCACTACTGGGCGCGGGTGCTTTCGGAACTCGGGCATGAGGTTCGCCTGATCTCGCCACAGTTTGTCACGCCCTATGTGAAGTCCAACAAGAATGATCACAATGACGCAGAGGCGATTTGCGAAGCCGTTGACCGCCCCTCGATGTGCTTCGTGCCGCCGAAATCGCCCGAGCAGCTCGAGATACAGGCGATCCACCGTATTAGGCAGAGGCTGATCTCCGACCGGACGCGGCTCGTGAACCAGATCCGTGGTCTGCTGGCCGAACATGGCATCGTAATTGCGCGCGATATCAGCCGCCTGCGTCGCGCCCTCGGCCAGATTGTAGAAGGGTGTCATGCCGATGACGGCCTGACGGACATGATCCGCGACCTCGTGCGGGAGATCCGGGAGGAATTGGCCGAGCTCGATCGTCGGATCGCGTCGTACAACCGAAGGGTCCGCGCACTCTTCCGGACCAATGAGGCTTGCCAGCGCATTGGGCAAATCGAAGGGATCGGGCCGATCACCGCGACCGCGCTGGTCGCGGCGGTTGGCGACCGGACCTGCTTCAGGAACGGACGCCAGTTTGCCGCTTGGCTCGGATTGGTGCCCAGGCAGAGATCAAGTGGCGGAAAATCCCGTCTGTTCGGCATCAGCAAACGTGGTGACCGATACCTGCGCACGCTGATGATCCATGGTGCGCGCGCCGTTCTCGGCAAGGCCCATGGCAAGGACGATCCCCGAAGCCAGTGGATCGGTCGCATGCGGGAACGCCGGCACCCGAATGTCGTTGCCGTAGCGCTCGCGAACAAGAACGCCCGGATCGTGTGGTCGGTTCTGACCCGTGACGAAGCGTATCGACCGGCAAGAGCTACCGCCGCTGGCTGAATCGGCAGCGCAACAACCACAAGACGGAGGTTATTCACGGAACATTGCAGCAACCTGGCTGGGGATGGTGAAAGGGTCACTCCCATCGCTTCCAGAACCTGATGTGTGGACCGACACGGCGGACGCCGATGTCACGGGGGCACTGAGGAGGAAGCGCGCGGAAATCCATCGGGGCTCGCGGCGACGAATGTTCGGGCCGCTCAGAGAAGCCGGATATACGTCCGCAATTGTGAACTCCGACCCAGAGCCAACCTAACCGTTGCAATCAGGCGGGGTCCATATACATCCACACATGACGCACGTGACCCTACCGCTCGCGGCACGAACTGGTCTTCGTGTTCAAGAAAGGCACTGCGCCGCACATCAACACCTTCGAGCTCGGCCAGCATGGGCGCTATCGCACCAATGTCTGGGAATACCGCGGCGTGAACACGCGGCGGGCCGGTCGGATGAGCGAGGCGTTGAAATCAGCTATGAAACGGTGCAGTTCTGGTGGCATCGCCTCGGACCGATGTTCGCGGCCGAGATCCGCAAGCACCGGATTGAGGGAATGAAGTCCAGCCGCTGGCGGTGGCACCTCGACGAGGTCTGCGTGAAGATCAACGGCGAGCGGCACTACCTTTGGCGCGCCGTCGATCACGAGGGCGAAGTCCTCGAGAGCTGCGTCACCAAGACCCGAGACAAAAAGGCGGCATTGAAAATCCTCAAGAAAGCAATGCGCAAGTACGGTCGGCCGGAGATCATCGTTACCGACAAACTCCGGTCCTACGGTGCCGCATTGAGGGAGATCGGTGCACGCGGTCGTCAGGAAACGGGTCGTTGGGTCAACAATCGAGCTGAAAACTCGCACCTCCCATTCCGACGACGGGAACGAGCCATGCTCCGCTTTCGGCGTATACGAAGTTTGCACAACTTCGCCTTCGTCCACGCCTCCGTCTCGAACCACTTCAACATTGAGCGCAGCCTCTCCAGCCGACCCTTCTTCAAGCAGAACAGCGCGGCCGTTCTCGCAGAGTGGCGCGGTCTCTGCGCGCCATGAAGGACAGCGACACTGCCCTTGCTGAAACGAGTTCGCATTCGTCTGACACCACCGCCAGTTGTTTTGCCGTGTGCTACATGATTTCACATCGAATTCGGCAGCCAGAGCACAAGGATCGGGAAGGCCACCAGCAACGCCAGGCGAAATAGGTCCATCGCGATGAAGGGCACAATCGAGGCAAAGACCTGTCCCAGCCGCAGGTTCCGTTCCATGCTTTTGATAACAAAGACGTTCAGGCCAATGGGCGGTGTGATGAGGCCCATTTCGATGGTAATGACGGTCAGCACCCCGAACCAAATCGGGTCATAGCCCATCTGTTGCGTGACTGGGAAGATGATCGGCACCGTCAACACGATCATCGCGAGACTGTCGAGAAAGCAGCCCAGCACAAGGTAGAGCGCGAGGATCACGACCAGGACCGCCAGCGGGCTGAGCGGCAGGTTCGATATCCAGGTCGCGATGGCATAGGGCGCGCCGGTGATGGCCAGGAAATAGCCGAAGATCACCGCGCCGATCAGGATCATGAAGATCGCCGCCGAGGTACGGCAGGTTTCGGTCAGGGTCTCCCAGATCGCGCGAAGGGGTAGGTGGCCGCGAATGAAGCCAAGCAGGATGGTGAAGATCGCGCCCATGGCTGCTGCCTCGGACGGGGTGAAAAAGCCAAGGTACATGCCGCCTAGCACGAAGAGGAAGATCAGAGCGACCGGCCAGATTTGGGCGTAGGAGGCCAACCTCTCGGACCAGCCGACGCGGGCGCTGCGCGGAAGGCTTTCGGGGTTGCAGCGGGCCATGATCTGGATGACCAGCATGTGCATCACGACGGCCATGAGACCCGGGACCAGACCCGCGACAAAAAGCTTGCCGATGTCCTGTTCGGTCAGGACCCCGTAAATCGCGAGCGCGACGGAGGGCGGGATCAGGATGCCCAGCGTGCCGCCAACCGCGATGGTCGCGGCTGCGGGACCGTCGGCGTAACCCGCGGCGCGCATCGGGGGCAGGGCGATCCGCGTCATGGTCGCGGCACCGGCAGCGGAGGACCCGCAGATCGCGGCGAAGCCGGCGGAGGCAGCGATGGTCGACAGCGCCAGACCGCCGCGATGGTGGCCGAAAGTATTGCGCCCGGCCTCGAACAGCCGGTCCGAGATGCCCGAGCGGAAGGCTGCCACACCCATCAGGATGAAGAGCGGCAGCAGTGCCAGCGCCGGGTCGGCTGCTGTCCGCAGCGGGGCGGAAGCGAGCACGGACATCGCCGGTTCGATCCCGACGGCAAGGATGTATCCCCCGGCGCCTACGATCGCCATGGCGATGCCGATCGGCACCTGCAGTAGGATCAGGGCAAACAGGGCTGCAAAGCCCAGCGGTGCGAGAAATTCATTCGCCACGGTTCACCTCGGCGTCACGGCTAGAGGCAGGGGAAGCGGAGAGCGTCGAGAGCAGCGCCAGCGCCGCGAAGGCGGTCACGACGAGGCCGGAGAGCCCCAGCGCCAGCAGGGGCCAGAGCGGGAATCGCAACTGCGGCGTCACCTCACCCGATCGGAAGGTAAGCTCAAGTTGCTCGATCCCCGCCCGCGCAAGGATGACGAGAAACCCGGCGGTGATCAGCCCTGAGACGGTGCGCAGCACCGTGATGCCTCGTGGACCAAGCAGCAAAAGAATAGCGTCCACCTTGATGAACTCGTCCCGCAGCGCAGCGCTGACCATGCCCCAGAACACCGCAACGGCCATGAAGAGGCTGGCGAGATCCAGCGCGTCGGGAAGGTTCAGTCCCACTGCGCGCAGGCAGATCGCTGCGGCGGACAGCAGCGCCACGGCGGCAAGTGCGACGGCGGCGACACATGTCGCCGCTGTCTCAATCGAGGCAAGAAAGCGACTTTTGCGCAAGGTCTCAGGAACCCCCGGCACCGGCTTCGGCCAGCCTTGCCTTCAGGTCAGCAAGGATCGCTTGCGGATCGCGATCCGGGTACTTGGCCGCGACGTTCTTCGACCAGGCGTCGTAGACGCCCTGCGCAGCATCGACCCAGGGCTGCATCGCGTCTTTCGAAACCTCGGTGAAGATATGCCCGCCCTTTTCCTCCAGGATCTTGCGGCCCTCGATCTCCCAGTTCGCCCAGTCGGCCGAGAGCTGCTCGGACCACCCTGCGTTGCAGTGATCGTCGATAACGGTCTGCAACTCGGGGGACAGGCCGTCATAGTAGGACCGGTTGATCCCGTACATGGCCATCGGTACGTAAAGAGGGATATCGAGGTGATAGGTCGTGGCGTCTGCGATGCCGAAGTTGATGATCGTGTTCCAGGGGAAGGTGACCCCGTCGACCACGCCGCGCTCCACGCCCTGGCGGGCCTCGGGCGCAGCCAGGTTGACCGGGACGGCCCCCAGTGCGGCAAGGTAGTTGCCGATGGTGGCGTTGGCGGGGCGAATCTTGAAGCCCTTCATTTCCTCCACCGTCTCGACCAGCTTGTTGGTGTGGATGCGGCCCGGATCGTGGGTGAGGAAGGCGCAGAAGCGGATCTCCTTCATCTCTTCCTCCGCGATCCCAGCATACCATTCGTGTAGTGCCCGCGCGCCCTTGGGCGCATCGGTTACCATGAAGGGCAGTTCTCCGGCGTCCACGATGGGGAAACGTCCTGCGGCATAGCCCGGTACGAACCACCCGGCGTTGACCTGCCCCGAGGCGATCATGTCGTAGTGGTCTTGCGCCTTGCCGAGTTGCTGCGCCGGAAAGATCCGGACCTCCAGCGCTCCGCCCGAGGCCTCCTTGATCGACCCGGCCCACATTTCGGTCGCGTGGTGAACCTGATGTGTGGCAGGGACGAAGTGGGAAAAGGTCATCTGTTCGGCCGAAGCCGCTCCGCCAAGCGCGAGCCCGGCCACAAGTGTCAGTCCAAAGTGCGAATTTCTCATGTGGTTCCTCCCTTTGACATCAAAATTTAACGTTCGTTCGATCTTTTAATTCCTTGGATTCGGTTCCGAACTATTCCCATCTCAGGCTCCTTCCGCGCCGATGATAGCGATGGAGCAGACGTTCTGTGCCGGTGCTCCGCCTAGATTGTGGGTCAGCACCAGAGAGGGATCGCCCAGCTGCCTCGTCCCGGCCTGCCCTGTTAGTTGAAGCCAGCCCTCGAACAGCATCCGCAGACCAGAGGCGCCGACGGGATGGCCGAAGCACTTCAGCCCTCCATCGACCTGTACCGGGAAACGTCCGTTGCGGTCGAAGGCGCCGTCCAGCATTGCCTTCCACGCGTTGCCCTCCGCCGCGACGCCGATATCTTCCAGCGTCACGATCTCGGTGATGGAAAAGCAGTCATGCAGTTCGGCAAAGCTGATCTGAGCGGCGGGGTCGTTGATCCCGGCCTCGGTATAGGCTCGCCGGGCGGCGATGCGGGTGGTATGGACATAAGATCCGTCCCAATCCTGCTGCTGCATCTCCCAGCCGTTGGAGGTGACCAGTTGCAGCGCCTTGACCAGCACCGGCGGCAGGGACGACCGGGCGCGGGCGATCTCGGGAGTGGTGACGATGGCGCAGGCGGCGCCATCCGAGACCGGGCAGCAGTCGAACAGGCCAAGCGGTTCGGCCACCATCGGAGCGGCCATGGCCGCCTCTAAGGTGATCTCTTTGCGCAGGTGGGCGCGCTCGTTCGAGACCGCATTGGCATGGCTCTTGACCGAGGTCCGGGCCATCGCGCGCTTCAGGTCACCACTTCCGATTCCGTGACGCGCGGCGTAGGCCACCGCGAGTTGCGAGAAGTTGCCAGGATTGGTGTGCGTTGGCAGGTACATCGGCGCTAGGGTGCCCCGGTTGGCGGTCGGTAGACCGGCAAAGCCCGCGTCCTTCAGCTTCTCCACGCCCATCGCCAGCGCGATGTCCGCCGCACCTGAGGCGACGGCCAAGACGGCCCCGCGAAATGCCTCCGTCCCCCCGGCACAGAAGTTCTCGACCCGGGTGACACCGATGTCCTGCAACCTAAGGGCCTGCGCCATTGGTGTGCCCGCCTTGCCCGCGCCGATGTCGTCGTAGTGCGAGGAGTACCAGGCCGCGTCGATCTCGGACGGGTCGATGCCAGCCGCCGCCAGTGCCTCTCCATAGGCTTCCACCATCAGGTCATCGGAGCCTGCCTCCCAGCGTTCGCCGAACCGCGAGCAACCCATGCCGAGGATGGCGACCTTGTTCCTAAGCCCGCTCGGCATGGCTTGTCCTTTCGTGCTGGGCCTTTGAGGCGGAGGCCGATGCGACGGCCTTCCAGAAGTAGCGGCGGAACCCGGTGGTCGCATCGACGTCCTTGACGCGAAAAACGAATTCGACCGGCTGACCGACCTTGATTGAGGCGGCATCGGGGTCGGTGAAGTCCATCATCAGTCGCCCGCCGCCGTCGAAGTCGATCAGCCCGTAGCAGGACGGAGGGCTGCGCGAGAAGGCGAGGTTGTCCGCCGTGCGCGACACCACCCTGCCGCCGCGATCTGCCAGAGGCCATGGCTCCTGTCCGGCGCCCTTCGCGGGCGGGAAATGCACCTGTCCGGTCTCGCGGGTGAAACTGCCGGTGAAGGACATGAGTGCCTCGGCATTGCGGTCGGCGGTGGTCAGAGCCTCCATCAGCGGGGCGCGCCCGCGTGGGCCGGGGTCCCATGGCAGAAGCCCGGTGAAGACCGGCAGCTTGGTGTAACACGTTTCGGGAAGTCCGCGCGCAAGTGCCGCGGAAAATCCGGTGTCCAGTGCCCGTATATGCTCCGTTGCGCGAAAGACGAGCGCGGTGGCCCCCTGTCCGAAGCTTGCTAGCACCAGCTTCTCGCCGGGCGCGATGCGATCGACGGCACCGGCGAGCATGAGCAGCGCGTGGGCGGAGTGGGTGTCGCCGATGCTCTCGCCCAAGTCGGACGCGAGCGTCGCGCGGGTCAGGCCTGTTGCTTCGGCGACGGTCTGGGCAAGGCGAGGCAGGGTGGTGGCGAGGACGAGGTGGTCAATCTCTTCGGGCCCAATCCCAGCCCTGTCTAGCGCGGTACGGATGGTGTCGACGACAATCCCCTGCCAGCCGACCTCGCGCACCCAACGGTCCTCCCACTCCGTAGCGAAGCGGGCAGCGGGGGCGCGAAAACGGTCAGTCATCGCCGCGGTGCGGCTTATCCCGCCGAGGTAATCGAACGCCACCGGACCCATGCCGACGGTGACGGCCGCAGCTCCGTCGCCAGCACGCCCCTCTGCTGGGCTGCCCGGCGGGGTGACCGGCCGGTCGGCTCCGACGACGAGAGCAGGGAGATCACCTTCAAGCGCCCGGTGCAGGGCGATCAGCGTCGACCGGGGGGTCGTGCCGCATTCCTGCGTACTGACTTCAGCGGACAGGCGTAGTGCGGCATGGAGGACCGAGGCATTCTGGCGTTCCGCGAAGGGCGGTGTCAGCGTGCAGAGGTCAAGCGTTTCCGGAGATCCGGACAGTCCTGGGTGGGCAAGCGCGGTGCGGGCGGCGGCGACCGCCATAGTAGTCGCGTCCTCGTCCCAGAAGGCGAGGCTGCGGCTGCCCTTCGCGGGCAGACCCGGTGTCAGCCAGCTCATTGCCCCCGCGATGGCCGCACGCTGCAACCGCGCGCGGGGCAGCCAGACGCCGATAGAGGAAACCCCAATCAAGATGCCGCCCCACGCTCCCGCTTGAGTTCGCGGTCGAGGAAGCCGGGATGCGCCTCGGGGATCATCACCGCCAGCCGGTTGATATCGACGGAACGGAACAGGCCGTGGCGGGTGTAGGGTTCCTCCGCCAGGAAGGCGTCCACCTCTGCCTGGGTCCGGCAATTCAGTGCGAGTGTCGAGCCTATCGACGTACCGCCGGCATCCTTGAGCGGGCCGCCGAAGAGGATCATCTCCTTGTGCGCGATCATGTATTCCAGGTGGATCGCGCGCAGGTGGGCACGCAAACCGGGCTTGGCGGGATCGTCGTGGCAATGGATGTGAAACGGCATCGTCTGTCTCCTTCTCAACTCAGGATCATTGCGTCGTCTTCGATCGGCTGGCCTCGGACTTTCTGGAACAGATCGAGCAACCCGGGGATCCCGAGGTTCGCACGCTCCGCCGCGCTTAGGTCGACTACGACGCGGCCCTCGTGCAGCATGATCGTGCGCGTGCCCTGGCGCAGCGCCTGCGCCATCGAGTGCGTGACCATCAGCACGGTAAGTCTGTCACGCCTGGCGAAGTGCTCGGTCAGGCGCAGCACGGTCTCGGCGGCGCCAGGGTCGAGCGCCGCAGTATGTTCGTCCAGCAGCAGCGCGCGGTTCGGCTCGAGGCTGGCCATCAGCAGCGACAGCGCCTGACGCTGCCCGCCCGACAGGAGCCCGACCACGTCGTCGAGCCGGTTCTCCAGCCCAAGTCCCAGTTCCGCCAGCCGGTCCCGCCAGTGGCCGACAGCGGCGGCAGGCGCGCCCCTGCGCAATCCGCGGGGGCGGGTGCGCGTGGCGGCGATGGCAAGGTTCTCGCGGATCGTCAAGGTTTCGCAGGTGCCGGTGCGCGGGTCCTGGAAGACCCGGCCCAGCAGGTGCGCGCGGCGCGGGGCGGATTGCCGCGTCACATCCGTGCCGTCGATGAGGATGCTGCCCCGCTGCGACCGCAGGTCGCCCGCGATGCTTGCCAGCAGAGTGGATTTTCCAGCTCCGTTGGTGCCGATCACCGTCACGAACTCGCCGTCTGCGATGCGCAGCGAGAGCCCGCGCAGGGCCGGGTTCTCCAGCGGTGTGCCAGAGTTGAAAGTGACGTGGATGTCGCGCGCCTCAAGCATCGCGGGCCACCTTGCGGGTGCGGAAGGACAGCAGGCCGGGGCGGCGCAGCCGCGAGGTCGCGATGGCTGCGATCACCAGCCCGGCAGTCACGAGGTTCAGGTCCTGGGCGCGCAGCCCGATGGCGTCGAGGTTCAGCGCGAAGGCGATGGCGACGCGGTAAGCGATAGAGCCGATGACGGCGGCGAGTGTCGCGTAGAAGATCACGCGGGCAGGCAGGATGGTTTCGCCCACGATCACAGCAGCAAGGCCGATGATGATCACACCAACGCCCATCGTCACGTCGGCAAAACCCTGCGCCTGGGCAAAGAGCGCGCCCGCCAGCGCCACCAGCGCGTTCGACAAACCTAGCCCCAGCGGCAGGACGCGCGCCCGGTCGATGCCCTGTGCGGCGGCCATGCGCGGGTTGGTTCCGGCAGCGCGCAAGGCGAGTCCGATTTCGGTGGCGAGGAACCAGTCCACCGCCAGCTTGAGGGCGAGCACGGCCAGGGCCAGCACGGCCGGCATGGTGTAGAGCGTCGAAAACGGCAGCGTCTCGATCCCCGTGAAGACGGTGTCGGAGGTCAGCAGTGGCAGGTTCGGCCGTCCCATAATCCGCAAATTGATCGAATAGAGCGCCAGCATCACGAGGATGGAGGCCAAGAGGTGCAGGATGCCGAGCCTGAGGTGCAGCTGCGCCGTGACGACCCCGCCAAGGAACCCGGCGAGGCAGGCCAGCAGGGTGGAGAGGAAGGGATCGAGCCCCGACAGGATGCCCACTGCAGCCACAGCGGCGCCCAGTGGGAAGCTGCCATCCACCGTCAGGTCCGGGAAGTCGAGCACGCGGAAGCTGAGGAAGACACCGATGGCGACGAGGCCGAAGATAAGCCCCGCCTCCACCGCGCCCATGAAGGCGAAAGGCGTCATTCGCCCACCTTCGCCGCTTCGGCCATGAGGTCGTCGGGGAGGGTGACGCCCATCTTTCTGGCCGAGGTCGGGTTCACGTAGAGGTCGAGCTTATCGATGAAGACCACCGGCAGTGTCGCGGGATCGGCGCCCTTCAGGATTTCGACCGCTTTCATCCCGGCGGCATGGCCAATGTCGAAATAGTCGAAACCGAGCGCTGCGATGGCACCCCTTTCGACCGAGGATGTATCGGCGGCAAAGACAGGCAGGTCCGCGTCCTCCCCGACCTTCACCACGGACTCTATCGCGCTGACTACGGTGCTGTCGGTGGGCACGTAGATCGCGTCGGCCTTGCCCACGAGCGAGGCCGCCGCGTCACCGACGCCGCTCGACTGGGTGGCGGTCGCCTCTACGACATCCAGCCCGGCCTTCTCCGCCTCGGCGTGAATCACCTCGACTTGCGCGATCGAGTTCGCCTCGCCGCCATTGTAGATCACACCGATCCGCTTGACCTCGGGCAGGATTCGCGTGATCAGCGCGAGGTGCTGGTCGATCGGGGTCATGTCTGACGACCCGGTCAGGTTGCGCCCGGGCTTCTCGTAACTGTCGACCAGCCCGGCGGCCAGCGGGTCGGTCACGGCGGCAAAGACGATGGGGATGTCCTTGGTCGCGGCCATCGCCGTCTGTGCGGTTGGGGTCGAGATAGCAACGATCAGGTCCGGGCTTTCGCCCACGAACTTCTCGTTGATCTGGACCTGTGTGGTCATCGCGCCCTGCGCCGATTGCACTTCGAGCGCCATGGTGTCGCCGTCGGTGAAACCACCTTCCTTCAGCGCGGCGATCACGCCCTCACGGGCGGCGTCGATGGCTGGGTGATCGACGATGTAGCTGAGCTTGACCGTTGCCTGCTGGGCTAGGGCGGCGGTGCCGCAGAGCAGCGCGGCGACGGTGAAGGCGGCAAGACGGGGCATGTGCATCTGGTATTCTCCTGTCGGTTACTCGGCGGCCGCTTGCAGGGCCTTGGGATCGTTAATTGAGTCGAGCAGTTCGGCGCGGCGCGCCTGTGCCTTGACCACAGACGCGCGTTTGACGGGGCCGTAGCCACGGATGTCCTCGGGGAGCCGGGCCAGCGCAGCGGCGGCGGGGAGCTTTTCCGCGTCCAGCCTTTCGGCGATGGCGCGCATGTCGGATTCGTACTGCGCGATCAGGACGCGCTCCTCGCGCCTGTCACGGTGGCGGCCGAAGGGGTCAAAGGCAGTTCCTCGCAGGAATTTGAGCCGCGCCAACAGCCGGAAGACCGGGAGAATCCAGGGACCGAACGTACGCTTTCTCGGACGTGCGTCGCCGCCGTCACCAAGGGTCGGCGGGGCGAGGTGAAACCGCATCTTGCCCTCTTGCGCAAAGGTGCGCGCGACTTCTTCGGCGAAAGCGCCGTCGGTGAACAGTCGCGCAACCTCGTATTCATCCTTGTAGGTCATCAGCTTGGCGAGGTTCCACGCGACCGCCCGTGTCAGTTCGCCGGTCGTGCCGGTCAAGGCGCGCTCTGCTTCGGCGACCCGGTTCACGGTTTCCCGGTAGCGCGCGGCCCAGGCGCGATTCTGCCACTTGGCTAGGATGCCTTCGCGGTGGGCGATCAGGTCTTCGACGGATCGATCCGGCGGCGGTTCCAGCGTACCGAAATCGGGACTCAGAGCCACATGGCGCCCAAGGGCGAAGGCCTTGCGATTGAGGTCGACCGATACACTGTTGAGCGCGATGGCGCGGTCGATGGATTCCTTCGACAGGGGGATCAGTCCCTGTTGCCAGGCATGGCCCAGCAGGAGAAGATTTGCGCCGATCTCATCCCCGAGGTATGTCATCGCGAGGTGCCGCGCCGGGATCAACCGCGTACGTTCACCTCCAAGTTTGCGCAGCAGCGCCATCATGGTGGCGTCACGGAAGTCGAAGTCTGGATTGGCGGTGAACTCGCCGCCCGTCGATTGTTCGGTCGCCACGACAAGGTGCGCCGCGTCCGGGTCAAGCAGACGCGTTACCGGCGCTTCGGTCGCGCAGCGCAAGTCGCCGCCGATCAAAAGGCCCGCGCGACCCTCGGGGATCCGGACGGACGCGATCTCGCCCGGCGATAGCCGCAGGTGGGTGTGCACCGCTCCGTATTTCTGCGCCATACCTAGCTTGTCGTGGGTCAGGATTTTCTTGTTCTCGATATGCGCTGCCATGGTGATCAGCGCGCCGACGGTCACGATGCCGGTACCGCCAACGCCCGCCACGACGATGTCGAAGGGCCGGTCGAAAAGGGGCAGGTTCGGATGGGGCAGGTTGTCGAGCGGCGGGAGCGGCCGGACGGGATCGCGGCGCAGCTCCGCCCCTTCGAAGGTCACGAAGCTGGGGCAGAAGCCTTCGATGCAGGAGTAATCCTGATTGCAGGAAGATTGCTCGATGCGGCGCTTGCGCCCGAATTCGGTCTCCAGCGGGGCGATCGAGAGGCAGTTCGACTGGACAGAGCAGTCTCCGCAGCCCTCGCAGACCCTTTCGTTGATCAGGACCTTGCGTGGCGCCTTTTCCAGCGTGCCACGCTTGCGACGTCGGCGTTTCTCGGTCGCGCAGACCTGGCTGTAGATCAGCACCGATACGCCCGGCACCGTGCGCAGGTCGCGCTGCACCTTATCGAGGTCGTCGCGCCCGTGAACCCCTACGCCGACCGGCAGGGGGTGCAGGCGTGCGGGATCGTCAGCGACGACCTCGATCCGCTTGACGCCCTCCGCGAGCAGCTGCCTTGCGATGACCGGTACCGACAGTTCACCCTCGACCTCCTGCCCGCCGGTCATGGCGATGGCGTCGTTGTAGAGGATCTTGTAGGTCGCAGTAACCCCTGCGGCGAGTGCTGCACGGATCGCCAGCGAACCGGAGTGGAAGTAAGTCCCCTCGCCGAGGTTGATGAAGACATGCCCGGTGGCGGTGAAGGGTGCGGTGCCGATCCACGGCACGCCTTCGCCGCCCATCTGGGTGAAAGTGTCCGTGCGCCGATCCATGCCGGTTGCCATGTAGTGACATCCCACCCCGGCGAGGGCGCGCGACCCCTCCGGCACCTTGGTGGAGCTGTTGTGCGGGCAGCCCGAGCAAAAATAGGGCGTGCGCAGCGCCAGCGGGGCGGGCGGCGGCGGAGCGGGGCGCGTCACTTTCCCGATCCGGTCGACTGTCGCGGGCGGCAGCTCGATCATCGACGCCAACGCCTTCAGCACGGTGGTGCCGTCCAGCTCTCCGACTTGCGGGAACAGCGGCGCGCCATTCAGGTCGCGCCGGCCCGCGATCGCGGGCACACTGGTCAGACCATAGAGTGCCGAACGGATCTGATTCTCGATCAGGTCGCGCTTTTCCTCGACAATGAGGAGTCGCGCGTGCCCTCGAGCGAAATCGCGCAGCAGGTCGGGGTCTGCGGGCCAGGTCATCCCGATCTTGAGCAACGAAATGCCGAGCGCGCCGGCGTCCTCGACGCTGAGCCCCGCGAGGTCGAGTGCCTGCAGCACGTCGCGAAAGCTCTTGCCCGGGGCGACGATGCCAAGGCGCGGGCGCGCGGCGCGAATGACGACGCGGTTCAGACCGTTCGCACGGGCAAATTCGAGCGCGGCTGGCAGTTTGACGTCCAGCAGCCGGCGCTCGACTTCCGGCCAGGGATCGGGCCAGCGGATCCAGCGGTCGTTGGTTTCGGGCAGGGTCAGTTCCGCGAGCTGTTGACGCGCCGTGCCGACATCGGCAACCCCGGTGGAATTGACGTGTTCGGCCAACACCTTCAGCCCGACGTAGCAGCCGGAATGGCGCGACATCTCCCAGCCGAGGTGGGCGTAGTCAATCACATCTTGCAGGTCCGCAGGGACCAGCACCGGCATTTGCATGTCGATGAAGGTCGGTTCGGAATGGTAGGCTTGGCTGGAGCTTTTTAGCGCGTGATCGTCGCCCGCGACCACCAGCACGCCGCCCTTGCGCGAACTGCCGGCGCCGTGGGCGTGGCGTAGGGCATCGCCGGTGCGGTCCAGCCCCGCGCCCTTGCCGTACCACATGCCGAAGACACCCTCGACCATGGCCGCCGGGTCCAGCGCGACCTGCTGCGATCCCCAGACGGCAGTCAGGGCGAGATCCTCATTGATGCCCGGGCGGAAGGTGATGTCGTGTGCAGCAAGGTGGGCCGCCGCCCGCTCCGCCTCGCTGTCGAGGCTGGCGATGGGAGATCCGCGATAGCCGCTGAGGAAACCGGCGGTGTTCAGGCCCCGCAAGCGGTCGATTCGCCGCTGGCGGAACAGTGCGATTAGAAGCGCCTGCGTGCCTGTCATCAGCACCTCGCCCTCTTCCGCCGTGAAGCGGTCGGACATGCTGATCTCGCGTAGAAGCATGGATTCGGTTTTCCGCCTTGTTGCTTTTTCGAGAGTATGCTTAATACGAACGGTCGGTCAATAATATAGTGGAGGTCACCTTGGGGCAGACATCCGGGAAGGAGACCATCGTGATCGTTGGCGCGGGCCAGGCGGGGGCCTCGTCTGCCGAACGGTTGCGCAAGCTGGGCTTTTCCGGGCGGGTGCTGATGGTCGGGGCGGAGCGGCATCTGCCCTATCAGCGGCCGCCCCTGTCCAAGAAGTACCTGAGCGGCGAATGGCCGATGAAACGCCTGCTGTTACGACCGGAAGCATTCTGGCAAGACATCGGCGTGGAGATCCTGCTAGGATGTGTGGCGGAAAATCTCGACCTCGCCGCGCGGACGATCCGTCTGGGTCGCGAGGTGGTCACCTGGGACAAGCTGCTTCTCGCCACCGGGACGCTCCCGCGCAACCTGCCGGGTGTCGGAGCGGACCTTGCGGGCATGCACGTCACCCGAGGCATCGACGACGTCGACGCCATGCGCGACTCCTTCGTCCTTGGCAACCGGCTGGTGATCATTGGTGGCGGCTACGTCGGACTGGAAACGGCGGCCGTCGCCCGGACAATGGGTCTTGACGTAACGATGGTCGAGGCCGCGCAGCGCATCCTGAGCCGCGTCGCATGTGCGCAGACGGCGGCCTTCTTTGCCGACCTGCACCGGGCGCGGGGGGTGATCCTAATCGAAGGAGCGACGGTGAAGGACATCGAAGGCAAAGGCCGTGTCACCGGTGTCGCGCTCGACGACCGGGTGATCCCCGCTGACCTGGTGCTGACCGGCATCGGCGTCCTGCCAGAAACCCGGCTGGCCGAAGATGCGGGCATCGCCTGCGACGACGGCATCCTCGTCGACCGGCGGGGGCGCACCTCGGCGCCTGGTGTCTGGGCGGCGGGGGATTGTGCGCGCTTCGACCTCGGCGGCGTCCCGACGCGGCTTGAGAACGTGCAGAACGCCATCGACCAGGCGGCCAACGCGGCCGAGGACATGTTAGGGCAAGGTTCGGACTATGCCCCCGTGCCGTGGTTCTGGTCGGATCATTACGAGGTCAAGTTGCAGATCGCGGGGCTGGGGACGCGACATGACGCGATCGTCACTGTAAAGGGGACGGCGGGCCGGTCGCATTGGTACTTCCGCAACGACAGGCTGGTGGCGGTGGATGCGATCGACGACGCGGGCGCCTTCATGGTCGCCAAGCGTCTGCTGGCGGCAGGCACTTCCTTCGATCCCGGGCGGCTGACAGCGCCTGGATTCGAGCCGAAGCAGTTGCTAGGCTGACCCTCAGGCCGGCAAGGCTCGATAACCGCCGAGGAAGAGATCGACGGCCCGCGCCGCAAGCTCGTCCGACGAGATGTCTCCGTCGGCTTCGTACCAAGTATAGGTCCAGTTGATCATGCCGAAGAACAGCATCGTGTCAATATGCGACAGGTCGCGGTTCCGCGCAATGTCGGGCCTGATCCGCATGATGATATCGCGGATGAAGGTCACCAGCTCGCGTTCCTTGCGAAGTACCGTCTCGCGGGCCTGGTCCGGAAGGAAATGGATGCATGTCAGCAGCACGACGTGCTTGTTCGACGACACAGCGTAGATCTTCATGAAGAAGGTCACCAACTCACGAAAGCGTTCCACCGGATCGGGGTAGTTCGACAGCGCTTCGTGGCACCCTTTGAGCAGTCGATCCACATGCTCCGTCAGCATCTGGGAAAGGATTGCCTCCTTGCTGTCGAAGTAGTGGTAGAGCCGCGACTTGGAACTTTCGCAGGCCTCGGCGATATCGCCGATGGAAGTGGCGGCATAACCGCGTTCCGCGAAGAGCGCGGCAGTCTTGTCGAGGATCGACGCCCGAATATTGTCGAAATCCTTCGAACGTGTTCTCGCCACGCGGCACCTCCGGGATTAACTGATCGTCCGGACTTTATTTGGCCCGCAACCGTTGTGCAAGCCGGGGGCAGGGTCGCTGGATCAGCCGACCGCCGCGGTGACCTGAATTTCGGCCTTCAGACCGGGCAGCACGAGATCGGCCCGCACGGTGGCCCGTGCGGGAGGAGTCGCGCCGTCCAGCCATTCGGTCCAGATCGTGTTGAACGCGGCGAAGTCGGCGATGTCGGTCAGCCAGATCGTGGCCGAGATCAGCCTGTCGCGCCCGCTGTCGCATTGCGCGAGGATGTTGTCGATGCCCGCGAGGATGCTGCGGGTCTGCGTGGCAAAATCCGCCTCGCGCTGGTCCAGCGCGACCTGGCCCGACAATGTGGCCACTCCGTTGTGGATGACCGCCTGAGACATCAGCGGATTGGCGTCGACATGCAGCATGATTTTCTCCCGTGCGTCAATTGCGAGTCCCGTCCCAGTGACCGAGGTCGTGCACGTGGTCGCGCGTGACATCGGCCAGGGTCGGGGTGCCCAGCAGGGTCATGGCCCGCACAAGCTCGCTGCACAAGAGGTGCAGGACGTGATCCACCCCCGCCGCGCCCCCTGCGGCCACGCCGTAGAGGGTGTTGCGCCCCATGAGCACCCCGTCCGCACCAAGTGCGATGGCTTTGAGGATGTCCGATCCGCGGCGGAATCCGCTGTCGCAGAGCAAGGTCATGTCATCCCCGACCTCGGCACGGATTTGTTCCAGCACGCTGAGCGGGGAGACTGCACCGTCGAGTTGCCGCCCTCCGTGGTTCGAGATCACCACGCCTGAGGCACCGGCATCGCGGGCGCGCAGCACGTCCTGCACTGCCAGAATGCCCTTCACCACCACCGGCCCCTCCCACATCGCGGCAAACTCTGCCACGTCCTCCCAGTTGACCGAAGGGTCGAGCTGTTCGGACATGAAGGCCACCAGGCCCTGCGCGCTCCGGGCGGCCTTGGCGGCGGCCTCGACCATGTTCTCGGGGCGCGGCGGGCCGTTGCGGACGAGACGCAACAGCCAGCCCGGACGCAGCGCGGCGTCGATGACGTTGCGGCGCGTGGCACGCAGCGGCAGGGTGAAGTCGTTCAGCGGATCGCGCTCGCGGTTGCCACCGGTGGCACAGTCGACGGTGATCACCAGTATCCGGTATCCGGCCGCCTTCGCCCGATTGAGCAGGCTGCGCGACAGTGACCGGTCGCGGAAGATGTAGAGCTGGAACCACGCGCCCGGCCCACCAGCCTCCGCCGCCTGTTCGATGGTGACGCTGGCCACGGTCGAGAGGCAGAAGGGAACTCTAGCCACCCGCGCCCGGGCCGCGAGAAGCGACTCCGCCCCCGGCCACGCCAGCCCGGCCAGCCCGGTTGGTCCGATGCCGAAGGGAACGGCGCAGCGCTGCCCCAGGATCGTGGTCGAGGGGTCGACGCGCGACACGTCCACGGCGGAGCGCTGGACAAAGCCCCAGCGGTCGAACTGCGTACGGTTGCGCCGCCGCGACACCTCGTCCTCGGCCCCGCCGTCGATGTAGTCGAAAATCGCCTTGGGCAGCGCGCGCCGCGCGCGTAAGCGCATGTCGGACAGGTTGCGGACGTACCTGAATCGGCCGGCGGTCTGTTCCATCAGGCCAGCACCGAGGCGCGATGCAGAACCCGCACGGCCTTCGCCTCGTAACGGGGCAGACTGCCCGGAGGACCGCATTCCACGTTCGATCCGATGCCCAACCGTGCGCGGATCTCGCGTTTTATTTCGGCTGCGATTTCCTCGGTGCTGCGCCCGGTGCCGTCGGCTTCGACTGCTACGGTCATGTCGGAGATCGTCACCGCTTCCTTGTCGACGTAGATTTGCCAGGCTTCCTTTGCGGTGCCGGGGGTCGCGGCGACGATATCCTCGATCTGGCTGGGGAAGATGATGACCCCCTTAATCTTGATCATGTCGTCCGTGCGCCCGATGATCCGCCCGATCCGGCGCATCCCGATCCGGCCTGAGGAGCAGTCGTAGGGCCGCGGCGACAGGCGGACGAGGTCGCGGGTACGCCAGCGCACGACCGGGGAAGCCTGCTTGCAGAGCGTGGTGATGACGATCTCGCCGACCTCGCCGGGTGCCACCGGTTTCATGGTCGCCGGATCGAGGATCTCGGTCAGGATCGTGTCCTCGTTCACAAGTTGCAACTCGTCCGCCGCGTGGCTGTGCGGGGTCGAGATGGCTAGCACCGGCCCGCCTGCCTCCGTCGTGCCGTAGATGTTCTGGGTCACCGCCCCCTCGGGCAGTTCCGCTTCGAGCTGCGCGCGGAACTCGGCCGACACCGACTGCCCGCCAAGAATCGCAAGCTTCAGCGCCCAATCCTTCTTGGGGTCAATGCCGGCTTCCTTCGCGATCTTCACCAGCGACATCAGCCAGAGCGGCGACATTGAGGCGACCTCGTAGGCGTGGTCCCGAAACCAGGCCGCCACCAGTTCTCCCCGCCCCGGGCCGATGGGTATCGTCGGACAGTCGAGCGCGGCATAGCCGATATCGAGCGCCGGACCGCCGATCCATAACCCGTAGCCGTAGCCCTGGTAGGCCTGCATCCCGCGCATGACCCCGGCGGCGGTTAGTATCCGCGCCATCTGCTGTTTCAGCAGCACGCGGTAGTCATGGCCGGTCATCCCGAACATCACCGGCAGGCCTGTTGTGCCGGAAGTCGCCATGTAGCGTTCGACCTCACCCCGCGGGACGGTCAGGAAGGGAAAGGGATAGCGGTCACGTAGAACGGATTTGTCGAGGAAGGGCGCGGAAGCGAGTCCGTCGTCCGCAGCGAGGTCGGCGGCGGACATGCCCGCCTGCCGGAAATGCGCCTCCCAATCCGGATGCGCCGCCAGCCGTTGCCCGAGGCGGGCCAGCTTTTCGCGCTGGAGCGCGGCGATGCCCTCGGCATCCAGACTCTCTATCTCGGCATGGATCATCGCACGCAATCCTCCCTGTCTTGCCCCACCCTGCGGGGGTACTCGTGTACGCTTTCATAACCCGAACGATTGGTATATGTAAGCCTGATCGAGCAGGTCTGGGAGGGACACGATGCTGGACGGACCGGGATCACACGGCAGGGGGCTGGCGGCGCTGAGGGAGGTGTTCGGAGAGCGTCTCCAGCAGGGCGCGGCCATCCGGGCGCAGCACGGGCACACGACTTCATGGATCGCGACGCAAGCGCCCGACGCGGTGCTGGCACCACGGTCGGTAGCAGAGGTGGTGCGCGCTGTCACGCTCTGCGCTAAGCACCGCGTGCCGCTGATTCCCTTCGGCGCTGGCACCTCCCTCGAGGGGCAGCTCAACGCGCCGCGGGGCGGGCTGTCGCTCGACATGAGCCAGATGAATGCCATTCTCGCGGTCAACGCGGCCGACCTCGACGCGGTCGTCCAGCCGGGCGTAACGCGAAAGCAGCTCAGCGATTTCGTCCGATCCGACGGCCTGTTCTTTCCCATCGACCCGGGCGCGGATGCCTCGCTCGGCGGCATGGCCTCGACCCGGGCCTCGGGGACCAACGCGGTGCGCTATGGAACGATGAAGCAGAACGTGCTGTCGGTGCAGGCGGTACTGCCGAACGGCGAAGTGGTGCGCACGTCTCAGCGCGCACGTAAGTCGGCGGCGGGCTACGACCTGACCAGCCTCTTTGTCGGGTCCGAAGGCACACTGGGCGTTCTGACCGAGCTGACCGTCCGCCTGCACGGCCTGCCCGAAGCCATCGTCAGCGGCGTCTGCAGCTTCCCCACGATCGCGCAGGCCGTGCAATGCGTGATAGAGACGATCCAGGCCGGCATCCCGGTCGCGCGGATCGAACTGATAGACCAGCTCTGCCTGCGCGCGGTCAATATCTATTCCGGGCTTGACCTGCAGGAGCGCCCCTCGCTCTTTGTGGAATTCCACGGCTCTGAGGCGGGCGTGGCGGACCAGGTCGAGAGCTTCGGCGCGCTTTGCCGCGACAACGGGGGCGGCGAGTTGAACCGGGCAGCGCGGCCCGAGGACCGCACGCGGCTCTGGCAGGCGCGGCATGACATCTACTTCGCCTTTCCCGAACTGCGCCGGAACGCCAAGGGATATCCGACGGACGTCTGCGTCCCGATCTCGCGGCTGGCCGAGTGCATCGAGCAGACCAACGAGGACATGCAGCGCAGTGGGTTGCTCGCCCCCTGCATCGGCCATGTCGGTGACGGCAACTTTCACCTCATGGTGCTCGTCGATCCCGACGACGCGGAGGAGATGGCACGTTGTCACGCGGCCGTCGACCGCCTTTCCGAACGCGCGATCGGGATGGGCGGCACCTGCACGGGCGAGCACGGCATCGGGCAGGGCAAGCGGCGCTTCATGGAAACCGAGTTCGGCACGGCGCTCGGACTGATGCGCATCCTCAAGACGGCGGTGGATCCACTGGGCATCATGAATCCCAGCAAGATTCTCTGACCGGGGCAGTTGACAGGTCCGCAAGGCGCAATTAAAAGAATGAACGGTCGAACTATAATATGAACAAGAACTTTGGAGGCTGTTCGTGAAAGATCTCGATCCGATACCGGAATTCTACCGGCTCATCGAACCCACGCGGGTTCATTCGTCGCTCTACACAGACCCCGCGATCTTCGAGGCGGAGCTGGAACGCATCTGGTACCGGACCTGGGTCTACGTCGGTCATGTCAGCGAGGTGCCGAACCGAAACGATTACGTCACCAAGTCGATCGGCCCGACGCCGATCCTGCTGGTGCACGACCGTAAAGGCGAGATTTCCCTGCTGCTGAACAAGTGCCCCCACCGGGGCAACCAGCTTTGCGCCTACCGCGAGGGGAACCGGGCGAGCTTTACCTGCCCCTATCATTCCTGGACCTTCTCCAACACGGGCGACCTGATGGGCTACGCCTATCCGGACGGTTACGAGGGGACGTCGAAGAAGGATTTCAACCTCGGCCGGGTGCCGCGCGTCGCGATCTATCGCGGTTTCGTCTTCGGCTCCTTTGCCGAGGACGGCCCAACGCTGGAGGAACACTTGGGCGGCGCCAAGGCCTCGCTGGACCAGCTTCTGGACAACTCGCCCCTGGGCGAGTTGGACCTGACTGCGGGCTTCCTGCAGCACCGGACGAAGGCGAACTGGAAGTTCGTGCTGGAGAACGAGACCGACGGCTACCATCCGGCCTTCGTCCATGGCTCCGTCTTCCAGGTCACGTCGAGCGGGATCGGCGATCTATACGGCCCGGAGTCCTCGGCCCTGACGCGGGACTTCGGCAATGGCCATACGGAGTTCGACCTGCGCCCCGAGTGGCGCAAACATGGCAAGCCATTGAAATGGTTTGGTACCAACGTTGAGCGCCTTGCCAATTATGTCGCCGCCATGGAGGAGGCCTATGGCCACGACAGGGCGAAGGAGATCATGATCGACGGCACACCGCACATCATGATCTTTCCTAACCTCTTCATCGCCGAGATCCAGCTCTTCACGCTGCAGCCGATCGCAGTAAACGAAACGATCCAGCACGTCACCGCGCTCGGCTTCAAGGGCGCGCCGGACATGAATCGCCGTCTGCGCCAGCAGACAATGGGTAGCGTCGGCCCGGCTGGTCTGCTGCTGGCCGACGATACCGAGATGTACGAGCGCAACCACCGGGGCGCGGCGATCCGCGATCCCGAATGGGTGACGCTGAGCCGGGGCTTGCATCGCGAGCGGCGGGACGAGAACGGGTTTCTCGTGGCGCATTCCACCGACGAGACCCCTCAGCGGGGCATCTGGCGTCACTACCGCGAGTTGATGACAGCATGAATGAAACGATGAGCGAGATGACCGCGATCGCGCAGGACGAGGACCGGTTGCACCGCCGGGTAGAGGCCTTTCTCTACCGCGAGGCCCGTCTTCAGGACCGGCATGATTACGACGCCTGGCAGGACCTCTGGGAAGACGACGCCATCTACTGGGTCCCCGCCAACGACGCGGATATCGATCCCGAGGAAAAAATGTCCATCATCTACGACAACCGCTCGCGCATCCGGGTGCGGATCGACCAGCTCAAGACTGGCCGGCGCCATACACAGACGCCGCGGTCCTCGCTGGCGCGGCTCGTCTCCAATGTCGAAGTGACGGAGGTCGACGGCAACGAGGTCTCGGCAAGCGCCAATGTGATGATCTTCGAAGACAACCTGCGTGGAGAAACAGTCTGGGCCGCCCAAGTCGACTATCGCCTGCGGCTGGTGGGACGGGATTTCCGGCTGGTGCGCAAGAAGGTCTGCCTAGTGAACGCTGCCAAACCGATCTACACCCTCAGCTTTCTGGTGTGACATGGACCAACTGATCGAAGAGGGCCCCGTCACCCTCGTCTACGTCGACGGGATCGCGACCCTGACCCTGAACCGACCCGAGGTCGCCAACGGCATGAACCTGCAGATGATGCAGGCAATCCACGCCGCCGCGATGCGCTGTCACAGCGATCCGCGCATCCGGGTCGTGCACCTTCGCGGCGCGGGCCGGCATTTCTGCGCAGGCGGTGACGTGCGCGACTTCGCCGCCAAGGGCGAGGGGATCGGGGATTATCTCAAGGAGGTGACTGCGTGGCTCCAGATCGCAGTCGGCGCGCTGATCCGGATGGATGCGGTGGTCGTAGCGGAGGTGCAGGGTTTCGCCGCAGGGGGCGGGGGTCTCGGCCTTGTCTGTGCATCGGACATCGTCATCGCCTCGGACATGGCGCGGTTCATGGCGGGCGCGACCCGCGTCGGCATGGCGCCCGATGCCGGTTCCTCGGCGATCTTGCCCGCGCTGGTGGGATTCCGCCGCGCCATGGATATCATGCTTACCAACCGCCCCGTTACGGCCGATGAGGCTGAGCGGATCGGGCTGATCACCGAAGCCGTGCCGGACGGCACGCAGGGGGACCGCGCGCGCGAGATGGCCGAAATCCTCGCCAAAGGCGCGCCGATGGCGCAGGCTGCCACAAAGCGGCTGCTTTGGAACGCGCTAGAAGTGGAAGCCTGCCTGCCGGAAGAGGCGCGGACGGTCGCAGCCCTGTCCGCCACACGTGACAGCCGCGAAGGTTTGGCGGCGGTGATCGAAAAACGGACACCAACGTTCACAGGAGAGTAGCGATGCGCGCACTTGTGACCGGCGGCGCCAGCGGCATCGGCGCTGCTATCGCCCGCGCTCTCGCCGCACGCGGAGATGAGGTGGTGATCGCCGACCGTGACCCACGCGGCTTTTCCCTTGCCGCCGAGGTGGGCGGCGACTTCATCGCTGTGAATGCCGCTGATCCCGCTGATGTCGCGGGTGCGGTGAAAGGCAGTTACGACATCCTCGTGAACAACGTAGGCGCGGACCAGCACGCTTTCTTCACCGCCACTGGCCCGGAGGACTGGCGGCACTTTCTGTCCGTCAACCTTGAAAGCGCCTTTGCATTCACCGCGGCGGTCCTTCCAGGGATGCAGCGGGGCGGCTATGGCCGGATCGTCTGCGTCGGGTCCGAGGCCGGGCGGCTGGGATCGCGGGGCGGTGCTGTCTATGCGGCGGCCAAGGCGGGTCTCGGCGGCTTCGCTCGCTCCATCGCGCGGGAAAACGCCCGCTACGACATTACCTGCAACCTCGTCCTGCCGGGGCCAATCGAGACGCCAATGGTTGCCGCCGCCGTCGCCGCACAAGGCGAAGCCCTGCGGCAGGCGATGGCAGATCTGACGCTGGTAAAGCGTCTGGGCACGGTTGAGGAGGTGGCGGCCGCCGTCGCATTCTTGACCTCGCCCGAGGCCTCTTTCATCACCGGCGAAGCGCTTGGCGTTTCGGGCGGCATGGGCTGCGGCGCTGGCTAGTTCCGCAGGAAAACGCCAATATCATCAAGGCTTTCGCCGCTTTCTGGTAGCTCAGGGAACATCTGGAAATGGTGGAACATCCCGGGCCAGACCCTCAGCGTCACCGCCGCACCCGCCGAGCGGGCACGATTGGCGAATGTTTGGCTGTCGGACAGGGTGATGTCGCTGTCGCCGACATGGATCAACACTGGCGGCAGTCGGGTGAAGTCCGTCATGGCAACCGGCGAGGCCAGTGGATCGCCAGGATCCCCTGCACGACCGAGGTAGCTGCGCGCCATGGCCCGCAGCGCCGCGGGGGTGGAGAAGATGTCGACCTTTTGCCGGCTATCATAGCTCTCGCCGGACAGTGCCAGATCGAACCAGGGCGAGATCAGCACGATCCGGTCGGGCAGGGCGATGCCCCGCGCCCGGGCCAGCTGGAACACAGCCAGCGCCATGTTGGCCCCCGCGGAATCCCCGGCAAGGCTGACGGTTCCACACCCTTGGCTCTGCAAGGCGGCGTAAGCAGTAAGCGCCGCCTCGATGGCCACCGGGAAGCGGTGCTCCGGCGACAGCGGGTAGTCGATGCCCAGCACCGGCCGACCCGACTGCGCCGCAACCTGCTCCATGATACCCCGGTGGGAGTCCATCGATCCGATCTGGAACCCTCCGCCGTGAAAATAGAGCACCGGCGTACCCGTACCCGCGCCGATCCGCAGGGCGGGCAAGCCCCCAAGTTTCTCGGAGGTGGCAGGCTGAGTGCCTGGGGTTGCGAACAACGCGTCGAAGGAAGCCCGGATCGCAGAGATATCCCTTGTGGCCTCCCATTCTGCCCGGGCGCGGGCGATGCGATCAGTGACATCAGCGTAACACATGCACGATGCATATTAATAGCCGACCGGTCGTTCAATCTCTTTTTATGGCTACATTTCATGCGTTCCGAAGGTCTTGTCAGAGAAATTTGGGTTGAGTTGGGACAGGATGGTCTCTTGGGGTGTTGTCAGAAGAACTTGGCAATAGCCGGAGCAGGCCAGTCTCTTGGCCTTCCCGCATGACCAAGCGTGACCCATTCAAGTACTTCAAGACCAGCCCCGAGATCATCCGCAGCGCAGTCATGACCTACGTCCGCTTCCCATTGTCGCTCCGGAATGTCGAAGATCTGCGGCACCAGCGAGGCCTGGGGATTAGCCACGAAACGGTGCGGCTCTCGTGTCTGCGCAAGTCTTCGACTGAACAGCGTGGTCCGGTAGGCAAACTGGTCTGAAATTGTTACCTTAACAACAATGGCTTATAGGATAGAGATGGGGTGGATGCCGCTCTCCCCTGACGGCATCGCGATGTGCCATGCTTGCGGTGTCAACGCACAAGCTGAAGGAGAGGGCATCCATGGGAGAGGTTACCATCATCGGCGTCGATCTCGCAAAGAACGTGTTCCAGGTGCATGGCGCCGCAGGGGACGGGTCCGTGCTGTTCCGCAAGAAGCTGTCGCGGGCGCAGTTCGCGCGGTTCATGGCGGACCAGCTGCCCTGCCTGGTGGCGATGGAGGCCTGCGCCAGCGCGCATCACTGGGCGCGTGAAATGGCGCGGCACGGGCATGAGGTCCGGCTGATCGCGCCGCACTACGTCAAGCCGTTCCTCAAGCGGCAGAAGAATGATGCGGCTGACGCGGAGGCCATCGTCGAGGCGGCGCTGCGGCCGACGATGCGGTTTGTCGAGCCGAAGACCGCCGACCAGCAGGCACGTGCGGTCGCGTTCCGGACGCGGGAACAGCTCGTGAAGCAGCGCACCGAGGCCGTGAACGCGCTGCGCTCGCATCTCTACGAGTTCGGCCATATCGCGCCCGAGGGGATCGGCTACGTGCCGCGCCTCGCGAAGGTGGTCGATGATCCCGACACAGGCATTCCCGAGCTGGCCCGGGATGTCTGCCGCATGCTCCTCGAACAGATCGCCCACCTCACTGACCGGATCGACGCCTTGAAAGCCCGGATCGCGGCGCTGTCGAACGAAGCGGACTTGCCGCGCCAGCTGCAGACGATGCCGGGCGTCGGGCCGATCACCGCGCTCGCCGTAGAGACCTTTGCGCCACCGATGGAACAGTTCCGGCGTGGACGGGATTTCGCGGCCTGGCTCGGCCTCGTTCCCAAGCAGCATTCCACCGGCGGCAAGCAGAGGTTGGGCAAGACCTCGAAGATGGGGCAACGGGATATCCGCAGGCTGCTGGTGATCGGGGCGACCGCAGTGATCCGTTGGGCGTCGCGGCGAGGGGCGCCGAAGGGATCCTGGCTGGCGCGGATGCTGGAGCGCAAGCCGATCCCGGTCGTGGCGGTAGCGCTGGCGAACAAGATGGCGCGCGGGATCTGGGCGATGCTGACGCGCGGTGAGAGCTATCGTGGTCCGGTAATGATCGGCGCCTGATAGGGCGTCCGGCAAGGCTGGGGCTACTGAGTTGTGAGGAAGGCATGATCCGAAAGGGCTCTGTTGCACAAATCCTGTGAGGGATTCATCTTGTGAATCCAGCGTGGTAGCTGGGATGCATGAGCAGACCCACCCCCCCGACCTACAAGACCAGGAACTGGCCGGCCTACAATGAAGCGCTCAAGCGCCGGGGCTCGCTGACGATCTGGTTCGACCCCGAGATGAGCTGGGATGCTGCGCCGACAGGCAGGCGTGGCCGCCAGCAGACCTACAGCGATGCTGCCATTCAGACCTGCCTGACGATGAAGGTGCTGTTCGGCATGGCGCTGCGGCAGACGACGGGCTTCGTCGAGAGCCTGTTGCGGTTGGTCGGGCTTGGCTGGTCGGTGCCCGACTTCAGCACGCTGTCTCGCCGCCAGAAGA
>Ga0008833_1000576_pt1 | contig 31659 bp, 28 predicted proteins | sample HotLakConsoUCCLE_FD_62216 | JGI IMG/M metagenome (GOLD analysis project Ga0008833, IMG submission 62216) | Hypersaline microbial mat communities from Hot Lake, Washington, USA - Hot Lake Consortium UCC-LE | ecosystem: Environmental > Aquatic > Non-marine Saline and Alkaline > Hypersaline >... | reverse complement strand
CGTCATGATCTCCTTGGGCACCGACTTCGTCGCCGGCAGGAACCGCGTCCCGAGGCCCGCTACCGGAAATATCGCCTTCGTGACCTTCTTGCGCATCAAACTGCTCTCCTCCGGATGTCGGCTCCGGATGTCGGCGCCCCGGGCCTGATATCTTTGGTTAGCATCGAATGCCCCTGCGTCGAAATGATTTTTGCCCCGCATGCGGCGTGCTGGCACCGACGGCGCTTCTGTTGTAACCGGAACAGCGTAACTCGCAGCCGAGAGTGCCTCCCGCGATGCATGACCCCGACTACAGGCCCGAAACCGTCCTCGACACCGCCCGCCGGGTGCTGGCGACCGAAGCCGCCGCGCTGGCGCTGATGGCCGACGCTCCGCCCGCGGATTTCGCCCCCGCGGTGGAGCGCATCCTGGCGATGCGGGGCCGGGTCGTGGTGGCGGGGATCGGCAAGTCCGGCCATGTGGGGCGCAAGATCTCGGCCACGCTGGCCTCCACCGGCACGCCCTCGCTCTTCGTGCATGCCGCCGAGGCCAGCCACGGCGACCTGGGCATGATCGGCAACGAGGATATCGTGCTGCTGATCTCGAATTCGGGCGAGACGGCGGAGCTGGGCGACATCCTCGCCTATACAAGGCGCTTCTCGATCCCGGTGATCGGGATCTCGTCGCGCGCGGGCAGCACGCTGATGCGCGCAGCCGACATGCGGTTGCTGCTGCCCGAGGCGCCCGAGGCCTGCCATATCGGCATGGCGCCGACCACCTCCACCACGATGACGCTGGCGCTGGGCGATGCGCTGGCGGTGGCGCTGATGGAGGCGCGGGGCTTCGCGGCCGAGGATTTCCGCGATTTCCACCCGGGCGGCAAGCTGGGCGCCCAGATGAGCCGGGTGGAGCAGCTGATGCATGGCGAGGCGGCGCTGCCGCTGGTGGACCCGGACACGCCCATGAGCCAGGCGCTGCTGGTGATGACCTCCAAGGGCTTCGGCATCGCCGCCGTGGTGGCCGAGGACGGGCGGCTGCAGGGCATCGTCACCGATGGCGACCTGCGGCGCAACATGACCGGCCTGCTGGAGCGCAATGCCGGCCAGATCGCCACGCGCGACCCGGTGACCGTGGGGCCCGACACGCTGGCCGCCGCCGCGCTGGGGCTGATGAACGCACGCAAGATCTCGGTGCTGCTGGTGGTGGACGAGGATCGCCACCCGCTGGGCGTGCTGCATATCCACGACTGCCTGCGCGCGGGGGTGGCCTGATGCGCGCGGCCATCGTGATCCCGGCCCGCTACGCCTCGACCCGCTATCCCGGCAAGCCGCTGGCGCAACTCACCCTTCCGGACGGCACCCGCCGCAGCCTGATCCGGATGAGCTGGGAGGCCGCCCGCGCCGTGCCCGGCGTGGCCGAGGTGCATGTGGCCACCGACGATGCCCGCATCGCCGAGGCGGCGCGCGCGTTCGGCGCCTCGGTCATCCTGACCTCGCCCGGGGCGCGCAACGGCACCGAGCGGGTGGCCGAGGCGGTGGCCGCGGCCGGGCTGGAGGCCGATGTGGTGGTGAACCTGCAGGGCGACGCGCCGCTCACCCCGCCCTGGTTCGTCGAGGCCCTGCTGGACGCGATGCGCCGCGACCCGGACGTGCGGATGGCCACGCCCGTGCTGCGCTGCGACCCGCAGACCTATGGCCATTTCGTCGAGGACCGCCGCGCCGGCCGGGTGGGGGGCACCACCGCGGTGTTCGACCGCTGGGGCGACGCGCTCTATTTCTCGAAGGAAGTGATCCCCTGGCTCGACCCGGGCAAGCTGGAAGGCGCGCCGCCGGTCTGGCACCATGTGGGGGTCTATGCCTATCGCCCGGCTGCGCTTGCGGCCTATGGCGGCTGGCCCGAGGGACGGCTGGAGGCGCTGGAGGGGCTGGAGCAGCTGCGCTTCCTGGAGAACGGGCACAAGGTGCGCTGCGTCGAGGTGGAGGCGCGCGGCCGCGTGTTCTGGGAACTCAACAACCCCGAGGACATCCCCCGGATCGAGGCCGCGCTGAAGGAGATGGCATGACACGCATTGTCGATATTCGCGGCATCCCGGTGGGAGGCGACACTCCGTTCGCCCTGATCACCGGGCCCTGCCAGCTGGAAAGCCTGGATCACGCCCGCATGATGGCCGAGCGCATCGCCGAGGCCTGCGCGCCGTCGGGCACGCGCTTCGTGTTCAAGGCGAGCTACGACAAGGCCAACCGCTCGTCCCTGTCCAGCCGGCGCGGGCTGGGCATGGAGGCCGGGCTGGAGATCCTGGGTCGCATCCGCGAGGAATTCGGCGTGCCGGTGCTGACCGATGTGCATCAACCGGATCACTGCGCGCCGGCGGCCGAGATCTGCGACGTGCTCCAGATTCCGGCCTTCCTGTGCCGCCAGACCGACCTTCTGCTCGCCGCCGGAGAGACCGGCCGCGCGATCAACGTCAAGAAGGGCCAGTTCCTGGCGCCCTGGGACATGGCCAACGTGGCGGCCAAGATCGCCTCGACGGGCAATCGGAACATCCTGCTGTGCGAGCGCGGCACCTCCTTCGGCTACAACACGCTGGTCAGCGATCTTCGGGGCCTGCCGATCATGGCGCAGACCGGCTATCCGGTGGTGTTCGACGCCACCCATTCGGTGCAGCAGCCGGGCGGGCAGGGCGCCACCAGCGGCGGGCAGCGCGAATTCGTGGCGCCCCTGGCGCGGGCGGCCTGCGCGGTGGGGGTGGCGGCGCTGTTCATCGAGACCCACGAGGACCCCGACAACGCACCCTCCGACGGGCCGAACATGGTGCCGGTGGCGGAGCTGGGGGCGCTGGTGACGCGGCTGCGCGCCTTCGACGCGCTGGCCAAGGGGCTTACGCCCGGGTCCTGACCCGGTCGAGCTGCGCGACCATGCGGGCGGCGTCGCTCTCGCCGTCCTGGAAGGGGTGAAGCCGCTCCAGAAGGCTGCAATCCATGGTGATGCGCTGATGCGCCTGCGCCGGCGCGGGCCGCCAGGTCCAGGGAAGATGCGCGGCTTCCGCCAGCGCGTTCATCGTCACCGGGTGGCGCGAGGCCACGTTCAGCACTTCGGGCAGCGCGCCGTCGCGCAGCGCCAGCGTCGCGAGCACCCGCGCCAGCGTGGCCGGCCCGATATAGGAGCGCAGCGGGCCCTTGCCATCGGCGAAGCGGTCGATCCGGACGGGCATGTCGTGACTGGCCTCCGCGGCGTTCAGCATCAGTGCATCGGCGCCCAGCACGTTGCCGATGCGCAGGCAGCACACCTCCAGCCCGCGGTCGCGCCAGGGCGCGCAGGCGGCCTCCATCCGCTGCTTGGCCTCGCCATAGGCGTTCACCGGGTGCAGCGGGTCGGCCTCGGTGAAGGGATGGTCGCCCGAGGCGCCGTAAACCGCCGAGGAGGACGCCATCAGCACCCGCCCGATCCCGGCCTGCGCCGCCGCCTCCAGGCAGGCGAGCGCCAGGTGTGTGTTCGTCTCCAGATGGTCGCCCGATGCGGGTGTCACGCCGGCCAGCACCACCATGGCGGCGGGAGGGCTGGTTCCTTCCACATGTTCGAGCAGCACGTCGGGCCCGTCCAGCGGGAACCAGACCAGCGCCGGGCCCTGCGCGTCGTGCCGCTCGCGCCGGACCTGCCGGAGGACCCGCGCGCCGCCGGGCGGATGCTGCGCCCATTCGCGGCAAACCAGCGTGCCGACTCGTCCCGTGCTGCCCACGACGACGATCTGTCGGTCCTGCCTGCTCATCCCGTGCGCTCCGGATACGCTGCGTGACCTCTCATAGCGCGGACGCAACCGGCTGCGCCATCCCCCAACAGGATTTTCCGGATGCCCGTGAAACTTTAGGGAATTCTGTTTACCTTTGGTAAGTTTGGTGTAGTCTTTTGGAATGTAGTGGGTAGTCTCTTTGAGTTCTTGGCAGAGCTTGTCCGGCCATTGTCTCTGGAAAAACTGGGGCGACTCCGGATCCAAAATTTTGTGACGGAGATCCATTATGAAATCGCTGTTCCGCAAGCTGCCGGCGGGCCTCGCCGCGGCCGCAGCCATCCTGTCCCTGGGCCCTCCGGCACCCGCCAGGGCGCAGGCCGAACCCTTCGTCGGCCAGTTGATGTTCGTGGGCTACACGTTCTGTCCCGTTGGCTGGGCGGATGCCAGTGGCCAGATTCTTCCCATCAATCAGAACCAGGCGCTGTTCGCGTTGCTGGGCACCACCTATGGGGGCGACGGGCGCACGACCTTCGCGCTGCCCGATCTTCGCGGCCGCAGCCCGATCCATGCGGGGCAGGGCAACGGCCTTTCGAACCTCCAGCAGGGGCAGCGCGGCGGCGCCGAGACCCATACCCTCACCGTGGGCCAGATGCCGTCGCATACCCATGCGCTGATCGGCGACGAGGAGGCGGCCAACAGTACCGATCCGTCCTTCGGCTACCTCGCCGAGGGGGCGCCGGCCTACCGGTCCGGGGCCGAGGCCCCGGTGCAGATGGCGCCCGGCGCGATCGCCAATACCGGCGGCGACCAGGCGTTCGACATCCGCGATCCCTATCTCGTGGGGCGTTGGTGCATCGCGCTGCAAGGCATCTTCCCGTCGCGCAACTGACAGGGCAGCCCCTGCGAACCCGAGGAGACACAGACATGAAACCGGTTCTCATCACGGCGGCGGCGATCGGCCTTGCGGCGTCGCTCACCGTTCCCGCCCCGTCCCATGCGCAGGAAGTTCTGATCGGCCAGGTGATCCCGGTGGCCTTCACCTTCTGCCCGCGCGGCTTCACCGAGGCGGACGGGCAGCTTTTGCCGATCTCCTCGAACACCGCGCTGTTCTCGCTCTACGGCACCACGTTCGGCGGCGACGGGCGCACGACCTTCGCGTTGCCGGACATGCGCGGGCGCGATCCGATCCATGTGGGGCAGGGGGCCGGCCTGCAGGATTACCTGCTGGGCCAGAGCGGCGGCGCCGAGACCCATACCCTCACCGCGGGCCAGATGCCCGCGCATACCCATGCGCTGATCGGCGACGAGGAGGCGGCCAGCAGTACCGATCCGTCCGGCGGCTACCTCGCCGAGGGCGCGCCGGCCTACCGGTCCGGCGCAGAGGCCCCGGTTCAGATGGCCCCGGGCGCGATCGGCAATACCGGCGGCGACCAGGCGTTCGACATCCGCGATCCGTATCTGGCGATCCGCTGGTGCGTCGCGCTGCAGGGCATTTACCCGTCGCGCAACTGACGCGGCGGCCCAGTCAACGACCGTTCCGGCGCAGGGCCGCCGGGCACAACAGGGACCACACACATGACCGATCTAGTCCAGGGCGATATCGCCGTCATCTATTACTCGTCAGATTCGCGTTTCCAGGTCGATGGCACGAATGTGGGGACCGGATTTCACTTCGTGGTCCTGCGCGACATGGACGATACGCGCCCGGTCTTCTTTACCACCAACTCGATGAATACGGCGGGCGAGAACGAGACCGATGAATGGACCTGGCGCTGGGATCCGCCCTCGGGCGGGGTGACGGCGGGAACCGTGGTGACGTTCACCGACACATCCGGCTCGGCCGTGCCGACAAGCCTGCCCGATACCGTTTCGCACGGCACGATGACTGTGGAGCAGTCTGACGCAAGCAGCGCGCCTTCCACGGTGGGGGACCAGATCTTCGTCTACCAGAATGCCGGCGACACGGCAGTCACCGCCATCGGCGGGGCTCCCAGCAACCTGCTGTTCGGGATGGGGATGAGCGATGCCGATTCCGCCGGATCAGCCACCGCGGATGGCTGGAACGGCTCTCTCGGCGATGACAGCAACTCGCAGCTTCCCGCGGCCTTGAGCGGTGCCAATGTCGGCTTCACGACGGACTCGGGAGAGCCTGACAACGCGTTCTACGACATCGCCAGCAATACCGGCTCCGCCGGAGACATCTTCGCGGATATTCTGGATGAGGCGAACTGGACGACGAGCGGTGCATGGGTCGCGGCGCCAACCTATTCGTTCAGCGTCGCGGGTGCCGCGCCCACGCTCGATACCAATGCGGGGCTGACGCTGGACGAGGGCGCCACCGCCGACATCACCGCCGCGCTGCTGGAGACCAACGACGCGGATACCGCCGACAGCGAGCTGACCTACACGCTGGACAGCGCACCGGCGAACGGCACGCTCTGGGTCGATGCGGACAACAGCGGCACGATCAACGGCGGCGAGGCGGGATTGGCCGGGGGCGGCACTTTCTCCCAGGCCGATATCGCGGCGGGCCGGCTGACCTATGCCCATGACGGGAGCGAGACCACCTCCGACGGCTTCCAGTTCGACGTGAGCGACGGCGCCACCTCGATCGACAACCAGACCTTCTCGATCACCGTCGACCCGGTGAACGACGTGCCGGTGATCACCAACCTCGACTTCGACAGCATCACCTATTTCGAGAGCTTCAACGGCGCGCCGGCGGCCCTTCAGCCGGTGGACGACGTCCGGATCATCGATCCCGACGACCCCACCCTGGACGGGGGGCAACTGGTCTTTGCCTGGCGCGACGGCGGATTGGCGGAGGATCAGCTTTCCCTGCCCAACGAGGGCTTCGCGGCCGGTCAGGTGGGGCTTTCGGGCACCACGGTGGGGTCGAACGTGTTCGTGTCCGGGGTGCAGATCGGCACCCTGGCCTCCACCGGCGAGAACGGCACCGACCTGACGGTGGACCTGAACGCCAATGCCACGCTGGCCCTGACCGAGACCCTGATCCACAAGTCGCAATACGCCAACAGCGCGGGTGACGATCCCGCTCCTGGCGAGCGCTTCGTGCAGATCACGGTCTCGGACGGCACCGACACGTCGGGCCTGAATTTCATCGGTGTGACGGTGGTCGCGGAGAACGACGCTCCGGTGCTGAGCGTGCCCACCGATATCGGCGGGCTGACCGAGGGGGCCGAGGCCACGCTCGACCTGTCCGGCATCTCCGTGGCGGACCCGGATTCCTCGGTCAGGCTGCGGCTGGTCGTGGACCAGGGAAGTTTCACCACGGTCACCGACGACCCCGACGTGAGCGAGGTTCTGGTCGATCCGCAGACCCTGCTGCTGTCCGGCTCCGATGCGGAGCTGAATGCCTATCTCGCCGCCGGAAACATCGGCTACACCGGGGCCACCGGCGTGTCGGGCGACAATGCCGCCGCGTTGACCATCAACGCGAGCGACATGATCGTCACGACGGCCGACGAGACGATCAATCTCGACATCATGGCGGCGAACCAGCCTCCCGTGGCGCAGGATGACGCGGTAAGCACCGACGAGGCCACGGTGCTGTCGGGCGACGTGCTGGCCGACAACGGCAACGGCCCCGACGCCGATGCCGAGTCCGATCCGATCACCGTGACCGAGGTGAACGGCGCATCCGCCGATATCGGCGCCCAGATCACGCTGGGCACCGGCGCGCTGCTGACGCTGAGGGCGGACGGCACGTTCGACTACGACCCGAACGGCTTTTTCAACGAACTGCCCGCGGCGGCCTCCGGGGCAGCGAACCCGCAGGCCACGGACAGCTTCACCTACACGGTCAACGGGGGCGACACGGCCACCGTGACGGTGACGGTGACGGGGCTGGACAGCGATGACCTCGTCACGGGCGGGCCCACCTCCGACAGCCTGCTTGGCGGGATCGGGGCGGACACGCTCCAGGGGCTCGACGGGTCCGACACGCTGGAAGGCGGCCCCGGACCGGACTCGCTCGAAGGCGGGATCGGGTCCGACCAGGCCAGCTATGCCAACAGTCCCGAGGCGGTGAACGTGTCGCTGTCCACCGGCTATGCGGCGGGCGGCGACGCGTTGGGCGACGTTTTCGACGGTATCGAGGGCTTCATCGGGTCGGCCTTCGACGACATCCTCAACGGCGCGGCAGACGGCGACACCTTGTCGGGCGGGGACGGAAACGACATCCTGCGCGGGCGCGGCGGCGCCGACGTGCTGGAGGGCGGCGGGGGCAGCGATACGGCCGATTACGTCGACTCCTCCAGCTTCGTGTCGGTGAACCTCGCCACCGGCGACACCAGCGGCGGGGGCGGCGGCAACGACGCGCAGGGCGACACGTTCGACAGCATCGAGAACCTGACCGGCTCGCGTTTCGGCGACGTGCTGACGGGCGACGGCAATGCCAACGTGCTGCGCGGCTGGTTCGGCGCCGACACGCTGGACGGCGGTGGCGGCACGGATACCGCCAGCTACGAGGGTGCCCGGGGCTTCGTGAACGTCTCGCTGGAAACCGGCTTCGCCGGGGGCGGGGCGGGCAGCACCGCCATCGGCGACAGCTGGATCTCGATCGAGAACCTGATCGGCTCTGATTTCGATGACCGGCTCAACGGTGACGACAATGCCAACGTGCTGCAGGGCGGAGATGGCGACGACCAGTTGCGGGGTCGGGGCGGTTCGGACGCGCTGGAGGGCGGCGAGGGCAACGACACCGCCGATTACCGCGACTCCGACAGTTTCGTGTCGATCAACCTCGCCACCGGGGACACGTCCGGAGGCGGCGCGGGCAACGACGCCGAAGGAGACCTTTACGCCAGCATCGAGAACCTGACCGGCACGGGTTTCGACGACAGCCTCACGGGCGATACCGGCGACAACGTGCTCGAGGGCTATTTCGGGGGCGACGCGCTTGATGGCGGCGACGGGTCGGACACCGCGGCCTACCGGTTCTCGTCCAACTGGGTGAACGTCTCGCTGCAGTCGGGCTTCGTGGGCGGCGGTGCGGGCAGCCACGCGCTGGGCGACACCTTCACCAGCATCGAGAACCTTTTCGGCTCTTCCTTCGGAGACCGGCTGAACGGTGATAACGGCGCGAACGTGCTGACCGGCTGGCTGGGCGATGACACGCTGCGCGGCAACGACGGGGCCGATACCTTCGTCTTCGCTGACGGGTTCGGCGCCGATATGATCCTCGATTTCCAGGATGGCAGCGACGTGCTGGACTTCACCGCGCACTCGGCTTCGGGCTTCGGCGACCTGACGGTGACCGAGAGCGGCGCGGATGCGCTGGTGGAGGACGGCGCGGGCAACTCCATCACGCTGACCGGCGCGGCGGGGCAGATCGGGGCAGACGACTTCTTGTTCTGAGCGGACGCTCAGCCCTGCATCTGGATCATCCGGCCGAAAGGCGGAGGGGGCGGCGCTTCCTCCGCCGGGACAGCCCAGATCACCGGCAGGCGCGGGGCGGGGCCGAACTCTCCGTCCAGATCCGTCAGGATCACGGCGACCGACGCGCCCAGCGCCTGCGCCGTCTCCAGCACCGCCACGAAACTGGTGCCGCCGCCCCGCCGCAGCGGGCGCGTGGCCAGCGCCGCCGCGGTCGTGGACGGCTCCAGCCGGCGGGTGTCATGCACCGCCTCGTCGAACGCCAGAAGATGCGTCTCGGCCCCGCTGCGCCGGGCAATTCCCGCGATCTCGGCCGCGAACAACGCCAGCCGCGTGTCATCGACGGAACCGGAGCTGTCCAGCCCCACGGCAATGCGCGGCCGCATGCCCGTCGCCGCAAGACCCGGCTGGAAGGCGGGCAGGGGCCCGCCCCGCCGCCGTGCCTCGGCCTCCATCGCCAGCCAGCTGCGTGCCGGGCGGCGATGGGTCGGACGCGGGTGCCGGGCCACCGCGCGGGCCACAAGCCGGCGCAGGTGCAACTCCCAGGGCACGCGGGGGGCGGGCAGGTCGGCCAGCCGCCCTGACAGCCGCCCGATCCCGCGCCCGGCGCGGCGGCCGGTCTCCATCGCGCGGGCCAGGTGGCCCTGCCACTCCGCCGCCTCGCCATCCTCGCCGGTCGTGCCGTCCTGCGGGTCGAGGTCGCTGGCATAGCCCCTGGCCTGCATGTGGCCCGCTTCGGCCGCGCGCCCGGCCTCGCCCAGCGCCGCGCGCTGCAACGCCATGTAGAGCCGCTCCACATCCCAGCGCGCCAGCGCCTCCTCGGGGCTTTCGCGGTCCGCGCCCAGCAACGCCGCCTGCACCTCCGTCAGCCGCACGCAGGGCCGCGGCAGCGCGTGGCCCGCCGCCAGCATCGCCTCGTTGACCAGCGCATCGGCGGCGAGGTTGAAGCGGTCGGCGTCGAAGTCCGGGCCCAGCCGCGTGGCCATGCCACCCATGCGCGCGCTGTGCCGCAGGGCCACATGCAGCACGTGATGCCCGGCAAGGCCCACCTGCTCGGGCAGGGGGCGAAGGGGAAATTCCGGGCCGTAGAAGATGGTCTCGCCCGCGCTTCGCGTGGGGCCCTCGCCGTCGCGGTGCTCGCACCAGAGCGCGAGCGCGGCCAGCGCCGGGTCGGCCTCCGCCAGATGCGCCAGCGCAAGGCGGGCGCGTTCGGAATGCAGGGTCATTCCAGCCCCGCCGCGCGGCGCTCGGCGGCATAGGCGGCGTAGGTGTCGGAGGCCAGGAACGCCTCCTGCAACCCGTCCTCCAGCGCCTTGCGGATCAGCATCTCGAAGCCGAAGGCCGCCAGCTCGCCCAGCGGCAGCCGGGCGAAGGCCTCGTCCTTGCGGGTCCGGGGCAGGTGGCGGATGCCGTCCATCACCTCGATCGCGGCGGTCAGGCGGGCCGCGTCGGCCAGCGCCACCAGCCCGTAGACCAGCGCGTTCAGCCCGTGCAGCGTGTCGGGGTAGAGCGCGGCGCGGTCCTTCGGCGCGGCGGAGAGCAGCGCCTCCACGTCGAGGCTTGCGGCGATCTCGTCGGCCACCACGGCGAATTCCGCCGCCGGCGCCTCGCCCACGGTGCCCGCGATCATCGCGTTGCGGATCCGGCGGTCGGGCACCGAGGCCACGATGTCGCTCACCCGTTCCCAGCTGCGGGGGGTGCAGGCCACCGCCTGACCCCGGCGCAAGGTTTCCTCGGTGTTGTCCAGCAGGTCGGGCCGCGCGCGGATGAAGGCGGTGACGGCGGGCGACAGGCCCTGCCGGACGGCGAAATTCTGCAGCCAGTCGTCGGGCGAGGTGCGGATCAGGAGGTGGATGAGCCGGTCCGACAGGGCGGTGCCCATCTCGTAGGCCACGGCGCCGTCCTCCACCGTGTTGCCGGCGGCCACCACGAACACGCAATCGGGCAGGCGGTGCCGGCCGACCCGGCGCTCCTGCAACAGCCCGTAGACGGTGGGTTGCAGATGCGGCGCGGCGGCGGTCAATTCGTCGAGGAAAAGCACCGCGGGCCGGTCGGGATCGTCGGGCAGATCCTCGGGGCGGAACCACACGGTGCGTTTGCGCTCGTGGTCGTAATAGGGCAGGCCGCGCAGGTCCTGCGGCTCGATCGTGGTCAGGCGCATGTCGAACAGCGGCGCGCCGATCCGGTCGGCCAGTTGCTGGACGACCTGGGTCTTGCCCACTCCGGGACGGCCATGCAGCATCCAGGACGCAGTGAGACCACCCGCGGCCTGCGCGCGCCAGCCCGCCTCCAGCACGCGCAGCGCCTCGCCCGCCGACAGGATCGCGCCGTTCACGCTCATGCAGGCGCCGCCGCGCCTTGGCGCGCCTCCAGCATCGCGGCGAGCCGGGCATGGGCCGACAGCCCCTCCGCCTCCAGCGCCACGTCGCGCAGGAACATCTCCTGGTGCAGGTTGATGCGGTGCAGGTCGCGCTCGGAGAACTCCGTGTCGAACAACCCGTCGCGCAAGATCCGCTCCTCTTCCTCGTCGGGGGCCAGCACCTCGGCGGGCGGGCCTTCCAGCTGGAGCGAGACGAGCGTGAGCGGCGGCACATGGGCAAGCTCGGACTGTTCGATCACCAGGTGCAGGCGCCCGGCTTCCAGCCCGCGGCGCGCGGCGATCCGGCGCAGCACGGTATTGGCACGGAAACGCAGGAGGTCGAGGCCCCGGGCCGCGCCCGCCTCGTCGATCAGCGCCGCGCGCCGCGTGCCGCTCAGCCGCAGCACCCGCATTTCCACCACGCCGATGACCAGCACCATCAGGATCGGCGCCTGCGCGATCGGCAGCGCCAGCTCCGGCCAGATCGCCATCGCCACGAGGAAGGGCCCCAGCGCCACCATGTAGCGCAGGAACTGGCCCTCCAGCACGATGCGCGCCCAGGTGCCGGCACCCGCGCGACGCGGCAGCAACGCGATGCGGCCGAACACCTTGCGCGGCACGTTGCGCGTTTCCAGCGCCTTGGGGTTCAGGACATGGGCGGGGCTCAGGATCAGCATGGCATCTTCCAGGTTTGCGCAAAGCTAGGGCGCCGCCGCGCGCTGGCCAAGCGAAAGCCGAAACGAGGGTGCGGGGGAATTTCGTTAGCAAGTTAAGGAATTGACCCGCGCGCCCCCTTGGCCTAGTTTTCCGCCAACCCGGCGCGGGCGTCGCGCCGACGGTTCCGGAAAGGCCAGCATGAGCACGCAAGCCCCCTCGCTCGACGATCGCCGGTGCGCCCACGCGGTGGTGGATACGCTGATCGGCGCCGGTATCCGCAACGTCTATTGCCTGCCTGGCTATCAGAATGACTGGTTCTTCAACGCCGTGCATGATGCAGGCGGCGCATTGCGGGCTGTCCATGCCCGGCACGAGCAGGGCGCGGCCTACATGGCCACCGGCGCGGCGCTGATCACCGGGCAGCCGCAGGTGTTTTCCGTGGTGCCGGGGCCGGGAGTTCTGAACGCCGCCTCTGCGCTGGTGACGGCGGATGCGGTCAACGCGCCGGTGCTGTGCCTGACGGGGCAGATCCCGAGCAAGGCCATCGGCAAGGGCTACGGCCTGCTGCACGAAATCCCCGACCAACTGGGCGTGCTCGAGCGGCTGGCGCGCGGCGCCGAACGGGCCGAACGGCCCGAGGACGCTGCCGAGGCGGTCGCGCGCGCGCTCGCCGCGCTGACCCAGGGCCGGCCCGGCCCGCGCGCGGTCGAGATCCCGCCCGACATCCTGTCCGCCGCCGGTGCGTTCGGGGCCGCGCGCCTACCGCAGGTGCCCGCCGGCCCCGCCGCGGATGCGGGTGCCGTGGCAGAGGCTGCGCGGCTCGTCGCCGGGGCCCGCCGGCCGATCATCGTGGTGGGCGGCGGTGCGCTGGGCGTGAGCGCCGAGGTGACCGCCCTGGCGGAGCAGACCGGCGCCCCGGTCTATGCCTACCGCATGGGCCGCGGCGTGATGGATGACCGCAACCCGCTGTCGCTGACCCTGCCGGCCGGCCGCCATTACTGGGCCGAGTGCGACCTGGTGCTGGGCATCGGCACCCGGTTGCAGGGGCCGGTGCAGGGCTGGGGCACGGATGACGCGATGCGCTTCGTGCGGATCGAGGTCGACCCCGAGGAGATGACCCGCATCGTCACGCCGGACGTGCCGATCCTGGCCCGCGCCGAGGAGGCGGTGCCTATGCTGCGCGCGGAGCTGGCCCGGATCGGGGCCGCGCCCGCGGACACGGCCGAGGCCGTCGCCAAGGCGCGCGACACCGGCGCGCGCGAGATGGCGGTGCTGGAGCCGCAACTGTCCTTCCTCGCCGCGATCCGCGACGCGCTGGGCGAGGAGGGCGTGCTGATCGACGACCTGACCCAGGTCGGCTATGTCTCGCGTTTCGGCTATCCCACCTATCGCCCCCGCACCTACCTGTGTTCGGGATACCAGGGCACCCTGGGCTCCGGCTTCGCCACGGGGCTGGGAGCGCAGCACGCGCGGCCCGACCTGCCCATGGTCTCGATCAACGGGGATGGCGGCTTTCTCTTTGCGGTGGGCGAGCTGGCCACCGCCGCGCATCACGGCATCCCGCTGGTGACGGTGGTGTTCGACGACGGCGCCTACGGCAACGTCAAGCGGATGCAGCAGGAGCACTATGGCGGGCGCGAGATCGCCACCGATCTCACCAATCCCGATTTCGCGGCGCTGGGCCGGGCCTTTGGCGTGGCGACCGAGCGGGCGGACAGCCCCGAGGCCCTGCGCGGTGCGCTGGAGCGGCTGCTCGCCCGGCGGGAGCCGGGGTTGGTCCACGTGCCGGTCGGGCCGATGCCCGATCCGTTCCGGTTCCTGATGGCGCCGCGCGTCCGCGGCTGAAACGATGGAGGATTTCATGTCCGAGGGTTTCGACACTCCCGTTCTGGTGGCCGGTGCCGGGCCGGTGGGCCTCGTGCTGGCGATGGACCTGGCACGTCGCGGCATTCCCGTTACGGTGGTCGAGCCGCGCCCGCGCGGCGAGCCGCCCAACGTGAAATGCAACCACGTCTCGGCCCGCTCGATGGAGATCTTCCGCAAGCTGGGCGTGGCCGGGGCAGTGCGCAATGCCGGGCTGCCGCCGGACTATCCGCATGACATCTCCTATCGCACGACCACCGTGGGGCCGGAACTGACGCGCATCCGCATCCCCGCGCGCGCCCATCGCTTCACCCGGACCGACGGGCCCGACGGCAACTGGCCCACGCCCGAGCCGCCGCACCGGATCAACCAGATCTTCCTGGAGCCGCTGCTCTTTGCCCATGCCGAGGGCATGGCGGGGCTGACCATCCTCAACCGCACGGTGCTGGAAGGCGCCGAGCAGGATGCCGAGGGCGTCACCGCCACGCTGCGCGATCTCGATACCGGCGAGACGCGGCAGATGCGCGCGCGCTTCCTCGCGGGCTGCGATGGCGGCCGGTCGCTGGTGCGCCGGATCATCGGCGCGAAACTGGAGGGCGACGCGGTGGTGCAGCGGGTGCAATCCACCCTGATCCGCGCGCCCGGCCTGATCGGGCGGATGCAGGTGCCGCCCGCCTGGGCGATGTTCTCGCTCAACCCGCGGCGCTCGGGCAATATCTACGCGATCGACGGGATCGAACGCTGGCTGATCCACAACTACCTGCGGGACGACGAGCCCGAGTTCGACTCGGTGAACCGCGACGCCGCGATCCGCGACATCCTGGGCGTGGGCCCGGAGTTCGACTACGAGGTCATCAGCCTGGAGGACTGGTTCGGCCGGCGGCTGGTGGCCGACAAGTTCCGCGAGGGCCGCATCTTCATCGCCGGCGACGCGGCGCATCTGTGGGTGCCCTATGCCGGCTACGGGATGAACGCGGGCATCGCGGATGCGGCCGACCTGTCGTGGCTCTTGGCGGCGCATCTGCAGGGCTGGGCGGCCTTCGACATCCTGGATGCCTACGAGGCCGAGCGTCACCCGATCACCGAGCAGGTGAGCCATTTCGCCATGAACCACGCGCACGAGATGGCGCAACAGCGCGGCAGCGTGCCCGCCGATATCGAGGCCGACACGGCCGAGGGGGCGCAAAAGCGCGCGGAACTGGGCCGGCGCGCCTACGAGCTGAACGTGCAGCAATATGCCTGCGCGGGGCTGAATTTCGGCTATTTCTACGATTCCTCGCCGCTGATCGCCTATGACGGCGCCGAGCCGCCGGGCTACAGCATGGGCAGCTTTACCCCCTCCACCGTGCCCGGCTGCCGGGTGCCGCATGTCTGGCTGGCCGATGGCCGGTCGCTCTGGGACGCGCTGGGCGAGGGCTACACGCTGCTGCGGCGCGACCCGGGGCTCGATGTCTCCGGGCTGGAGGCCGAGGCCGCGCGGCAGGGTCTGCCGCTGGCGGTGCTCGAGCTGGGCGCGGCGGAAGCGGACGAGGCGCATGACCGGGCGCTGATCCTTGTGCGGCCGGACCAGCACGTGGCCTGGCGCGGCGACGCGCCGCCGGCCGATCCGGAGGGGCTGGTGGCGCGGCTGCGGGGCGCGGCCCATGGGATGGGCGCGCGGCGCGCCGCCTGATCGGTGCGCCCGCGGCAGGGCTGGAGCCGGCGTATTTGGGGAACAATGAAGCGCAGGGGGCGGTCTTCCGGGGCCGCTCCCTGCGATCCGAGCTTGCCATGTCCGGCGAAAACGGCCCATCCTGCCCCCTGTTGCGCAACAGGCGGGCCCGGCGGGGCCGGAGGACGATGGTTCAGACGAAGAAACCCGAGGTGCGGGCCGCGATCGTCGAGGCGGCGACCGCGCTGTTCCGCGAGCGGGGCTATGCGTTCTCCTCCATGTCGCAGATCGCCAAGCGCGCGGGCGTGTCGCCGGCCAATATCTACGTCTATTTCGGGTCCAAGCTGGATATCCTCTTCGCGGTCTATGATCCGTGGCTGCGCGCCCGGATCGAGCGCATGACCGAGGAGGCTCGCGCCATTCCCGACGCCGAGGCGCGGCTGCGCTTTGTCCTGCGGACGGTCTGGAACGACATTCCCGGCGACGACAACTGCTTTGCCAACAACCTGGTGCAGGCCCTGGCCGGGGTCTCGCCCGAGGACAGTTATTCGCGCGAGCTGCTGGCCTGGTCGGAGGCACGGCTGGAGGCGCTGGTGGCCGAGACCCTGCCGCCGGAGCGGCGCTGGCTGGCACGCGACGGGGCGCTGGCGCGGCTCGTCTTCATGGCCTTCGACGGGTTCGCGGTGAATCACAACCTGGGCGGCCCGTCCGAGCGGATCGACCGGATCGTGGAGGTCACGGCCGCGCTGCTGCTGGGCACCGCAAGACCCCCGCCGGCGCAATAGGTGCAAGGCGGATACACATATGTGTTGACAGCCCGATCAATACCGAACGATAGTCGTTAATAGACCGGAGCGGCGCGCAGACCGCTCGGAACGACGACAGGGAGAGCCAAGATGACCACGCATGCCGGACTCCGGGCGCAGGAGATGAATCCCGCCAAGCTGACCGCGCTCTACAAGCGCCAGTTCGAGATGTCGAAGGTGGCACCGGGTGAGACGATCTGCTGCGTCACCGACCTGACCACAAGGCGCGACTACATCCAGTCCGCCTTCGCTGCCGCCGAATCGCTGGGCGCGGATATCTACGAGATGTGCGTGAACTCGGTGCCGAGCTGGACCAAGGTGGGCGTACCCACCGTGGGCCAGTGCAAGGGCACGCTGGAGGCGGTGACCAAGGCCGACCTGGTGGTGGTGTTCCACGTCCCCCTCTTCACCCGCTGGCTGAAGGACGTGATGGATGCGGGTGCGCGCGTGCTGATGATCATCGACGCGCCGGACGACCTGGAGCAGCTGCAATCGCCGCCGGGCCTGAAGGAGGCGTGCAAATACGCCCACGATCTCTACACGAACACCAGCAAGGTGCATGTCACGTCGGAGGCCGGCACCGACCTGTATTACAGCCGCGGCGAATACCCGGTGATGACACAATGGGGCATGGCCGACGAGCCAGGCCATTTCGATCATTGGGGCGGCGGGCATATCCACACCTTCCCCAACGAGGGGTCGGCCCATGGCAAGGTGGTCTTCGCCCCGGGCGACATCATCATCCTGCCATTCTGCCGCTACGTGGTGGACCCGGTGCACCTGACCATCGAGGACGGGCATATCACGAAGATCGAGGGCGGGCTCGATGCCAAGCTGATGCGCGAGTGGCTTGAGGACAACAAGGAAGGCCCGGACGACCGCGACCCCTACGCGCTGTCGCATCTCGGCTGGGGGCTTAATCCGCAGGCGCTGTGGTATGGCCTGGCGCTGAACGGCGACGTGCCGGAGCGCCAGCGCGCCGCGATGCGCACCTTCCCGGGCAACTTCCTGTTCTCGACCGGGCCCAACACCCAAGGCGGCGGCAACCGCGCCACGCGCGGCCATTACGATGTACCGATGCGCGATTGCACGGTGAGCCTCGATGGCACGACGATCATCGAGAAAGGCAGGATCGTCGATCCGAAGATGATCGTCGAGCGCGTCAAGATCGTCTGATCCTGTCATGCGCATCGAGCAGAGCTTCGAGGTTGAGGCGCCGCTGGACACCGTCTGGGCCGAGATCCGCGATCCCCAGCGCATGGTGATCTGCGTTCCGGGCTGCGAGAGCATCGAGGCGCTGGACGAGACCACCTACCGCGCCGTCGTGGGGCTGTCGGTGGGGCCGATCCGGGCGCGCTTCAACCTGACGGTGGGGGTCGAGGAAGAGCGCCCGCCGCTCTATGCCCGCACCACCACCGCCGGCGAGGAGGGCTCGCGCGCGTCGATGGTGCGCGCGGTCAACGAGGTGCATCTGGAGGATCTTGGAGACGCGCGCACCCGGATCGCCTATTCTTCGGAGGTGGAGATCAGCGGCCGGCTGGGCCGCTACGGGGGCGGGATGATGAAGAAGATCGCCGAGCGCAAGGCGCGCGAGTTCGAAGAGGCGTTCCGCGCCCGCGTCGAGGCGCAGGAGGAGGCATGATGGCCGAGCCGGAATTCTTCAGGCCCGACACGGTCGAGGAGGCGGTGCGCCTGCTGGCCGAGGGCGGCGAGGAGGCGCGCGCGCTGTCGGGCGGGGCGACCCTGGTCGCGATGATGAACGCCCGGCTGGTGGAGGCGCGCCGCCTTGTCAGCCTGTCGGGCATCGCCGAACTGGCCGAGACCCGGCGCGAGGCCGATGGCACGGTGCGCCTCGGCGCGATGCGCCGGCACCGGCAGACCGCCTTCGAGACCGGCTTTACCGGCGGCCAGCAGGTGGTGGCCCGCGCCGCGTCGCGCATCGCCAACCCTCCGGTGCGCAACATGGGCACGATCGGCGGTTCGATCGCCTTTGCGGACCCCGCGGCGGATTATCCGCCGGCGCTTGTGGCCGCGGATGCGCGGGTGGAGATCGCGGGGCCGGAGGGCCGGCGCGAGGTGCCCGCGGAGGCATTCTTTCACGGCTGGTACATGACCGATCTGGAGCCGGGCGAGATCGTGACCGCGGTGCTGGTGCCGCCCGCGCCGGAGGGCTCGGTGGGCCATTACGAGAAACTGGCCCGGGTGGCGGGCGATTTCGCGCTGGCCTCGGTCGCGCTGAACATGGCGCTGGACGGCGAGGGCCGGATCGCGGCTCTGCGGCTTGCGGTTGGCGGCTGCGGCGGCGGGCCGGTGCGCGTGGAAGAGGCCGAGGCGGCGCTGACCGGCGCACGCCCGGCCGAGGCCGCGGCGACCGGCGCGGCGGATCTGATCGCCGAAGCGCTCGACCCGGTGGATGACGTGCGCGGCAGCGCGGCCTACCGGCTGCGCGTGGCGCCGCGACTGGTGCTCAAGGCGCTGGCCGAGGCGGGCGCAACACCGCTGAGGGAGGTGTCATGACCATGCTGAAGGTGAACGGGATCGACCGGCCGGTGGCGCCGGGGCTGCGCACGCTGCTCAGCGTGCTGCGCGACGACCTGGGCCTGACCGGCACCAAGCGCGGGTGCAACCAGGGGGTTTGCGGCGCCTGCACCGTGCTGGTGGACGGGGTGCCGCAGCGCGGTTGCCTGACGCTTGCCGCCAATGTCGAGGGCTGCGAGATCACCACGGTGGAGGGGCTTGCGCCCGGCGGCGCGCTGGCCCCGATACAGCGCGCGCTGATCGAGGCGGGCGCGGTGCAATGCGGCTTCTGCACCTCGGGCATGGTGCTGGCGGCGCATGACTACCTGTCGCGCGGCGGCAGCCCCGACCCGGAGGCGGTGCGCGAGGCGCTGTCGGGCAATATCTGCCGCTGCTCGGGCTACAGGAAGATCGTGGATGCCGTGGTGCAGGCGGCCGGTGAGGGGGTTGAGGCATGAAGGACGAGGCCATTCCCGGCGGTGTCGGCGCCAGCCTGCCGCGGCTGGAAACCGCCGAGAAGGTGACCGGCGCGGCGCACTACATCGCCGATCTCTACCGCCCCAACATGCTGCATGCGGCCATCGTGCAATCCAGCGTGGCCCATGCCCGCATCACCGGCTACGACACCGCCGCTGCGCGGGCCATTCCCGGCGTCGCCGCGGTGCTGACCGGCGAGGATTTCCCCGACGGGCTGATGGGGGCCTTCATCAAGGACGAGCACGCCATCGCCAAGGACCGCATCCGCTACCTGGGCGAGCCGGTGGCGGTGGTGGCCGCCGAGACCGAGGAGATCGCCCGCCGCGCCGCGCAGGCGGTGGTGGTGCATGTGGAGGAACTGCCCGCCATCCTGTCGCCCGAGGCGGGGCTGGCCGAGGGGGCCGAGGTGATCCATCCGGATCTCGACAACTACATCAAGGTCTTCCCGGCGGTGACCGACGGCAACCAGTGCTCCTATACCGAACTGTCAGAGGGCGACATCGAGGCCGGTTTCGACGAGGCCGACGTGATCGTGGAGGGCGAATACGAGACCTCCGCCCAGGCCCACCTGGCGATCGAGCCCTGCGGCGCGCTGGCCGAGATCGACGCCCAGGGCCGGGTCACGCTGTGGTCGGCCAACCAGTCGGTGTTCCGGGTGCAGGCCAATGTGTGCGAGAGCCTCAAGATGCCCATGGGCCGGCTGCGCTGTCTCACGCCCCGGGTGGGGGGTGGCTTCGGCAACAAGATGGAGCCGCATATCCAGCCGCTCGTCGTGCGCCTCGCCGAGGTGACGCGGCGCCCGGTCAAGCTGATCCTGTCGCGCGAGGAGGATTTCGAATGCGTCCGCGCGCGTCATCCCTACAAGGTGCGGATGCGCACGGGCGCGAAGGCCGACGGCACGCTGGTCGCGCGCGAGGTCGAGGTGCTGCTGGATTGCGGTGCCTTCGCCGATGACAGCCCCGGCGTGCTGGGGTATTCGCTACTGATGGCGCGCGGGCCCTACGCCATTGCCAATGCCCGCTGCCATGGCAGGCTGGTCTATACCAACAAGCTGCGCTTCGGCGCGTTCCGGGGCTTCGGCAACCCGCAGGTGGCCTTCGCCGGCGAGGCCCAGATCGACCAGATCGCCGCGAAGCTGGGGATGGACCCGCTCGATCTGCGCGAGAAGAACCTGCCGCGGGACGGCGACCCGTGGTTCGGCGGCGGCAAGGTGGCCTCCAGCGGGCTGCGCGACTGCGTCGCGCGGGCCCGCGCGGCCTCCGACTGGGACAACCGAAAGGCGCGCCCGGCGCCTGCCGGGCACCGCCGCGGCACCGGCGTGGCATTGGCGGCGCATATCTCGGGCCTGCTGGGCACCGGGGCGATCGTGCGGGTGCTGGAGGACGGCTCGATCGTGCTGAACACCGGCGCTGTGGATATCGGGCAGGGCTCGGACACTGTGCTGAGCCAGATTTGCGCCGAGGCGCTGAAGGTCCCGGTCGAAAAGGTGGCGCTGGCCAGCCCCGACACCGATGGCAGCCCCTACAACTGGGGCACCACCGCCAGCCGCGTCACCTATACCACCGGGCGCGCCGTCGTGGGGGCCTCGGAAGAGGTGGAACGGCAGCTCAAGGCGATCGCCTCGGAGATGCTGGAATGCGCGGTCGAGGACCTGGAACTGCGCCCCGGCGGCAGCATCGCCATCAGCGGCACCGACAAGGCGGTGAGTTTCCACGAGATCTCGTTGCGCGCCCATTGGCGCGCGGGCGGGCCCGTGGTGGGGCATCACACCTGGGTGTTCGACCAGCCTTCCGTCGATCCCAAGCGCGCGGTGGCGGTGGGCATGCCCTTCCCGCAGATCGGGGTCTATTCCTTCGGCGCGACCATCGTCGACACGCTGACCTGCGAGGCCACCGGCAAGACCTGGGTGGACGAGGCGTGGTCGGCCATCGACGTGGGCAGGGCGATCAATCCCGGTTCCGTCGAGGGCCAGATCGAGGGTGGCTTCGGCCAGGGCATGGGCATGGCACTCTACGAGGCGATGGTGTGGGACGGCGCCAAGCTCGCCAATCCCACGCTGCTGGACTACAAGGTGCCCACCACGCTGGACACGCCCTACAAGCTGCATTCGATCATCGTCGAGGCGGCAGAGCCCGACGGGCCGTTCGGCGCCAAGGGCGCGGGCGAGATCGGCCTGGTGCCGGTGGTGCCCGCCATCGCCAACGCGGTGGCCGACGCGGTGGGCGGGCATGTGCACAAGCTGCCCATGACGCCCGAGCGCATCCTGGACCGGATGCTGGGGGAGGCAGGCTGATGCGGGCCGAAGACTACTCCGCGCAGGAGCCCTTCACCGAGATCGGGGCGGCCTATCACGCGAAGATCATGGGGCTGGCCGGGACCGTGCCCACGGTGGAACGGCAATGGGGCGACGATCCCTACCAGTCGGCCGCGCTCTACCCGGCCGAGGCGCCGCGCGGCGACGTGCTGTGCCTGATCCACGGGGGCGGCTGGACCAACGGCTACAAGGAATGGATGGCCTTCTGCGCCCCGGCGCTTACCGCGCGGGGGATCACGGTGGCGAGCCTGGGCTACCGGCTTGCCCCCCGCAACGTCTGGCCCGCCTGTTTCGAGGACGTGGCCGAGGGGCTGCGCGAGGTGCGGCGCATGGCGCCCGAGCACGGCGCCGACCCGGAGCGGATCGCGGTCTCCGGACATTCGGCGGGCGGCCACCTTGCCGCGCTGCTGGCCCTGCGCACCGACTGGCAACGGCCCCGGTCGCTTCCGGCGGACGTGGTGAAGGCGGCGCTGCCCATCTCGGGCACCTATCGCTTCGGCGAGGGCTCCGGCCTGTCGATTCGCCCGCGTTTCCTGGGCGATCCGTCGCTCGGCAACGAGGAGCGGGCCTCTCCCATGACCCACCTGCGCGGTGACGCGCCGGCCTTCCTGGTGGCCTGGGGCGAAAAGGATTTTCCGCATCTGCGCGCGCAGGCCGAAGGCTTCGCCACGGCGCTGGCCGGGGCGGGTGCGCCGGTCGAGACGCTGGTGATCGAGGGCGCCGACCACCTGGGCGCCAGCTATGCCTCGGCAGAGCCGCAGGGCGCCTGGGTGCAGGCGGCGGATGCGTTGCTGCAAGGACTGGATTGACCGGGGAAACCCGCCACGAAAGGCCCATCAGAGGCCGCATGACAGGGAGACGACACGATGATGAAACGACTGCTTGCCGGGGTTGCGCTTGCCGCGATGACGGCCTCGGCGGCGCTGGCCGCCGATCCGGTGACGATCGGCTACACGCTGGCGCGCACCGGGCTGTTCGCCAATGCCGCGCCCTCCCAGGAAACCGCCTACGAGCTCTGGGCCGAGCAGGTCAACGCGGCGGGCGGACTGGACGTGGCCGGCGAGAAGCGTCCGGTGGAGTTCGTCTCCTACGATGACGAGAGCGACCCGACCAAGGCCGCGCAGCTTTACGAGCGGCTCATCACCTCGGACGAGGTGGACCTGCTGCTGGCGCCCTGGGGCACCCCGCATCACCTGAACGTGGCGGGCGTGGTGGAACGCTACGACTTCCCGATGGTCGGCAACACCGCCGCGTCGGTGGCGATCCGGCAGGTGCAGCCTGGCAATATCTGGTTCCCGACTTCGGCGATCCCCGACAAGATCGGCCCCGAAATGGCCAGGATGCTGTCGGATGCCGGCGTCACCTCGGCGGCGATCATCGCCAACGTGCTGCCCTTCGCGCAGGAGAACCTGCAATTCCTGGTGCCCGCGCTGGAGGCGGCCGGGATCGAGGTGGCACTGAACGAAAGCTACCCGCCCGACATCCGCGACATGACCGCCTTGCTGACGCAGGTCAAGAATTCCGGCGCCGAGGCGGTGATCGCGCTGACCTACCCGGCCGATGCCTTCCTCTACATGGGCCAGGCGCGCGAGCTGGGGATCGAGCAGCCCTACCAGTTCCTGCTGGTGGGGCCGACCATCGCGGCCTTCAACGACGCGTTCGGACCGGCGGCGGACGGCATCATCACGCTGGGCCACTGGTCGCCCCAGCAGGAGGCATGGCCCCGCGCCAAGCCCTTCTACGACGCCTATGTCGCCAGGTTCGAGATGGAGCCCGACTACCTGGATTCCGCGCTGGCCTACATGTCGGCCGAGATCCTGGCCCAGGCCGTGGCTCGGGCGGGGCTGGACCATGACGCCCTGCGCGAGGCGATCGCCACCGGCACCTTCGAGACGATCAACGGCACCGTGCGCTTCGACGGGGTGGAGAACACCGAGACGCCCACCGCCTTCCTGCAACGGCAGGACGGGCAGACCCACCTGGTCTGGCCGCCCGAGATCGCCACCGCGCCGCTGAACGCGCGCTGATCGCGGCGGGTGCGGGCCGCCAGGGCCCGCGCCCCCAACCCCTCAGAAAGGACGCCTTGCCGTGCTGGACAGCCTGTTCTCGGGCCAGCTTCTGTTCGCCGCGCTCGTGCTGGGGGCGCTCTACGCCCTGATCGGGCTGGGGCTGAACCTGGTCTACGGCACCATGCGGCTGCTCAACATCGCCCATGGCGACATCCTGATGCTGGGCGCCTTCGCGGCCTACTGGCTGTTCACGCTCACCGGGATCTCTCCCTTGCTGGCGCTGCCGCTGGTGGCGGCGGGCGCGGCGGCGCTGGGCATCGCGCTCTATGTCGCGCTGTTCCGCAGCCATCTTGCGACAGGCGCCAGCGTCGCCGCGATCGAGGCGCGCTCGCTGCTGATCTTCTTCGGCGTCTCGGTGGTGATCCAGAACCTTGCCGCCTGGGCGTTCTCCTCCACGCCGCGGGCCTATCGCTATCTCGACGACGTGGTGCGCTGGGGCGATACCGCCATGACGGGCAATCGCATCGCCGCGCTGGTGGTGGCGCTGGCGATGCTGGGGGGGATCCTGGTGTTTCTCAACCGCACGCTTTTCGGGATGGAGATCAAGGCCCTGATCCAGCACCGCGAGGCCGCCCGCGTGGTGGGCATCAACGTGGAACGGGTGCAGCGCGTGGCCATCGCGCTGGGCTTCGCCACCGCGGGCGTGGGCGGCGTGCTGCTCAGCATGACCGAGCAGGTCAGCCCCTTCATGGGCTTTCCTTTCACCATTGCCGCCTTCGTGGTGATCATCATGGGCGGGCTCGGCAACATCATGGGCGGGATCGTCGCGGGCTTCGTGCTCGCGGTGATCGAGATCTACCTCGTCACGCTGACCTCGGCCAACATGCGCTCGATCCTGATCTACGGGATCTTCGTCGCGGTGCTGCTGATCCGGCCCCAGGGCCTGCTGGCGCGGGCGAGGCGCGCATGAGGGGGCAGGTGCTCACGCCGACGCTGGCCACGCTCGCGGGGGGTGTGGGCATCGTGCTGCTGGGGCAGGCGGCGGGGGCCTACTGGCAGACCGTGCTGCTGAACCTGGTGATGTGGATCGCGCTGACCCAGAGCTGGAGCCTGTTCTCGGGCCTCACCGGCTATATCTCGCTGGGCCATGTGGTGGCCTACGGGATCGGCGCCTATGTGGTGGCCACCAGTTTCGGGCAAGCGCCGCTATGGGCGCTGGTGGTGCTTGCGGGTGTCGCGTCGGGCCTGTTCGGCCTGCTGGTGGCGGTGCCGGTGCTGCGGGTGCGGGGGCCCTATTTCGTGATCCTGACCTTCGGGCTGGCGGAGCTGGTGAAATTCGCCCTGCTGAACCTGGAGACCGCGCTGGGCAAGAGTTCGCGCCTGCTGTTCGGCGCGCCCTCCACCGCGACGCTGCTGACCGCGATGGCGGTGCTGGCCGCCGCCGCCACGCTGCTGCGGCATTTCGTAGGCATCTCGCGCTTCGGGCGGGGCCTTGCCGCCATCCGCGAGGACGAGACCGCCGCCGAGACGATCGGCGTGCCGGTCACCCGCTACAAGGTGATCGCCTTCGCGCTCTCCACCACGATCCCGGGCATGGTGGGCGGGCTGATGGCGCTGCGCTCCACCTATTTCGAGGTGTTGCAGGTGTTCAGCCCGACGATCTCCTTCACGATCGTCACCATGGCGATCATCGGCGGGGCCGGGGATGCGCGCGGCCCGATCCTGGGCGCGCTGTTCCTCGTGGGGCTGTCGGAGGCGCTGCGCAGCGCCGCGCCGCAGCTCTACCTCGTGGCGCTGGGCCTCGTGCTGATCGGCTTCGTGCTCTATGCGCCGGGCGGGATGCTGGGGCTCTTGCGGCGCCGGAGGGCCGGAGGATGAGCCTGCTTTCGGTGGTGGCCCTGACCAAGATGTTCGGCGGGCTGAAGGCGCTGAACGATGTCAACCTGGAGGTGGCCGAGGGCAGCATCCACGGGCTGATGGGCGCCAATGGCGCGGGCAAGACGACGCTGTTCAGCATCATCGCCGGCAACCAGCGCGCCACGTCGGGGCAGATCACCTTCGACGGTGCGCCCATCGACGGGCTGCGCCCGGACCAGGTGTGCCGGAGGGGCATCGCGCGCACGTTCCAGATCGTGCGCCCCTTTCCCGGCCTCAGCGTGCGCGAGAATGTCGAGGCGGGCGCGCTGTTCGGCCGGTCCGACCCGCCCGGACTGGCCGGGGCGCGCGACCGCGCCGACGAGATCCTGACGGAGATCGGCCTGGCGGAGCAGGCCGACAGGCCCGCAGCCACGCTCACCCTGTCGGGCCGCAAGCGGCTGGAGGTGGCCCGTGCGCTGGCCACTGGCCCGCGCCTTCTGATGCTGGACGAGGTGATGGCCGGGCTGACCCCGGCCGAGGTCTCCGGCATGATCGAGACGATCCGCCTGATGAAGGCGCGTCACGGGCTGACCGTTCTCATCATCGAGCATGTGGTCAGCGCCCTTTCGGACCTGTCCGACAGGATCACCGTGCTGCATCACGGCCAACGCATCGCCGAGGGCCGCCCCGCCGAGATCGCGGCCGATCCGCGCGTGATGGACGCCTATTTCGGCGAGGACGACACGGAGGACGCCCCGTGAGCCGCGCGCTGGAGATCGAGGGGCTGGAGGCCGGATACGGCGAGGTCCGGGTGCTGCACGGGCTGACGCTCTCGGCCGAGGCGGGGCAGATCACCGCCGTGATCGGCTCGAACGGCGCGGGCAAGACCACGCTCCTGCGGGTTCTGTCGGGGCTTCTGGCGCCCAGTGCCGGGCGCATCCGGCTCGACGGGCAGGACATCACCGGCCAGCCCTCGCACCGGCTGGTGGAGGAGGGTGTCGTGATGGTGCCCGAGGGCCGCATGGTGTTCCCCGAGATGAGCGTGCGGGAAAACCTGGTGCTGGGCGCGGTCGCCCGTCACGCGCGTGGCGCGCGCGACGAGACCATGGCCCAGGTCTACGCGCTGTTCCCGCGGCTGAAAGAGCGCGAGACGCAGCTGGCCGGTACCCTGTCGGGGGGCGAACAGCAGATGCTGGCGCTGGGCCGGGGCCTGATGGCCCGGCCGCGCCTTCTGTTGCTGGACGAGCCCACGCTGGGCCTGGCGCCCGCCATCGCCAAGCAGATCTTCCGCATCGTGCCGCAACTGCGTGACCTGGGCCTCAGCGTGCTGCTGGCCGAGCAGGATGTGCGCCGCACCCTGCGCATCGCCGCCCATGGCTATGTGCTGGAGAACGGGCAGGTCGCGGCGGAGGGCGAGGGGCGTGCGCTCGCGTCCGACCCGGCGGTGCGGCGCGCCTATCTGGGCCATGACTGAGCGAGAGGGCCCGCAGGGTCCGCCGCGCGCCCGCGCACCTCAGCCGGGGCGGGGGAAATACGCCTCCGCCGGAAAGGCCGCGTGCCAGCTTGGCCGCGTGCGCAACGCCTCCAGCCAGCCGCGCGCCGCCCGCGTCGCTGCATCCTCCGCCTCCAGCAGGCGCAGATCCGCCATCCGCTGCACCACCGGACCGAGGCAAAGATCGGCGCAGGTCAGCTGGGCGCCCATCAGCCACGGGCCGCCCAGCCGCTCCAGCGCGGCGGCGATCCGTTCCACCGAAAGGCGCAGCTGCTCCATCGCGTCCGCATACTCCTCGGGCGGGAAGCCGTCGCGCCCCATCCTGCGAAAGAACCCCTTGCGCACGGTCATCCGCTCCAGCGCGGCCTCGAACTCCGCGGCGGGGCGCTGGCGGTATTTCGGCAGCAGTACATCGTTGAACGAGGGGACCCGCACCGCCATAGAGGGGGTCTCGTCGATGAAGCGCAGCCAGGCCCGCATGGCGGCCCGGCCCGCGGCGGTCTCGGGGGAGAGCGGCGGGTCCGGAAAGACCTCGTCCAGGTATTCGCAGATCACCGTGGATTCGATCACCGGCCGGCCGTCATGCACCAGCGTCGGGATCACCCCGTTCGGGTTGAGCGCCAGGTAGGCGGGCGACAGGTGCTCCCAGGCGGCCAGGTTCACCCGGTGGCCGGTCCAGTCCAGCCCCTTCTCGGCCAGCGCCAGCCGGACCTTCTGGCTGCAGATCGACTCGGGCAGGTGATGGAGTTCCAGCATGGCGCGCTCCAATAGCGGATGCCGTTAGGTATTGACACGAAACTGCTCTGCAATGAACAATTTTCCCAGTGTCGCGGACAACAACAATCACAGCCATGCGACCCGGGGAGAAGAATGACAGCGGCCCTCGCCATCAGCGGGCTGGAGAAGTCTTTCGGTGGCACACGCGCCTTGCGTGGCGTTGCGCTGGAGATTGCGCCGGCAGCGATCCACGGCCTCGTGGGCGAGAACGGCGCAGGCAAGTCCACGCTGATCAAGATCGTCTGCGGCGTGCAGCGCGCGGATGCGGGCGACATCCGGCTGGCGGGGGCGCCCTACGCGCCGGGCAGCCCGGCCGAGGCCACCCGGCTGGGCGTCGCGCTGGTGCCGCAGGAATTGCGGGTGGTCCCGGCGCTCGGCGCCGCCGAGAACGTGTTCCTGAACGACTGGCCGGCGCGGCGCGTCCTCGGCCTGTTGCCCCGGGTGGATGGCCGCGCGATGCGCGCCCGCTTCGCCGAACTGATGGCGATGCTGGGCGTCGCGATCGACCCGGACGCCCCGGCCGGCGCGTTGCCCTTCGTGCAGCGGCAATTGCTGGTGCTGGCGCGGGCGCTGCGCACGGACGCGCGGGTGCTGATCCTCGACGAGCCCACCGCCTCGCTGGAACGGGCCGAGGTGGCACGTCTCTTTGATGTGCTGGAACGGCTGCGCGCGCAGGGCGTGGCCATCGTCTTCGTCTCGCACCGGCTGGAGGAGGTCGCCGCGCTCTGCGACCGGGTCACGGTGCTGCGCGACGGGCAGGTGGTGGCCCGCCATGTCCGGGGCGGATACGGTGTGGCTGACCTCGTGCGCGACATGACCGGCCGCGACCTCGACGCGCAGGCCGCCCCGCACGGGCGGGTGCCGGGCGTGGCCGCGCTCCGGGCCTCCGTGGCGCTGTCCGATCCGCCCGTCGAGGTGGAGGCGCGGGCAGGCCGGGCCACGGGCATCGCGGGCCTGCTGGGCGCGGGGGGCGAGGCGCTGCTGCGGCGGCTCTTCGGGGCGGGCGATCCGCAGCCGGTAGAGACCGGGCAGGGCGCGCGCGTGCTGCGCCGCCCGCACGAGGCCATCGCTGCCGGTCTCGGCCATGTGCCCAGTGAACGCCGGCTGGGCATCGTGCCGGGCCTCAGCGTGTTCGAGAACATCCTGCTGCCGCATCTGGACCGTCCCGACCGGCCGGACCGCGCCGCGGTGGCGCGCCTGATCGCCGCGCTCGACATCCGGCCGGCCGATCCGGACGCGCGCGCCGGGGGCCTGTCGGGCGGCAACCAGCAGAAGGTGATCTTTGCCCGCTGGCTGGCGGGGCGGCCCGATGTGCTGCTGCTGGACGAGCCCACGCACGGGGTGGATATCGGCGCCAAGGCGCATATCCACCGGCTGATTCACGAATACGTCTCCAGGGGCGGCGCGGCGCTGATCCATTCCGCCGAGTTCCACGAGCTGATGGGGCTGTGCGACGAGGTCCTGGCCCTGCGCGAGGGACGCGTGGCCGGCCGGTTCGAGCGTGGCCGCCCCGACTATACCGAAACCGCGATCCGCGACCTGCTGGGAGGATAGCCGCCCCATGAGTGCAGAAGGCCCCGCGCCGAACGCCGCCCGCCGCAGCGCATTGATGCGCATCAGCGAGCATGCGCCCCTCGTGGTGTTGCTGCTGCTCTGTCTCGGCACCGCGCTGCTGCAGCCGCGCTTCCTCTCCACCATCAACCTGACCAACATCCTGCTTCAGGCCTCCGTGCTGGCGGTGGTCGTGATCGGCATGACCTATGTGATCATCGCGGGTGGGTTCGACCTGTCGGTGGGCTCGGTCGTGGCGCTGAGCGGCTGCGCCGCCACGGCGGTGATGGTGGCCGCGGTGCCGGGCGAGGCGATGTTCGAGGCTCCGCACGGGGGCGTCGTGCTGCTGGGCGCGCTGGTGGGGATTGCCGTGGGCCTGGCGGTGGGGCTCTTGAACGGGGTGCTGGTGGCCTATGTGGGCCTCAACGCCTTCATCGCCACGCTGGGCACCATGGTGCTGGTGCGTGGCATCGCCATGCTGCTGACCGACGCGCAGCCGATCACCGGCGAATACGGCCTGCCGGAAGCCTTCGTCCTGTTCGGGCGCGAGCGCGTCCTGGGCGTGCCGCTGATCACCCTGGTGCCGCTGGTGCTGCTGGTCGGGATGGGCTGGCTGCTGCACCGCACGCGCTACGGGCTGCGCATCTTCGCCACCGGCGGCGGGCCGGAGGCGGCGTTCCTGGCCGGTGTGGACGTGCGATGGATCAAGGCCAGCGCCTTCGCCTGGTGCGGGGCGCTGGCGGGGCTGGCGGGCGTGCTGCTCGCTGCGCGGCTGCAATCGGGCCAGCCCACCGCGGGCGGGTTCTACGAACTCTTCGCCATCGCCGCCGTGGTGCTGGGGGGCGCCTCGCTCTATGGCGGCGAGGGCAAGCTGTGGCGCTCGATGGTGGGGCTGCTGATCATCGTCGTGCTGTCCAACAGCCTGAACGTGCTGAACGTGGATTCGCACTGGCAGGAGGTGGCGATCGGCCTGGTGATCGTGGCGGCGGCCTCGATCGACCGGCTGCGCCACCGGAGGAGTTGACCGACGCGGCATGCCGCAAGGACGGAAGCGACGAAAACAGGGAGAAAGACCGATGATGAAGACACTTCGCGCATGGGCGCTGGTGCCGGTGATGGCGCTGGCGGGCATGGCACAGGCGCAGGACACCACCGTTCTGGGGGTCAGCCTCGCCTCCGACACCAACCCCTTCTACATCGCCATGAAGAAGGGGATCGAGGACCGCGCCGCGGAACTGGGCTGGAATGTCCGGATCGCTGCGGTGGACGAGGACGTGGTGCAGCAGGTGGATGGCGTGCTCGACCTCGTGGCGCAGGGCGTGGACGGCATCCTGATCTCGCCGATAGATGCGGTGGCCACGCGCCCCGCCTATGCCGCCGCCACCGAAGCGGGCATTCCGATCATGTCCATCGCCCGGCATGCCGATACCCCGGACCAGACCCTGTTCATCGCCATGGACGAGCACGGGATCGGCCGCGACATCGCCGATTGGCTGATCGCGGCGATCGGTGGCGAGGGCCGGATCGCGATGATCTCGGGGCCGTCCGGGGCGGCAACGTTCCACAACCTGTCCGAGGGCTTCAAGGAGCGCGCGGCCGAAACCGCGGGCGTCGAGATCGTGTTCGAAAGCTCGGGCGGGCTGACGCGAGAGTGCGGTCTGAACGTGGCGCAGGACATCCTCGTGGCGCATCCGGACGTGGACGGCATCTATGGCGGCAATGACGAGCTGGCGCTGGGGGCCGTGCAGGCGGTGGCCTCGGCGGGAATGCTGGGGCAGGTCACGGTGACGGGCATGAACGGGGTGCCGCCCGCGGTGGCCGCGGTGAAGCGTGGCGACCTGGGCATGACGGTGGAACTGAACCCGGTGGACTGGGGCAAGCTGGGCGTGGACAGCATGGCGGCCTTCCTGGAGGGCACACCGCCCGAGCAGCAGGTGTTCATCCAGCACAAGCTGATCGACGAATAGGGCGGGGTCCCGGGGCCGGGCGGGCGGATCCGCGCGGATCCGCGCGGATCCGCGCGCGCGGGGCGAGCCCCCCTTTGACCGTGGCCCGGATCGGGGGCCGCGCTGCGCGCTGCCGCGCCGGATGCGGTGCAGGGAGGATCGCCTCGCCGGTGGTCGGTGGACCGGGTCCGCGTGACGGCGCGTCTGTTGGCGGCTGGCGGAGGTTCCGTGCGGCCTTCGGTCGGGGCGGGCGGATCCGTGCGGATCCGCGCGGATCCGC
>Ga0008833_1000567_pt1 | contig 32450 bp, 30 predicted proteins | sample HotLakConsoUCCLE_FD_62216 | JGI IMG/M metagenome (GOLD analysis project Ga0008833, IMG submission 62216) | Hypersaline microbial mat communities from Hot Lake, Washington, USA - Hot Lake Consortium UCC-LE | ecosystem: Environmental > Aquatic > Non-marine Saline and Alkaline > Hypersaline >... | reverse complement strand
CATTGACCGCGTAGGTCTTCGCCGGCTTCGTGGCCGGCACCGGCCGCTCGTTTCCGCTTTCTTCGCCGGCCTCTCCGGGCGGTGGCTCCTCCTCGTCGCGCCCTCCGTAGGCGCGGGCGATGGCTTCCGCATCCACCTTGTTGGGATCATGCGCGTCGTTTGTGTCGTGGTCGGGCGCGTCCGGCTCCTTGCCGGGCCTGCGGGCGGCATGTCTGGCCATGGGTTGTTCCTTTCGCGTCTGCTCCGATCCCGACGGCCCCCCGGGGGGGCGGCGGCGACCGGAAGAAATCGTTTCCCATGCAATGAAAACGCACTGTGCTCCCGGCGGGTTCCCGGGTCCGGTTGGCCTGTGCAGCCGCCGCAGCTCGACGGCGCGGCGGGGCTGCGGAGCTTCCGGCGAACATGAAGGCGGTTTCCTCGGCCGGCGTTGCCTCCTTTTCGCGAAACAGGAGAACCTCCCCCCGGCGGCGCGGGAAGCGGCGCCGCCCGGGCAGCATCCGCCGCGAGCCCCGCCGTTTCGCGGAACCACCAAAGGACGAGCAGCGTTTCGGTAGTGACGAGAGGGCGTCGTTGCACAGCCAACGACCGCTCATCCATCGGGAGAAAGACATGCGTACGAGAGCCATTTTCGTCGTCGCCATTCTGGTGGTCATCGGCGCCGTCATCCTCTTCGGCTACAACAGCGGCCCCGATGATGAGACACTTTCGACCACCGAACTGCGCAGTCTCGAGAACGATCCCGAAGTCCAGCTCGAGACCGAAACCGAGACCGACGAGACGCTCGCACCCGGGGTCGCAGACGATGACCCCGAGGTCGAGGTGCCGGTCGCCGAACCCGAGGGCGCAACCGATCCCGATGCCCCGGACGTGCTGACGGTGGAGGGATACGACCCGCAGCGCGTCCGTTTCCTGCTGCAGGAATCGGACCTGCCCGTCGAACTGCGCAACGAGTACATCACCCGCCTCGACACGGCCGCCGAAGATGACGAAGCCCTTGCCGCGATTCTCCGTCAGCTCCGCGAAGACCTGAACGCCGGGTGAACGGCAGAAGGCGCCGGGGCATCGATGCGGTCACGCCTGACGAGATAGGAAGGAGATTACACATGAGCCGGAACTCGATAATCGCCGTGGCCATCGCCGCGGTCGCCGTCGCGATCATCGCGGTCGTTTACCTGAACTCCCAACTGGACGAGGGAGAGCTCGGCGCGCCGCCCGATCTGGCGGCAGAAGACGAGGCCGGAACGCTGGCTGAGCCCGAGGACGAGACCGTCATGGAAGCCGAGACCCGCGCCGGCGAGGCAGACGCGGGAACGGAAGATGACGTCACCGAGGACACCGCCGAGACCGAGGATTTCTCGCCCGACGAGAGCCACGAGGCCTCCGTCGCGATCAACGAGGCGGCAAGAGAGGCCGCCCGTGCGGGCCGCCCGGTTCAGGACTCCCTTGAAGAGGTGCGCGCCATCGTCGAAGAGGCCGAGCTCGTCGGTGCGGCCGACGAGACCCTGCCGCCCAACGACGAGGCCGCGCCCGATGCGGACACCATCGGTGCCGAGGAAGCGCTCGATCCCGAATTCGTCCAGAGCGCCCTCGAACCGGATGCGTTCGAGGCCGAGCGCGTGGTCGCGATCATCGACGCCTCGCCCCGGCTTGACGAGGAGCAAAAGGCCGAGCTTCGTGTGGCCGTCCAGGTCGTGGCCAACGAGCCCGAGGCGCGGCGCCGCGTTCTCGCCGTACTCGAAGACATCCTCGTCCCCGAGGCGGCTTCGGACCCCGCGGTGCAGTGACATGAAAGGCGGTGGTTCCGCCCGTCCGCCGCGTGGAGGTCTACCCCTGAGCGCGCACCCGCGCTCGCGGCGATGGGGTCTCGGCGGTCGTCGAGGGCATGCCGATCTGCTCCGGATCGCCGTCTGCCGCCCGAATGCCGGCTGCCGATGACGGGACTTCGTCGGAGGTGCGCACGCCACCGTCCGCGTCGCACGCGGCCTCTGCCCGCGACTCGACGCTGTCGTCGAGGTGCTGGCGGTCGGCAGGGTTCTTTGTCTGCTCTGCGGGTCCGGACCATGCTGCCGGTTTTCCGTGGGGGCCGTGATCCAGGCCCTTGGCTGCGGTCCCGAGCCAGCGCGGGGGAAGAGAGAGACAACCCGCGAGCGTTCCGAAGAACGCCAGCGATGCGGCGACGAGGACGGCAAAGCCTTCAAAGGGCAAGGGCAGCCTGACGCCGAGGGCGAAGACCGCCCCCGCGGTGGCGGCAAGCGCGGCGACGAGCCACGGTGCCGCGCGCGGGTTCACCGGCGCACCTGCAGCGTGACTTCGACGCGTGCGAGCCGGGCCTCGTATACGTCGTCGGGCTGACCCGCCTCCCTCGGCAGCGGCGCGCCTGCGCCCACACCCGAGGCAATAACCCGTTCCGCCGCGATCCCCATCTCGAGGGCGATGCCCTGGGCCGAGGCCGCTCGCTTCTCGCTCAACTCGAGGTTGGACGGACTTTCTCCCTCCATTCCCGAATGGCCGACGATGACCACACGAAGCCGGTCATCCTGCAGGGCGGGCGCGAGGAACCCCTTGAGGCGCGCCTCTTCACCGGCCGCGAGGGCGGTTCCGCGGGAAAATCTGAAAGTCTCGGTGCCGGGCGCGGAAATGGCCCCGAAGGACGCGAGCGCGGTCGCTCCGCCAGCTACGATTGCCGCGAGGGACGCCGCGAGAAGGAGCCGCCGGGACAGGAGCGGGTCGTTCTCGGTCATGATCTTCGTCCCGTCGAGTAGGGGCGGCGCGAGAATCCGCCCAAAAACGCCTCGCAACATTATTCTAGGGACTTGGGCCGAGGAAAAAAAGTATTCTTTAAGGTTGGGCTGAAGTCAGGAGGTCAGCAGGTACCGGGTCCGCTGCCGGAAGGTTTCGCCCGGACGGAGGAGGATCGACGGGAAATCCGGGTTGTTCGGCGCGTCCGGCCAGAGTTGCGGCTCGAGCGCGATGCCCGGCTTTCCTCCCGCGAAGGCCTGCAGTCCCGGCGCGTCGGAATGTATCACGAGCGCACCGCGCGGGCCTTCGAGCCGCGCGCGGAGGCCGAAGCCGCCCCCGAAGCAGAAATTGTGGTCGAGCGAAGGGTCGGGCGTCTTCGGCAGGCGGTGATCGTAGACCGTCCCCTCGACGGGGGCGATCTCGCCCGTGGGCAGGGTTTCGGCCGTCACCGGCAGGAAACGCTCGGCGGGTATCGTCAGCGCGAGAGCGGACCAGTCCGTCGCTCCGTCGGTGTTCCAGAGCCCGTGGGAGCCCGGGTTCATCAGCGTCGGCGCGTCGGTCGTGGCCGCGATTTCGAGGGTCAGCCCGTCGTCCTCCAAAGCGTAGCGCGCGGTGATCCGGCGATTGCCCGGAAATCCTCCTTCACCATCCGGCTGATCCACAGCCAGCGTGACATCCTTCTCTCCCGTTCCGGCGATCTTCCAGATCGACCTGTGGGTGCCTGCGCTGCCGGAGTGAAGCGTGTGGCGGCCATCCTGGTTGGGATCGAACGCGAAAGTCCGCCCCGCGATCTCGGCTCGCGCGCCGCCGATCCGGTTGATCACCGGGCCGATGATCGGCCCCGCATAGCGCAACTCCCCCTCGTAGTCGGCGAGATCGTCGCTCGCCACGCAGACGTTCGGTCCCTCTCCGCGCCGGTAGAGGACGAGCCGCGCGCCGTAATCGAGAACCCGCGCCGCGAGGTCGCCGGAGGCGAGGTCGACCGCCTGAGCCGGACGACCATCGGCAAGCGTGCCGACAGAACCGACCTTCACGGACATGGGCCACCTCCGCTGCCGATCATTCGCACCCCGGACTGTCTCACAGCAGCACCGCAGGTTCGGCCCGGCCCTGCCCGACCCCGGTGGCCGCGAAAGTCTGACCATGTGCGGGCTCGGCCGCCCGTGTCTCCGCGTCGATACCCTCCATCGCCGTGGTGCAATAGAGCGTCGTGAAGTCCGGGCCTCCGAATGCCGGGCAGGTGCTGAGGCGGCCGGGAATGTCGACCGACAGCAAAGGCTTCGCATCGGGGCTGTAGGCCGCTACGCGACCGGCCCCCCAGTGGGCCACCCAGAGGTTGCCCGCCGCATCTGTCACCGCCCCGTCGGCGACGAGCCCGGCCGGAGCGAGGTCGAGCCAGGGCTCGGCGGGTCCGGACGGCCACCCGGTCCCGGGGTCGAGGGGGTGGCGTTCGATGCGCCTTGTCGGCGTGTCGGTGAAATAGGCGACGCTTCGGTCCGGTGCAAAGGCGATGGCATTGGGGACGGTGATGCCGTCATGGAGCCTGCGGACCTCACCGCGCCAGTAGCGGTAGATCGCCCCGGCCCCCGGTTCCGCCGACTTCCCCATTGTCCCGATCCAGAAGCCGCCCCATGGGTCGGCCCGCCCGTCGTTCGACCGGGTCGCCGGGTTGTCGGCCTCGAGCGGGACGAGGTCTTCGCGCTTGCCGGTCGCGATGTCGAAACGCAGAAGATGGCTCTCCGAGGCGATCAGCAGCGTGTTGTCATCCACCCAGCCCGCAGCGGAGACATGCCCGCCGAATTGCCAGTGCCGCGTGTCGTCGCCCTCGCGGGTCAGCAGACGGCCGGCGAGGATGTCGAACCAGAATAGCTGCCCGCGCCCGGGGTGCCAGAGCGGCCCCTCTCCCAGTTCGCAGCGGGTCGGATCGAACATGGTCGCGATCATTGCAGCACCTTCCGGGCGGCGATGGCATCGGCGGAGCGGTAGGCGGCGTCTTCGACACGGGCGGAGGCTGCCGGCGCCGCATCGCGGGGGGCGATGCCCCGCGGGATGGCGATGAGCGGCCGGCTCACGCGGCGGCCTCCCGGGTGGCGTTGCGGGCTGCGGCGAGTCCCGCCCTGACCATCGCGTCGGCATCGGCGAGAGAGGCGGGCACTCCCTGCAATTCCAAGGCTTTCGCGTACCTCGCCGCAAGGAGTTCGGCCCCGATCACCACCACATCCCGGCCGAGCCAGTAGGGCCGTGCGGCGGCGAGTTCGGCACCGATCAGGAGCCCCGACAGCATGGCGTTGGCTGCGGCCGGCGAAAGGTCGTGAAGGAGGGTCTCCGCACGGATGGCGAAGAGCTTTGCGGCAAGGCTTTCGGGCCGCGACAGCGTGTCGCCGAGGGCCTCGGCGAAGACGGCCGCGTCCCATCCCGCGCCGGTCGAATGGCGCAGCACGGAGTGACGGGAGACAAGGTCGAAAAGTTCCCCTGTCATGAAGGTGCGGAAGCTCACCACCTCGCCGGCCGAGATTTCCACCCATTTCGAATGGGTTCCGGGCAGACAGAGCACCCCGTCGAAGCCCGGGCGCCCCGACAGATACCCCGCGACCTGGGTTTCCTCGCCGCGCATGACATCCGCCGGATTGTCCTGTTTCAGCCCCGGCAGGATCGTGACCGAAAGCCGTGTGTCGGAGGTCGGAACGGCGACGCCGCCGCCGAGGGGCATGCACGGCACGGTTCGGTAGGGAACTTCCGTCCAGCCCTGGCGCGCGCCGGCCATGCCGCAGGCGACGACCGGCATCGGTCGCCCTCCGAGCCAAGGATCCACAAGCTTCAGAAGCGCCGCTTCGAATTGCGATTTGTCGAGCGAATTCATGCCGCTGTCGGAGCGCGCCTCGGCCACCATCTCCGCGCCCCGCATGGCCCAGGCGCGCAGGGTCGAGGTGCCCCAGTCGACCGCGACCCAGTCGCAGTATGTCGCCGACCCGGTCATCCGGTGACGACGACGCCGCCGTCGACGACCAGCGCCTGCCCTGTCATGCCCGCCGAGGCGGAGGAGGCCAGAAAGAGGCATGGTGCCACGATATCTTGTGGTTTGAGGTGCTCCTTGAGGCACATCCTGTCCATATGGGCCTTCAGGTCTTCCTCGGTCGCCCACATCTCGAGTTGCTTGTCGGTCAGCACCCAGCCCGGGGCGAGCGCGTTGACGCGGATCCGGTCGCCACCGAACTCGCGGGCAAGCGACCGGGCGAGGCCGTTGATGCCGGAATTCGACGCCGCGTAGACCGGGTAGCCCGCGTTTCCCATCATGTAGCTGATCGATGAGAAAAGGATGATCGAGCCGCCCCCGGCGGCCTGCATGCCCGGTATGACCGCCTGCGCGGCGAAGAAGTACGACTTGAGGTTGATCGCGGTGGACCATTCCCAGAAGTCCTCGTCGACCTCGAGCGTGCTGTGCCGCTGGTCGTTCGCGGCGTTGCTCACCAGAACCGTGACCGGCCCCTGGATCTCGGAAGTCCTTGAAATGGCGCGCCGCAGCGCATCGGTGTCGGTGACGTCGCAGGGGATGAAGGTCGGCCGATTGCCCGTCGCCACCTCCATCTCGTCGACGAAGCCGGAGGCGTCGGAGCGTTGCACGAAGGTCACCTGCGCGCCCTGTTCGAGAAAGCCCCGGGTAAGCTCGGCGCCGATGCCCGAGCCGCCGCCGGTGAGAAAGACCGACACGCCGTCGAGGTCGGGAAACCGGGGGCCGGTCATCGAGGGGCCCCGCCATCCCGGGCGCGGCGCCCCGTCGTCCTGCTGTCGGCATCGCGTATGCTGAAAGAAGCGCTGCGGCCGTCCATTCGTGGCCCTCCGGCTGGGGAATTCCTGCGTCCCGGCCGGCGGGGAAGCCGGCCTCGGCACATCTGCCCGATCTCCGCCCGGGCGTGCCGCGCCGGCCATGCCTCCGGCGGGGATACTTCGGGGCGGATGATCCGGTGCGGGGCGGTATGGAAGGCGCTTGCCCTTACCAGGTCGCAAGACCTCGATGTTGTCGGTCGCGATCGTGTCATGGTCCGGACCAGCGCCTCCTGTCCCTCATTGTAAGGGAGGCACCGGAGATGTTGTCAACCGGCAGCCCGAAGCGCGTTGGCCCGCGCGATCACGTCGACGCCCATCTGTGCGAAAAGATCGACATGGTCGAGGCAGACCCAGTTCTCGGCGATCCGGCGGCGGCCCGAGGGGCCGGGGGCGGTGCGGTAGAACTCCATGACCCTTAGCGTGAGCGCCTTTCCCGTGCCCGGAACGCCGAGATAGTCGCCCATGTGGGTCATGGTCATCGACGGCCAGCCAGAGACCGCGGCATAGGCGCCGTCGCCGATATGGCAGTAGTGGTTGCCGTCCTTCCGGTCGGGGAAGGCCGCGAGGAACGAACGGCGGTGGTCGGAGACGAAGCCCTCCCAGCGGTAGGTCGAACCGATGCCGCCGGGGCCGTACCGGAAGAAGTCCTCCGCCCAGTAGACGTCCGCGCCGGTCTGCCCCGCGCTCTCGGGAGTGGTCGGATTGTAGACGTGAAGGTCGTCCAGCATCGCCTCGACGAGGTCGAGGCTTTCGGCCCCGTCGCCTTCCACCGGGCAGAGCCCGTCCTGGGTGGCGGGGGCGGGAAAGACGATTTCGGACCCGAGGTCGCGCGGCAGGGGCATGGCGCCGGACTGGGCGGCGAGATCGACCAGATCGAGGATGAGATGGGCGCGGGTGACGCGGCCCTCGTCGATACGGTAGAACTCGCCCGAGCGCAGGAACGCGAGCCGGCCCGAAGGCGCGAGGCCACAGAACGGGGCGACGAAGGTGCCGACGTAATGAGTTAGACAGGCGAGCCAGCGACCGCCCTCGGGGCACCGGTTCTCGCCTCCGATGACCAGAAGGTCGCGCCGGTGACAGCCCCTGAACGCCTTCCGGAGCGGAAGAAGCAGGCCGTCGACCACCGCGTCGGACCCCCGGGCCTCGCCCATCGGGGCGGAGAGATGCCATGTCGCGTCCGGCGCGACGAGCGCACGTGCCCGGGCCCGCACTTCGGCCTCGGGACAGGTCGCGAAGGCGGAAAGATGGGCGGCGATGGTCGCTCGGAAATCCTGCATGGTCTTCAGTATGCGCTGGTTCGCGCGGGGGTGCGCCCGAAAAGGGTTCGGCAAACGGCGACGCCGAGTCCAGCCTCTTGCAGCGTCTGCAAGAAAGGCGATGAATGGCTGGGGCCTGTTTGTCGTGCAACCGGGTAGGGGGCGGTCAGCCCCCGCTTGCCTGCGGCAAGCCCCCCGAAAGTATTTTCAGGAAGATGAAGCGGGAGCGTGGGCGCCGTAGTAGAGCCCGACCACGTGCTCGGCCTCGGCGAAGAAGAGCCAGCGGGCGACGAGGGCGCCGGCGAGGTGCGAGAGCACCGCGAGCCCGACGAGAAGGTGGGAGAAGGGCAGCACGACGAGGATGAGCCAGGGCAGGGCGGTCAGCAGGAGAAAGGCGATGATCCGGAGCTTGCCGGAGTGGCGGCGGGCAACGACGTGGACCATCTCGGTGGTGAGGTAGTTGCTGCCGGTATGGGGCTTTTCGAAGGAGCGGACCCGGCCACGATCGCCGAGGCCGGTGGCGGTGGCGAGCGTGGTGCCCGAGCGCGAAAAGCGGGTGTCGCCCGCCTGCCAGGCAGCGAGCTGGCCCGCGCCGAGGGCGAGAAGGAGCGGGGCGGCAAGCGCCGTCTGGCCCGCGAGCAGCGCTCCGCCGGCGATGGAATAGCCAAGAAAGAGAAGCGGGACCGACCAGTGGTGCCAGCGCGGCACGGTTTTGAGCTGGGCGTAGATCATCGAGGTGGCGACGACGGTCGCGAGCGCGAGCGCCGCGCCGAGCCAGCCGAGGGGCGCGATGCGGGTTTCCCAGAAGACGAGGCCCGCGCCGTAGGCGGCCATGACCAGAAGCGTGGCGATCGCCAGCACCCCTTCGCGCGAGAGCCAGGACGAGCGCCACTGGGTGAGGGCGAGATGGGCGCGTTCGGGGTGGCCGAGGTGCAGGGTGGAAGCGAGAAGTCCGCCCACGGCAAGACTATAGGCGATGGCGAAGAAGGCGAAGGCCGTCCAGCCGGTGACCGCCGGCAGGCCGATCCCGAGAAAGGCCAGGAGCCCGAAACCGAGGCCCGAGAGGACGGTGAAGGCGATGATGGACGGGGCGGGATGCATGGGGTCGGTGTGCCTGTGGGTAGAGGCCCCGGATCAGGTCCGGGGCGCGTGACGTGTCGGGATAATCAGAGCCGCTCGAGGGTACGGTCGAGCCAGCCGAGAAAGCCTTTCGGTTCCTCGGCGACGGGCTCGAGGAAGGGCGACAGGACGTCGAACTCGGGTGCTGCGTCGCGGGGTCTCGGGGGCAGGTACTGGTTGACGGGTTTCGTGCCCTGTTCCGGCATGAGGTCGATACCGCCGCGGGCGGCCGCCAGTTTCGAGACGCTGCTTTCGGGGTCGTTGTAGTCGCCGAAGTGGCGCGCGCCGGCGGGGCATGTGCGCACGCAGGCCGGCTCCCGGTCGACCTCGGGGAGTTCCTCGTTGTAGATCCGGTCGACGCAGAGCGTGCATTTCTTCATCACGCCCTCGGACGGGTCCATCTCGCGCGCGCCGTAGGGGCAGGCCCAGGCGCAGAGGCCGCAGCCGATGCAGGCGGTCTCGTTGACGAGGACGATCCCGTCTTCGGCCCGCTTGTAGGAGGCGCCGGTGGGACAGACGGTGACGCAGGGCGCGTCGTCGCAGTGGAGGCATGACTTCGGGAAGTGGACGAGCTGCGCCGGCCCCGTCTCGGGGGTGATCTCGTAGGAATGGATGCGGTTGAGGAACGCGCCCGAGGGGTCGGCGCCGTAGGGGTCGGCGTCGGCGAGGGGAGCGCCGTAATTCTCGGTGTTCCAGCCCTTGCAGGCGGTGACGCAGGCGTGACAGCCGACACAGGTGTCGAGGTCGATGGCGAGGCCGAGGCGTTTTTCGGTCTTGGCGGGCAGGCTGGTCATGCGGCGTCCGGGACTGTTGCTGTTGGGTGGCCGTCTTCGGCGGAGGAATTGGGGCCGGGGGGAGCGGTCATGTGCGGGTGTGCCGCTTGAGAACCCGCGGCGCGCGGGGCACGGGCGACGCCTGCGCGGGGGGGCTGGGCTGGCTGGCTTCCGGCGGGGCCGTGCGCTCGATCCGCACCCGGAGGTCGAACCACGCGGCCTGCCCGGTGATCGGGTCGGAGTTCGACCACCTGAGTCCGTCGCCCTTCTCGGGCAGAAGCTCGTGGATGAGATGATTGAGCAGGAAGCCCTTCGTCGCCTCCGGCGCGTCGCGGTCGAGCGCCCAGGCGCCCTTGCGCTTGCCGATGGCGTTCCAGGTCCAGACGGTGTTCACGTTCACCGCGTCCATCCGCGCGACGGGCACCACGATCTCGCCGTGGGGCGAGGTGACGCGCGCCCAGTCGCCGTCGGAGAACCCGTGCTCCTCCCAGAGCTTGCCGGGGACGTAGAGCGGGTTCATCCCGTGGATCTGCCTGAGCCAGGCGTTCTGCGAGCCCCAGGAGTGATACATCGCCATTGGCCGCTGGGTGAGGGCGTGGAGGGGGTACTTCGTCTCGTCGACGAGGGTTTCCTCGAACGGCGGATACCACGAGGGCAGCGGCGTCATGGTGGATCGGAGCCGCTCGCGGAGGTGCTCGGGCGGGCGCAGCCGGTGCTTGCCCTCGGCGGCGAGCTGGAAGCGGCGCAAGGGCTCGGACCAGAGCGAGAAGAGATAGGGCAGGGGCTTGTCGTAGAGGCCGATCTTCACCGCCCAGTCCTGGTAGGCGGCGTTCCAGGGTTTGTAATACTGGGCGTCGTCGGGGATGTGGGCCATCCAGAAGCTGCCGTTCTCGATGTATGTCTTCAGCTGGTCGGGGTTCGGCTCGCCGCGCCCCTCCTGCGCGCCGTCACCCCGCCAGCCCGCCAGAGGGCCGATGCCGGGGCGGCGGATGTGGCGGGTGATGTAGTCGGCGTAATCGGCATAGGCCGGGGTGCCGTCGTCGTTCGACATGCCGGGCAGGCCGAGGCGGTGGCCGAGGTCGAGAAGGACCGACTGGAAGCCCCGCACGTCACGGTCGGGCTCGACGACGGGCCAGCGGATGGCGTCGGCGGCCCCCTCGGGCTCGGAGATCGGCCGGTCGAGAAGCGAGATGCAGTCGTGGCGTTCGAGATAGGTCGTGTCGGGCAGGATGAGGTCGGCATAGGCCACCATCTCCGACGAATAGGCGTCGGAATAGATGATGCGGGGAATGACGTACTCGCCCGCCTCGTCGGTGTCGGTGAGCATGTCCATCACCGACGACGTGTTCATCGACGAGTTCCAGGCCATGTTGGCCATGTAGAGAAAGAGCGTGTCGATCTTGTAGGGATCGCCCGCGTGGGCGTTCGAGATCACCATGTGCATGAGGCCGTGGGCCGACATGGGATTTTCCCAGGTGAACGCCTTGTCGATGCGGCGCGGCAGGCCGTTTTCGTTGACGAGAAGGTCGTCGGGGCCGTGGACGAAGCCCAGGTGCGGGCCGTCGAGCGGCTGGCCGGGGCGGGGGGTGCCGTGGGGCTTGGGGTGAGCCGTGGCGGGCTTGGGGTAGGGCGGCTTAAAGCGCATGCCGCCGGGGGTCTCCACCGCGCCGAGGAGTATCTGGAGGACGTGGAGTGCGCGGGCCGTCTGGAACCCGTTCGAGTGAGCCGAAATGCCCCGCATGGCGTGCACCGAGACGGGCCGGCCCGTCATCGTCTCGTGCCGCTCGCCGCGAAAGTCGGTCCAGGGCCTCTCGAGTGTGATCGCCTCGTCGAAGGCGGTGCGCGCGATCTCGGCGGCGAGGCTGCGGATGCGGTCGGCGGAGACGCCGGTGCGCTCGGCCACGGCCTCGGGGGCGTAGTCCGCCGAAAGGTATTCGTCGGCCATGTGGGCCATCACGGTGCGGTGGGTGACGCCACCCGAGACGTGCGTGGCGGTGAGCGAGGGGCGCACGCCGGGGGTGTCGAAGGCAACGAGTTCGCCGGTGTTCCGGTCGATCACGAGTTCCTTTCCCGCGACGTCGCGCAAAAGAAGCCCGTGCTCGGCCGAGGTCTCGTCTGCGTTGACGAGGCAGGGGGCGTTCGTCCACTGCGCGAGATAGTCGGCGTCGATCCTGCCCGCCTTCATCAGGCAATGGATGAGCGAGAGAACAAGCAGACCGTCGGTGCCCGGAGTGATCCCGATCCAGTCATCGGCGACGGCGTTGTAGCCGGTGCGGATCGGGTTGATGCCGACGACCTTCGCGCCGCGCGCCTTCAGCCGTCCGATCCCCATCTTGATCGGGTTCGAATCGTGGTCCTCGGCGACGCCGAAGATCAGGAAGAGCTTCGTGCGCTCCCAGTCGGGCGCGCCGAACTCCCAGAACGCCCCGCCCATCGTGTAGATGCCGGCGGCGGCCATGTTGACCGAACAGAAGCCGCCATGGGCGGCGTAGTTCGGGGTGCCGTATGCCTGCGCCCACCACGAGGTGAAGGATTGCGACTGGTCGCGGCCGGTGAAGAAGGCGAGCTTCTCGGGTGCCGTGTGCCGGATCTCGGAAAGCCACGTGGTGGCGGTCTGAAGCGCCTCCTCCCAGCTGATTTCCCTGAATTTTCCCGAACCGCGCGGACCGTCGCGAAGCATCGGCGCACGCAGGCGGGCGGGGGAGGTGTGCTGCATGATGCCGGAGGCGCCCTTGGCGCAGAGCACGCCGCGGTTGACCGGGTGGTCGCGGTTGCCCTCGATATAGGCGACTTCGCCGTTCTTCATGTGCACGTCTATTCCGCAGCGGCAGGCGCACATGTAACAGGTAGTCTTGCGCACCTCGTCGGAGGGCTTCGGGGACAGGTCGAGCTTTGGCTCTGCATTCATGCTGGCTATTCCTCCGGGTCGGACAATAGTCCCGGCAACGCAGGGAATGCGACCGCTTTTTTCCCGATCGTCCGGCAAAATCGGAACAGCCTGTCCGGGACCCCCGATTGACCTTGCGGGTTTCGGGGCCAAGTGTGCCGCCTTGGCAGGCAGCGAAAGGAGCGTGCGGATGAGCGGCAGCGACTGGTGGCGCGGCGCGGTGATCTATCAGATCTACCCGCGCTCGTTTCAGGACACCTCGGGCAACGGAATAGGTGACCTGCCGGGCATCACGCGCCGTCTGGGGCATGTGGCGGGCCTCGGTGTCGACGCGATCTGGATCTCGCCGTTCTTCCCCTCGCCGATGGCCGACATGGGCTACGACATCTCCGAGCAATGCGCGGTCGACCCGGTGTTCGGAACGCTCGAGGATTTCGACGCGCTGATCGTGGAGGCGCACCGCCTGGGGCTGAAGGTGACGATCGACCAGGTCTATTCCCACACCTCCGACCAGCACCGATGGTTCGAGGAAAGCCGGGCGGACCGCGACAACGAGAAGGCCGACTGGTATGTCTGGGCCGACCCGAAACCCGACGGGTCGATTCCCAACAACTGGCAGTCGGTCTTCGGCGGGACGGCCTGGACCTGGGATCCGGGGCGGCGGCAATACTACTTCCACAATTTCCTGCCCTGTCAGCCGCAGATGAACTTCCACAACGAGGCGGTGGCCAGGGCGATGCTGGAGACCACGCGGTTCTGGCTCGAACGGGGCGTCGACGGGTTCCGGATGGACTCGGTGAACTACCATTTCCATGACCCGCAGCTTCGCGACAACCCGCCGATCGGCGATGCCGAGCGCGAGATGGGTCATGAGAACACCTATGGCTACCAGGCCCATATCTACGACAAGTCCCGGCCCGAGAACCTGCCGTTTCTCGAGCGCTTCCGCGAGCTTCTCGACGAATACGGCGCGGTCGCCGTGGGCGAGGTCGGCGACGGGTCGCGCTCGCTCGAGACGATGGCGGCCTATGCGAGCGGCAGGCGGCTGCACATGGCCTATTCCTTCGAGCTCCTGACGTCGAAGTTCTCGGCGGGGCATTTCCGCCAGGCGGTGGAAGCGTTCGACGCGGCCTGCGAGGGCAAGGGCTGGCCGGCCTGGGCCTTTTCCAACCACGACGTCGCCCGCCACGCCACCCGCTGGGCCGACCATTGCGAGGACCTCGACCGGCTCGCGAAGCTCTCAGCACTGCTCCTTCTGAGCCTCAAGGGGTCGATCTGCGTCTATCAGGGCGAGGAACTCGGCCTTCCGGAGGCGGAGCTTGCCTATTCCGACCTCACCGACCCCGTGGGCCTGAAGTTCTGGCCCTCGCACAAGGGCCGCGACGGGGCGCGGACGCCGATGCCGTGGGAGGCGAATGCACTCAACGCGGGCTTCAGCGAGGCGGAAGATACGTGGCTGCCGGTCAAGCCGCCCCATGCGACACGCGCGGTCGATACCCAGGACGGCGTCGAGGGGTCGGTGCTGGAGTTCTACCGCGACCTGCTCGCCTTCCGGCAGGGCGAGCCGGCGCTGCGGGTGGGCGAGGTCGAGTTCGTCGACGGGCCCGACGGCATCCTCGCGTTCTGGCGCGGGAGCGGCGGGGAACGGCGGCTCTGCGTCTTCAACCTCGGGCAGTCGGAGGACAGAATGAGCCTCGCGCACGAGGTGAGGCCCGTCGGCCCCTCGGTGGGAGAGGTGCGCGTCGAGGCGGGGGCACTCGTTCTCGGCGGCATGTCAGGAGCGATGTTCGCGCCCTGACGGGCGGCATTGCCAAGCGTGGCGGGGACAGGCAGGGTCCCGTCCGGCCGAGGTGGAGGACGCGATGGAAACGGACGGGGGCCTTCTGGTGGCGGGCGGGCCGGTGGTCTGGGCGCTTCTGGCCGTCTCGGTGGCCACGCTCACGCTCATCATCTGGAAGACCGGCCGACTCTTGAGCGCCGGCGCATGGTCGGGCGGGGCAGCGGCGGAGGCGGCGGTGGCGGCCTTCGCGCGGGGCGAAACAATGGCGGCGCGCCGGGCGGTCGCCGGCCGCGCAACGCTTCGGGGCGAAGTGGTGCGCGCGGCGATCGAGGCGCGGCTCGGCCCAGCCCCCGAAGCCGCGCAGCGCGAGGAGGTCGAGCGGGTGGCGCGGGCGAAGCTCGAGGCGGCGCGGCGGGGCCTGCGCGGCCTCGATCTCGTGGTCACGGTCGCCCCGCTCATGGGCCTTCTCGGCACCGTTCTGGGCATGATCGAGGCGTTTCAGGCGCTCGAGGCCGCAGGCGCGCGGGCCGACCCCTCGACGCTCGCGGGCGGCATCTGGGTGGCGCTTCTGACGACCGCGATGGGCATGGGCGTGGCGATCCCCGCCGGGGTGGCCCTGGCGTGGTTCGAAGGCGTGATCGACCGCGCGGCTGCCGACATGGAAGACCTCGCGACCCGGGTGTTTCTCGCCACACCGCCGCCGAGTGCCGCGCGGGCCGCCGAATGAAGCTCGTGCGGAGGGCGCGACTCCGCCGGGGCGCGAACCTCACGCCCATGGTCGACGTCGTGTTCCTTCTGCTCTTCTTCTTCATGCTGGCCGCGCGCTTCGGCGCCGACGAAGAGCTGGCGCTCGCCCTCGGCGGGGGCACCGAGAGCTGGAGCGGGCCGCCGCGCCTCATCGGCGTCGGCCCCGGCGGCGTCACGCTCAACGGGGTCGATCTCGATGCGGCGGACCTTCCCGCGGCGCTCGACCGGCTGGTGACGGAGCGTGCCGAGCCGGTGCTGATCGCCCCGCGCGAGGGGGCAGGCACGGGTGATGTCGTCGCCTTGATCGACCTTTTGCGCGGGGCGGGATTCACCGGCCTCGCGATCGCACCGTGAGCGGGTTCTCGTTTCGACCGCCACCCGGGCGCCGGGTGCGGGGCGATGCCGTGGCGATGATCAATGTCGCGTTTCTCCTTCTGGTGTTCTTCCTGCTCGTCGCGCAGATCGCGCCGCCCGACCCGGTTGAGGTGACGCTTCCCGAGGCGGACGGCGGCAGTCCGGTGGCCGGCGAGACCGCCCTTCACGTCGGTCCCGGTGGCGAGCTGGCTTATGGCGCGGCGCGGGGGGAGGCGGTTTTCGCCACGATCGCGGATACGGCGCGGGAGGAGGCGCCCCTGCCGCTCCGGGTCGACCGCGAATTCGACGGGCGGGCGCTGGCGGCACTTCTCGCCCGGCTGCGGGCGGCGGGGGTCGCGGAGGTGTCGCTCGCCGTCTCCCCCGCGCCCTGATCGCGGGTTGCGCTCGGCGCGCGCCGGGCTAGGGTCGCCGGCGGCGGAGATCTGGCGGAGATCGGCGATGGCGGATGTTGCGATGAAGGTGAACGGGGCGGAAGTTCGGGCCGAGGTGCCCGACAACACGCTTCTCGTCGACTTCCTCCGCGAAACACTGCGGCTCACCGGCACCCATGTGGGCTGCGAGACCAGCCAGTGCGGGGCCTGTGTCGTCCATCTCGACGGGAAGGCAGTCAAGTCCTGCTCGGTGCTCGCCGCCGCTGCAGCGGACGCCGAGGTCCGCACCATAGAGGGTCTCGCCGACGGCGATGCGCTGCACCCGATGCAGGCGGCGTTCAACGAATATCACGGGCTTCAGTGCGGTTTCTGCACGCCGGGCATGATCATGACCGGCGTCGACATGGTGCGCCGCTACCGCGAGACGGGCCGGGACCTCGACGAGGCCGCGATCCGCCACGAACTCGAGGGCAACATCTGTCGCTGCACGGGCTATCACAACATCGTCCGGGCGATCGACGCCGCGGCGAAGGCGATGTGAGGGCGGGATGTACGAACTGACCTATCACCGTGCGACGAGCCTCGCCGAAGCCCTTGAACTTCTCGCGGGAGCCGAGGACGGGACCCTGCTGGCGGGCGGCCAGACGCTCGTTCCGACGATGAAGGCGCGCCTCGCGGCCCCGAGCGACCTCGTCGACATTTCCGGGATATCCGAGCTTGCGGGCATTCGGGACATGGGCGGGGCCGTGGAGATCGGCGCGATGACGACCCATTCCGAAGTCGCGGGCTCGGCGCTCGTGGGCGAGCGCATCCCGGGCCTCGCTGCGCTGGCGGGGCTCATCGGCGACGCCGCGGTGCGCCACCGCGGCACGATCGGCGGGTCGCTCGCCAACAACGATCCGGCCGCCTGCTACCCCGCCGCGGTTCTCGCACTCGGAGCGACCGTGGTCACCGACCGGCGCGAGATTGAGGCGGAAGACTTCTTCCAGGGCATGTTCACCACCGACCTCGACGAGGGAGAGATCATCACCGCCGTGCGGTTTCCCGTGCCGTCGCGATCGGCCTATGCGAAGTTTCCCCAACCCGCCTCGCGCTATCCGATGGCGGGGGTCTTCGTCGCGGAGACGGCCCATGGGCCGCGGGTGGCGGTGACCGGCGCGGGAGAAGACGGCGTGTTCCGCGCCGAAGACCTCGAGGCGGCACTGGCGTCCGAATGGTCGGCCGAAGCCGTCCGGGCGGTCGAGATTTCCCCCGACGGGCTCGCTTCCGACATTCACGGCGCAGCCGATTACCGGGCCGCACTCGTTTCGGCCATGGCCGCGAAGGCTGTCTCCGATCTCGAGGATGCGGCACGCTGAGGTTCTCGGCGAAAAGCGCCGCGTCCCATCGATTTCCTCGACCGCCAGTTCCCGCGCCTTGAGGTTTTCCCTGCTTTTCCAGGGCTCGTCCGGACCGCGCGGAACTGCCGGAGAGAGAAGGCGTTGAGCCGTGAGCCTTTCGGCTCGATCCGGCAAACGCCAAAGGGAGGATTTCACCATGATTCATCAACCGCGTGCACGCACCGCATTGCCGCTCATCGTGATGGCGGCCTCTGCCGCATCGCTCGGGTCGCAAGCCATCGCACAGGGGGCGGGCATGAACGCCACCAGACTCGGCCACGAGGTCGTGGTGTCCGATCTCGGAACGCCGTGGGACATGGCCTTCCTGCCCGACGGGACGTTGTTCTTCACCGAGCAATGCGAGGGAATGTCGGTCCGGCTGCCTTCCGGCGAGGTCACGGGCCTTCTCGGCATGGAAGGCGCCGAGGGCTATGCCACGAGCGCCGAGGACCTCTTCTGCGACGGACAGGCCGGAATGAACGGCGTGGCCGTCGACCCCGACTTCGACGAGAACCGCCGCGTCTACGTCTACTCGGTGTCCGACATGTCCTCGCCGCCCACGAACCGCGTCCTGCGCTTCACCGTGGCGGAGGACTTCAGCGACGTCTCCGAGCGCACCGACATCGTCGAGGACATTCCCTACAAGGACGCCGCGACCGACCACCCCTTCGGCGACACCGGGGCGCACAACGGCGGCCGCATCCGGTTCGGCCCCGAGGGGTTTCTCTTCGTGACCACCGGCGACAACCACAATGCCGAATTGCCGCAGAGCCCCGACAGGCTGGGCGGCAAGGTCCTGCGCATCGATACCGACGGCGAGGCGGCGCCCGACAACGGCGCGCCCGAAGGCTTCGATCCGCGGATCTTCACCTACGGCCACCGCAACGTGCAGGGCATCACCTTTCATCCCGAAGACGGCACGCCGATCATCACCGAGCATGGCCCGTGGCATTCCGACGAGATCACGGTGCTGGAGCCCGGCGGCAATGGTGGCTGGGACCCGCGCCCGGGCATTTCCGGCCGTCCCGACGACTGTCCGGACGATTACTGCGGCTACATGCCGAACCAGATGGAGGGAATGAACCGCTACGAGCGCGCCGCCTTCATGCCGATGACCGATTTCGAGGTCTATCCCGACGCGATGCCGCCGATCTGGGAGAACAACAACTATTCCCAGGGCATCACATCGATCACCTTCCTCGAAGGTGAGGAATGGGGCGAGTGGGACGGCAACATGGTCGTCGGCTTCATGGGTATCGGCTTCGGCGGCACCCCGATCGGGCAGCGGATCGACGTGATCGAGCTGGACGACGACAAGGCGGTCGTCGACGTGACCGAGATGACCCTGCCGATGCCGGCCGGGCGGTTCCGGTCCCTTGTGCTCGGACCGGACGGCAGCCTCTACGTGTCCGAGGATGCGGGCATGATCCACAAGCTGACGCCCGACGCGGACTGAGGCGTTACTGGCCGCGCCGGTTTCCCGGGCGCGGTCAGTCCCTTCGGGCCGCGCCGCCGGTCCCGTCGTCGTTCAGGCCGCCCGCTTGAACCGCCTGCGCGACGACGTCTTTCCTGCCCGCGACGGCCGCTTGGGCGCGCGGCGCTCGGTCCGGCCCGCGTCCCATCTCTCGCCGCCATCGACGGCAATGTCCGTCTTCAGGACCTTCTCGATCGCGCGGAACTCGCCGATTTCCTCTTTCGAGCAGAACGCCACGGCCTTGCCCGAGGCCCCGGCCCGGGCCGTCCGGCCGATCCGGTGCACGTAGTTCTCCGAGACGTTCGGAAGGTCGTAATTGTAGACGTGGTTCACGTCCGGAATGTCGATCCCGCGGGCGGCCACGTCGGTCGCGACGAGCACGGTGAGATCGCCCGCCCGGAACTCGCGAATGGCCCGGTCGCGCTGGCCCTGGCTCTTGTTGCCGTGGATCGAGGCTGCGTCGAAGCCCGAGGCCACGAGCTTCTTCATCAGGCGTTCCGCACCGTGCTTGGTGCGTGCGAAGACCAGCGCGCGCTCGCCGCGATGCCCGGCAAGCAACTGACCCAGAAGGGCCGTCTTCTCGTCCTGCGCCACGAAATGCACCGACTGCGCTATCTTGTCGGCGGCGACCCCCGGCGGGGCGGCTTCCACCCTTACCGGGTCCTTCAGGAACTGCGCCGACAGGTCCGCCATGAGCTTCGGCATGGTGGCCGAGAACATCATCGTCTGGCGGTCGCGGCGCAAGAGCGGCGCGATCCGCCGCAGCGCGTGGATGAAGCCCATGTCGAGCATCTGGTCGGCCTCGTCGAGCACGAGATACCGCGTCTCGTCGAGCCGGACGGCCTTGCGTTCCAGAAGGTCGATCAGACGCCCGGGCGTCGCGATCAGAAGGTCCGCGCCGCGCCGCATCGTGTCGATCTGCCGGCCCATCGAGACCCCGCCGACGACGATCGCGACCTTGAGATGGCTGCCGCGCGTGAACGCCGCGAGCGCCTCGGCGATCTGCTTGGCGAGTTCGCGGGTCGGCGCGAGAATGAGGCCGGTCGCGGTCTTCGGAGCGGGTGCCGTGCCGGCGGCCATCAGCGCGTGCAGAAGCGGAAGGCCGAACGCCGCCGTCTTGCCGGTGCCGGTCTGGGCAAGCCCCATCACGTCCCGTCCGTTCATGGCATGGGGTATGGCCTGCCTCTGGATCGGAGTGGGGTCGGTGATGCCCAGCGTCTGAAGTTGCGCGGTAAGGCGGGGCGCGAGCCCCAGGTCCTTGAAGTCCATGTTCGTCCTTTCGGCGGACCGGTGGCCCGCGATATGTCTTGCCCCGGCGCGACATGCGTCGGGGTGCGGTCAGAGTGCTCCGGCCCGTAAAGGGCGGTGCTGCCTCCTCGCGTGATGTGGGAAACGGTGAGCGCGCGTTTGTGGCGAATGCCCTCTGCTCACGCGGCAGAACGTCAGCGCTCGGCGAACACGTGATGCAAAAGCCGGAAGAAATCAAGGACGGTAATGAGAATTGCCGACATTCGGTGTCGGAGGCGGCGGTCAAGCCCTTCCTGGCAGGCTCTCTCCTGCAGCTTCGTGTCGACGAGGCACCATATCCCGCCTCGAGCCCGGCTCGGGCGCACCGACGTTCTCAGCTTGGCCCCGGTCGTCACACACTCCGTTAAACGCCCGATAACAGCTCCCGCCCTATGCCTGCGCCGGTGCTCCGGAGTGATGGCATGGCGATGGGTTCGAAGCGGGCGGAGACGGGCAGGGGCGGGCGACGCTACCTGCTGCCTTGCGCCGCCGACCATTTTCCGGAAGTCCGGCCCGCGCCATGAATATCTGGCATTCCTTCTTCCTGCTTCTCGTCATTGCCTTCGTCGTCGCCGTCTTCGGTGCCTCGGTGGCGGTCCATGTCACCGCCCGGCCGATCCTCGAGGACTTCAAGACCCACTCCCTCGAGACCCGTTCGGCGGCCAGCGCGGAGAGGATCGCGCAGGAACTCGCCCAGATGGAGCGCGAGCTTGGCTATCTCGGCCGGGACGCCGCAGTCACGGGGGCGGTGCTCGGGCTGGGTGAACGAGACGCGCCGGTCCGCGGCTGGCTCTCGCGCTTCGCGAAGGTGCGCGACGTGCCGCTCATCCGGGTCTACGACGGCGGCGCGCACATGGTCGCCGAGGCCGGCGAAGCCCCCGGCATGTCGAATTTCGGCGTGCGGGAGTTCGATCTTCTCGCCCGCCGTGCACTCGAGCAAACCGCGCTGCCGCTGCCACGAATGCTCTACCGGCCGGCGGTTGGCGGACAGAGCTTTCTCATCGTCGTCCCGGTGGTTCAAGAACGCCGGCTCGAGGGTGCGCTCGTGGCCGAGTTCCCCTTCGATTTCGGCGCGGTCCTGGCGCGGACGCAGTTCGCGCGGACGGTGGAGATCATCGGGGTCACGAACGGCGGGTCGGGCGAGGTTGAAAGCGAGGGCGCCGAAGACCGGATCGTCACCGCGATCGAGGGCACGCCGTTTTCGCTCGCGATCGAACCCGACGAATCGGCGCTCCAGAAAATGGGCGCCGATCTCATCGGATCGGTTACCTCGGCGATCGTCGCCGCGCTCGCCCTGCCTTTCGTGGTGCTCTCCCTAGGCGGGCGCAAGGCCATCCTCGAGCCGCACGAAGCCCTGCGGAAATCCCGTGAAGAGCTTTGGCGCAGCGAGCGCCGGCTCGTCGAATTCGGCCATGTCGTCGCCTCCACCCACGACGCCATCGTCATGCTCGACCGGGCGGGTGTGGCATCCTGGGTCAACCGCAGCTTCATCGAACTCACCGGCTTCAACGCGGAAGAGATTGTGGGACGCCGGCCCGGCGACCTCATTTCGGGTCCGGAGACCTCCCGGGAACGGGTCGCCGAAATCCGGCGCGCCATCGCGATGGGCGAACCCTTGACGACCGAACTCACCAACCACCGCAAGGACGGCTCGCCATTCCGGACCGACGTTGCGTTGACCCCGCTCGTCAACGAGGACGGCAAGACCTACGGCTTCTTCGCGGTGGTCCGCGACATCACCGAGCAGCGCCGCCGCGAGGCGCTGTTGATCGAGGCCAAGGAGGAGGTCGAGCACCAGGCGAACCACGACCCGCTCACCGGGCTGCCGAACCGGCGCTTCGTCGACGGTGTCCTCGAGGACCGCCGCCGCGAGGCCAAGACCCTGGTGCGCATCGATCTCGATCACTTCAAGCATGTCAACGACACGCTGGGACACGCCGCGGGCGACGAGGTGCTGTGCCATGTCGCCGGCATTCTGCTCGGCTCGACCCGAAGCGGCGACGTTCCCGCGCGGATCGGCGGCGACGAGTTCGTCATCGTCCTCGGCTCGGGCTACGACACCCGCGCGGCGGAATTTCTCGCGCATCGCCTGCGCGACGAGATCTGCCGCGAAATCACCGTCTCGGGAAAGCGCTGCCGGATCGGCGCGAGCTTCGGCATCGCCAGTTCGCGCGACGACCTCCTGGAGGACAAGGACCTTCTCGCCTGCGCCGACGCGGCCCTCTACATCGCCAAGGACAAGGGGCGCAGTACCGTCGTGCGCTACACCAAGGACGTACACGCGAGAATCCTCAGCGCCCGCACGCTTGCGGCCGAGCTCGAGCGCGCATTGGCCCGGCGGGAGTTCGTGCCGGTGTTCCAGCCGCAGTTCGATGCGCTCACACACGAGGTGGTCGGCATGGAAACCCTGATGCGGTGGGACCACCCCGAGCGCGGCCGTCTCTTCCCCGACCGGTTCCTCTCCGTCGCCGCCCAGATGTCGGTGCTGCCGGACATCGATGCGCAGATCTTCGAACGGTCCGTCGCCATCGTCGCCGGGCTGAACCGCGACGGCTTCAACATCCCGAAGGTCTCGTTCAACGTCACAGCGCCAAGGCTGCAGGACCCGACGCTGCTCGAGACCTACCGGCAGGCCGATATCGGCGACACCAAGGTGGCGATCGAACTCCTCGAATCGGTGCTGATCGAGGAGGAGAGCAACGCGTTCTTCTTCTATCTCGACAACCTGCGCGAGGCGGACATCGAGATCGAGATCGACGACTTCGGTTCGGGCCACGCGTCGATCATCGGGCTCGACAGGGTGCGTCCGGACGCGATGAAGATCGACCGCCGCCTCATCCTGCCGATCACCGAGAGCGAAACCGCGCAAAACATGGTCGTCTCGATCATCGACATGGCGCGGCACCTCGGCATCCGGGTCATCGCTGAGGGGGTGGAGACCGAGGCCCATGCGCGCCTGCTCGCGCGGCTCGGCTGCGACACGCTTCAGGGATACTGGTTCGCCCGCCCCCTCGACGAGGCGGCGCTGCGCAACCTTCTTTCCGCACGGTCCGAGGGTGGACGGGTCACGGGCTAGCCGGCGGCGGCTGGCGGGGTCGGTGTCGCCGACGCGTTCGGGCACAAAACCGCCCGGCCCGACGCGCTCCCGCAGACGGACATCACTTATCTCGGGGTTATCCTCTTCTCAAGGTTCCTCACTGTAACGTCTCAGCGTAGCAAACCGAGAAGATACTCCCTGCCTATCAGTAAGTTACTGTCCAATGGAGGTGAGGGATTTGGTGGAGCCTAGGGGGGTCGAACCCCTGACCTCTTGCATGCCATGCAAGCGCTCTCCCAACTGAGCTAAGGCCCCGACCAGCCGGGCATGCCGCCCGCCTGCGACGGTGCACATAGGCCAGACCTCCGGCCCATGCAAGAAGGAACTGGCAGGCGCTCAGGTGTCCTCTTCGTCCGAAGCGACATCGGCGATATCGTCGAGCGAGACGTCGTCGCCGTCGTCATCGTCCTCGAGCACATCGTCGCCGAGATCGACATCGTCCTCATCGTCCTCGAGAACGACTTCCTCTTCGTCCTCGACGACCGCCTCTTCCTTGGCGACCTTCTCGGGCTTGTCGGCGATCATGGTGCGCGAGGCCTTGCCGGTGTCGAGCGTGACGACTTCCCCGGTATAGGGGCTCACGATCGGGGTGCGGTTGAGGTCGTAGAACCGGCGCCCGGTCGTCGGGCAAACACGTTTCGTGCCCCATTCTTCCTTGGGCATCGGGAGTCCTTTCGAGATGTCTGACGGGTCGTGGGTCGGGTGCATCTGCCACGGGTCGCGGCGGCTGTCAAAGGCTTTTCAGCGCGTGTCGCGCGGCCTAGCATGGCTCCCGCAAAGGCAGGGGTAAATGCGATATGGCAGACCTCACTCTGGCGGGCGACCCGCCGATCGTGGTGGCCCTGCGCCGGAACGGGCGCGCGCGGCGGCTGACGCTGAGGGTTTCGGGACTTGACGGCAGGGTAACGCTGACCGTGCCGCCCCGTGTGCCCGTCGCCGAGGCCCATGACTTCGCGCGCTCGAGGGAAGACTGGCTGCGGGGCCGGCTCGGTGCGGTGGCGGGCCCATGCCAGGTGGCGGGCGGAACCGTCCTGCCGGTGGAGGGGGCGGCGACCCGACTTGTCCTGTCGCCATCGACAAGATTGACCCATACCGGCGGAGAGATTTCCGCGGCCTCGCCGGAGGCGGTTCTTGCCTACCTGCGCCACCTCGCCCGTGACCGGCTGACAGCGGCGGTCGACCGGCATGCCTCGGCCCTCGGTCGCCGGGCGACGGCCATCGCCCTGCGCGACCCGCGCTCGCGCTGGGGCTCGTGCTCGTCGGCGGGGCGCCTGATGTTCTCCTGGCGGCTGGTGCTGGCGCCGCCCGCCGTGCTCGACTACGTTGCGGCCCACGAAGTGGCCCATCTCGCCCACATGGACCATTCCCGAAGGTTCTGGGACGTGGTCGCGAGGCTTTGCCCCGGTCATGCCGGCGAGCGCGCCTGGCTCAGGCGCGAGGGGGCGGCGCTTCACCGCTGGCGATTCGGCCATTGACCGGGCCGTGGCGCGGGGCTCTATGCTGTCCCCCGTGCTGGAACAGCTTCAGAAACCCGCCGACGCCGCCGGCGCGGCTCATGACCGGGTCTACCGCGCCCTGCGGTCCCGGATCATGCATGGCGCCATCGCCCCCGGCGCGCCGCTGACCTTGCGCGGCATCGGCCGGGAATTCGGGGTGTCGACGACGCCTGCGCGGGAGGCGGTGCGGCGGCTCGTGGCGGAGGGGGCGCTGACACTGTCGGCCTCGGGCCGGGTGGCGACGCCCGATCTCTCCAACGAGCGGATCGAGGAACTGGCGAGCCTGCGCGCGCTGATCGAGCCCGAACTGGCCAGCCGGGCCCTGCCGCGGGCCCATATCGCGCTGATCGACCGGCTGCAGAGCATCAACGGCACCATCTCGGAAGTGATCGCCAAGGGCGATGCGGTGGGCTACATCCGCTCGAACCTCGAGTTCCACCGCACCCTCTACCTCCGCGCCCAGGCCCCCGCGATGCTGGCGATGACCGAGACCGTCTGGCTGCAGCTCGGGCCGACGATGCGGGCGCTCTACGGCAGGCTCGGGCGCACGGAGGCGCCGGCGAACCACCGGCTGATCGTCGCGGCCCTGCGCGCGGGCGACGAACCGGGGCTGCGGCTCGCGGTGCGCACCGACGTGACCCAGGGGCTGAGGATGCTCGTGCAGTGAGGTTTCTCGCGGGTCTCGCGCTCATCGTCGCCATCGTCGCCATCGCGGCCTTCGCGACGAGGCCGAGTGCCCGTGCGCTCGACGAGATGATCGTGGGCGACCTGCAGGTGGAAGCCTCCAACCTGTCGGTCGGGGCGCAAGACGACGTCCTGTCGGGCATCGCCAGGCTCGGCTGCGCGTTCAGCCCGGAAGACTGCGCACGCCTCATCCGGGCGGCGATGACGATCGAGGTCACCGAACTCTGGGTCGCGCGCCGGGCGACGGTTTCCTTCGCCGACGAGCCCGCGCTGTCCTGCGTCGGGGCCTTCACGCAATGGACCTGCCGGCCGGTCGGCTGAGACGGCCCTAGCTGTGGATCGGTCCGTCGCCGCAGGCGAGGGCCGCCTCGCGGACGGCTTCGGAATAGGTCGGGTGAGCGTGGCAGGTGCGCGCGAGGTCTTCCGCCGCGGCGCCGAATTCCATCGCCACGCAGATCTCGTGGATGAGATCGCCCGCCATGGGTCCGACGATATGGGCGCCGAGAATGCGGTCGGTGTCCTTGTCGGCGAGGATCTTCACGAAACCGTCGCCGGCGAAGTTGGCCTTGGCGCGCCCGTTGCCCATGAAGGAGAACTTTCCGGCCTTGTAGGCGCGGCCCTCGTCCTTCAGCGCCTCCTCGGTCTTGCCGACCGCGGCGACCTCGGGGTGGGTGTAGATCACCGAGGGGATGACGCCGTAATTCACGTGGCCGGCCTGGCCCGCGAGGGTCTCGGCGAGGCCCATGCCCTCGTCTTCGGCCTTGTGGGCGAGCATCGGGCCCGCGATGCAGTCGCCGATGGCGTGGATGCCCTTGACGTTCGTCGCCCAGTGGGCGTCGGTCTTCACCTGCCCGCGCTCTGTCATCTCGACGCCGAGGTCGGTAAGCCCCAGCCCGTCGGTGAAGGGTTTGCGGCCCGTTGCGACGAGAACCGTGTCGGCGTCGAGCGTCGCCTCGCTGTCGTCCTTCCGAAGCTTGTAGGTGACCTTCGCCTTCGTCTTCATCACGTCGACCGACTGCACCGCAGCGCCCATGATGAAGTTCATGCCCTGTTTCTTCAGGATGCGCTGGAAGGTCTTCTGCACCTCGGCGTCCATGCCCGGGGTGATGTGGTCGAGGTATTCGAGCACGGTGACCTGCGAGCCGAGGCGGGCGTAGACCGACCCCATCTCGAGGCCGATCACGCCGCCGCCGATGACGGCGAGTTTCTTCGGGATGGCGCCCAGTTCGAGCGCGCCGGTGGAGGACACGACGGTCTTCTCGTCGATCTCGACGCCGGGCAGGGTGGCGACGTCCGAGCCCGTGGCGATGACGATGTTCTTCGCCTCGTGGACTTCGTCGCCGACCTGCACCTTGCCGGCTTCGGGGATAGAGCCCCAGCCCTTGAGCCAGTCTATCTTGTTCTTCTTGAAGAGAAACTCGATGCCCTTGGTGTTCTGGGCGATGACGTCGTCCTTGTAGGCGAGCATCTTCTTCCAGTCGACCTTGGGCTTCGTGCCCATGAGCCCCATCGCCTCGAAGTTCTCGTGGGTCTCGTGGAGCATGTGGGTGGCGTGGAGGAGCGCCTTCGAGGGAATGCAGCCGATGTTGAGGCAGGTGCCCCCGAGCGTTTCGCGGCCCTCGACGCAGGCGGTCTTGAGGCCGAGCTGGGCGCAGCGGATGGCGCAGACATAGCCGCCGGGTCCCGAGCCGATGATGATGACGTCATAGCTGGCCATGGGGGGTCCTTTCGTCGGAATCTCGGTGTCTGCAAAACGTATGGCAATGTGTATGGCAGACGTATGGCGGGGATGCCACCGGGCAGGGGGCGCTGCCCCCGCCGCCTCCGGCGGCCCCCCGGGATATTTCCGGGCCGATGATGGGGGCGGGCGCGCGCGTCATGGCAGGAGGGCGACAACGAGCATGAGGGCGGTGGCGAGAAAGCCCGCCGCCCAGACGAGGGAGCGCCAGGGTGTGAGGGCGAAGGCGTAGGCGGGGACGTAAGCCGCGCGGGCGGCGAGGTAGGCGAAGGCGCAGGCGGCGGTCAGCGGGGAGGATTTCTCGCCGAGGGTGACGACGGTGACGGCGAGGGTGAAGAGGACGAGGCCCTCGAAGTGGTTGTTCAGCGCCCGTTGCAGGCGGCCCGCGACGCCCGTCAGATCGCGCTTTTCGTCGCGGGGGCCGAGGGCGTAGCCGGGCTCCACCTGCCGGTTCGCCGCGACCGAGTAGAGGACGTACTGGACGACTTGCAGGAGGCCGGCGAGGGCGAGGGCGGTGAGTTCGGGGGTCATGGCGTGGGCCTTGGTGCGGCAGGCGGATTGGCCATCCTACGGGATAGCAGAGGCTTACGCTTCCTTAGGATCGACTTCGACGGAATAGTCCCTCTTCTCAGAGTCATAGGTAGTCCTGATTGAATGCGGATAGCTTTTGGATGCTTGGTCAAAAAGGAAGGCAATTGTCGCCACTGGAACTCTCCAAACATACTTGAGGCGATCAAAATCTGATACAACAAAGGCATTAACCCAGTTGCGATTTTTTCCTCTCGATAACTCAAGGAGATAGAAGTGCATGAATTGATTGCAAGCCGAGCGAATTGGTAATTGTGTCTGCTTCTCAGCCTGCCAATCATAGTTCTCCTCAATTCGATGGCGGTTTAAAAGGTTTACATCTCGGGAAGCTGGCACCCTGTATGCCAGGATTTGCCCTTCAGAGATATCGCAAGTCACGCGTTGTAACTCGATCATTCTTCGCAGCAAGAAGAAGCCGACCGTAATGTCTCTCTCAGTTTCGCATAAGTAGCGCTCCGAGACACGGCGCGGATTATCAACGGGCCTTAGCGCCTTGCTGATTTTCCACAGCTGCTCTTTCCAATACACAGATTCCACGGTCACGGACGGTTCCAGTTTTCACAAATCCATCAGCAACCGCCTCGGGTCCTCCAGCGCCTCCTTCACCCGGACGAGGAACGTCACCGCCCCTTTCCCGTCGACGACGCGGTGGTCGTAGCTCAAGGCCAGATACATCATCGGGCGGATCACGATCTGGCCGCCGACGACCACGGGCCGGTCCTGGATCTTGTGCATCCCGAGGATGCCCGATTGCGGCGGGTTGAGGATGGGCGAGGACATGAGCGAGCCGTAGACGCCGCCGTTCGAGATGGTGAAGGTGCCGCCCTGCATCTCGGCCATGGAGAGCTTGCCGTCGCGGGCGCGGAGGCCCAGTTCGGAAATCTTCTTCTCGATGGCGGCGAAGCTCATCTGGTCGGCGTCGCGCACCACCGGGACGACGAGGCCGGACGGCGTGCCGACGGCCACGCCCATGTGGACGAAGTTCTTGTAGACCACGTCCGTCCCGTCGATCTCGGCGTTGACCTCAGGCACCTCCTTCAGCGCGTGGCAGCAGGCCTTGGTGAAGAACGACATAAAGCCCAGTTTCACGCCGTGCTTCTTCTCGAAGAGGTCCTTGTATTCGCGGCGCAAATCCATCGTCGCCGACATGTCGACCTCGTTGTAGGTCGTCAGCATCGCGGCGGTGTTCTGGGCGTCCTTCAGGCGGCGGGCGATGGTCTGGCGCAGGCGCGTCATCTTCACCCGTTCCTCGCGGGCCGCGTCCTCGGCCGCGACGGGGGCGCGGGGCGGGGTGGCGGCCGGTGCGGGCGCGGCCGCCGGGGCGGGGGAGGCCAGCGCCTTCTGGACGTCTTCCTTCATGATCCGCCCGTCCTTGCCGGTGCCGGTCACGGCCGACGGGTCGAGGCCCTTCTCGGCCATCATCTTGGTGGCGGACGGGGCGTTCTCGACATCCGAACGGCCGGCGTGGGCGACGTTCTCTTCTGCGCGGGCGACCTCTTCGGGGCCCGCGTCTGGCGCGGGCCGGGGGTTGACCGCGCGCGCCTCCACCGCCCCGCCGACACCGGCGGAAAGTTCGGCGAGCTGGCCGCCGGCCTCGACCGTGGCGCCCTCGGCGGCGAGGATCGTCGAGAGCGTTCCCGCCGCGGGGGCGGGCACCTCGACGGAGACCTTGTCGGTCTCGAGTTCGCAGAGCATCTCGTCGGCCGCCACGCTGTCGCCCTCGGCCTTGAACCAGGTCGAGACGGTGGCCTCGGTGACGCTTTCGCCGAGCGCGGGGACCATGACGGCGACGGTGCCGCCGCCCTCGCTCTTCGCCGGTCCCGGGACAGGCTCGCGCGCCGGGGCGGGCTTTGCCGCCTTCGCCGGTGCCGCGCCCTCGCCCTCGGACAGGGTGGCCAGAAGCGCGTCGACCCCGACGGTGGCGCCTTCACCGGCGACGATCTCGCCCAGGGTGCCGGATGCGGGCGAGGGAACCTCGACCGTCACCTTGTCGGTTTCGAGTTCGCACAGCATCTCGTCGACCGAGACGCTGTCGCCCGGTTTCTTGAACCAGGTCGCCACGGTCGCTTCGGTGACGCTTTCACCGAGCGTCGGCACGCGGATTTCGATACTCATCGTCCTATCCTTCGATCGTCAGCGCCTGGTCGACCAGGGCGGCTTGCTGGGCCTTGTGGGCGGATGCGAGGCCCGTCGCGGGCGAGGCGGCGGCATTGCGGCCGACATAGGCGGGCCGCGTGTGCTTCGCGCCGATGCGTGTCAGCACCCACTCGATGTTGGGCTCCATGAAGAACCACGCGCCCTGGTTCTTCGGTTCCTCCTGGCACCACACGAAATCGGCGTTCGGGAAACGTTCGAGCTCCTTGACGAGCGAGAGGGCCGGGAACGGGTAGAACTGCTCGACGCGCAGGAGATAGACGTCGTCGAGCCCGCGCGCGTCGCGCTCTTCGAGAAGGTCGAAGTAGACCTTGCCGGAGCAGAGAACGACACGGGCGATCTTGTCGTCGGGCTTCAGTTCGGTGTCGGAATTGCCGTATTGCGCGTCGTCCCAGAGGACGCGGTGGAACGACGAGCCGTCGGTGAATTCCTCGGCCCGGCTGACCGCGAGCTTGTGGCGCAGGAGCGACTTCGGCGTCATCAGGACCAGCGGCTTGCGGTAGTCGCGGTGAAGCTGGCGGCGGAGAATGTGGAAGTAGTTCGCCGGCGTGGTGCAGTTCGCCACGATCCAGTTGTCTTCCGCGCTCATCTGCAGGAAGCGCTCGAGACGGGCGGAGCTGTGCTCGGGGCCCTGGCCCTCGTAGCCGTGGGGCAGGAGCATGACGAGGCCCGACATGCGCAGCCACTTGCGTTCTCCGCTCGAGATGAACTGGTCGAACATGATCTGGGCGCCGTTGGCGAAGTCGCCGAACTGGGCCTCCCACATCGTGAGCGCGTTTGGTTCGGCCAGCGAGAAGCCGTATTCGAAGCCGAGCACGGCGTATTCCGAGAGCATCGAGTCGATGACCTCGTATTGCGCCTGCCCCGGGCGGATGTTGTTGAGCGCGAGATAGCGCTCCTCGGTCTCCTGATCGATGAAAGCGGAGTGGCGCTGGGAGAAGGTGCCGCGGGTCGAATCCTGCCCCGAGAGGCGCACGGGGTAGCCCTCGGTCAGGAGCGAGCCGAAGGCGAGCGCCTCGGCGGTGGCCCAGTCGAAGCCCTCGCCGGTCTCGAACATCCTCGACTTCGACTCGAGAAGCCGGTTCACGGTGCGGTGGAGCTTCAGGTGCTCGGGTGCGGTCGTGAGCGCCCGGCCGACCTCGGCCATGGTCTCTTCCGAAATCGCGGTCTGGCCGCGCTGATACTGCTCGCCCTCGCGGTCGATGTGCGACCAGCGGCCGTCGAGCCAGTCGGCCTTGTTGGGCTTGTAGGTCTTGCCGGCCTCGAACTCGTCGTTGAGACGGGCCTGAAACGCGGCCTTCATGTCCTCGATCTCCCCTTCGGGGATCAGGCCGTCCTGCACCAGCCGCTCGGTGTAGAGCGAGAGCGTCGTCTTCTGCTTCTTGATCCGCTCGTACATCGCGGGGTTGGTGAACATCGGCTCGTCGCCCTCGTTGTGGCCGAACCGGCGGTAGCAGAAGATGTCGATCACGACGTCCTTGCCGAACTTCTGGCGATATTCGGTGGCGACCTTGGCGGCATGCACCACCGCCTCGGGATCGTCGCCGTTCACGTGGAAGATCGGCGCCTCGACCATCAGCGCGATGTCGGTGGGGTAGGGCGAGGAGCGCGAATGGTGCGGCGCCGTGGTGAAGCCGATCTGGTTGTTGACGATGATGTGGATCGTCCCGCCGGTGCGGTGGCCCTTGAGGCCCGAAAGGCCGAAGCATTCCGCGACGACGCCCTGGCCCGCGAAGGCCGCGTCGCCGTGCAGGAGCACGGTCAGCACCTTCTTGCGCTCCGCGTCGGCGAGCTGGTCCTGCTTGGCGCGGGCCTTGCCGAGACAGACGGGGTTCACCGCCTCGAGATGCGAGGGGTTGGCGGTGAGCGACAGGTGCACGTTGTTGCCGTCGAACGCGCGGTCCGACGAGGCGCCGAGGTGGTACTTCACGTCGCCCGACCCGTCGACCTCCTCGGGCTTGAACGACCCGCCCTGAAACTCGTTGAAGACCGCCCGGTAGGGCTTCTCCATCACGTTCGCGAGCACCGAGAGCCGGCCCCGGTGCGGCATGCCGATGACGATTTCCTGAATTCCCAGCGCGCCGCCGCGCTTGATGATCTGTTCCATCGCGGGAATGAGGCTTTCGCCGCCGTCGAGCCCGAAGCGCTTGGTGCCGGTGTACTTGACGTGCAGGAATTTCTCGAACCCCTCCGCCTCGACGAGCTTGTTGAGGATCGCCCGGCGGCCTTCGCGGGTGAACGAGACCTCCTTGCCGTAGCCCTCGATGCGCTCCTTGAGCCATCCGGCCTGCTCGGGGTCGGAGATGTGCATGTATTGCAGCGCGAAGGTGCCGCAATAGGTGCGCTGGACGATGGCGAGGATCTCGCGCATCGAGGCCATCTCGAGCCCGAGGACGTGGTCGATGAAGATCGGACGGTCGAGGTCGGCCTCGGTGAAGCCGTAGGACTTCGGGTCGAGCTCGGGGTGCATCTCCTCGCTGCGCATGCCCAGGGGGTCGAGGTCGGCGACGAGGTGACCCCGGATCCGGTAGGCGCGGATGAGCATGAGCGCGCGGAGCGAGTCGAGTACCGCCTGGCGCACCTTCGCGTCGCTGACCGCCACTCCGGTCTCTGCGGCCTTTGCCTTGATCTTCTCGGCCTGTTTCGCAGGCTCCGCCCATTGCCCGTCGAGGGCCGAGGTG
>Ga0008833_1000562_pt1 | contig 32637 bp, 30 predicted proteins | sample HotLakConsoUCCLE_FD_62216 | JGI IMG/M metagenome (GOLD analysis project Ga0008833, IMG submission 62216) | Hypersaline microbial mat communities from Hot Lake, Washington, USA - Hot Lake Consortium UCC-LE | ecosystem: Environmental > Aquatic > Non-marine Saline and Alkaline > Hypersaline >... | reverse complement strand
TCTCCGAAATTCAGGCTCGTGATCCTAACCTGGCCCAGAAGGTTTACCTGCTAGAAGACTGTACTTCTGCAGTCGTCGTCCCCGATGTGGTGGACTTTACCGACCAGGCGAATGAGACCTTTCAGGGTTTTGCTGATGCCGGTATGCATTTGGTGCAGTCTACTCAGCCTGTGGAAGAATGGCCAGGGATGGGGGGATGAGTGGATGGTTAGTCATCCAATTCTGCTTTGGCCGTAACCCGTAAGCGGGCATTCCGCCAGGGGAATGCCTCTACCCCATGCCAAAGTCTGGAAATTCGGCGGCAATCTTATCAGCAATTAATTTCCCTAAAACCTGGGTCAACCCATCGGCAGGGTGCGACCCATCGATAAAGGCAAATAGGTCAACCGGCAGCCCGGAGGGTAGTGACCCTGGTGCTTGGGTCACATAATCCAGGTAGGACAGTTCTGTAATGGGCATGACGTTCTCCCCCAGGGAATCAATCCACAGGGGCAGGCCAGTCTCAAATATCTCAATGCCGCCAATGACCAGCACATTCTCTGCCGGGTCATGGCTATTACAGGGGCCGAGCCAACCTCCGCGTCCGTTTTGGACAATGCCGGTCAACCAGTCTCTGGCCTGGTTAAAGAAATTTCCCAACGGTAGCTCTTGGCCTAAGTCCCCAAAAAGGGTGGAAGCAGTTTTAAACCCCCAGGAGGAGGGGCCAAACTTGGGTAAATGGTCATCTAACTGCTCCGTCAGCCAGTTGCGGTAGTGGTTGCAGACATCATTGGGAGGGTTATATCGGTCGCTCAGCCGGGTATTCACTTCGGCGGCCACGTCGGTTAAAAATGTCCGGGTGCGATTGGCAAAATCACCGGGCAGTAGGGCATCTACTAATGCATCAACTTTGATGGAGAAAGGCGTATCCCCCAGTTTTGACAGACCAAACACCACAATGTCGTCTACCTTCCCTTGCAGCTTAGCAATGGACCGGTTGATGTTGCGGACGATGCCTTTGGCCAGGTCGTTTTTGAGGGCGTCGTCGTCGGTGGTTTCTGGGGTAAACAGCACATTGGCAAAGTTTTCAATGTCTACCAGGGCTTCAAACACGTCGTTGCTGCCCGCACTGATGATGATGTCTGGTTTTTCGGCCCTGGGATTAAACCGCTTAGCAAGGATCAGATCGGCCTTAAAAAGCGCAACCTGGGTTTGCAACCCGATGGGCAAATCATCCAGGTCATTCCCTTCAGAGCCAAAGATGCCCGTAGACGCACCAGAAAATGCATAGTTAATATTGTCTTGAAATGGATTGACGAATCCAGTCGCTAGGGTTGGCGAAAAACGATTCTCTAAAGGGTCAGGATCAATACCAAGCTGTTGAATAACCACTTCGCCTAACACTTGGCCATTAGAGGGTTTGCCATCGTTGTAGACAAAGTTGCCCCCAACAAATTGCGGGAAAGGCTCAATACCAAACTGGGCTAACAGATGGGTTAAAGCGCCGGTATCGAGTAAGCTATCGCCGAGAAATGCAATGGTCATAGCTTTTTTGTAAGATAAACAATGGTTCCAGGATAGTCTGAGTCAGGGAAGAGCTAAGGCAAGCCAGTCTATCGTTTTTCTGCCTATAAGAACTGCCAGTTTGTCATTTGTAATTTTTCAAGGTTTCCGGGTGCTTTGCCTTCAGGCAGAGCACTGACCTGAAATATCACCAGGGCAAGCGCAACGAAGCCGTCTTACCCTTTTATACCAGGTCCGGCTTGAAATCTGACGCATACGCTCACTCTTACGAGCACCCCCGCAATTTCATATTAGCTATAGCGAATCTCATTCGAATGAAGTGCATCTCTAAAGATCCCCCCTGCCCCCTTAGGAGATCTCTGAGAAAGAAAATACCAACCGGAGGGGCGAAGCATCTGGGCAAAAACCATGGGAGCAGTCACGCCAATTTCCTTCCAGATGCTTCGCCCTTACAGCTAATGCACAAGACTCGGTAAATTCTTTTTCAGAGACCATCTTATTAAAAGGGATAAAAATTGAAATTTAACCATCCAGAAACCAGGGGTGAGCCTGAGCGCATCAAGTTTGCACCTTACTGAACTGAGAACCGCTATCTGTAACCAAAGGTTACTGCGATAATCTGGAGAAGCCTCGATGTCGTGCAGGTTACCTTGCCATGGCCGACGTTTTTATCTCCTATTCCCGCAAAGACAAAGCTTTTGTGCAGGTACTGCACCAGGCTCTAGCCGAGAGCAAATACGACGCCTGGATCGACTGGCAGGATATTTCCCCCACGGCAGACTGGTGGGCCGAGATTGAAGGTGGCATTGAGGCGGCAGATGCATTTTTGTTTGTGATTAGTCCTGACTCGGTGACCTCAAAGGTATGCAATCAAATGGTCACTGAGGGTTTGGGCCAAGATAGGGCGATTGCTCCGTACTGACAATTGAGAGCTGAGACGATTGCTATGATTGGGTGAAGAGCTATTTACGAGTCGATCATGGGTATGCTCAAAAGCCTCTACGATAGCGACTTCTACGCCTGGACACAGCAACAGGCGCAACTCCTACGTAACAAGGCATTGAGTGATCTCGACATCATTCATTTAGCTGCAGAACTCGAAGACATGGGACGCAGCGAAAAACGAGAGCTGGCAAGCCGTCTGGAGGTTTTGCTGCTGCACTTGCTGAAATGGCAGTTTCAACCTGGCTTTCGGTCTCGCAGCTGGCAGCTCACCATTAAAGAACAGCGCTTGCGTCTGGAGAAGCACCTGGCTGAAAATCCTAGCCTCAAGGCGCTTCTGCCAGAATATTTGCCTCGCGCCTATCAACTCGCGGTAATTGGCGCTGAGAAAGAAACAGGACTGGATATTTTTCCTGACGACTGTCCCTACCTGGTAGAGGAAATTTTGAATCAGGCTTTTCTACCGGAGGAGTAACGCAATGTGTGTCGAAAGAGCGCGTTAGCGAAAAATGTTAGCAACTGAGAGCTGAAAGTGGTGACCTGCGTCGTCAATGCCGTAGGCTAGGCGGTCCTGGCTGATCCACACCACATCGGGAATGACGGCCTCAGTGGTAGAGAAAACCACCCCAGGGGGACGTCTTCATGGCAAGCGGCTGATCCCGGTGCTGCGCCGAAAAGACTACGCCCAGGGGGCCATGCACCCCCGCCTGGGGCAGCACCAGTGATTGGTGCCAGCCGAGAGTGCCTCAACCAGGAACAGGCTAAAACCGCCCGCAACCGGCGTCGAACCGTAGTCACGCTGTCGGTGTTACTGCTGCTGGTGACCGGCATGGGCGTACTAGTGCACAACTGGTCGCCCCGGGCGATGACCTGGCCCGTAACGGCAATGTGGAACAGGCTACCCAACTATTTGAGCAAGCGGTTCTTTGGGATCGCACCCTGACATTGGAACCCCAGACCCGAGCCGAGCAACTGTGTAACTGTTCAGAGCGTAATTCTGCGAAATAGCTCTGGTCCTTAGCCGCTGCCGCTCCTGACCGCCACTTATTCCAAAAGCGGGCGGTCGCGATCTATCGTTTGTTGAGTTTAAGCTAGCTTCATTCCAGTGTTTTTAAGAAGCCTATTTTTCCTCATCAAAATAGAATTCCAATATTTTACAAGTTGCAATCTTTGTTGCTAAGGATGCAATATTTGCTGCAATAAATTCATGGTTTGCAACAATAACGTAATGTTAGCTGCAATTACTTCAAGTTTCGCTGCAATGATTTCATAGTTGACAATAATCACTTCAAGATTACCAGGAGAAGTTGTAACCTTTGCTGAACTTGCTTCATGATTTACTGCTGTTGCTTCATGATTTACATGCAAAGGTTCAGGATTTGAAAGCTTTGTTCGGACAGAAGCTTTCGTTGTCACGCCATAGAAGCTTCTGAAATTATCATTTCTAACTTTGACCATAAGACAAATTAAAGTTCGTAAACTATGAAGGATTACCTTCCCGATGGGCAAGCTATGGTCAGTAGAAACAATTAAATCCCCTTAACAGATAATTTCTTTACAAGATCCCTGTTAAAAGGTTTCCTGACTATGGAAATAGCTATAGAGATGCCTTAAAATAGTCTCTATGTACTATCGACTATAATGACTGATAACTTTTGGGCTCATACCCCTCCTGAGGGCTCTGAGCGTGGGCATAGTTTGAAAGAACATCTTTCAGATGTGGCTGAGTTAGCCCGTCAGTTGGCAAAGAAGTTTGGTGCTGGGGAGTTGGGCTACTATGCTGGGCTCTGGCACGACCTGGGCAAGTACAATCCTGAGTTTCAGGAATATTTGCAACGATGCCACGAAAGTTCCAGATCGGGTACTAAGCAACCCTCCCGTGGTCCAAGGCATGCCATCTATGGAGCCATATTGGCGGCGCAGGTATGTCGGCCCCTTGCCCCAATCATCTATGGCCATCATGCAGGGCTTCAAGGTTTCTTTGCTATCAAAAACGAGCTTTCGCCTAATAATCCAACCTGGCAGGACAGCTATCAAGTCGTGCTGCAAACTGCCAACGAAGACTTGGATGGCTTAATTCCAGCAATTGATTGGCGTTCTGCCCTTAAAGATCTGCCCAAGAACAAGTTAAGCGGGGAAGTATTTTTAAGGATGCTTTTCTCATGCCTGGTTGACGCTGACTATCTGGATACCGAGGAACATTTCGAAGGTGCCCCCAGGCAGAACTTGAATGGGTCGGTGGCTGATCTCTGGCAGACTTTTGAAGTCAGCCACCGGCAGTTCCTTGTAACAGTCAGGGACCGTACAACACCCGTCAATCAAGTACGTGATCAGGTTTATCAAGCTTGTATTAATGCGGCAGAGAACAACCCAGGTATTTTTCGCCTGGCGGTGCCTACAGGGGGTGGCAAAACCCTGAGCGGATTAGCCTTTGCTTTACGCCATGCAGTGCTGAATGATTACAGGCGGGTTATTTTTGCCGTTCCGTACACCAGCATTATTGAGCAAACGGTTAATGTTTATCGCAATATTTTTGGCGTTGAAGCTGTCTTAGAACACCACAGCGCAGTTAAGGATGAGTGGGATAAAAACAGCCAGCGTAATCAGTTTCAAGCTCAAGAAGGGGCGACAAATTTTCAGGCCCAGGCAAGATTAGCCACCCAAAACTGGGATGCCCCGCTAATCGTAACAACGACGGTTCAACTGTTTGAAAGTCTGTTCTCTAATCGCCCTGGTCGCTGCCGCAAGCTCCACAACCTGATAGATAGTGTCATTGTGTTAGATGAAGTGCAAACGTTGCCGATTGCGCTGCTGTCTCCCATCCGCAGCGTCCTAGAGGAACTGGTAGAACGGTATAACGTCAGCATCGTCTATTGCACTGCTACCCACCCCCCCATTGCCGGAAAGAACCCTTATTTTGATGGTTTCAAGCCTGAGCTGGTGCGGGAGATTATCGCCCCTGAACAGACCAAACAGCATTTCTGGACCCTCAGGCGGGTGGATTATGAGCAGCCTCCAGAAGCCTGGTCCTGGCAGCAGCTTGCAGACGATGTTACTGAGCAGCAGCAGGCGCTGGTCATCTTAAATACCCGCAAAAATGCCCTGAGTGTACTGGATGCTCTAAATGTTGGGACCACAGAATATCTCTCTGCTTCAGGATATGAGTCAGAGGTTGAAGCGGTTCTCTATGAGAGCCAGGTACTACACCTTTCGACCCTATTGTGCGGTGTCCATCGTCGTGCGGTTTTGGCAGAAGTGCGCCGCCGATTAATAGCCAAAGCGTCCTGTTGGCTGATCTCAACCCAGGTTGTAGAAGCAGGGGTAGATATCGACTTCCCGGTGGTTTATCGGGCGATGGGTCCCCTTGATCGCATTGTGCAGGCAGCAGGGCGCTGTAACCGTGAAGGCACAATTCCGGGCAGAGGGCGAGTGGTCATTTTTGAACCTGCCGGTGGCAAGACCCCTCCTGGGGAGTATGGCAAGGCGGTGCAAACAACGCGACGGCTATTGCAAGAGTCTAACCTTGACCTGCATAACCCCAACGTTTTCGAAGACTATTTTCAAAGTCTTTACCAGATAGAGCAGCGGGATAAGTACGGCATTCAGGATCTACGGGAAAAGCATGACTACCAGGCCGTAGCCGAAAAGTTCAGGCTGATCAAAGACGATACGGTGCCGGTGGTGATTCGTTACAACACCGAGGTTCAAGCCCTGCTGGCAGACATCAGCCGTCGGGGGTTGTGGTCAAGCGATCGCAAAAAACTGCAGCCCTACATCGTCAACCTGCCCCGCTATGAATTTCAAAAGTTCAATACCCGCACAGAGTTGGTCCCTGACCTCTGGGTGTGGGATGGCCTGTATGACCCCATTCGTGGCATTCCCCTGGGCAATGACCCTGGTGATGGGCTTTATGACCCTAATCTTCTCGTTATGTGAGGCAAGATCAGTGACAATGTACAAGCAGCGCCGAGTCAAAAGGCTAGGTGAGGATTGGAACACCTCTGTAGAGGAGGTTACATGCAAGCTTGTCTACACCAGGCACATAAGTCCTTCGTGCCTGGATGTAGGCTGCTTGTTTAGAGTAGAGGGAATCAGAGAAGACTTCACCTCCGTAGACGATGTTGACATTCGGAGAACGGTCCATATAATTGAGAGAGCGCCTGGATGGGGGTCCAGACGCTCAAGGTTTTAACTCACATTGTTCTCGACGGCCTTATTGGACCGAGGAGTTTTCATGTCTAAAATTACTGATTCGAAACCAATTAGTCAAGAGCTTCCTCTTCTGGAACGCAGTAATCAGGGTTGGCAGGTTCGCAAGCAGCTTTGCCCAAAAGTAAAGACTTCATCTCAGTTCTACACAACAAAAGAAGTCGTAGATCTACTAAGAATCTCAAGTGATAGACCCATCCGCCGCGCCAGAAGCAGAGGAAACGCCTATCTACACAATCCAGGTGATTTGAAAGAGTCTTTTATTATTGTAGCTGCTGGACAGAAAAACAAGTGGCTTGTGTATAAGCCGTTTTCTGCTTGATTTAACCCAAGTTGGTCTTCTTTCTATATTTCTGTCTGATCTTGAAGAGAAATATAGGAGGAAGATCATTGTCCTTAAGATATTTGGGATATGAAATGGAGAATTCTTCACTACTTACCGTCAAAGTCTGGGGCGATTTCGCCCTGTTTACCCGGCCAGAATTTTCTGCCGAGCGGGTCAGCTATCAGATCCTGACTCCCAGTGCCGCCAGGGGCATTCTGGAGGCCATTTTCTGGAAGCCTGAAATGTCCTGGCAGGTCCGCGAAATTCATGTACTGAAACCGATTCGAAGTTTTTCGATTTTGCGCAATGAGATTAATAACCACCAGAGTGAGCGGGCTGTAGCGGGCTGGCAAAAACAGGGGCAGGGGGGCTATTACGCCGATAGCGATCGCGCCCAGCGGCATTCCCTGTGTTTGCGCGATGTTGCCTATGTCATCAAAGCCGACATCGAGCTTAAGGCTCACGAAAATAACCTGGTCAAATATCGGGATCAGTTCCGCCGTCGCGTCACTAGAGGCCAGTGCCACCACCAGCCCTACTTTGGCACTCGCGAATTCAGCGCCTATTTTTCTGACCCAGACGGCACCGAAGACGAAGAACGGCTCAACAACTTTCCCTACCCGCAACCTGTGGATTTTGGCCTGATGCTGTTTGATATGGAAATTACAGAAGCCGCCAACGGCTCAATGGTTTACCTCAAGCACGATGCCAACGGGGCCAGGGTCGTTAAAGGTAATGCCCAGCCCAGGTTTTTTCATGCCCAGTTGCAGCAGGGCATTTTGACCGTTCCCACTAAGTTATATCGAGGGAGATAAACGGCCATGATTTTGACCCGGCTGTATGAGCATGCCCAGCGCCTTCAAGACAAACTGCCGATAGAAGGCTATGGAGAAGTCAGGCTGAGCTGGTTAGTAGAACTTAATCAGGATGGCACTTTAAAGGCCAACGGCTTCACCAAATTGGATAAGAACGACCCGAGGCGTAAACTGCCTGACCGGATTAGAGCAGCGGGTATTAAACCAAAACTGCTGGCCGATAATGGCGAGTATGTGTTTGGTGTGGGGCGAGAGACTTCTCCCCCAGAAAAAGTTGCCGAACGCCATCGCCAGTTCAAAGAACTGGTGCAACAGTGCGCCGACGTCACCCAGAACCCTAGCGTGCAGGCGGTTGCTAAATTCCTGGCAAACTGGAACCCGGAGCAGGATAAAGCAAAACTGCCGGAAGACTTTAATCCATCACAGACCGTCACCTTTAGCGTTGAGGGGAAAATTCCTGCCGATGCTATCCCCGAGATGCAGGCGGTGCAGCAGTTCTGGGTCGATTACCTGAAAAGCGGAGATGGGGACTCCGACAGTTTGCCGCAAATGCAGTGCCTGGTGACGGGCCAGGATGGATTGGTTGAAGAACGCTTGCCCGTCAAAATTAAAGGCATCCCCGATGGGCAAACGGCAGGCACTTCGCTGGTCTCTGCCAATGCGGCCCCATTTACCTCCTATGGTCTATCGAACTCTTTGACTTCGCCCATTTCGAGGGAGGCGGGGGAAGGATTTGCCAAAGCCCTCAACTATTTGATTGCGACTGAAGATTCACGACTGTATGTGGGGCCAGTGGTGTATGTCTTCTGGACCCAGGAACCGTCGGAATACGACTTTTTTAACGATCTCGGCGATGACCAACCCCAGGAGGTCAAAAATCTCTACACGTCAGCCCTGGCTGGGAAGCGTATCTACGACGAACCCAACCAATTTTATGCCCTTGGCCTCTCTGCCAGTGGTGGCCGAGCCGTAGTGCGCGACTGGATCGAAATGAGTATTCCCGAGGTGATGCAAAACCTGGTGCGCTGGTTCGAGGCCCAGGAAATCGTTAATCCATTCGGGCAGTTGGGCGAGAAACCCTATTTGAGCATTCGCCGACTCTCGAACTGTTTATATCGTGATGCTCAAAAAGAGGCGATCTCAAATATCCCTCCGCTGCTGATGCGTTCTGCCCTGAAGGGCACCCCGTTACCGCTCCATTTATTAACCCGCGTGGTGCGCCGCATCTGTGTAGACCGCAGTGAGCTTCACTATCCGGTGACCCATTCCCGCGCTGCTCTGATCAAACTCATTCTGACTTCCCAAGGCTATGCCATGACTAATATGCAATCCCTCAACCGTAACCCCAGTTTTGACAATCCCCAAGACCATGCGGCCTACCACTGCGGTCGGCTGCTGGCCCAGCTCGAAATTATTCAGCGTAAGGCGCAGAAAAAGATTAATGCCACTTTAGTTGATCGCTATTACGGAGCTGCTTCAACAACTCCGGCAAAAGTCATGGGCAAGCTTGTTCAAGACGCTCAACCGCACTTAAGCAAGATCCGAAAAGATGATGAGCGGACTTGTAACGCCCTTCAATCTCATCTGGAAGACATCATTGATCAGCTCTCGCCTGAAGCCGATAAATTTCCCAGAACCCTATCTATGCAGCAGCAGAGTATTTTCGCTCTGGGCTATTACCACCAGCGAGCGGATAACAAGAAAGCTGCGATCGCAGGCGCAAAGGCCAAGAAAAATTCCCCAGCTAAGGATACGGATCAAAAGCAATCAGATCCAGAAAATTAGTTGCCACATATCCCGAAATGTTTTGCCCACAACTTAGAAGGTTTTCGCTATGACCATTCACACCCAGCCCGAACTTCGCCACGACTTTGTACTTTTGTTTGATGTAACCGATGGCAACCCCAATGGTGATCCTGACGGCGGCAATTTGCCCCGCACTGATCCTGAAACCATGCAGGGGTTAGTTACTGATGTTTGCTTAAAGCGCAAAATCAGAAACTATGTTGACTTCAAATGTGGTGAAGACGAAACGACCAAAATCTATATTCAGGACCAAGGGGTTGCCCTGAACGACATGAACGCTCGGGCCTACACCGCCCTTGGCATGAAATCGACCGGCACCAAGCAAAAGCGCGACGATGTCAACAAAGCCCGAGACTGGATGTGCCAAAACTTTTTCGACATTCGTATGTTTGGGGCAGTCATGACCACCGGGGTAAATTGTGGCCAGGTGCGTGGCCCCGTACAGCTTACCTTTGCTCGGTCTGTAGATCCGGTGATGCCGCTGGATGTAGCCATTACTCGCATCGCCATTACCAAGCCCGAAGATGCAGCTGTCGTGGTAGGAGATGACGGCCAGGAAGAAAGCGGCAAAGGCAAGACCACGGAAATTGGGCGTAAGGCGCTCATTCCCTATGGTCTCTACGTTGCTCATGGTTTTTACTCCCCTGCGTTTGCTGAAAAAACCGGGGTAACATCTGCAGACCTCGAACTCTTCTGGGAAGCCCTGGTCAAAATGTGGGAACTCGACCGTTCCGCCAGTCGCGGCATGATGGCACCCCGTGGTCTTTATGTGTTCTCCCACGACAACAAACTGGGTCGTGCCCCGGCCCATAAGCTGTTTGAGCGCATACAGGTCAAACTTAAAGAAGGAGTGGTTACTCCCCGGCAGTTCTCAGATTACGATGTACATTTTGATGATCAAAACATGCCGGAAGGGGTAACTCCTACTCCCCTTTGGGCGGGATAGCCAAGCTCACGCTGGTATCTAGTACTGGCTGGCCAAAATCAGGCAACCATTGTTGAGGGTGCCAGGTACCGGGTACCTGGTATCAGGTTTCAGGCCTAGTTGGCCGGCTTACGCCGTAGGGTATCAAGATTGCTTTGTTGAAAACAAGACACTGAACACTGGAGGGAAACAGCATGATGCAAATCAAAGATTTAACCGTTGAAGAATTTAAGTCTCTAATTCGCGAAACCGTAGAGGATGTGCTGCAAGACATGCTGCTAGATCCTGACACCGACAAGCAGGTCAAAGATTCTGTTCGTCAGCAGTTACTTCATATGAAGCAGCGACGTAAAACTGGTAAGCAAGCCCTTTCTTCAGAGGAGGTCATGCAAGAATTAGGGCTGAATTAACCATGAGCTATATCCTTGAATATGAGCCTGAAGCTGTCGCCGATCTAAAACGATTAGCTCCAAACATACGCAAGCGAATTGTCTCTAAAATTCAATGGCTAGCAACCCATTTTGAGGAATTGCAACCAACACCATTAGCTGCGAATCTGGCAGCTTTTTATAAGCTCAGGATTGGTGACTATCGGGTTATCTATGAATTTGACCGCTCACTACAAATCATTACTATCGACCGGGTAGGGTATCGGAGGGAAATTTATGACTAGCTCTCCCGACGATTACCTGATGATTAGTGCCCTCCAGCACTATGCCTTTTGCCCGCGCCAGTGTGCCCTTATCCACATCGAGCAGGTATGGGAAGAAAACCTCTATACCCTGAGAGGGCAGCGGGTTCACGACAAAGTAAACGTGCCCGAGCATGAGCTAATTGAAGGCGTGCGGGTCGAACGAGCCATGCCCCTGTGGTCTCACACACTAGGGCTTACGGGCATTGCCGATGTGGTGGAGTTTACCGCTGACGATACGCCTTACCCGGTGGAATACAAAGCCGGTTCTAAAAAAGCCAGAGACGCTGACGAAATTCAGCTCTGCGCCCAGGCCCTCTGCCTGGAAGAAATGCTCAACCGCCCGGTTTCCCGTGGAGCGATTTTTCACCATTCGTCTCGCCGCAGGCGAGAGGTAGCGTTTGATGATGCATTGCGATCACAGGTCTACCAAACCATCGTAGACCTCCGCGCCCTACTGGCCCAAACCGTTTTACCGCCCCCCGTCGCCGATGCCCGTTGTCGCGATTGCTCTCTTTTAGAAGCCTGTATGCCCCATGCTCTGGAAGATTTTCCCCAATCTTCTCGGCGTAATAATCCCTTTTATGTGGTGGATACGGTGCCATGAAACAAATTCTCAATACCCTTTACGTGCAGACCCAGGGGTCTTATCTGCGGCTCGACCACGACACCCTGCAGGTTGAGGTAGAACGAAAAAAGACTTTTCAAATGCCGCTGCACCATCTGGGAGGGATTACCGTCTTTGGCAATGTGCTGATGAGTCCGTTTCTAATCCATCGGTGTGCTGAAGATGGTCGCGCCCTGGTCTGGCTATCGGAGCATGGCCGATTTAAGGCGCGTCTATCCGGCAGCACGAGTGGGAACGTGCTGTTACGCAAGGCCCAGCACGACGCTCTAAATAACCCGAAAGTCACCCTGGACATTGCCCGATACATCGTTGCCGGAAAGCTGCAAAATACCCGCAATGTACTGATGCGAGCCGCCCGAGAAGCCAGAACCGAGGCCGATGCTCAGGCCCTTTATGATGCGGCCAAAGTCCATGCCGATGGCATTCAATCGGCAGAGAAGGCGGCTGATCTGGATAAGCTGCGTGGGGTTGAAGGCTATGGGGCAAAAGCCTATTTCAATGCCTTTTCAGCCATGGTGCGCCAGAACCGGGATGCATTTGAACTGACCGAACGCACCCGGCGACCTCCTCGTGACCCGATTAATGCATTACTCTCTTTTGTCTATACGCTGCTGGCTAATGAGTGTATTGCCGCCTGTGAAGGGGTTGGGCTAGACCCCCAGGTAGGTTTCCTCCATGCTCTACGGCCCGGACGCCCAGCCCTGGCCCTGGATTTGATGGAAGAGCTACGGGCTCCCCTGGCCGATCGGCTGGTGCTGACATTGGTGAATCGAGGGCAGATAGCGCCCGATGATTTTGTGGAACGTCCCGGTGGGGCTATTTCAATGGCTGAAGATACCCGGAAAACTCTGCTGGCGGCTTACCAGAAGCGAAAGCAAGAAGAGGTGTTTCACACCGTAGCTGAAACAAAAGTTCCTTTAGGCCTGATCGCCCATACCCAGGCCAGGTTGCTGGCCCGGCACCTGCGGGGAGATTTGCCGACCTATCAGCCCTTTATTCTCCGATAGTAAGTTCAGGCTATGGATATACTGGTCACCTACGATGTCAATACTGAAACCAGGGCAGGCCAAAGGCGGCTCCGTAAGGTTGCTACTACTTGCAAGAACTATGGTCAGCGGGTGCAGCTGTCGGTTTTTGAATGCCGGGTGACCCAGGCCCAGTATGAAGCGTTACGCTCTCAACTGCTGAATATTATTGATACCAGGACAGATAACTTGAGGCTCTATCGCCTGCCATCGCCCCGAGAAGACCATCTGGAGCAATTTGGTGTTGATCACTACACTGACTTCGATGAGCCACTCATTATCTAACCCCGCGCGAACCTGTAGCAATGGGCAAAATGCCGGGGGGTTCGCGGCCTCTGTTATACAAGGCATAGAGGCTATTTCAAAAATGGAAGGGCCTCAGTTCTACCCGCCAAAACCAACCTTCGCGCAAACGATGGCTGAAATGCTTGCCTCTCAAGGGTTTGCTATGATTGCCGTAGCGCCCGGCCTTCGGGTCGGGTGAGGATTGGAACAAAAACTTGAGCTGTAGGGAATGCAGACCTTACAGCGTAGCGCCCGGCCTTCGGGTCGGGTGAGGATTGGAACAGCCCGGCAGATGGAGCGGAGAGGGCTACAGGTGAGTAGCGCCCGGCCTTCGGGTCGGGTGAGGATTGGAACCTGGACAACTGACAGAGAAGTGGCTGAAACTTTTGTAGCGCCCGGCCTTCGGGTCGGGTGAGGATTGGAACAGTGCGGTGACCCGGGCCGAATGGGATGTACTGCCGTAGCGCCCGGCCTTCGGGTCGGGTGAGGATTGGAACTAGTAATGCCCTACTTGGGGCTGTACCGCTATCTGTGGTAGCGCCCGGCCTTCGGGTCGGGTGAGGATTGGAACAGGCCATTGAAGAAAAAGAAGCGGCACTGGCCGCGTAGCGCCCGGCCTTCGGGTCGGGTGAGGATTGGAACATTCTGCTGCTGTACTGGTCGCTAAATATCTCTGTGTAGCGCCCGGCCTTCGGGTCGGGTGAGGATTGGAACACCGTGAACCAGTTCAAATTATGCCGAGTGAATTTGTAGCGCCCGGCCTTCGGGTCGGGTGAGGATTGGAACACTTTCGTGAACAGCGAGTGGCAGAAGCACCAAGTAGCGCCCGGCCTTCGGGTCGGGTGAGGATTGGAACCATTGACAAAAACGCAAAGAACCCCAAGGGCGAACGTAGCGCCCGGCCTTCGGGTCGGGTGAGGATTGGAACTACCCACAGCAGCAGACACCGCCCCGTGATGGCCCGTAGCGCCCGGCCTTCGGGTCGGGTGAGGATTGGAACTATGTTGCCAACCGGCATTGTGTGGTGGATGCCGGTAGCGCCCGGCCTTCGGGTCGGGTGAGGATTGGAACAACAGCAACCGACATTCAAACGTGATGGTGCGTTGGTAGCGCCCGGCCTTCGGGTCGGGTGAGGATTGGAACATCGGCTTGGTATGACAACCAACTAACCTCCTGGAAGTAGCGCCCGGCCTTCGGGTCGGGTGAGGATTGGAACAGGCAACTGTGAGGCCACAGCGACCTGGGCCAGGTCGTAGCGCCCGGCCTTCGGGTCGGGTGAGGATTGGAACCCCAAAAAACCGATATGAGCAATCTCATAGGTGCCGTAGCGCCCGGCCTTCGGGTCGGGTGAGGATTGGAACCTGGACCGACGACGGCAATTTGGGGCGCGGGTGTGTAGCGCCCGGCCTTCGGGTCGGGTGAGGATTGGAACTAACTAAATCGTCGTATCTCGTTTCAAGCCGATCTAGTAGCGCCCGGCCTTCGGGTCGGGTGAGGATTGGAACCCTCCCTAGTCGCTGCGCCATCACGTCCGCTGTAGTAGCGCCCGGCCTTCGGGTCGGGTGAGGATTGGAACAATGTGCAGTCTGGTGGCACGGGAAAGGGGCATCACGTAGCGCCCGGCCTTCGGGTCGGGTGAGGATTGGAACCTGCTGGGAATAGCCAAAGATTTGCTCCCAGTGGCGTAGCGCCCGGCCTTCGGGTCGGGTGAGGATTGGAACGATGTGGTTGCACCTGCTGGAGGGCACCACACTAGAGGTAGCGCCCGGCCTTCGGGTCGGGTGAGGATTGGAACTTAAAAATCATCTCCCTGACATCCCCCAAAGGACCGTAGCGCCCGGCCTTCGGGTCGGGTGAGGATTGGAACATCGACCAATAGAGGGCAAGGTAAAAACCGTCACGTAGCGCCCGGCCTTCGGGTCGGGTGAGGATTGGAACGTGTTTGGCCCGGAGGATTGCCCCGCTGTTGCCAGGTAGCGCCCGGCCTTCGGGTCGGGTGAGGATTGGAACAAAAAAAATAAAAAGTGGGATTTTTTTATTTTTTGTGTAGCGCCCGGCCTTCGGGTCGGGTGAGGATTGGAACATCTATCCCACCGTAGCGACCAAGCGACTTGGCTTGGTAGCGCCCGGCCTTCGGGTCGGGTGAGGATTGGAACACTGAAGCCACCGACCCCAGTCGGGGGAAGGCGACGTAGCGCCCGGCCTTCGGGTCGGGTGAGGATTGGAACAGCAGTAGTAGCTCATCCTCGGGCAGCAGCAATCTGGTAGCGCCCGGCCTTCGGGTCGGGTGAGGATTGGAACGTCTCCATCCAAAAACGCCAGTGTGATGAGCTGCGTAGCGCCCGGCCTTCGGGTCGGGTGAGGATTGGAACTAAATATTATCGATAATATTAGGATCTTCGGGTAGTAGCGCCCGGCCTTCGGGTCGGGTGAGGATTGGAACGATCAATTGCCCTTGCCGATAGATAAATGATTCGTCGTAGCGCCCGGCCTTCGGGTCGGGTGAGGATTGGAACACGGGGCCACCGTCAGCCGGAATAGTTCCCTCTAGGTAGCGCCCGGCCTTCGGGTCGGGTGAGGATTGGAACGTCTCAGGGCTGCTGGGTGCCGACTACAACCCCCGTAGCGCCCGGCCTTCGGGTCGGGTGAGGATTGGAACTGGCCCGTGCTGCTGCCGATAGCACTGACCGCACCGTAGCGCCCGGCCTTCGGGTCGGGTGAGGATTGGAACACGCCCGACCACCACCGTTGAGATCAGCCTAGGTGTGTAGCGCCCGGCCTTCGGGTCGGGTGAGGATTGGAACTTTTTCTCAACCTACCCAGGCGACGAGTCTCTAGGTAGCGCCCGGCCTTCGGGTCGGGTGAGGATTGGAACACACCCAGACTATCGGCTGAGGATGGCTGGGAGGGGTAGCGCCCGGCCTTCGGGTCGGGTGAGGATTGGAACAGCCAAGACCCCACCGCTCTAGTGAAATGCTGGGTAGCGCCCGGCCTTCGGGTCGGGTGAGGATTGGAACATCCACCTCGCCGTAAATAATTGCAGTCCCAGCCGGTAGCGCCCGGCCTTCGGGTCGGGTGAGGATTGGAACATACTTTGTTGCATTGACCTTCTCCTCTAATTCCGGTAGCGCCCGGCCTTCGGGTCGGGTGAGGATTGGAACTACAGCATCGAACTGGCCTTGATCCTGCACATTGGTAGCGCCCGGCCTTCGGGTCGGGTGAGGATTGGAACATCAATTCTCGCTACCGCCACAGAATAAAATGCTCCGTAGCGCCCGGCCTTCGGGTCGGGTGAGGATTGGAACTCAGGTTGTGCGCCACCTCCCTGAGGACGAACCAGTAGCGCCCGGCCTTCGGGTCGGGTGAGGATTGGAACAATGGTGATAGTAGACCCACTTGAAACATCGGCTGTAGCGCCCGGCCTTCGGGTCGGGTGAGGATTGGAACTGGAGTAAATCAATGCCAATGCAACGGGACCGTTGTAGCGCCCGGCCTTCGGGTCGGGTGAGGATTGGAACAAATGAGCTGCAGTCAGGATATACCGTCCTGGTAGTAGCGCCCGGCCTTCGGGTCGGGTGAGGATTGGAACAGGCCGTCCCAATAGCCATCCTTAAAGCCTGGGCGTAGCGCCCGGCCTTCGGGTCGGGTGAGGATTGGAACTGCAATCGGAGTGCCACAGGCACCACCGGGGATGTGGTAGCGCCCGGCCTTCGGGTCGGGTGAGGATTGGAACTCCGTCGAACTCGGTGGCATACCAAGTCCAATTTGTAGCGCCCGGCCTTCGGGTCGGGTGAGGATTGGAACACTACGCGATTACCTCACAGACCAAAAGGTGGTGTAGCGCCCGGCCTTCGGGTCGGGTGAGGATTGGAACCTCACTATCAACACCTGAAATCCCGTAGGCAACAGTAGCGCCCGGCCTTCGGGTCGGGTGAGGATTTGAACACCTTTTTTTGAATTTTGAGTTTTGAGTTTTGAGTTTTGAAGTAGCGCCCGGCCTTCGGGTCGGGTGAGGAGTTGAGGGGCCGGATACCTGCTTGGGTAAACAACAATACCCTGGGCTTGTAACAGGCACCCGGTCCCTGGGTCTCCAGAGACCTAACCCAGCTGCCGATACCGCAGCAGGTAGCTAAATACCTCCCCCTGCTCCGGGGTAATCAAAATCCCCGACTTGGGTATCGTCACTAACCGGCTCCACTCCCGCTGCTCTGCATATCTGAGCAAATGCAGGTGATTAATCGCCCCTCGTACCCCATCCGGTGAGCCGATCACCAAATGGCGCAACCGCTCTCTTCCCGACTGGGCGTTGGGGATTGCTAACTGCAGTGGACTGAGATCCCCAGCTTCTTGAAGAAGCCGGGGATCTGGCGATGTAAAACACAACATTAGGGTTTCCTCCAAAGAAACGAATGGGTAGGAAACCCAAAACCTGGCCGCTCCCAGACATAGTGCAGTTCGGAGCGGCCTGAGCAATAATAGCTTCAGCCTCCGAGACAGCCGATTCTGTCGAAGGGGTCAGCCGCTGGTTGGAGGTGCCAACTCCTTCCAGTGGCGTTCGACCAAATTTTGGGAATCAAGCTGCACGCACACAGCTCTAGATGAAGAAAATAACTCATCCGCATGGCGGACGCAAGTAAGCCGGCTACCGTTTTGCATTTTGGTTCTATCTGCTCGGCAAACGAATACCGCAAAAAGCGCCCCACATCAGAATTGGTATGAGGCGCTTATCCTATGACAACCCTAAACCAACTGCACAAACTTAGCCTTCACGGGTTGGTGTCGGGGTTGTACAGCTCAGGTTCCATTACCGGTTCGCGGGTGGCGTTAGCGGTGCCGGTAAAACTGCCGCCGCCGAAAAAGCTGCCGTGGATTAGATTTTTTAAAGTCATAGATAGGCCGTTATGTAGTTCAACACACAGCTTTTTCGATTCCGAAAACATATGGAAAATTAATGTAAAGAATAATCGGGAAAGTTTGCAGGCATCTTTTCTTAATCCCAACCGTCACCATTGAAATTTGCTGCGCAGAGACCCCGATCGTAACGAGATGGGTAAATTTAGAGAGAAAGGCTTTCGTGCTCTGGAGTGTGGCCATGTCTTTTTTATGGTTTGTGGTTCTATGCCTGGTGGCGTTCGGCTTCGGATTTTGGTTAACCAGGGTGTTCCAGGGTGCTCCATCCCAACCGGCAGGCTGGGATAACGACCGGTCAAACCCTAAAAGCCTCGCCCCAGGCCAGTCACCCCAGCAAGTCCAGAAGCCCATAACTGCACTCAATCAGGATGCCTTAGACCGTCAAGTCCGTCAGCTCATGGCCCAGGGAAAGCAGATAGAAGCCATTAAGTTAGTACGCCAACAGAATGAGTGGAGCCTGCAAGAAGCCCGTTTTTATGTGCAGCAGGTAACCCGCATGGGCAGCGCTGAGGGTCCATCCTCAGATCTACCCGTAGACGTGCAAAACCAGGTGGAGCAGCTAATTTTTGAAGGTAACAAAATTGCTGCCATCAAGCTGGTGCGAGAGACCACTGGTTGGAGTTTGATGGCGGCTAAGGACTACTGTGAAAAACAGACCCGGTAAGTGGTCATAAAAATTTCCAGACCGTAAAAAATGCTGCAGCCTGGAGACTTGCCATGTCATTTAGTAGAAGGTATCCAATGGTCAATTGAGACTGTCCAGAATTGTGTATAAGGGTTAACAAACAGCTTCACCAAACTTCCCACAAGTCTTGTAGAGCAGGCATCTCACCTGCTTAGCCGGGACAGGCAGGATACCTATCCCACAAGATGCTGAACACTCCTGTCAGTTCAATGGGCTGGTGCATCAGACTCCGACAAGCCTATCAGCATTCCACTAGAAAAGCCTCTAGTATTCCGCGCAGAAAGTATTACAACGCAGGTTGGGTTCCGCTGGCGCTCCACCCAACCTGCCGAACATCTTCGATGTTGCGAAACTAAGGAATGGGGATTCAATAACATGGGATAGCCGTCTCGGCTGTCCAAGAGCAGGCAAGATGCCTGCCCTACAAAAATTGGATGTTATAAAATCCTCATTCCTAACCGTGTGATGTACTAGAACAGAATGAGAGCGAACACGATTCCAATTCCGGCAGCAAGTATTGCCCCCAGGGATTTACCTTGATCGTCCGCAACATCATGGCGGAATCCGCACTTGTGGTCTAGGCAGACATAGGTGCTATCCCCATGCAAAACAATTGTTGCTTTGCCGCACCGGGGACAAACAATAGCTTCCGAATTGACTAATTGCAGTTGTTTAGCGGTCATAAACCCTCCGATATAGCCACAACACCTTTTGAAATGTGGGCTTTGCCATAGCCACGGTCCCGTATCGGAAATCGTAAGCTACAGGCAATACCCCGCTCGGGTCAGCTCAGACCTTTGGTAGAGCTCCCTTCGATGTTCTTAAGCTATAGCGACACCAAACTCATGCCCCCACTCATGATGCAGGTGAGTTCCCTGCCGTAACATTTCTTTACTTTCCCCAGCAGCATGGCTTTTCTTCTTTAAGGGGTTAAAGCTGCGGCAGTGCTCTCTTATAGGCAGGGTCCGATGCGATGGTTGGCCTCTGACATTGCCCGGCCCAATCATAGAGCATAGCGCTAAAAACGAAAACTCTTTCTTCTTCTCTCAGCCAAAAATAGCATTCTGGGTAGCTTTGTGGTGCCCCACATAACTACTGAAAGAACAGGTTTTCGCTTTTCTCGACAAGACCAATGAACGATTCCTCAGTGACCCCACTGGAGTTTTCGAGTTAGCTTGTAGCCAAAAATACGATAGAATCTGTAGCATAATGGGGCGCATAATATTTCAGGGAAATGACATCTACCAGGGAATCCAGATTTTTCAAGCTAAAAGCAAAATATTGTGACTTATTTTTAGAAGCGGCACGAAAAGAATTCCCTGAGGGGCATAACTCAGGTCTGAGTAGAGCCATACAAAGAAAGTCTGGAATTTCCGTTAGCAAAGCTACAATAGCGCGCATTTTAGCTGGCAAACGGGGCGAGTACACTAACGTTAAGGCAATCTGTGAATACTACGAAGAGTTAGCCGAGTTAGAAATATGGCAGGATGCCTGCGAAGATTTTGGGGATGCATCAAAGAGCCAAAATAATTTCTCAACAACTAATGGCATCGATGATCTAGTCCGACATATTCAAGGGAAAGTGCGCTTTTCTTTTGAAAGCGCAGTCGGTGTTGGGGACAACGACCAGACGGCCTGGGTCAAGCATCATTTTGTAGAACTGGATATGGTGGAAGTTGAAAAGCTACCATCAGAATACCCAGCCCTCAACCGAGAGGTTCTACGGTCTTCTGAAGAAGGCGTAGAAGATGAATTCGATCGCATCGGTATCAGATTGCTTCGCGGTCGAAAAACGAATGGTTCAGAAATCCTTGACAAATATCCAAGGATCTTTGTTTATGGAGATCCAGGCTCTGGTAAAACGAGCTACCTCCAGTCGGTGGCCCTGCGCTGCCGAGACAGGATATGTTTAGAACGCTATGTTCCTGTCTTTGTCGATATTCGCTACTATTCTGCTTCGGCCCATGCCAGCACTTTACGCACCCATATCGATCAAATGTTTGAGCAGTGGGGGTTGAGCATTCAGGATTTTGAGCGACTCTTAAGCGCTGGACGAATACTCTTTTTATTTGATGGTCTTGATGAAGTTCCTGAAGCAAAACGACTGAGTATTCAGTTTATGCTGCAGGAAATCCTGTCAATCCATAGCGAATGTCGCTTGATTTGCTCATCTCGCCTTGCGGCTGTTTTTCAATTGCGGGGTGTACAAAAGGTCGTCATTTCCCCATTCTATTCTCGCAAGCAGATTCCCCTTTTTGTCAGGCGCTGGTTCGCTTTCCATAACTACGAGCCATCTGTTGCCGAGGCCATGCTCGAAAAGCTCTACTCTTCCAGATATTTGGAAATCAGGGAAATTGCGCGTCGTCCTGTATTGCTCAAACTGCTTTGCATCACCTACGAACATAACGGAGATTTTCCTAACCAACGGGCAGATGTCTTTGCCACCGGCCTGGATGTTTTAGCCAAACAAATTCAACACGACAACATAGCAGCGGCATCAGCGCCTTTACAATTTTCGGAGATCGATATTAAAAATATTGTTGCGCGGGTTGCCAGCTACTTTTTTGTTCACCTGGGGGAACAAATTTTGTTCTCGGTCAGGGACGTAGAGCGCATCATTCGCACATACTACGAAGAAGTTCACAATGTTAACCCCGATGCTGTAGATGGCAGTAAAATTGTCAGGCGAATTGAACATTTCAATGGCCTTTTGGTATGTTGGGGCGGTACTTATTGTTCATTTTCGCACCTGACCTATCAAGAATACTTTACAGCTGAGTACCTGGTAAATACCGAAAACTATGCCAAAGTCTATAATTATTTGACAGATCGGCGATGGAGCTTTGTCATCGAACTAATTTCAGAATTAATTCCACGAGAGCAGTCCTGGCAATTCTTTGTTGACTTCAAAAATACAATCGATGAATATATTAACGGTGACACCAAACTGATTTACTTTTTAAGCCGCATCGAGCAGGCTGCCGATTTCATCGCTCTTAATCACAAGGGCAGCAAAGCATTTATACAGCCCTTAACCAGAGCCTGGTACTTTGCCTATGCCCTCGAAAATACCGGTAGTATCACCAGCTTTCCTAGCTATAGAAAAGGCTTTACGTTGCCTGATTTAGATTTTGCTACCAGCATGGTTAGCGACGAGATCCTGCAGGGCCATGAAGTTTTATATCAGGCCTATCATCTCTGCTCAAGTCGAGATGCCTACGATAGATTTGAGAACTCCATCGTCAAACTGAGAAGGTTTTTCGGCAGCAACGGTCGTATACAAGAAGTTATAGACGGGTGGAGACAACTCATTGAAGAGCAAAAAGTTCGGTTTAAGACTAAGCACGAGTGGTGGGATGCTAAACGGAGCGGTTGGCAGAAAAAAATTGCGAATCTTCTGGATAATCAAGAGCTGCCCCATGTCCATAACCTGAACCAGGAACAGCTGCGACGGTTAAGAACCTACTACCGCACCTCAAAACTGTTGTCGGTTTGCATCAACTGCTCTACCCTGCCCAGGGACAGGTTAATAGAAATGGTAAATTCAATACTACGGATAACTCATTTTATTCCTGACCAGGATAGTGAGTCCCTAGGGCTATTTTAACTTCATCCCATGGCTGACATTCCATCCATTATTGCTGCCGAGCTAGACCTCCGCACCAACCAGGTTACTGCCGCGCTTGAACTGTTTGCCGACGGAGCCACGGTGCCCTTCGTCGCCCGCTACCGCAAAGAGCGCACCGGCAACCTGGACGAAGTGCAGCTCCGACAAATTGCCGAGCGCCACCAGTACCTGAGCGAATTAGAAAATCGCAAACAGGTGATCCTGGAGGCCATCGAAACCCAGGGCAAACTCACCCCCGACCTTAAAGCTGCCATCCTCGCCTGCGAACAAAAGACCGAGTTGGAAGATCTCTACCTGCCCTACCGGCCCAAACGCCGCACCCGCGCCACGGCGGCAAAGGAAAAGGGGCTGGAACCTCTGGCCGACCGGATCGAAGAACTGAATCAAACCGGTAGACGGGCGCATCTGCTGCAGGAAGCAGAAGCCTACGTTGATCCTGAGAAGGGCGTTGAGACTGCCGAAGATGCCCTCCAGGGAGCCGCTGACATCCTGGCAGAGCAGGTGGCAGAACAAGCGGATCTGCGGGGCTATGTGCGAGACCAGCTGGTGAAACAGGGCGTTTTTACCGCCGCCATCAAAAAGGATCATCCCGAAGGTTCCACCAAGTTTGAGATGTACCGCAACTACCAGAACCCGGTGCGCTCCATCGCTTCCCATAACCTGCTGGCCCTGCTGCGGGGGGAGCGGGAGGGCATCCTCAAGGTGGGGCTAGAGGTGGATGAGGAGCAGATTCTTTACACCATCCAGAAGCGCATCGTCAAAACGTCCGTAGCGGAGGTGCGCCAGTTCTACCAGGCCCTGATCAAAGACGCCTTTAGTCGCTTGATGAAGCCCTCCCTCACCAGCGATGTGATGGCTGAGAAGAAAGCCTGGGCCGATGAAGTTTCCATCCAGACCTTTGAAGCCAACCTGAAGCATCTGCTGCTGTCTCCCCCGGCGGGGATGAAACCGACCCTGGGAGTTGACCCCGGCTTCCGCACCGGCTGTAAGGTAGCGGCCCTGGACAGTACCGGTAAGTTTCTGGAATATAAAGCCATCTTTCCCCACCAGTCAGAACGGCAGCGCCACCATGCAGCCGACGACCTGGCCCAGATGATCCGCAAACACAAGATCGAGCTGATTGCCATTGGCAACGGCACCGCCAGCCGCGAAACCGACAAATTTGTGGAGGGGGTGCTGAAGGGTATCGCCAATCCACCAGTGAAGGTGCTGGTGAATGAGTCTGGAGCTTCCATCTATTCCGCCAGCGAAGTCGCCGCTGCCGAATTTCCGGACCTGGATGTGACCGTGCGGGGGGCCATCAGCATTGCCCGTCGCCTGCAAGACCCCCTGGCAGAGCTGGTTAAAATCGACCCTAAATCCATCGGCGTTGGCCAGTACCAGCACGATGTGGATCAAAAGCGGCTGAAGCAAAAGCTGGACGAAACGGTGGAAAGCTGCGTGAACTACGTCGGGGTCGATCTCAACATGGCCTCGCGGGAACTGCTGACCTATGTGTCGGGCATTACCCCTGCGGTGGCCAACAATATCGTGCAGTATCGCAACGAGAATGGGGCCTTCAATTCCCGCAAACAACTGCTAAAGGTGAAAAAGCTGGGGCCGAAAGCCTTTGAGCAGGCAGCGGGGTTCCTGCGCATTCGAGACGGCAAGAATCCCCTCGACAATACGGCGGTTCACCCCGAAAGCTACGGCATTGTGGATGCCATTGCCGCCGACCTGGCCATTCCCCTGGAGCAAATTCCCAAAGCCGCCGACCGCCTCAAGCGCCTGGACCTGAAAAAGTACATGACCGCCGCCGCCGGGGAGCTTACCCTGCGAGACATTCTGCAAGAGCTGGAAAAACCAGGGCGCGACCCCCGCGAGCAGTTCACCTACGCCACCTTTAAAGAAGGCATCGACGCCATCACCGACCTCAGCCCCGGTATGGCCCTCGAAGGGGTCGTCACCAACGTGACGAACTTTGGGGCCTTTGTGGATGTAGGGGTCCATCAGGATGGGCTGGTTCACATCTCCCAAATGGCCGACCGATTTGTGTCAGACCCCAACGACATTGTCAAAGTGGGTCAGGTCGTCAAGGTGCGCGTTGTGGAGGTAGACGTTAAGCGCAAACGCATCAGCCTCTCGATGAAAGCGGCCTAGATATGAAAATATAGACAGTGCTGTAAGCCAAGCATTCCTCAGAGGTCACCCATGTCTGAAAAACCTACCCTGCCAGAAGGTCCTGGTGTTGGCCTGACCTTTCTCTACTACTTTTCAGGCATTGCGCTGGTCACTACTCTCCTGGCCGTCAAAACCCTTGGGGTTAGTTTGGATACCGGCATTCCCAATCAGTTTGGTCTGATCTTCGGGGCCGTAGGGGGTGTGTTGGGAGCCACCTTCAATCGCAGCACCACCCTGGATGTACCGATTAAAAGTAAGAAGGTCTTTAAGCGAAAGCTGCAGGATGCCCTGACCGACATGGGCTACACCGAAGACCCCAACGCCAATCTTGAGGGCATCCAGGTGTACCGTCGTTCTGCCATTAGCCAGATTTTCTCAGGCAAAATCTACGTTTTGATCAATGACAAACAGGCCCACATCAGCAGCCGCGCCAGCCACATTCGAGGCCTTCGCCGTAAACTAACCCAGGATTAACCCGCCCCCCTACTCCCCCGCCCCCCTACTCCCTCGCTCCCTTCCTCCCTTACTCCCCCGCCCCCCCTACTCCCTCGCTCCCTTCCTCCCCCGCCCCTTCCTCCCCCGCTCCCTTCCTCCCTCGCTCCCTTACTCCCTCGCTCCCTCGCTCTCTCCAAAATGGCCCGCAAACAAAAATTTCCCCACCTCCTCGGTTCTAAATGGACGGCTCTCCAAAAAACGGAAGGCTGGCGACATTTTGAAGTGGTGAATCGCAAAAATCAGGGATCTTGGGTATTTGCCGAACTGGTGGCGTCCTGCGTCCGTCGGTACGCTTTTGGATTAATGCCAAACAGCTCAAAAATCGCGCTCTCTGGCAGGCGGGTTGGCAACCTATGCGGGAATTCGCCCCTGAGAAAGACGGCGAAGCCCCAAGAATTTAAGTTACGATCTTAAGGGATTGTGGAAAGTTTTCCGTCGCCAGGACTTCCTCATACCCCCAGTTGTACACTGGTGCTGGCTGGCCCCCGGCTTAGCCCGATGGCTGAGCTGCAGCTTTCTCAATCCTCTCCGTCCGCCGCCAACGCTCCCTACCCCTCTGTTATGTCTGCCGCAGACCCTTCCCCCAAAAACGAGACGCTACTAGCCAGTGTGCTTAAGCCTCTGCTAGAGGATTTCCAATACTGGTTTCAGCGTTCGCTACAAATGCTTGAGCAAGAATCGATTCACTTTTTATCGCCAGAGCAGCAACAATCTTTAACTGAACGAGTCAAAACGGCCCTTTCGGAAACCTACACCGCTTCGTCTTTGCTGCAGGCTACCGATGGTCAGGTTGGGGTAGAAGCCTCAAAGGTCATGGCCTGGCATGGTTTAGTCGCCGAGTGTTGGGCAATCGCCCGACGGCGACGGGCTGAATCAGCCTGATAACCACTTCCCCAAAATTTTGTTGAACAGGTTACAGTCAATACAGGCAAGGATCGGTCAAAGGATACAGATATGTGGCATATCGTTTATATCATCGCATTTACAGGGTTAGCGACGCTCGCCATCTATAACCTGATCAGGAACCTGCTGATCCTTGGCAACAGTGCCCGCAACCCCCGGTCCTCAAACAACTATGGGGGAGGGGCTGCTGCTGGCAGTTCTAATCGCCCGGTACCTCACCCCGAGCTTTTAGACCAGGATGGTCAGGTCATTCGTGAGCCGCTTCTGGTCATGCGCTCTATCTCCATGAAAGACGCCCGTGAGCAGCTTGACGCCCTCTACGATGGGAACTCCCCCGGTTCCGAAGACTCAGAAGATACCAATCGCGACACTGAAGGTTAATTAGATTAATTACAATCATTCTTCTGCTTCCCCAGCGGCCATGGTTTCGTCGGTATGGCCGTAGTAAGCCTCAAGCACCTGCAATACCATCGGGGCCGCTACCTTGCCGCCGCCGCCGCCAGAGTGCTCAGCCAAGGCTACCACCACAATTTCAGGGTCTTCCATTGGGAAGTAGGCGCCAAACCAGGCGTGGGATAGGCCGGGATCGGCCTCGGCGGTACCGGTTTTCCCTGCAAAGGGGGGCAGGTGGGACACATTCAGCGCTGTGGCTGTGCCGTCAGTGAGTACTTGCCTCAGCCCCCGCTGCAGAATGTCGATGGTGACGTCACTCAGCCCCAGGGGCTCGCGCCAATTTTTGTTTGCTTCATTGTCTTTCAGGATGTGGGGCTTGACCAGATCGCCACCATTAGCCGGAACGGCGAACATATTGGCCACCTGCAGGGGCGTAGCCTTTAGAAAGCCCTGCCCGATTGACATGTTAATGGAATCCCCTACAAACCAGCCATAGCCGACGTTCTCCTGTTTCCAGGCATCGTCGGGGACGAGGCCAGCGCTCTCTTCTGAACCCAGCTCAAGGCCGGTTTTACGACCAAAGCCAAACCGCCGGGTCATTTCAATCAGGGTAGGGCCACCAATTCTCTGAGCCACCTGGTAGAAGAAAGTATCGCTACTCCAGGCCATGGCACCGGTAAAGCCCAGGGGACCAAAACCGGCCTTGTTCCAATCCCAAAATTGAATGCCTCCCACCTGCACATAGGGATAGGTGGGCAACACCGTTCCAGGCGCATAGAGGCCCGATTCAATGGCAGCGGCAGTGGTGACAATTTTGAATGTACTGGCGGGGGGAAAGGCCTGCAGGGATCGATTCAAAAAGGGATGCTTGGCCCCCTGGAGCTGATCCCACTGGGCCTGAGTCATGCGGGAGGTAAACAGATTGGGGTCGTAGGTGGGCCAGCTGGCCATAGCCAGAATTGCCCCATTATTAGGGTCCATGGCGACAATAGCGCCGGGGCGAGCGCCCAGGGCTGCCTCCGCCGCCTTTTGCAGTTCTATATCCAGGGTGAGCTGCACATCTTGCCCGCCAACGGGGGGTTTATCTCCCAAAATACGGATGATGCGACCGTTGCTGCCTACTTCTACCTGCTGACCACCCCACTCCCCATGGAGAGTGGTTTCAAAGGCCGCTTCAGCTCCCAGCTTGCCGACCACATCGCCCATGCGGTAGCCGTCTTCGCGCCGTTTCTGGAGCTGCTCGTCAGTGATTTCGCCAGTGTAGCCAAGGACATGAGCAGCCAGGTCACCGTTGGGATAGTTGCGTACCGACTCGGCCTCTAGCCGTACACCGGGAAGTTCGTTGCTGTATTCGGCCAGGGCCGTCGCCTGGGCCGGGCTAATGCCGCTGGCAATGGTAACCGACTCAATGGACTCATAGCCGGCCCGTTCTAACCGTTGCTCAATTTCTTCCGCCGGAATTTTGAGCACGGTTGCCAGCCGATCAATCACCTGGGGCCATTCTTCTTTGGGAATGGCAATGGGCCAGATAGAAATGGTATGGGAGAGGCGGCTACCCGCCAGAATCTTGCCGTTGCGGTCATAAATGGTGCCCCTGGGAGGTCGTTTGGGCACCAGCCGAATGCGATTGCTGTCGGCCAGTTGCCGATTTCGCTCGCCATTAATCACCTGCAGGTGAAAGAGACGGGTGCCGAAGGCCCCCAGTAAAACCACCGAAACCATCAGCATTAAAACAACGGACTGGAAATGACGGCCAACGGTGCGACCCTTAAAGGGGTTCGTTACCTGGGGCACGTTTTGAAGTAACACCATGGGCAAACAAGACCGCAGTACAGCTGCAATCCCTAATTGTACAAGACCCGAATGGTAACATCAGGCTGTATTGCCGTAGGTCTGACCATATGCAAGGACGGATGGTATGGCCCATCGTGGGTTTGGGGATTGTGGGGGCGATCGCATCCGCCTTCGTGCTCTGGCAGGAAAACACTCGGGTACACCGGCTCACCCTGGCTGCAGGCAGCCCCACCGGAGAATATTACGCCTTCAGCCAGGCCTTTGCTGAGGTGGTCTCTCGTAACAATCCCCAGATTCAGATTGAGGTGATCGAAACCGACGGATCCCAAAACAATATGACCCTGCTGCGAGACAACCAGGTGCAGCTGGCCCTGGTCCAGAGCGACACCCCGGTCGAGCCACCGGCCCGGGCGGTGGCGCTGCTGTTTCCCGAAATGTTTCACCTTATGGCCCGGACTGATTCCGGCATCACCTCTGTAGCCGACCTGCGGGGTAAACGGGTGGCACTCATGCCCGAGGGTAGTGGATCCTATGCTCTGTTCTGGCCCCTCAGCGAACACTACGGTCTTACCCCCCAAGACATGATGATTCGGCCCATGCCCCCGGTAGAAGCCCATGCTGCCCTTAAAGTCGGAGACGTGGATGCTCTGTTTCGGGTAATTACCCTGGGCAACCCGACGGTCAAAGAACTGCTGTTGTCAGACTCGGTTCAACTGCTGCCCATTGACCAAATTGACGCCCTGCAGCTCTCCCTGCCCTATCTCGATGCCCGCGTGATTCCCAAGGGCACCTACGACGGTGGACAGCCCATCCCGGCAGAAGATTTGCCCGTGGTGGCGGTGAATGCCCTGCTGTTGGCCCATCAAGAACTACCCGATGAGGTGGTGTCAGACCTCACCCGCACCCTGTACGAACATCGCAACGAATTAGTGAATCTTTACCCCAAAGCCGCCATGATTCGCCTCGACACCTCCGGCGAAGATTTGGGGTTACCCCTCCACAAGGGCGCCAGGGCATTTTATACCCAGGATCAACCCGAATTCATTGTGGAATATGCCGAGCCCATTGGCCTGCTGGTTTCTGTGGGAGTGCTGGCAATTTCAGGCCTGTGGCAATTTCGGATGTGGTGGTTGGGCAAACAAAAGAACCGGGCCGACACCTACAACCTGGAAATTCTGGATTTGATCGATCAAATCCACCAAACCAAATCCGTCAAAGAATTGAATCAACTCCGCCAGAAACTCTTCGACATTCTCAAGCGGGTGGTCACCGATCTGGATGTAGACCGCATCACCAGTGAATCGTTTGAGTCCTTCACCTTCCCCTGGGAAATTGCCATCAACACCATTCGCCACCAGGAGTTTCTGCTGCGCAATCAACTAGGGGAGTCAGAAGAATCCTAAACAGTCAGATACGTTAGTACAAAGCGCCATCAACTCTGCACCATCCCCAAGCGGGGGGGCATGGGGTTGCAGACCCAATGCAGCCCTATAGCGCCCCAGAGAAAATCGGTAGAAGACAAGTTTTTTGACCTTACAACACCGCATAAAGAGCCCCGGTGGAGAGCACCGAAGTATCTTTTTTCGCCGTTTTCAGGGTCATGGCCTGTTCCGGCATAGGGACCGCTGAGACCGAGGGTTCAACCGGGGTAGCTGTTTCGGGATTGAGGGGCACAGGGGTAGGGGCAGCGTTGCCATTCTGGGGCGACGGCACTGGCTGCGATTGAGGCGTGGGTCGAGGGGCAACGGGAAGCTGCGGTGCCGGGGGTGCCGGGGTTGGCAGGAACAAATCTGGAGCCGCAGGGGGATCCATCTCCACGGGCTGCGGTGCCGATAGGGGCCTTGGTCGCTGAGGGGAAGCGGGTTGAGCTGAGGGGGTCTGCCCCTGGGACTCAGCCGTAGAACTGCCGGGCTGAGAGGGCGCTCCAGCCGGTACTGACTGAACCGGAGCTGGCAAAGGCCCACCACTGCCCCCGGCGGAGGGGTGATTACCCGGTATGGTCTCGAGCTGGAGCGGTAACGGCTGCTGGGCCGGGGCTGACTGCGCCGGAACCGGGGCCACGGGGCTTAGGGTTGAAGCATTGTCATCAACGGGGGAAGGGGTGTCCCCGCTAACCAGCGGGCTCGGGGTGGCATCAGATGGCGGAGTTGAAGCAGACTCAGTTTCGCGGCGGCGGGCGGCAGCTCGGGTTAACGCCCGCTGCCGGGCCTGTTCGATAGCGCGAATTTCTCGCCGCCAGCCTGCGATCGCGGCCTGGGCCTCGTCAAACAGCGCCCGCCCAGCCCGAACGTTGCTGGCTTCGGCAATGGCCTGGGCATAACTGCCCTCGGCAGCAAGTTTTCTGGCGGCCACCAGGGTAGGGCGATCTTCCAGCTCTTCAACCCGGTTGTTCCAAACGTAAATCCAGCTTTGGGCTTCGTTGCGTAACGCCCGATTCAGGGGAATCTGGCTGGCCGTTGCGATCGCCTGCTGCAGCCCTGCAATGGTATCCTTTGCCGCCAGTTTGTGGGCCTGGGTCAACTGGGGTTGATCTTCCAGGCGCTCTACTTCTAAGCGCCAGTGGGCCATCAGGGTTTGGGCCTGCTGGCGGCGGGGGTTACCCAGGGGCACCTGGGCGGCCTGGTCAATGGCCAGCTGCAGAGTTTCGCGGTGCTGCACCCGCCCCGCCAGCTGAGCCAGCTGCAGCTGGCCTAAATCGGCCAGATGGGCACGCCAGGTCATCACGCTGGACTGGGCCTGGGGATAGTAGAGACTGTCTGTAGGAATTTGATTGGCCAGCACCATAGCCCGGTACAGCTTGATCAGCTGATCGGGAGAAGTGCGCCAGGGACCAAGGCTCTCCTGGGCCATTTGCCGGGCTTCGCTAAGCCATATCAGCTCCTGAGCAGCCTTAGCCCGACTGGGGTTAACCGCCGCATTACGGCCCAGGCTGATCGCCTCCTCTAGCTCAGAGGCGTACCACTTATCCAGTCCCAAATTGAGCAACCAGTCGCTCCAACGGTCCATATAAGGCTGGGCAGCTTCATAGGCGTAGGTGGTGTTGTCAATTCGACTAACCGTCCTGAGTGCCCCTCCTAGCTGGGCCACCCCACCGCCACTGGCAGCCTCTACGGCAGACTGCAGCTGCTGACGCGCCCGTCGCTCCAGCCGCATTTGTTGAGATAGCGCCTGCACCTGACTACCTCGCCAGTGCTGGCTGCGCAGTTGAGAGAGCGCCTGTACCTGGTTAGCAGCCGTAGCCCAATCCTGATTTTTGAGGGCAGCCTGAGCTTGCTGCCAGATGGCATTGCCCTGATCCCACTCGGTGTTCCAATCTTGCAGAGAGGCCTGGGCCGTCTCATAAACCGGGCTGTAGGCGGGGATATATTCAATGAATTCAACGGCACGGTTCAGGTCGTTATCGTTCAGTCGTTGTGTAGCTGCCTGCAAAGCCACCCACGACCACTGCTCCACCAGGGGCTGCACTTCATAATGCAGGGGATGGTTTTGATCCCAGCTGCCGACCAGATCCAAACTGGCAAGAATATCGTCTAAATTACCGCTGTCTGCGGCCACCTGGGCACAGTACAGCTGAGCCCGGTCGGTACTAATAGAGGCCGGATTGTCACAGTCGGCAGTGGGGGGCAAATTAATCAGCCATACAAAGGCTCCAATGGCCGCGCCACTGGTGGCAACACAGCCCATCAACGTAATTAACAACCAGCGCCAGGACTGGCTTCCCTTTGGTCTAAATTGTTGAACTTCAGGTAGTTCCGCAACCGCAAGGGGAACAGCTGCCCCCCCTTCCAAAGCCAGCGCCAGGTCTTCCATCTGTCCACTAGCCTCGGCAGGCGGCTCTGGTACCGGGGAATTGGGTTGCCGTTGCTGATTCAGCATTATTTTGCAAAACTCCTGTGCAAACCACCTGAATTCACTGTAACGATAGAGCCAGAATTAGACGAAGAAAATCTACAATTTTTTTCATCTAATAAGATAAAAGGACTTTGTTAGGCCAATATCTTTTACAAATCACTGCCTTACGACAAATATCATTAACCTTTTTGTAGCTTGATACCAATTCCAGCTCGAAATCTGGAGTTTTTTTTAAGGCAAAATTCCCCTTCTGGACTTGGACAAGGTTGAAAGCCCTGGTTTTGAGGGAGATGGGTCAGTAAACTCAAGTCTCCGCCCCCAAGGGTCAGCCCCAAGGCCGATGACCATTGAGATGCCGCCACCTGCAACCAACCTCTGCAACCAACCCAGGGGCAACAGCAGCATGAAGCCAGGCTTTCAAGCTTGCCACCCTGCCGTTGGCGAAAGCTTTTTAAGCATACGCAGAAAGCCCTTGCCCATCCGGAAGATTTGCGATCCTATTTTAGTAAATTTTACATTTGGATATTTAGAAAAAGTTAAGGACCTGGATAGAGAGAAATCCTCTCCCCGCTTGCTAAACAGCTGAGGAAAATAACGGGGCCTGGCTATCGCCTCATTGACTGACAAAAGAAAGTTGTACGCCCTCACCTCCAACCCCTCTC